>Ga0265296_1004628_pt1 | contig 11850 bp, 5 predicted proteins | sample MunlanPumphouse1_FD_189073 | JGI IMG/M metagenome (GOLD analysis project Ga0265296, IMG submission 189073) | Groundwater microbial communities from a municipal landfill in Southern Ontario, Canada - Pumphouse #1 | ecosystem: Environmental > Aquatic > Deep subsurface > Groundwater | place: Canada...
GCAACCCCCTACAAATTAGTAGGCAACCCCCTACAAATTAGTAGGCAACCCCCTACAAATTAGTAGGCAACCCCCTACAAATTAGTAGGCAACCCCCTACAAATTAGTAGGCGACCCCCTACAAATTTGTTCGTTTTTATTACTAAAGTTACTTTTTAGACCTAAAAGAGAGTTTCGGTGATGTTGAATCGCTGAATCTTTACATCTTCCCTTTGTGGTCAAGTAAAAAGAGTTAAACGCTCATCTGTTAGTGTAATCTCTTCTTACCAATAATAAAAGAGCCGCAGATAATGCGGCTTTTTTGTTTTATTAAAAATGAAACATGTGAAATCAAAACCTCAACAGAGCGGAAAATTTTCATTCTTGCTGTTGTTTCCAACCACATCCATCCTGCTTTAAACTTCATCGTTCCAGTTTAAAGTGAAGTGGATGCTGTTTAAAACCACATCGTTCCCGGTTGAAGCGAGGTGGTTGTCGGTTGGAACGAAGTGGACTTCGGTTGAAACGAGATCGGTCTCGGTTGAAGTGAAGTTGGTCCCGGTTGAAATGAGGTGGACTTCGGTTGAAACAGCACAGATGTCGGTTAAAGTGAGGTTGGTGTCGGTTAGAACCGGGATGGATGCCGGTTTAAACCGAGAATAACTTCGTTTTTAGGCTGTTTTTGAGGTTTATAGTGAGAGATTCCACCCTTTACTTGATGGAATCTCTACTTTTGGGATTAAGACTGCGGTTTCACTTCCGGTTTACTTTTCTTGTAAAACCGTTTGCTCATTTCGTCAAGCGAATCATCCATACCAACGGTATTTGCTCCGTTGCGTTTGGCATTATCGTAAACCACCAGGGCGGCGGCATACGCTTCGCTGCCTACTTCCGTGTAGGTATCTTCTACCATTTCCGCAAGTTTGGCTATCTCCATCCGTATTTCTTGAAGACGGCTGAAAAGGTTTACATCCTTTTCCATTTCTTCAACGGAAAAATCTCTCGGCAAATAACCGCTGTCTTGCTTTATAAGAGCTAAGGCTTTGGTGGTAAAGATGAGGTTTTTCCCTCCCAATCTCGGCAGCGATTTTAACTCGTCGCTTGCCAGGTCTATTAAGAAAGGGAGTTTGCTTTTGATCTCTGCTATTGCGGTCATTACTCCGGCAACGGTAGTATCATCCAGCACAGCGCTTACTTTGTTAGGAACCATAGATCCTCCAATTAATTGGATTTTGTGGTATTATTAATTATTCCGCCTTTTGGTTACCACTACCCACAAAGACAGTAAATAGTTTTAAAAGAAATCTCCGTGGTTATAAAAACCGCGGAAGTTTTGCCGACATTTGCCGGGTTAATTATTAAAATCTTTCCTCATAAAAAAAGACAAATAAAATTCTTGTGCACTTTTGCCAAATACATTCATAGCAGCGCCCGGATGGGGCATCCTTATTTTTCCATTACAATCTAGTATACCTAAAGTATATAGAGTTGCGGTTATTCCAACTTTAATTTCATTTAAAGAAGTAAAATCTAATTCATTGCCCCATATTTTTAATATCATAGCTACATAGCAAGCTGCATATAAAATATTTGTTTTGGGATCGGATAATTTATTTATCAGTTCATTTCTGGAATTGCTTATCTTTATTAAAAAACTAATTGATTCACCTAAATAAAAAGGGCTTTGTGTATTATTGATTTGCTGTTCTATCCATTCAGCCGTATTTATTTTTACCTGAGCTATTCCCAACGAACTATTGTAACCACTCTTTGCAAATATATAATCTAATACTCCTTCACCTGGCATAACATTTAACTTCTGTTCGGTATAAATAATACTTGCTAATAAACGGGGGGAGATATTAAATACTTTAGCATACTTGTTTATGTATTCCTTGTTTTCAATTAAAATATTTTCTTGATTAAATGCCCAAATATTAATTGTCGTCGCTATACAAAAAATGTATATGCAAATTAGCTTTTTAAGCATCTGTATTCCTGTTAAAAATAAAGTGCCGTTAAAGTTAACGGCACTTATTGTCTGAGAAATTACTTAAGTAAAATTAATTTTTTAGTATCTATAAAACCTTCAGTTTGAATTCTGTAAAAGTATATTCCGCTTGAAAGACCTGATGCATTAAACTCAACTTCATAATTACCCGCAGGTTTTTCTTCATTAATTAATGTAGCTACTTCATTACCTAATACATCAAAAACTTTTAATATTATATGAGTGTTGTTAGGGAGAGAATAACTTATGATCGTACTTGGGTTAAAAGGATTTGGGTAATTTTGCATAAGAGCATAACTTTCAGGTAACCTAGTTATTAATCCAACTCCTTTACCAAGATTAACATTTGCTGAATCAGACACTATCAAATAATCATCAACAAATAGGGGGGAAATTTTATTTAATTTGCCTGCTGTTTCAACATCTAAGTAGATTTCTTTTCCAACATATTTATTTAGATCTACGGTTATTTCTTTATACTCACCGAATGATCCGTCTTTAACCGAAAGCAACATTGATGGTGAAGCAATCCAAATATCTTCAAGAATTCTACCGGTTTTATTTTCTTTGACCGAAACCTTTGCAAGAGGCTCAGTTATCTTTGATACGGCATCAGAAGAGAGGTTTAGTTTTGAGCCATAAACAGCCCCTGCAAAGAACAATTTTTTGCCGGTTGCGGTTACGGTAAACGGTTTTGAGGAGAGTAGGTTTTTATTCCCTTCTTGTTCAAAATCTATTTTCATATCCTCATTTTCATCAGGTATTCCTACCCAGGCAATTTCAAATGCTATTGAGCCGGAAGATGAATGCGCTAATTTTGATACATCCATTATTCCATGTCTATTTATACGGTAAAGTAATTTTGTATTATCCGTAGAAGCTATTTTGGGAATACCAATACTATTAAACGCAATGCTTCCGCTTGATAATTTCCATAAAGCTCTTGTCTGGCTTGACGCAGTTTTATTTACATTTATACCGGACCCCCCCGATGTTGTAACAACTGTTGGACCTGACCAGCTTGAACCATTATAAGAACCTTTATAAACAGTATTACCAATGTTCCATAGGACATCCATTTTAGTACTGTTGAGATAATCATCGATAACCGGGCTTAAAGTTTCAGTTGTTGTTTGTGAAAATGAAGTAATATTACCCCAGGTACCCGAGATGCTGCTTTTTTGACGAACATGCACCGAAGCTCCTCCTTCAACAAGGTTATTTCTGCTTGTCCACACTACAGTTGGTTTTGACCCATATACTAAAGTGATTTGAGGTTTTGCATTGCTTTCCCAATCTGTCGGGGGAATATCGGTAACTGTGGAAAAACTCCACGAACCCCCGTACGTAGCCTGAGTATATTTTACTAAATGATTATATTGATCTTCTAAAGCAAGTATATAAGTAGAACCATTATAATCTGCTATTGAAGGATTATAGCTGTTTGAATTTGTACCTGTTACCGAACTAACACTACTCCAGCCGTTATTATAATACCTTACTTTAATTCCGGAAGGTTCACGCCAGGCAACCATTTTAACATCATAATTACTACTTGGCTGCCAGCTTCCGTCAAAAACAGGATTAGCATTGAACGCCTCTATATCCGGAATAAAAGAGGCTACCTCAGATATTGAACCTAATGTGTTATTGGTTAGATCAAAACTTCTGATAAATATTTCCCCTAAATCATAGCCTGTACCGCCAGCCCAACTTATCCCCTGCCAAACGATAAATGCAATATTATTGCTTACGGCTATAGAAGGGTAGCCATTAACATAGACAGTAGTATTATCACTTATCAATTTCTCGGTTTCCCATGTTGTTCCATCCGTTGAACGGCAAGCCCAGATTTGATTAGAACTTTCATAAACCATTGCCCAGACACCTGTAGAGCTTTGAACTATCTTTCTTTGGCTGTTTGAAGTAGTTGATGTTGATGAGGTGCTATACAAATGAGCCTTATAGAGTGCGGTGTAGGTAGTATTATTATTGGGTGTAACATTCCGTGAATTACTGGTACCACCATCAGACCATTGATAAAAACGGTAATCCTTACCATTTACTGATTTAGTTAGGGGTGCAGAAATTTGCCCGCTGTTTTGCTCTACAATATTTGCAACTACGCCAGCTGAAATAGTCCCGTCATATTCTGTTTGGTCGTTACGGGAGATGCTGTAACGCTTCATTAAGTCTGCAATAAAGGTTGCTTTGTGATCAGATGATGAAGGTGTGAAAGAATACGAAATATTTGTTGCTCCAGTAATACGTTGCGAGACACCACCATCAGGTTGTTTTCTCCAATAACTAATACTTGGATCAACCCCGCTTGTATTCCAAACACGATCGTAGGGATTGTAATATTGCGGGATTGCTTCATACGATTGTGAAGAACCGCTTGTAGCAAAATAAGTGTATCCGCTGCTTACTGTTGCAGAATTTACTTTAATTGTTCCGGCATCAAAACTATTTTTTGCAATTAATTTTATGCCAATACCAACCGCACCGAAAGCATCGGACACAGTTTTATACTCTGGGCTTGTCGAACCGTAAAGGTCAGAAGCAGAAGAAAGAAACGCTGTTCTTGCCACCGCGTAATTTGAACTTGATGTCAAATATACCGTTAATGCTCTGTAAGCGATTGCGCGTGTTTTTTCAATACCGATGCCAGTAACGGAAAAACTTGTATTGAGATCATTCGTACCGCTTCCTCCAATAGTCATCAAATAGAATGCATAGTTCAATACGCCGCTGTTGGTATGTACACCACCATTGTCATTGCTTCCGATGTACCAGTTTGTTCCCAAATAAGTATCCGGTTGTCCTCCCAAGTTAGGATTATTCATATACCGTAGGGCATCCCCACTCGTACCAGGTGTATAACATTCTTCTCCTATAAGCCAATTAGCCTTTGAAGGGGTTGCATAAAATTCAATTGTAGCTCCAAAGATATCGGATATCGATTCATTCAAAGCTCCAGATTCACCTTGGTATATTAGATCTGCTGAAAAGTCAGTTACGGCATGAGTAAATTCATGTGCAGCAACATCTAATGAAGTTACTGAGGAAAAGTAATCTTGACCATCACCATATAAAATTTGAACCCCATTCCACGCAGCATTATCTTTGGGAGTCGAAGAGTTCGGGAAGTAATAATTCACAGTATTTCTTATCTCTGCACTATCGTTATCAAAACTTATTCTACTAAATACATTATTGAAGAAATCATAAGTTTTTCCTATCCCCCAGTGCACATCAACAGCAGAATTGTTTTGATTCCAGTTATTGTCAGAATCGGTTAAAAGAGTTCCAGGATATGTTGAAGTATTGTTTGCGGTATAGGTTTTTATGTTGCGTATAGTGTCTTGCATTTGATATGTATTTGTTGCCCACTGTGAATAAACTGTAACCGTTCCATTATAATTACTTGTTCCCGTACCAACAGCATTCGGCATTGAATTAAATTTGTTGATGATCTCGCCAGTTTTCGCATCAACAAAATATTCGTAATTGCCCATCTTTGCGCCGTCAACAGGTATCTTCATTTTCCAAGCAAGACGGTATTCCCCATTCTCAAAATCACCACCCAGTGGTGCAATAACTAACGCAGGTATTGGTCTCCAAGTTTTAGCATCATCTTTAAAGACTTCTTTAATCATTTTCTCTTGATCTGGATTTTGCCAGCGATATTCTGCCGGACCAAGATCAGTAAGGGCAATATTCAAAGCGTTTTCTGATGTAATGCCTGCCCTTATATCAATATTCAAATCCGGTGTAAATCTTCCATTTACTTCAACAACCGTATTGCTAAAGTCGCTGTGCAGTACTAACTCTGATCCCCACACGGGGATACTTTTATATGTCTGCTGAAGCTTTGCGTGAGTCATATTCAATTCATCTTTTGAAGTCTTCTTCATCGTGAAGTCGTCAGCAGATACATTGATGCGAAACAAACTCTTTGAATTATGCAGAAATTGTTTTGATTGCATAAGATCACTGACCGTAACACCCCTTGCCAATATGCCACGCACTGATTGGGGTACACCGCTTTTGGGATTGATCTCCAATCGCTCAACAGATTGATAAAGGGCTTTTGCCTTTTGAAGAACGCTATCTGTCTGAATTACTTGAGCAATGCTGTTCTGAACGCAGAATAGCAATATAAGTATGCTCGTTACGAAAAAAGCGCGAATTTTTGCTTTCATGATTTTTATCCTTTCGGGAAAAATTAGTATATTAAAAATGGAAGAGCCCTACGATGAAACATCGAAAAAGGTGACCAGCCTTTGCGGGTTATCCGTTACCGGCGATGGTGCTCGCAACATCATCGCCTTTATTATTTGTGTGATTAATTATTGTCAGTTTTACCTCTATGGTTGTGATAGTTTACCGTGAATGATTATTCGATTGTTACAGAGAATGAAGATGTCTTTTTCAAATATAAAGGCATCATTGATAAACATGCTCGTCGAATATATGGTAATTAAATCAGTTCCATTATAATGGGTTAATCCGTCTCCACCTACAGTAAAAAAGTCTTTCTCACTCCGTCCCCATATTCTTCCAACATGAGTTGTTCCGCTAAAGTCCTTCCATATTGTTAATTGATTATTCAGATATTTGTAAATATTTTTTCCAATGCAAAGATAAATTCTTCCTGCCATTTCATTAACAGTTGCTATTTCTTGCCCGCTGTATATTTCTTTGAGATTCGTTCCATCTAATTCATAAATTTTATTTGTATCTCCAACACTCTCGAAACGTGTAGCGGTTAAATAATATTTGCTACTCTCTTTTATTCCTCGTTTAATCCAGTTGAAACTAACCCGAAGTTTGAGTATTAAAACTATATCCCATGCCGAGCCGTCAAAATGTACAATCTCACCACTGTAACCTCCTCCTACCGTATCAATTGATCCCACAGCGTATATATTGCTTTGTGAATCTCCCCAAATATTATCTAATCCGGGATGCGTTCCGGGAATGTTATTAGCATATGACAAAGACCACTGTTGTCCGTCGAAATGATAAATTCCTCCCGGCGAACTACTCGCCCAAACATCGTTTTTTGCAAAACCATGCACCGACATCAAACTACTTGACAGTCTTGTGATATTTCGAGTCCAACTTACTCCATCATAATGCCACATAGATAAATCTGAAGCATCAGCGGAACCAACCGCCCAAATATCAGTTGGGCTGCTTCCCCATAGGCTAAACATATAAAACAAATCTCCCGGGTTTGCTTTCAACGTATCCACCGTCCAGACGTAGTCTCTTCTTCCGGGGATATCTTGTTCCGGTCCGGTTAGCGTTTTCTTACAACCAAGGTTAAGCAATATTATAGTTACCAGTACAACAAAAAGGATATGTTTTTTCATCAGGCTTTTCCTCCTCTATTTTAATACACCGTGATAAATTAAATTCAAGTTTGTTTGCGCTTCATATACTAAAAAAAACAATTCATTATCAAAAAGTGCCGCCCCCACATTATATGTTCTCTGCCGACCAAATTTATATAAATATTCAATATCGCTTCCATTATAATGCGCTAATCCATCAGTCATTGTTAGGAAAATATCTTTAGAGTTTCTTCCCCAAATATTATTGTAAAAATTTGTATTTTTTAAATCAAGTATTGTTTTGTATTCATTATTTACTCGTCTAGCTATGTTTTTTCCTAAAACAAAATATACTTCACCACTGACAAGACTTATATCACCGGCAAAATCATTGTCCCAAACACCGCTATATATCTTAGTAAACTTATTGTTAGTGTATTCATATAAAACAGTACTGTCCGGGTGGGCCCAACCGCCAACATTAATGGCTTGTAAATAAGTTTTTCCATCAATTTTGTTTTTATAGAGGTGTTCTACAATCCCTTTAATGTTACTTGTATTAAGCATTGTCCATTTATTATCAGTATAATTTGCTATGACACTATTATTTGCTGCGCCATTACTATCCGGATATGCTCCAAATGCAAAAAGGTCATTTGGTGTGTCTCCCCACATTCCATCAAAAACAATTTGTGTGCTTCCGTCCTTTGTTAAAACCGCATTTTCGCGCCATCCACTTCCACTGTTTTCCCATATTCTCCCATTCATTCCACCAATAAAAATATTATCACTTGCGAAACCCCAAATAGCGCTTGGTGAAATAGGTCTAGAGATGCCATCCGTTGTCCATCGGTTCCCATCAAAATGAAAAATTGTTTTATCTAAATCTCCTCCAGGACTAACTGCCCAAACATCTGTTGGTGAACTACCCCAAATTCTGATAATAGTATTATATGGATAATTTAGTGTATCCACCGTCCAGACATAATCTCTTCTACCGGGAATATTTTGTTCAGGACCGGTTAGTGTTTTTTTACAGCCAAGGTTAAGCAAGATTAAGAGTGTTAAAACCAAAGGAAAGAAGAAAGAAGAAAAAAGTAAATAAGGTTTATCTATTTTCATTATCTTTCCTAATTTTTTGTTCGGTACCGTAGAAGCAGACAGATTTATTTTTTGCATTAGAAAACTCCAAAGACGAAATAACAAAATGATGTTGAAAAATCTTTCGCACACAATAATTTTTTTTCACAACGACAATAAAAGGAAATAAAATGAGAAAAAACAGTAGGCGACCCCCTACAAATTAGTAGGCAACCCCCTACTTTTTAGTAGGGTTTACCCTACAAATTTGTTCGTTTTTATTACTAAAGTTACTTTTTAGACCTAAAAGAGAGTTTCGGTGATGTTGAATCGCTGAATCTTTACATCTTCCCTTTGTGGTCAAGTAAAAAGAGTTAAACGCTCATCTGTTAGTGTAATCTCTTCTTACCAATAATAAAAGAGCCGCTTTGATGCGGCTCTTTTTATTAAATCAAGAACGAAAATTCTTTTGACTTTTCACTTGACCAGCATCATCTTCTTAACAGCAGTATAATCGTTTACCCGTAATTGGTAAACGCACATTCCACTTGCAAGTGAGGATGCTCCACGTTCGGCGATATACTGAACCGCGTATTTTGCTATTCCAGGTAAGGATTTTACTCACAAGCCCCCCGGTGATTAATCGTCAACCCGCCAACGCCTTCACCTCACAATAAACTTAAATTAATCTTTTTTTCTTCGATTATAAACTATAAAAAGATCTATTCGGATTTCATTAACAATATTTCCCCTTAAATGAATAAAAAGACGCATATACTTCTCTTTGAAAATAATTCGACAGACGCAGATTCTTTAGAAGCATTCTTAAAAGAAAATAATATCAACTGTAAAACAACTCTTGTTTATGATAAAGACTCTTTTGTAAGCGCTTTAAACAACAACCACTGTCAATTGATCCTGTCGGACTATACCTTGCAAAATCTTAGCGGGTTAAGCGCCTTACAATTAGCAAAAAAAAAACGTCCCGATCTTCCATTCATTTTTGTATCGAAAAAACTTTCAAAAAAACTTATGCTCGAATCTCTTTCCCATGGAGCAAATGACTTTGTAACAAAAGACGACATGCCGAGATTAATCCCGGCAATCAAGAAATCAGTAACGGCTAGTCAACAAAAAAAGAGGATTGTTGAATCGGAAGATTTATTAATGAATCAGCTTACCTTTTTGCAGGTGCTTATTAATGCGATCCCGAATCCTGTTTTTTATAAAGATATAAACGGCTGTTATCTCGGTGTAAATACGGTTTTTGAAAAGAATATCGGGCTGCCTGACACAAATTCCTCCGAAACAAACATCATTGAATTTACATCGAAAGAAGCGGCGGAAAAATATTCTCTCCTTGACCAATCTCTTTACGACCAAACGGGAGATGAGACTTTTGAAGCACAAATAAAATATAAAGACGGCTCACTCCACGATGTAATTTTTAATCAAGCTACCTTTTTGAAATACGACAACAGCCCCGGCGGTATTGTCGGGATTATCAACGACATCACCGAACGAAAGGAAACCGAAAAACAACTCGCTTATGAAAAAAATCTTCTTCATAGTTTGTTAAGCAATATTCCTGATATTATTTATTTCAAAGATACCCAAAGCCGGTTTATTCGTATTAATCAAGCCCAAGCAAAGCTGTTAGACTTACAATCTACCAAAGATGCAATCGGTAAAACGGATTCCGATTTCTTTCCGAAAGAGTTTGCGGAAGCTGCTCTTAAAGATGAACAGCGGATGATGGAATCAGGTATTCCCTTGATTGATAAAGTTGAAAAAATTGTAAAAAGCGATGGAAATGCAAAATGGATTTCGGTTACAAAAGTTCCGATCTTTGACCCCGAAAGCTTCCGGGGGAAAATTACCGGGATCGTTGGAATCTCAAGAGATGTTACCGAAAGAATAATCGCAGAGGAAGCTCTAAAAGATAAAATAACCCGTTTGCAACTGCTTAAAGTTCTTAACGAAACGTTTCAATCTACTATGGATTTGAACAAAGTTTTTTCAAGAGTATATGAAGTCATTCCCCAATATTTAAGCGACCGCGGCGTGCACAGGGCAAGTTTGTTCCTTCACGATCCCGAAAAAGATATTCTTGTTGATGCACATCAGTTGGACAATAAATCCGCTTCAACAAATATTGCATCAAAATTCAGTGAAATATGTTTTAAAGAACAACGCCCGATCATTATAAATGACTGTTCTAAATCAAAACTTATTTCACGCGAATATACTGAGCGGTTAAAAATAAAATCAACCATAGCCGTTCCTATAAAAAGCAGGCAAAAAGTGATCGGTGTTTTACAGTTAGACAACACTAACGCCATCAACTGTTTTGCAAATTCCGACATTGAACTCTTTACCATGATCGGCGAACAATTAGCCATCGTACTTGAAAACGCAATGTTGTTTAAAGAACAACTGAAAATGGAAGAAGCCCTTAACCATAGAATTATACTTGAAAAAATCATCACTACTATTTCTTCCGATTTTATCCACTATACTTCGGAAGAAATTGATAACGGTATTTACGATACTATTATGCGTATCGGAACATTCTTAAACGTTCAGCGAAGCTATCTTTTTTTGTTTTCGGGAGACGGAAATTTTATTGATAAAACTTTCGAATGGACTGAAAGTATTTCCGATTTGAAAACCGGGAAATTTAAAAATACATCGGTTAGTACTTTTCCATGGATTATTTCTATGCTTTCCAATTTTGAAGTAATCCATCTTCCCTATTTTGTAGAAGATTCCTTCGGAGAAATTTCCGGGGAACAAAAACAACTTTTCGCAGGAACTAAATCGCTCATCCTTGTCCCGATGGTTTTTGGTTCACGATTAAAAGGATTTATGGGATACGAGCGGCTGCAAAGTGAATATAAATGGAACGAGGAAGATTTAGACCAATTAGCAACCATTGCAGACATTATCATCAACGCAGTTGAAAGAAAGAGAGCGGAAGAAGCGCTGCAATCGGAAAAAGAAGAACTCAGCGTAACTTTAAGAAGTATTACCGACGGCGTTATTACAACCGATCTCGAAGATAAAATTAATTTAATTAATAATGCCGCTGAAGACATTATCGGGGTAGAACAAAAATGGCTTTTAGGAAAATCAATCTTTTCTGTTCTCAAATTTCACAAAGAAGAACAGCCCCCAAGCCCCCTTAATCCCCCGAAGGGGGAATGTCCTCCCATCCCCCCTTCGGGGGGCAGGGGGGCTAAAACTTCCGGCGGCTATGGTAGCGGCAGTCAAGAAAGTCAAATAAACGATTATCTAACTTTACTCTCAAGAAGCGGAAAGAAATTAACTATCTCCATTAGCTCTAACGTATTACGGGATCAAAAAGGAAAAGTGCGCGGATTTGTTTACATCATTAGAGATATGACAGAGCGGCTAAAAATAGAAAAACAGCTTTCT
>Ga0265296_1004629_pt1 | contig 11849 bp, 8 predicted proteins | sample MunlanPumphouse1_FD_189073 | JGI IMG/M metagenome (GOLD analysis project Ga0265296, IMG submission 189073) | Groundwater microbial communities from a municipal landfill in Southern Ontario, Canada - Pumphouse #1 | ecosystem: Environmental > Aquatic > Deep subsurface > Groundwater | place: Canada...
GACACTTGCAACTCTTACAGCAACAGGACAGGAGAAGTTTCAGAAAGGATTTGAACCTTTAATGCCGGGGTTCAAATATGTGCCTTTCAATGATATCAGCGCTCTTAATTCCTTAATAACGCAGAACACATGCGCTGTTATGCTTGAGCCGATACAGGGTGAAGGCGGAATAAAAATCCCTGCCCCTGATTACTTTAAGAATGTGCGGGAACGCTGCAATAAAAACAACCTGCTGCTTATACTGGATGAGGTTCAGACAGGAATGGGGCGAACAGGAAAGCTCTTTGCTTACGAACATTATAACGTTACTCCTGATATAATGACCCTTGCAAAAGGGCTTGGCAGCGGGGTGCCGATAGGCGCCATGCTTGCTTCTGATAAGGTTGCATCAGCATTTGTGCCCGGCTCTCATGCCTCGACATTCGGAGGCAACCCTCTGGTGTGCACGGCAGCAATAGCAACGATAGAGACGCTTCTTGAGGATGGATTTTTGTTGGACCAGTGCAAAAGGATGGGCGAATATCTCAGGAAGGAGCTGAAGAATCTTCAAAAAGAATTTTCGAGTGTGATAATTGATGTAAGAGGCAAGGGACTTCTCATAGGGATGGAACTTACAAGGGACTGTTCAACTATTGTAAGTGCATGTATGGAGAAGGGGCTTCTGCTGAACTGTACAGCAGGGAATGTGTTGCGTTTCACTCCGGCGCTGATAGTGCAGGAGAAAGATATAGACCATATGCTTGATATATTGGGTAATGTGCTCAGCAGTTTATCCTAAAGATTAGGAGGTTAAGGTTAAGTCTGAGGCTAAGGGATTCTAAACCTTAATCTCAATCTTAGCCTGTTTTTACAGATGAAGAGAGACTTCTTAACATTACTGGACCTGTCATCTGAAGAAATATCTGCGCTTTTAAAAAGGGCGCTTGATATGAAGTCAGGCATAGACGCCAATAAATGCCCGTTGATAGGAAAGAGCATAGGGCTTCTTTTTGAAAAGGCTTCTACAAGGACAAGGGTCTCATTCGAGGTAGGGATTTATCAGCTTGGCGCGCATCCGATATATTTAAATCCTAATGAGATACAACTCGGTAGAGGAGAGACCATACCCGATACTGCAAGGGTGCTCTCCAGATACCTGGATGCCATTGTGATAAGGACCTTCGGGCATGATCTGCTTACTGAATTTGCATCGCATTCTTCGGTGCCTGTCATAAACGGGCTCAGTGATCTGCATCACCCCTGTCAGGCGCTTGGTGATTTGATGACTATTCTTGAGAAAAAAGGCCGCCTGAAGGATATTCGCATTGCGTATGTCGGAGACGGCAATAATGTTGCAAACTCACTTATTGAGGCAGCGTCGGTGACCGGGATGAACCTTACCATTGCATGCCCTGAAGGCCATGAGCCTGATCCTGAGGTGCTTGAAAGGGTAAGGGCTGTTGCAAACAGTGAGATAATCATTTTGAGAGAGCCGAAAGAGGCTGTGGGACGGGCAGATGTGGTTTATACTGATGTCTGGGTCAGTATGGGACAGGAAAAGGAATCAAAAAAGAGGAAGGAGAGATTTAAAGATTATCAGATAAACAGCAAAATACTTTCATGCGCTAAAAAGGATGCGGTTGTGCTTCACTGCCTCCCGGCGCACAGGGGCGAGGAGATAACAGACGAGGTTATGGATGGGCCTCAAAGCGCTGTATTTGACCAGGCAGAAAACAGGCTCCATGCACAAAAGGCATTGCTCGAGATGCTGCTGGCAAATCCCTCTTAAGAATGTCGTTTTAGCTCGTAATTTTCCTAAAACCAATTAATGCGTTATTCGGGTAAAACAAGTGGGTGTAGTATTTTCGCTGCTTTTTTCATTACCTCTATTAACGGCAGGTTGAGTTTTTTGGCAAGTCTTTTGCAGTCTTCATACTCAGGAGTTATCCTTACTGTCTTGTCCCCGAGTTTTGAGAGCTTGAGGTTTATTTTTCCGAATTTTGTATTGAGTTTTTTTATCTCTCTGCCTAATGTCTTCCTGCCGGCAGAATAAAACCTGAGTCCTATTGTTGTTGTTTCCTCAAACATAATTTTCATCAGGCTGTCTTTGTCTGAATCATTGCAGAGCACGGAAAGTTTTATCCCCGGCCTTCCCTTTTTCATTATCACCTGTGTGAGAAAAACATCAAGCGCGCCTGCCTTGAATAACCTCTCCATCACGTATTCATAGACCTGCGGGTTCATGTCATCAATGTTTGTTTCTATCACTGCGATTACCCCCCCATTGCCCCCCCTTGGCAAGGGGGGGATGGGGGGGTGAGGAGTATTACCTACAAAAAGTCTTAACACATTAGGTCTGTCCTTAAAATCTCTGCCTCCGGCTCCAATGCCAATTTTTTCGATAGACATGCCCGGCATATTTCCAAAACCAGATGCTATCTCTCTTATTATCACAGCGCCTGTAGGTGTTGTTAACTCAAAATTTGTCCCATCAGAGTAAATCTGACTTCTGACTTCTGACTTCCGACTTCTAAGGATTTCAACGGTCGCAGGCGCGGGCACGGGCAATATTCCGTGGTCTGTCTTAACAGAACCGCCTCCAATATTTACAGGAGATGCATAAACCTTTTCTATCCCAAGGATATCGAGGCAGATGAGTGTGCCAAGGATATCAACGATGCAGTCAACAGCGCCAAGTTCATGGAGATGGACATTATCAAAGCGCTCACCATGTACCTTTGCCTCTGCCTCAAAAAGCCTTCTGAAGATTTTTAATCCTTTTTGTTTGATATTGTCGGAGAGTCCGGATTTTTTGATTATTTTTTCAATATCCCTCCATATCTTAACTTCTGACTTCTGACTTCCCGCCTCGGCGGGTCGCCGAAGGAGACCGACTTCTGACTTCAGGATGACATCCACCTTTGTCGCCCTGAAGCCTGCACGTTTGACCTTTTTGGCTCTGAGCGTATAGCCCTTTATTGAAATTTTTCCGAGCTCCTGTTCCAGCTTTTTAAAAGAGACGCCAGCGTCAACAAGCGCGCCAAGGCACATATCACCGCTTATTCCGGAAAAACAATCAAAATAGGCTGTTTTCAAATTTGGATTTCCTTTCATTAGTTATTCCCCTCTTTGTGGTTCTTTCCCATTTCAAGTGGGTATCCTAACTCCCCTCCTTAGTTTTCTCCTCTGCGAATCCGCCTGAGGCGGAAAGGAGGGGTAGGGGTGGTTTGATTATAATGAATTCCCTTTTCCCACTTACCACCCTGTCCTTCGGACACCCCTCCTAAAATAGGAGGGGAGCTATAAGAAGCTTTTAATTTAAGTTAAGTCTGCGGGCGAAAACACAACCTCATCCCTGAATGATTTTATCATATATATGGTTTTTCTTATCTTCAGCACGCCCGATCTTCCGAGCTTGGATAATTATATCATTCATTTGATTTCAAGAAAATAATATTTATTTTTGTCCCTTAATATCGTTATAATAAAACAATATGCAAACTCCTTTAAAACCCGGAAGAGGATTTAGGTTGGATAGAATAATTATCACAGGTTCTTTTGCAGGCAGAAATTAGGAGTAGCGATATGTCTTCACCAGTTCTTACATTAGAGCCTGAGCTCTCAAAGACTCTGCTGCAAGAGGTCATGGATCGATCAGGTCAAAACTTGCTGGCATGTTACCAATGCAGACGGTGTGCGGCTGGCTGTCCGGTTGGTGATGAGACCGGGGTTACGCCTGACCGCTTAATCAGAATGATCCTTTTCGGTGAAAAGGATGAGGCCTTTAATAACCTGCTGGTATGGAAGTGTGTAGCCTGTTACACCTGTGGCGCGCGTTGCCCGAATAATATCCAGACAGCAAGAATTAACGAAACACTAAAACAAATGTCAAAGGAAGCCCATATTGAACCACTGAATCCCAAAGCAGCTGCGTTTCACGATGCCTTTTTAACTTCGGTTTCCCACTTCGGCCGGGTCAACGAGCTGGAGTTTATGGGTCTCTATGAGATACAGAACACCAGAAGTGAGTTGAAACGCGGCGGGGGATGGAAGGCTGTCGTTGGTGAAATGAAAAAACAGGCCAGACTGGGCATTTCGATGATGAAGAAGAAACGAATACATTTCCGCTTAGATAAAATTAAGAGACACTCTGAAATTAAACGACTATATAAGAAGGCCAAGGATGAAGATGGAGGCTGAAACTTGCAAATAGCGTATTATCCAGGATGTTCACTGCATGCTTCTTCCGAGCTTTATGATATCCAGAGCAGGATGGTGCTCAAGCAGTTAGGGGTTGAGCTCAAAGAGATTGAAGACTGGAACTGCTGTGGTGCAACGTCAGCCAGCAAGACAGATGACTTCTTAGCCATAGCTCTTCCCGCGCGCAACCTTGGCATTGCGGATGCCAGCGGCCTACCTGAGATAGTCATTCCCTGCTCATCCTGCTACAGCCGGATGATAGTTTCCCAGAAGAAGCTATTAGATGATCCCGTGCTAAAAAATAGAATAAATGCAGAACTTACCAAAAAAGTCGAAGGGAAGATAAAGATATCGAGCATCCTCGATGTTCTTGTTTCTAAAGCAAGTGCCGGCGAGATAGCTGAAAAGTCAATAAAGAAGTTAGAGGGACTTAAACCTGTATGTTATTATGGCTGCTTGCTGACACGGTTCCCCTGTGATGTAGAGGTTCCTGACAATGTGGAAAATCCACAGGGTATGGAGATCGTCTGCAAGGCCATGGGAGCCCAGCCACTTGACTGGAGTTACAAAACAGATTGCTGCGGGGCTTCAGCAGCAATCAATGATACTGACACATCTTTGCTCCTTATGTCCAGAATCCTTAAGGATGCTCTATCAAGAGGAGCCAACTGCTTTGTTACTACCTGTCCCATGTGCCAGCTCAACATGGATGCATATCAGGACCGGGTCGGGGAAAAATACGGGATACAGAAAAGGTTGCCGGTCTATTTTATTACTGAGCTTTTAGGTATTGCGATGGGTTTTAGCCCAGATGAGATGCAGCTTAACAGGCATTTTATAGATTCTATCGGACTCTTAATGGAGTTGAAACTGATATGAAATTAATGCATGAAGAGCTTAAAAGTTATTCAAGATTCATAATCCTGTCATTCTGGCTTGTCCAGAATCTTTCTTATAGACAACCCCCTTTATCCCCCTTTCCTAAAGGGGAATCAGAAGGATTCCCGACAAGCGGGAATGACAACCTAACACATCAACTATTGGAACAGAATTCGTTATGAATAAGATTTCTTCCATAAAGAAAGGCTCGGTCCTGATTGTCGGCGGCGGCATAGGCGGTATGCAGGCTGCACTCGATCTTGCTGACAGCGGGTTTAAAGTGCATATGGTTCAGAGGGACTCATCCATCGGTGGGACCATGGTAATGCTTGACAAGACCTTCCCTACAGGCGACTGCTCCATGTGCATGATATCTCCTAAGATGGTGGAGGTGGGCAGACATCTGAACATTGATATCCATTCATTGGCAGAGGTGGTATCGGTCGAGGGTGACCCAGGGGATTTTAAGGTCAAGGTAAAGTGTGCTCCGCGCTATGTAGACCCTGATAAGTGTACTGGTTGTGGAGACTGTGAGGCAAAATGCCCAAGGAAAGTATCAAGCGAGTTCGAGCAAGGTCTCACGGTACGCAAAACTATTTATTCACTGTTTCCCCAGGCTGTGCCTAACACCAGGGCTATTGATAAAGATAATTGCCTTTATTTCACAAAAGGACGTTGCCGCCTTTGCGAAAAAGCTTGCAAGGCTGGAGCTATCAACTATGAAGATAAGGGCGAAGAGATCGAGCTGCATGTGGGCGCGATCATTCTCTGTCCGGGACTGGACCGGTATGATGCAAAGGTCAGGGGCGAGTTCGGTCTGGGACGGTGGAAAAACGTAGTATCTGCTGTCCAGTTCGAGCGTATACTTTCTGCATCCGGCCCGTATAAGGGCGAGATAAAGCGGCCATTTGATGAAAGACATCCTAAAAAAGTTGCCTGGATTCAGTGTGTAGGCTCGAGGGACTCTCACAATGCAAATCCATGGTGCTCATCTGTATGCTGCATGTATGCTACCAAACAGGCGATTATTGCAAAGGAGCACGATGCAAATATAGAGTCCACTATTTTTTTTATGGATATGCGGGCTTTTGGAAAAGACTTTGACAAGTATGTTGAGCGTGCAAAGAACGAATACAATGTTCGTTATCAGCGTGCTATGATTTCTGCAATCCGGGAAGAGCCGGGTACAGGGGATCTGCTTCTTCGCTATGCGGCCGAGGATGGAAAGCTCATCGATGAGACTTTTGACATGGTGGTTCTGTCTATCGGGCTTGAGCCGCATAAGGATGCGGTGAAGTTCGCAAAGATATTCGGCATAGAGACTAACTCATACCGTTTTCCCCGGACATCTCCATTACAGCCTGTGCAGACCTCCCGGGAAGGAGTCTTTGTCACAGGCACTTATCAGAGTCCCAAAGACATTCCGGAAACAGTGATGCAGGGAAGCGCGGTGGCTGGTGAGGCAATGGCGCTCCTTGGCGAGGCCCGCGGGACAGAAACTGTCGCCAAAGAACTTCCTGCTGAGAAGGATATTGCTGATGAAGAAGTTCGGATCGGAGTTTTCGTTTGTCACTGCGGGAGCAATATAGCTTCGACCGTGGAAATCGATAAGGTGGTTGAAGCGGTAAAAGACCTGCCTGGAGTTGTCTACGTTACCAACACGCTTTATGCATGCGCACAGGATAGCCAGGAAATGATAAAACAGACGGTCAGGGAAAAGAACTTAAACCGGGTGGTGGTGGCTTCCTGTACTCCAAGGACCCATGAGCCCCTGTTTCAGGATACTATTCGCGATGCTGGGCTGAACAAGTATCTGTTCGATCTTGCTGATATCCGTGAGCAGTGCTCCTGGTGCCACATGGGACACAAAGAAGAGGCAACAAAAAAGGCAATCAAGATTGTAAAAATGGCGATAGCAAAGGCAAGGCTCCTCGATCCGCTCAAGACCGATACCGTAGGAGTTACCCATGCTGCAATGGTCATAGGCGGCGGAATCGCAGGCATGACCACAGCTCTCTCACTGGCTGACCAGGGTTTCCAGGTCAGTATTGTGGAAAGAGAAAAAGAACTCGGCGGCCTTTTGAGAAATCTTTACAGCACACTGGAAGGAAATGATGTTCAGGAATTCCTGAAATTCAGGATAGTACAGGTTAAGGCACATAAGCGCATCAAGGTATATACCGGCGTTGAGGTCAGGAAGACCGTAGGCTTCGTGGGCAACTTTAAAACAACCCTTACTGACGGAACCGAGATAGAACATGGAGCGATTATACTGGCCACCGGCGGCGTGGAATATGAGCCGGCTGAATATCTCTATAAAGATAGCGACCATGTTATTACCCAGCGGGAACTGGAAAAGAAGCTTGCTATGGGAGAGAAGCCGAAATCCGGTGAGCGCTTTGTTATGATCCAGTGTGTGGGATCCCGCGAAGAACCGAACCAGTACTGCTCACGCATATGCTGCCAGGATGCGATCAAGAACGCAGTTGCAATTAAGCAGGGTAACCCCGGAGCGCAGGTGGTCATACTTTACAGAGACATCAGAACTTATGGGCTGCGCGAAGATTATTACAAGCAAGCACGCGATTTAGGCGTAATCTTTGTGCGGTATGAGGTGGATAAAAAACCTGTGGTCGAGAAAGCAGGTGACAGGCTCAGGATAAAGACCTGGGACTACATGTTGAACAAGGACCTGATAATGGATGCTGACTGGCTGGTACTTTCGACCGGGCTCAGGCCGCACCCAACAACCGGCAGGGTCGGTGAAATGTATAAGATAACCCGTAACCCGGACGGCTATTTCCTGGAGGCGCACGTGAAACTCCGTCCGGTTGATTTCCCGAGCGAAGGAATCTTTGTGGCAGGCCTAGCACATGCACCAAAGAACCTTGATGAAACCATCAGTCAGGCATTGGCCGCAGCAGGCCGCGCTGGCACTGTTCTCTCTAAAGATCGTCTATCTGTTTCAGGGATTATCGCCAAGCATAGAAAAGATTTGTGCATGTCCTGCCTGAGCTGCTTCAGGGTATGCCCGTTTGATTCGCCCTATATTGACGAAGAAGGCAAAGTCGCTCACAATGAGGTTAAATGTCATGGATGCGGAATTTGTGCCGGCATTTGCCCGGCCAAGGCTTTTCAGGTAAACGGCTTCCGTGACGACCAGATATTGGCCATGATAGACGCAGCAGTGGAATGTGAGCCTGGTATAAAATGATGTTAAATAGAGTTTGTTCATAAACTAAATATATTTGTCATTCCCGCAAGCGAAGCGCGTCGGGAATCCTTCTTAAGAAAGATTCCGGACAAGCCGGAATGACAGAAAAAGAGGGTTTATAAACAGATGCTAAATAATATAGGAAGAGAGACAGAAGTATGATAAAGGGAGATGAACAGACAGTAAAGGAGGGTGTTCCTTCTATAGAAAAGCCTCACGAGACACCGCCTGGATGGGAACCGAATATCCTGGCCTTTGCATGTCACTACTGTGCCTTCGCAGCTGCAGACCTGGCCGGAGTAATGCGGCTCTCATATCCATCGAATGTGAAGGTTATCAGGCTTCCGTGTACAGGCAAGTTGGACTATATCCAAATCCTTCACGCATTCGAGAGGGGAGTAGACGGTGTTTTTGTGGCAGGTTGACTGCAAGGGCAATGTCATTACCTGGAAGGTAATACCTACGCAGCAAGAAGAGTTAAGTATGCAAAAAATCTATTGTCCAAGGTGGACATTGATCCTGCACGCCTGGAAATGTATAACCTGTCGGCGGCCATGGGACCGAGGTGGGCTGAGATCTGTACCGAGTTTACCGAAAGAATTCGTCAACTCGGTCCTTCACCTATCTGGCTTGCAGTATGCATGCGAAGCGGGATGAAAAGGAGTGGACAGCAATGATTGTCGGTGAGCAGAAACCATTTGAAGAAATTTGGGAGATGATCAAGAGCTTCAGGAAGGTTCTTGTCTTTGGTTGTAATACCTGTGTTGCAATCTGCCATGCAGGCGGGGGCAAGGAGGCAGAGATACTTGCTTCCATGATCAGGATGAAAGCAGTACAGGAAGGCATGAGCATGGAGGTCAAACATGCTGCGATCGAAAGGCACTGCGAGCCAGAGTTTTTCGATACCGTGATTGAGGATGTTAAGACCTACGATGTAGTGCTCTCAACGGCCTGCGGCGTGGGGGTCAACTTCCTTGCTGAAAGGATTGGTGATATACCTGTGTTTCCAGGGGTCAATACACAGTTCTTTGGGGCGGTTCCGAAGGCGGGCGTATTTGTTGAATTATGCGCAGGATGCGGGAATTGTATCCTCCACCTGACCGGCGGGATATGTCCTGTGGCCCGCTGCTCAAAATCTCTTATGAACGGGCCCTGCGGTGGCACTAACAAAGGCAAGTGTGAGATAAGCCAGGATGTGGATTGTGGCTGGTCTCTGATAGTGGAGAGGATGAAAAAGCTCGGTACCCTCGAAAAGCTATACGAGATTCAGCCGCCGCGGAACTGGTCCACTGGCGCGTTCGGCAGCCCTCGCAGGGTAGTGCTGGAGCACATAAAGGACATCGAAGAACAAGAGGGGAAAAACTAATTATAGGGGGAGTATTTTAAAAATGAAAAGTGGAAGCAATCTTGAAAAGGTTTTAGAAGGCGGCTATTTCGCGGTAACTGCTGAGGTCGGGCCGCCTAAAGGAACTGATATCAAAGAAATGATTCACCACATGGAACTTCTCAAAGGCAAGCTGGCTGCCGTGAATGTAACAGATAATCAGTCTGCGGTTATGCGTATATGTTCCCTGGCTGTATGCAAGGTTGCAATGGAGCACGGGGTTGAGCCAATACTCCAGATGACATGCCGTGACAGGAACAGAATAGGTCTTCAGTCAGACCTGCTTGGTGCAAGTATTCTGGGAATTAAAAATGTTTTATGCATGACAGGAGACCATGTCTCTGCAGGCGACCATAAAGGCGCAAAGCCTGTTTATGATATAGAGTCAGTTCAGCTTCTTAAGGCTGTTGACGGCCTTAATAACGGGAAAGACATGTCGGGTAATGAACTTAAAGGCGCAACTGACTTTTTTCAGGGTGCGGTTGTGACGCCTGAGGCAAGCCCGCTGGAACCGCAGCTGATGAAGTTTGATAAAAAGGTTAAGGCAGGAGCGAAATTTTTCCAGACACAGGCAATATATGATATCGAAAAATTCAAGGAATTTATGAAACATGCAAGGAAATTTCCTGTGAAAATACTTGCCGGGTTTGTTGTTTTGAAATCTGTCGGCATGGCCAATTTCCTTAATAACAATGTACCCGGCATAAGAGTCCCCCAGGCTTTGATTGACGAACTCAAGGCTGCCGGCAAGGAAAAGGCGCTTGATACGGGGATGAACATTACTGCAAGGCATATTAAACAATTAAAAGACGAAAAGATCTGCGACGGTGTTCATATAATGGCAATCGGCATGGAAGACAAGGTGCCCATGATTATGGAGAGGGCCGGGCTGCTGTAGTTTGTCAATCAATGTAAACGGCATTTTTGAAATCATTATGCTGCTCTGTTTCGGCGCTGCATGGCCCGTGTCTATCTATAAGTCTTATACCTCCGGAACCACTGCCGGGAAAAGCGTAATTTTTTTAATCATAGTTTTGATAGGCTATATTGCCGGTATACTTCACAAGGTTTTCAACAGCCTTGATTTTGTGATATGGTTATACGTAATGAATGCTGCAATGGTATCCATAGATATACTTTTATATGTCCGCAACAGGATGTTGTTAGCAAGGAGGTAAAGATGGACAAAGGAATAAAGATTGCCATAAATACCGGCGGCGGAGACGCCCCCGGGTTGAATGCAGTTATTGAGGCGGTGGTCATGGCGGCATATAACAGGCACTGGGAGGTCTATGGCATTAAAAACGGGTATGCAGGCCTTCTTGATACTGACGAAATCATTCATTTAACACCTGACAAGGTCAGGCATATATCAAATCTCGGAGGGACGATCATAGGGACTACGAACAAGGGTAATCCGTTTAAGATGCCGGTTACAAACATGGCAGGGGAAACCGGGATACGTGATGTCTCGGATAAGGTTGTGGAAAATTTCAAGAGGCTTTGTTTTGACTGCCTCATCGCAGTCGGAGGCGACGGGAGCATCAAGATAGCCTATGATTTTTACAAAAAGGGAATCCCTGTTATCTGTGTGCCTAAAACCATTGATAATGACCTTGGTGCAACTGTAATCACTTTTGGGTTTGACACTGCAGTGAGCATTGCCACCGAAGCCATAGACCGGCTTCATTCCACTGCCAAGTCGCATGACCGGGTGATGGTGGTTGAGGTCATGGGAAGGACTGCCGGCTGGATTGCCCTTAACAGCGGCCTGTCCGGAGCAGCAGATGTTATTCTTATTCCGGAGATTCCTTTTGATATTAACAGGGTCTGTGAGCATATCATGGCCGGAGAACTGCGCGGCCAGCGTTACGCTATTGTAGTTGTGGCAGAGGGAGCTGTTCCTGCCGGAGGAACCTTTATTGATAAGGGCAAGGGAGAGATAGGCCGCCAGGAAGTTGTTCTTGGCGGGGTTGGAGAATTTGTGGCCAAAAAAATAGCTGAAAAAACAGGTAAGGACACAAGGTCACTGGTACTGGGCCATCTCCAGAGGGGAGGGTCTCCGACAACATTTGACAGGCTGATATCCCTTCGTTTTGGCGCTGCTGCCGTACGCATGGTGGAAGCAAAAAATTTTGGCACAATGGTCTCTCTTGAGCCGCCTGAAATGAAGGCTGTTCCGCTTGAGGATGT
>Ga0265296_1004630_pt1 | contig 11849 bp, 8 predicted proteins | sample MunlanPumphouse1_FD_189073 | JGI IMG/M metagenome (GOLD analysis project Ga0265296, IMG submission 189073) | Groundwater microbial communities from a municipal landfill in Southern Ontario, Canada - Pumphouse #1 | ecosystem: Environmental > Aquatic > Deep subsurface > Groundwater | place: Canada...
CCTTCGACAAACATGTCCGATCTCTTGGAGAGGAAGTAATTAAGCATAAAAAAGAATGGATAAACTCGACAGATATTTTCTCAATTTTTTATGATTTGGTTTATGAGGCCATTAAAGATAAGGCAGATGGTGATGAGAAATTAGAAGGAAACCTATGGGATGTTCTAGGAGATGAAAAAGGAAGTATTCTGACTGAACATATTAAGAACTACATGATTAGCATTCCAAGAACATACGATATTTATATTCCAATTCCAAATATTTTAGAAAACCTTCCAGAAAGCATAGAGTTGAGCAAAAATATTTCCTTATTAACATTTAAAGATGGGGCTCAAATTCCAGGTGGATACCAAGGAGGATTCTTGAGTTCTTTTAATGAATTACAACTGAACAAGATTTACTTTAGACAACGACTAACAGGCTACTGCGGGAAAAAACTAGAGAATATTTGTCTAAAAAGAGCCATCAGCAATTTAAAAATACTTATTCAGCAAGCCATTTTTAGGAATTTATTTAAAATTTCCCCTACTAAAGCTGGTGTTTCGGCTCTCGGGCTGCTTACTCACTACCAAGTACAAAAAGTTAATATTACTAGTGTAGACCTAACGAGCGGGCCACCTAAACGTATCAACGTTGAGCTTCCACTAGATTTTAGTATACTGCTTAACAATATATCTTTTGATTGGGGGAATGAATTATTACTTAAAGCAAAAGAAAATGGTAAAATTGAAAGAGCAATATCTGGAATAATGAAGAAAGCTATAGAACTGATTGAATGCGAAGAAGAAGAATCAAAACGCGTCAAGTCTGCGATTGAATGGTGTTTTGATTCGTATGTAGCAGAAAATAAAACTTTAGCTTTCTTGCAAATATGTATAGGTCTTGAAGCAATATTGGGAGATGATAGCTACAATGCTCCTCTAACTGAAATTCTTGCCGATAGATGTGCGTATCTTATTGGTAACGATATTAAAGGTAGAAAAACTATAAAAAATAACTTTAAAGAATTATATAGTGTTAGGTCGAAACTTATACATGGTAATGCATTGGGATTAGACAATAATCAAGAATGGTATTTAAAATGGGGTAGAGCAATACTTGAAGTTGCAATTTTAAAAGAAATTAAACATTTGAATCTTGGGAAAAAATAACAACCGCAAATTTGGTGGGCCATGCCCACCCTACATATTTTTAACTGAAAGCTGACAGCTAATGGCTTAAACATGCCCAGGTATCTCTTCAAAAAAATTCTGTTGAATGACGGCGCTGCCAGCGGGGATATTTCGCCCCAGGAGATGGCCGGGCAGCTTAAAAGGAGCATGGACAACCTGCGGGGGGCCTTTTTTGAAACCGGCACCGGCCGGGTGGCCTATGAGCGTATCCAGGAATCAGAGGTCTATCAGGCGCATCTTCAGCTGAGCAACAATTTGCAGGCCATGGACCTGGGCCTGCTGGAACGCCGTGACGAAAAAATCGCCTTCTGGATCAACCTCTATAACGTCATCGTCATCCATGGGGTGATTGCCTTAGGCATCAGGGATTCGGTGAAAGAGGTGCGTAATTTTTTTAAGGGGGTGCAATACCGGATCGGCGGCTTTCTTTTCAGTCCCGACGACATCGAACATGGGGTGCTCCGGGGCAACCGGCGGCCGCCCTATTCTTTCTTCCGGCGTTTCGGCGGCGGGGACCCCCGGCTCAAGTTTCTGGTTGAGCCCCTGGACCCCCGCATCCACTTTACCCTGGTGTGCGGCTCCGCGTCCTGCCCGTTCATCGACGTCTATACCCCGGAAAACCTGGAGTGGGAACTGGACACCGCGGCTCGCTCCTTCATCAACTCCGGCAGCGTGGCCCTGGACCGGGCCGGGCAAAGCCTATCGCTATCCAGCATCTTCAAGTGGTACGCCCCGGACTTCGGGGCCGGCCAGGGGGAACGCTTGCGCTTCATCGCCCGTTTCCGGGATAATGAGGAGGAGCGCAAATTTATGGCAGAACACGCGGACAGTCTGCAGGTGACCTATCAGCCCTATGATTGGCGGCTGAATCAATAATGATTAACCACAGAGGCACCAAGACACAAAGGTTCACGGAGAAATATATTAGTGCCTCTTGGTGCTCTTGGTGTCTTGGTGGTTAAATCTTTTATGGAGAGATGAATATGGATGCACCCGTTTTAGTGGAAGTGACCCGGGGACCGGCGGTGGAGAGCCGCCACCGGGGGCAGATTGCGGTGGTGGATGTCAAAGGGAACGTGGTCAAGCAGGTGGGGGACCCCGGGGCCCTGGTGTGCATGCGCTCCCTGGCCAAGCCCTTCCAGGCCCTGGCCCTGCTGACCAGCGGCGCGGCGGAAGCGTTCGGGTTCGGGCCCGCGGATCTGGCCCTGTTTTCCGGGTCCCTGTCCGGCCAGGATTTCCAGGTGGAATTGGTAACCCAGGCTTTGACCCGGTTGGGGCTGACCCCGGAGGCGCTGCAGTGCGGGGTGCACCCGCCGCTGCACCGCCCCAGCGCCCAAGCCCTGACCAAGGCCGGGGCCAAACCCACGCCCCTGCACAACACCTGCGCGGGCAAACACACGGCCATGCTGGCCCTGTGCGTCCACCATAAATGGCCCCTGGAAAATTACCTGGCCGTGGACCACCCGGTGCAGCACCTGATCCTGGGCACCGTATGCCGCATGGTGGGACTCCCCCGGGAGGAGATCAAGGTGGCCATCGACGGCTGCGGCGCGCCGGTCTTTTTCATGCCCCTGAAAAATATCGCGCTGGGGTACGCCCGCCTGGCCGCGTCCCAACCGGGATCGCCCGGGGGGAGGCTGATGACCGGGATTCTGGACCATCCCCGCCACATCGCCGGGGACGGCCGCCTGGATACCGACGTAATGGTGGCCTTGCCGGACCAGGTCTTTGCCAAGTCCGGGGCCGAAGGGGGCTATGCCCTGGCCCTGGCGCAGGGAGGGTTGGGGGTGGCCCTGAAAATCGAAGACGGCGCGTCCCGGGCCCTAAACCCCGCGGTGGTGGCCGTTCTGGAACAGATGGGGGTTATTACCCCGGCGGCCCGGGAGGCCCTGGCCGCTTACGGGCAGCCGCACATCTTGAATCACCGGAAAGAAGAGGTGGGGCGGATTCAGCCGGTCTTTGCCCTGGGGGGATGAAGGCGTAAGCGCTGACCCAAGGCTTTATGGTCATTCTGAGGGCCGGGCAGAATCTCCCGGGGCCGGAAAAAAGAGAGATTCTGCCATCCGCTATATGAAAATGTCCCTGTAGGAGCGGGCCTCCGAGCCCGCCCATTTCCGGGCGGCCAGGGACGGCCGCCCCACCATGGGTAACCGCCGGGCGGGGGGCTCATCATTACCCACAAGTATTTCTCATTGGCGGCCCAGCCAAAGGCCTGCCCAGGCTGGAAAGCCTGGGCCACCAAAGAGAAAAATTATCAGGGCCTAAGCCGGATCGGGGAGTTAAATTTACTTAGGAGGAGAAAGCGGCCATGAAGAGGAAAATCCGTTTCTGCCTGGCGGTGGGAGCCATGGCGCTGGGGCTCTTGGTTGCCGGCGTCTATGCTGAACCTGGCTCTCAACTTAAGGAAGAAAAGCACGACAAGAAATTGAAGGTCAACGAGCAGATGGTGATCAAGTTGGCCGACAATCCTTCCACCGGCTACCAATGGCAGGTGGATTATGACAAGAATTACCTGGAATTCAAGGGCAAGAAATACCAGGGCCCCAAACGGCCCCCGGGGGCCCGCGCCCTGGTGGGGGCCGGGGGCGCCTCGTCTTTCACCTTCCGGGCCTTGCGGCCGGGGGAGACCGTGGTGATTCTCAAGTACCTGCAGCCCTGGAATCCGCCGCCCGCAAAGATCGTGACCTACAGGGTGATAATTTATTAGATCCTGCGGCCTTAAGTTGCCGGCAGGCAACCGCTCCGGCCCCTGGGGCCGCGGTGCGGAGAAAAGCCCTTGAATCTTTAGCCAATCATGCTATAGTCATTTTTTATGAAAGTCCTCTGGGCCCCCTGGCGGATGGAATACATCCTGGGGCAAGATAAACCCGAAAGCTGCATTTTCTGTCCCGCACCCGGAGAAGACCTGAGGGAACGGCTGGTGCTGTTTAGCGGCCGCCTCAGCCGGGTGATGATGAATAAGTATCCTTATATCAACGGGCACCTGTTGATTTCGCCGCTGCGGCACCAACCCGGGTTAGGGGACCTGACCCCGGCGGAGCTGCTGGATTTGCAGGTGAAACTCCGGGACTCCCTGGCGGTCTTGAAAAAAACGATGCGCCCCGATGGCTTCAATGTGGGCCTCAACCTGGGGATAGTGGCGGGCGCGGGGGTGGAAAGCCACCTCCATTTTCACGTGGTGCCCCGGTGGAACGGCGACACCAACTTTATTCCGGTTTTTGCCGATGTGCGGGTGATTCCGGAACATTTCCGCGAGACCTATGAGCGCCTGGCGCCGCACTTTCAGGCCCTGGCAGACGAGGATCAGGCATGCGCTTCTTTAAAGTGACTTTTGCATCCCTTCTGGGAGTCTTGGGGATCATCTTCATCGTCCAGAACCAGGAGGTGCTGAAACACTCCGTGCAGTTGAAACTGGACCTGTACTTCCGCCTCTTTCAGAGTGCGGCCATCCCTTTATGGATCCTCCTCTTGTTCGTCTTTTTCCTGGGGGTGTTCACCACCTCTCTTTATGGCCTCTATGAACTCCTCAAACAACGCCAGACCATCCGCACCCTGAAACATAACCTGGAGATCGTGGGCCAGGAACTCAAGCGGGCCTCCGCGGCCGCGGCCACGGAAATCCCCCGGGAACCCGAAGTTATTCCCCGGTCAGAATGAGAAAGTTCAAGGTTCAAAGTTCAAGGTTCAAGGTTAATGCCGGGTGAGCACTGCTCTCCATGATGAAAAGCCAATAACTTCTCATGAGTTACCGGTGAGCCAACATCTCGTGAGCTACTGCTCACAGCTTACAGCTCACCAAGCACCGGTCTCCCGGCCTTCCCGCCACCAAGCCTCTCTTTCTGACCGCCATGTCCGAAACGTCTGCCGATAAGCTTACCCCCATGCTCAGGCAGTATCTGGAGGTGAAGTCCAGATACGCCGACGCGCTGGTGCTTTTCCAGATGGGGGATTTCTATGAGATGTTCTTCGAGGACGCGGAGAAGGGCGCGGCGGCCTTGAATATCGTCCTCACCAGCCGCAGCCGCCAGGGGGAGGAGCGCATCCCCATGGCCGGGTTTCCCATCCATGCGGGCCAGACGTATTTCTCCCGTCTCCTGGAGCAGGGCCTCAAGGTGGTGGTCTGCGAGCAGGTGGAGGACCCGGCCCAGGCCAAGGGTTTGGTGCGCCGGGAGGTTACAAAAATTCTTACCCGGGGCACCCTGGTGGACCCGGAGGCCCTGGACGGCCGCCGGGACAACTACCTGGCCGCAGTGGCTCTCTGGGGCCGCAGATGGGGCCTGGCCTTCCTGGAACTCTCCACCGGCGAGTTCCGCCTCACCGAGGGGGAGGGGGCTGATCCCCTGGGGGACGAACTCTGGCGCTTGAAGCCCGCAGAAATATTGGTCTCCGAAGACCTTGATAAAAAATTCCTGGAGGCCGCGCTCTTTCCCTTTGATGCCCCCCCCACCCGCCGGGTCCTGGCCCCCCACACGTTTGAAATCCAGGCAGCGCGCCAGGAACTGGGCCGCCAACTGGGCACCCTGTTTTTGGACGGCTTCGGACTGGAGGCTCACGGGCCGGGCGTGGCCGCGGCCGGGGCCATCATCCGCTATCTCAAGGATTCCCACCATCCGTCCCTGCCGCACATCGACCGGCTGCTGCCCTTCAGCCGGGATGACTACCTGGGCCTGGATGAGGCCACTTTACGCCATCTGGAGATCTTGGAGACCTGGCGCAACCGCTCCCGGCAGGGGTCGCTTCTGGAGGCCTTGGACGCGGCGGTCACCCCCATGGGCAGCCGCCGGCTGGGCAACTGGCTGCGTTATCCTCTGATAGACCGGGAAAAAATCGAGGCCCGCCTGGAAGGGGTGGAGTTTTTCAAAGAAAACAGTCTCCTGCGGCAAAATTGGCGGCAGACTTTAAAGGGGCTGGGAGACCTGGAGCGCCTCACTGCGCGCCTGGCCCTGGAGCAGGCCATGCCCCGGGAGGTGGCCGCGGTGGGCCAGGCCCTGGCGCGGCTACCCCGGCTCATGGAGTTATTGGCCGGGGACCTGCCCCACCTGGTGGCCGCTCTGGCCGGGGACCTGGAGAATCTGGAGGATCTGGCCGCGCTGATTGCCCGGGCCCTGGCAGACGAGCCCCCGGCCAACCTCCAGTCCGGCGGCATCATCCGGGAGGGCTATGACCAGGAATTGGACGAGCTGCTGCAAATGAACCGGGAGGGCAAAGATTGGATCGCCCGCCTGGAAAGCCAGGAACGGAGCCGCTCGGGCATCAACTCCTTGAAGGTCAGGTACAACAAGGTCTTCGGCTATTACCTGGAAGTCTCCAAGGCCAATATGCACCTGGTGCCGGCGGACTATATCCGCAAGCAGACCCTGGTGAACGCGGAGCGTTTCATCACCGCGGAGCTCAAGGAATACGAGGCCCGGGTCCTGGGCGCGGAAGAGGCCCGCCTGCAGAGGGAGGTGGAGCTTTTCCAGGAACTGCGCCGCGTTCTGGGTGGGGCAGCGCTCCGCCTGAAGAAGGTGGCCGCGGCCCTGGCCCGGCTCGACGTGCTGGCGGCCCTGGCCGAGGTGGCGGCCTTGAACCGCTACTGCCGCCCCCAAATAACGGCGGAGCCGGTGTTGCGTTTGCTGGGAAGCCGCCACCCGGTGATCGAGCGCATCCTGCCCCCGGGCAGTTTCGTGCCCAACGATGTGGCCCTGGACGGGGAGTCCCAGGTGATTATTGTCACCGGGCCCAACATGTCCGGCAAATCCACCATTCTCAGGCAGGTGGCGCTGACGGTGCTCCTGGCCCAGATGGGCAGCTTCGTCCCCGCGACGGAGGCAGTGGTGGGGCTCACCGACCGCATCTTTACCAGGGTGGGCGCGGTGGACGACATCGGCCGGGGGCAGTCCACATTTTTGGTGGAGATGCACGAAACCGCGCGCATTCTCCACCAGGCCACCCCCCGGAGCCTGGTGATCCTGGATGAAATCGGCCGGGGCACCTCGACTTTCGACGGCCTGGCCCTGGCCTGGGCGGTGGCGGAAAACCTCCACGACCTGGGGGGCGAGGGGGTGAAGACCCTGTTCGCCACCCACTACCAGGAACTCACCGGGTTGAGCCGCCTCAAGCCCCGGGTGCGGAATTTTCAGGTGCTGGTGGCAGAAAGCGGGGGACAGATTATCTTTTTACACCGGTTGGCCCCGGGCGCGGCCTCCCAGAGTTACGGCATCCAGGTGGCGCAACTGGCGGGGGTACCGGCCGCGGTAATCGCCCGGGCCCAGGAGGTGCTGGAAAACCTGGAGGCCGGGACCCTGGACCCCGCGGGCCTGCCCCGGCTGGCCCGCTCCCGGCGGCGGGCGGGTAAGGAAATTCCCCAATTGGGATTGTTTGGCTCCGGGAAAGAGGAGTGAAGAATTTCACCACAAAGACACCAAGACACAAAGGTACACAGAGCATTTTATTGGCCTTGGCGCTAAGCGCCAGGGCTAAATTTATTCTCTGTGAAACTCTGTGCTCTCTGTGTCTCTGTGGTAAATATCCCCCGCCCCCCCGAAAACCGCTTTTTTCCCCTTGACAAGAGCTCGGGTCTTTTCGAAAATAAAGGGCGAGCGGGAATAACTCAGCGGTAGAGTGCGACCTTGCCAAGGTCGAAGTCGCGGGTTCAAATCCCGTTTCCCGCTCCAGTTTTTTTTGGCGGCATAGCCAAGTGGTAAGGCAACGGTCTGCAAAACCGTTATTCTCCGGTTCGAATCCGGATGCCGCCTCCAGTTATTCCATGGCCGCAGCCGCTTTTTCCTTCCTGCAGAAATTCCCCGAGGCACATACAGGTGAATATCGTTAATCTCTTGCCCAGCAAGATGGGGCCGGCGCCGCAAAAACTAATCGGCAATTTTATCCTGTGATAACAAGTTGAGACCTATGCAAAAGTCCCTCTTCTGTCATTCTGAACGGAGCGAATTCGTTTCGAATCTCGCCTTGGCCGGGACCTGCGAGATTCTTCGGTCGCTCCGCTCCCTCAGAATGACAAGTTGGGGCATTTTCCCAGAGGTCTCATGCGGTCAGAGAGGTAATATTGAGTTGTCATTCTGAACGGAGCGGAGCGGAGTGAAGAATCTATCTTCTCGGTTGCGCTTATAATGTCAATGCCACTTTATTAACGGCAGCCTGGTGTTACCCCCCCAAATCATTCTCCCCTGATACGGTTAATGAGCCCCGACACGGACACCAGTTCGGTAACCGGCAATATTTTCACCTGCCCCCCGTAACTCTGGACGATCTCTCGGCCCGCCACCTCTTTTTCCGGGTAGTTGCTCCCCTTGGTGAGGATGTCCGGCTGCAGGTTCTGCAAAATCTCCGGCAGTTGGTCACTGTCAAACAGGGTAGTGTAGTCCACCACCTCCAGGGCCGCCAGGATCCGCAGGCGCTGTTCCTCGCCGATGACCGGCCTCCCCTCCCCTTTCACCCGGGCCACGGACTGGTCCGCGTCCAGGGCCACCACCAAGACGTCCCCCAGGCGCCGGGAATCCTCCAGGAATTTGATGTGCCCCGCGTGCAGCAGATCAAAGCAGCCGTTGGTGAAGACCACCTTTTTCCCCTGTGTCCGGAGGTGGGAGATCACAAACCCCAACTCCTTGAGGGTGACGATTTTTTCCTCCAGGTGCACGTGGCCCCGGAGTTCCCGCTCCATCTCCACGCGCAGGATAGGCGCGGTGCCCTTTTTGGTGACCACCACCCCCGCGGCCACATTGGCCAGGGCCGCGGCCACGGCCGCATCCCGCCACTGGGCCAGGGCCAGGGCCAGGACCGCCACCACCGTATCCCCCGCGCCGGAGACATCGAAGACCTCCCGGGGGGTGCGGGCCGGGATGCGTAGAACCCCGTCTTCCCGGATCAGAGTCATGCCTTGCGCGCCCTGGGTGATGAGCAGGGCCTCCAGGGAAAGGCCCTCCCGCAGTTCCCGGCCCCGCTGCACCAGCTCCTCCCGGGAGGACAAATTCTGTCCCGTCACCTGTTCCATTTCCTTGAGGTTGGGGGTGATGACCGTGGCCCCGGCATAGAAGGAGTAATCCCCACCCTTGGGGTCCACCACCACCGGCAGATTTTGCAACCGGGCCCTGCGGATGGCCTCCTGAAGCAGGTGGGGGGTGAGGGTGCCTTTACCGTAATCGGAGAGAATCAGGGCGTTGACGGCAGGCAGGCGCGCGTCCAGATAACCCAGGGCCCAATCCACAAAACGGTCCGGCCCGGGCATCCTGGTCTCCCGGTCGATGCGCACCACCTGCTGCTGGTTGGCAAAGACCCGGGTCTTCCGGGTGGTGCGGCGCTGGGGGTCGGCGAACAATCCCTGGGGGTCAATTCCCAGGCGGCCCAATTCCTCCCGCACGAGCGCGGCCGGGTTGTCCTCCCCCACCAGGGCGCAGACCTCCACCCTGGCCCCCAGGGCCACCAGGTTATTGGCCACGTTGCCCGCGCCTCCCAGGGTCCGGGTCTCCCGCTCCACGTCCACCACCGCCACCGGCGCTTCCGGGGAGATGCGCTCCACCTGCCCCCAGATGTACTCATCCAGCATGAAGTCCCCCAGCACCAAAACCCTGAGATCGGAGAACTTCTCCAGGGGCAGATCCCGGAGCCGATCCCAGGAGACCTCAGGATTATCTCCCCGCTGGCGGCTTGTCAGATCCATGCTATTTTCGTGTCCCAAAGATTATCGGTCGGCGGGAAGCAAATGGAGTTAGCAGTCAAATAAGTGGGGCCACATGCGTCCTTAACCGCTCACTGATAACTGATTACTACCCCTCCCCCATCAACTCCATAGGCGCTAACTTAACTAATATCTGTCATTCTGAACGAAGCGAAGCGGAGTGAAGAATCTCTCGATTTTTCAACGAAATAAGAGATTCTTCGCTGCGCTCAGAATGACAAAAAAGCCTTATCTCAGCGCTTATGCCCATCATCCCGCTCAACCCGGTTTTTGGCCGATATAAAAATATCGAAACCCTAATTTGGCCATTTTTTCCGGGCGATAAAGGTTGCGGCCGTCAAAGATCACCGGGCTTTTCATCAAGGACTTAATCCGTTCAAAATCCGGCTCCCGGAATTTCGTCCATTCGGTGCAGATGATCAGAGCATCGGCCTCTTTCACTGCGTCGAAGCAGGTCTTGGTGAAAGCAACAGCCTTATCATTCCCCAGATATTGCTGGGTGGCCGGCATGGCTTCCGGGTCATGGGCCTTAACCCGGGCTCCGGCTGCCAGCAGTTTTTCGATGAGGGTGAGAGAGGGCGCGTCCCGGATGTCATCGGTCTGGGGTTTGAAGGAAAGCCCCCAAAGAGCCAGGACCTTCCCTTGAAGATCTCCCTGGAAATATTGGGAGATGCGGTCGAAGAAGAGCTGGCGCTGATCCTGGTTGATGGCCTCCGCAGCCTCCAGCATCCGGGGGGGGTAGCCCCGGGACCTGGCGGTGTAGATCAGGGCCTGCATATCCTTGGGAAAACAGGAACCGCCGTATCCCAGGCCCGGGAAAAGGAAGAGGTGGCCGATACGCCGGTCGGAGCCGATGCCCTGGCGCACCATGTTGATGTTCGCGCCGGTGCGGCTGCAGATGTTGGCCATTTCGTTGATGAAGGAGATCTTGACGGTCAGAAAGGCGTTGGCCGCATACTTGGTCAGCTCCGCAGAAACCACGTCCATGATAATGATGGGGTGGTTGGTGCGCACAAAGGGGACATAGAGTTCTTTCATCAGTTCCGCCACGCGCACGTCGTCGCAACCCACGACGATGCGGTCCGGCTTCATGAAATCATCCAGGGCCGTCCCTTCCTTCAGGAATTCCGGGTTGGAGACCACGTCGAATTCCATCTCCTCTCCCCGGATCCCCAGTTCTTCCAGGATAACCTGGCGAACCATGCTTGCTGTGCCCACCGGCACCGTGGATTTTTCCACAATGACCTTATAGCTGTCCATCGTCCGGCCGATCTCCCGGGCCACTTGCAAGACCATGGACAGGTCCGCGGAGCCGTCCCGATCCTGGGGCGTACCCACGGCGATAAAGACCACCCGGCTGCGCTGCACTGCGGAGGCCAGGTCCGTGGTGAAAAAGAGACGGCTTTCCCCGGTATTACGCCGGACGTAGTCCTCCAACCCCGGCTCATAAATAGGGATGATGCCCTGTTCCAGGGCCTCCACCTTGGCTTTATCCGCATCCACGCAGATCACTTCATTACCCATTTCCGCAAAGCAGGCCGCGGTCACCAGCCCCACATAGCCCGCTCCCACAATAGCCAACTTCATAATCTGCTTTACTCCTTAATCAGGATGGTGGCGCCCCGGCTGCCGGCGCCTCCCTATCATTGTTTATCTTTATCCTCGGAAAAATGCACCGGTCCCTTCTTAAACTTCTCGCCGACGCCGGGGAGGAAAAAGCTGACCCCAATCCGCTTATCATCCGGCCGGTCGGTGAAGGACAGGGTCATGCCCCAGCATTGCCGCTGGAAAACAATACCATATTGCCTTTCCAGTTTGTTGTTGGTCTGGAAGGTATTACTGTAAACCAGCCAGGTCTTAATGGAACGGAAGACGTTGACGTAGGTGGAGACATTGACCTGGCTGGCGAAATCCTTGATATATAGATAGCCTACGTTCAAAAATTGCTGGCGCTGTTGGTCCAGAAAAGTAAATTTGACATTGGTCCGGTTGAACCCTTCATG
>Ga0265296_1004633_pt1 | contig 11844 bp, 11 predicted proteins | sample MunlanPumphouse1_FD_189073 | JGI IMG/M metagenome (GOLD analysis project Ga0265296, IMG submission 189073) | Groundwater microbial communities from a municipal landfill in Southern Ontario, Canada - Pumphouse #1 | ecosystem: Environmental > Aquatic > Deep subsurface > Groundwater | place...
GTCTAAGTTGTTCTAACCGATCGCTGGAACAAAAACAATAATAAGCTTTTTTATTTTCTAACAATTCATCAACATATTTTTTATAAATATCTAAACGCTCAGATTGAATATATGGTCCTAAATCCCCGCCCTTATCTGGCCCCTCATCCCAATTAATTCCCAACCAATTTAAATCTTCCAATAAACGTTTTTCACTACCGGCAACATAACGTTCTCTATCGGTATCTTCTAAACGTAAAATAAAACTACCTTGGTTTTGTCTAGCAAACAAGTAATTGATTAACGCGGTTCTGGCGCCACCGATATGAAGCTCCCCTGTTGGTGATGGCGCAAATCTAACTCTGATCATATTTTATTAATTTTTTTAATTCTTGTTTAACAATATTGGTGAACTCTATACGCTTAGGATAAACTGAATTAACCAAATCATCAATCTTAACCCATTTATAATCAATAGCTTCTCTAGCGTTTAATCTAATTTCTGTATCATTTCCTTTGAATTTCAAATAAACCGGATGCTGCTCTTGTCCAATAATGTCAGCTGATTTGGGTATTCTAGGAAAATCATAGTTAAATGTTTTTAATCCTATACCAAGTAAATCAACATTAATTATTGAGCACTCTTCTTTAAGTTCTCTTCTTGCTGCTTGTTCTAGATTTTCGTTCGGTTCTATTCCGCCTTGTGGCAACTGCCAATGTTCACCTGGAAATAGACCGCTTTTTATTAAAAGCACATCATTTCTATCATTAAGTAAACATATGGACACATTAGGCCTATATTTGTTTAATACCTCACCAGAGCCTATTTTAAAGGTTTTAAGTGCCTTATATATGGGGCCAGTTGAGTTTAATATACTTTGAATCAGGCTAACTTCTGTTAATTTAAAATTTTGAGGTGTAAAACTAACGTTAGAGATTGATATTTTAGACTTTAATCGCGCTAAAGCGAAGTGTGGCGGTTTAGCTGACAAGTCGCTAATATTTAATTTTTTTATTTTTTTAATTAACGCCTCTTGTAATTTAATAAAATTATCGTCTGTTATAGTATGAATTGATAAAACGCGAGGATTTTTTTCAGATGGTATCAATTCCAGTTTAGTTAGCGATATTTGTGGTAGTGAAATTTTATTAACTACGCTCTCCCCTATTTCCAACAATTGATCAAGTTTATCATCAGAAACTTCACCCAAAAATACCACTGTAAAATGTAAATTATGCAATTCCACCAGCTTCGCCGGAAGGGTTTTAAGCCAAGGCATTAGTTGCTGGACTGCCTGTACAGCAGACGGCGTCGCATAGCAGCCAAAAAATAATCTCATTGTTACAATTATACCATTTTTTATACACTTTTACCAGCTATTATTGTTTCCTGATGTTAAATGATATATAATGATTACATGAATAAAATTAAAATAGCATATTTATTAGTTGTCATTATTACTATATTTAGCCCATTATCAACTTGTTGGTCGCAAACTAATTTTAATCCTCAATATATTATTTCAGATCAAGATTTATTTGATTATAATTCTTTAAATTTGGGACAAATACAAAAATTCCTAGAAGATAAAGGCAGCGCTTTAACTAATTACAAGGATCCGATCACTTCTATGTTAGCGGCTGATATAATTCATCGGGCGGCGCAAGAATATCAAATCAATCCGAAATATTTACTAACTTTATTGCAAAAAGAGCAAAGCTTAATTGAAAATGGTAGCCCCTTAAACAAGAATTATGATTGGGCTGCTGGTTATGGAATATGTGATGATTGCAGTATGAACGACCCTTTGCTATTAAAATTCAAGGGATTTTTCAATCAAGTAATTTGGGCGGCAAAAGTAATCAGAACTAAATACGTGGTTGAAATTCAAAACAATGGTAAAACTTTTACTGGTTTTGGGCCTGGCATTACTAAAACAGTTGATGGCTTAGCTATTACGCCAGCTAATAAAGCAACCGCAATTTTATATACTTATACGCCTCATCTTAAAGGTAATGAGCTGTTATGGAATGTTTGGAACAGGTATTTTTCGCGTAGTTATCCCGATGGCTCGTTGCTAAATATTGAAGGACAGAAAGAAGTTTGGTTAATCCAAAATAATTTACGTAGAAAATTTGCTTCAAAGGCTGTCTATTTATCCTATTATCAAAATTTCGATCGGGTTTTAACTGTAAGTGATTCGGAATTGAAAAAATATCCGTCTGGTAATGACATCAAATTTCCAGCATATTCTTTTTTACGTTCTCCACGCGGAACTGTTTATTTACTATTAACTAATGATACAATTAGAGGCTTTGATTCGCAAAAAGCTTTAAGGCAAATTGGGATTAATCCGGAGGAAATCGTTGATGTTAGTTTTGAGGACTTGGCCCAGTATAGTGAAGGAGCGCCGATTACTGTTGCCTCTAGTTATCCGCAAGGTACCTTGATTCAAGATAAACAAAGCGGTGGGGTTTATTTTGTGCAGGATTCTGTCAAACACCCAATTTTTTCACGAGAAATTTTAAAATCAAATTTTGGCAGTTTACGAATTTCTGAACGAATGACCTCGGAAGGATTATTAATTTTTACTACCGGCGAACCGATTTTATTTAAAGAAGGAGATTTACTGCGATCAACTGATGATCCGGCGGTTTATGTGATATCTGATAAATACAAAAGGCCAATATATTCAGCCTTAGCCTTTGAAAAACTGGGATATGATTGGGACAATATAATAGTCACCAACGTCGCTTCTTTGGGATTGCATCAATTAGGTGAACCTGTTTTAGAACCATTTTAAATTATATGCCAGTAGTATTTGCTGCTTTGGTTCCTAACTCGCCCTTGTTATTGCCTGGTATAAACACGGAGGTTAAAAAAGATTTATCCAAAACATTAGCGGGCTATAATAAATTAGCACGAATTTTAAAATCGGCTAAAGTAGAAATTATTTTTAATATTTCATCACTAATTAATAGCGACAATGATTATTATTTATATCAGGACAAAACATTTGTAGTTGAAACTAAAGAGTATGGTGATTTACTAACACAATATCAAGCCAATGGAGCTATATGGTTTACTCACAGCTTAAAAGAGTTTATTGAACCCCAATTTAAAATTCCTTTACATACCCCAGAAAGATTACCAATCGAGCAGGCTATCCCCTTGATTAATTTAAATGTGCGTGAGGGTTTATCTTGTTTAGTAATTCCTCAATTTCCATCTGCCTCTGTTACCATTAATTTATCAAAAATGATAGCTGATTATTTCAATGGTCTGCAAGCTAGAATTGCAATCTTGGCATCTGGTGTATTAGCTAGGGGAAAAAGTTCATATTTTGGCGATAATCAGAAGATTTTAAGTAATATTTTTTTCAAAACTATTAAACAGGGTGAATATGATAATTTAAATAACATTGATATGAAATTAAGAGTCAAGGTTCAGGAATCACTAATTGCTCCAGCGTCATTTATTTACAATCTAATTCCTAGTCATCAAGCTAAGACCTCAATTATCGCTCTAGAATTTACCCACGGCATAAATCATTTACTGGCTAACATTAGTTGGTGAGTATGCAAAAACAAATAGCTCAAGTGGCAATTCTAAGACATCTCCCCAGAAGAATGGGTTTTTTTGATTATCAAGTGGCAAATAACATTAAAGTCAATATAGGTGATTTAGTAAGTATACCTTTTGGTAAAACTAAAAAACTAGGAGTGGTTATTGATTTGAGAAAACACAGTGAATATCATGGGACATTAAAGAATGTTTTAGATGTAGTAAGTTCACAAATCTTATCCAAAAAACAAATTATTTTGGCGCAGCAGATAGCCAGTTATTATGGCACCTCATTAAGTATGGCAATTAATTTATTTGTTCCAATATTGCCTCAAAAAAAACAATCATTGGCTAATTCGATTAATTCATCTATTGTTCAAAAACAAACTAATTTAGCATTATTAATAACTTATAATAATCAAACCGACAAATATAAAACAATATTGGAGATGGCTGCTAAGGTGATTAAACGAAAGCAGCAGCTATTTATACTAGTACCTGAGAAAAGATATTTGGAAAATTGGATAAAGTTAATCGATTCAAACGTTGTTGTTTGGCACGCAGATTTAAAATCTTCCGAAAAGCGTCTAGTTTGGAATACTATTGTACAAAAAAATGATCTAATAATTATTGCCACACGTTCCGGTTTATTTTTACCTTTTAATAATTTAGGTGGAATAATAGTTGATGACGCAGAAAATGAAAACTATAAGCAATATGACCAAAGTCCACATTTTGACAGTATTGAAATAGTGCAATGGCTTAAAAATTTATACGCTTGTTCGTTGGCCTTGGTGTCATCGGCACCACGGTTAGAAGATTGGTTTAAGGCCAAACATGGATATTATCTATCTAAAACGGTTAGTCCCTCGCTACCAGAAGATAGGGTTAATATTATCAATATGTCTAACGAACAAATTGACTCAAACAATTTTCCTTTATCTGACAATTTATTGTCTAAAATCGACGAATACCTAAGGAATCATAAAAAAGTTTTTCTTTACCTAAATAGGCGCGGTTCTAATACAACCGTAATTTGTCAGGATTGTAAGCGAACATTACAATGCGTTAAGTGCGATAAAGTATTAACTTGGCACGAAGCAGAAAAAAAATTATATTGTCATAACTGCGGTCAAACACAATTATTAACACTACCCTGCCCTATTTGTCGGGGCAATAATATTACTTTTTTAGGTATTGGCACGGAAAAAATTGAAAAAATATTAAAACTAAATTTTTCTAAGTACAGTGTTTGCCGTATTGATACTGATACACAAAAAAAATTATCCACACTAAATATAGCTAATGCAGATATTTTACTAGGAACAGCTTTAGCCTGGAAATACGTAAATTTCAGTATTTTTTCCCTAATTGGTATAGTGTCATTAGATGCTGAGTTCACCGTACCTGAATTTAGGGCGGAGGAATTTGTTTGGCAAAAATTAAGATATTTAATAACAAATTCCAATGCTAAATTATTTATTCAAACATATCAGCCTGAAGCAGTATGTTTAAAGTATTTAGTAAAAAATAATAATATATTTTATGACCATCTATTAACTCAACGTCAAACATTTAATTGGCCTCCTTTTGTAGAATTACTTAAATTGACTACTAAAAATATTTCGTCGAGCCATGCTGAATTGCAAATGAGAAAAATAGAACAGATTATTACTAAGCAAATAGGACATAATAAAATGTTCAGTCTAAATAATTTTTATTCCGATTTGCATATCAAAAGATCAAATAAGTATGTTTATCATTTATTAATTAAATACCGCCCAGATTTTAATCCAATCTCACTCTGGTCAAAATTACCAGATGATATTATTATAGACAGACAGCCCAGATTTATACTAAGCTAAAAACATGTTGTTACTGATTATTGCCCCAAATCCAATTTTACGTGCTAAAAATGAAGCTATAAAATTTCCCTTATCTTCAGAAATTATTGAATTAATTCCAGAGATGTTCAAGGCAATGAATAATCTTAAGGGCATAGGATTGGCTGCTCCTCAAATTGGTCATAACATCAATTTAATGGTTATTGCTACTGCCCAAGGACCACAGGCATTCATTAATCCACGCATTGTCAAATTTTCCTATATTAACGAATCAATGGAGGAGGGATGTTTATCTGTGCCTCATGTATTTGGAATAGTTAAACGCGCGCGCAGTATTAAAGTAGAATACTTTACCGATCAGGGAATTAAAAAACAACAATCCTATCATGGTTTAATGGCGCGAATTTATCAGCACGAACTAGACCATTTAAATGGTATTTTATTTATTGATCAGGTAAAAAACATAACTGTCGGGCAAGAACTGCTAAAAAAATATGCCACAAATTGATTATGTTTATTTCGGCACCTCCAGGTTTGCTGGAGTAATTTTGGATAAATTAATAAATTCTAATATTGCGCCAAAGTTAGTAGTCACAGTTAGTGGCAAACCAATCGGTAGAAATCAACAAATCCAAAAATCTGCTGTATTTGATTTATGCTTAAAATACGATTTGCCCGTAAAGGAAATTGATAGTCTGAATAGCGATGTGTTAATTGAAGAAATCTCCAGTTTAAAATGCCCCTTAGGAATTTTAGCTGCTTTAGGAAAAATTGTACCCTTAAAATTACTTCAAGTTTTTCCCTATGGAATTATTAATCTGCACCCATCTTTATTGCCAATGTTCAGGGGGCCATCCCCTATTCAATACGCCTTATTGAATGGTTTAGATACTACAGGAATTACCATTATTAAATTAGATGAGCAGTTGGACCACGGTCCTATTGTTGCCCAAGCCAAAACTGCTATCAAGACAAATGAAACATACATTGACCTTGAAGCTAGGTTAGCTGAATTAGGTGCTAATTTATTAATTAAGACAATTCCAGTTTATTTATCTGATAAAATTACACTCATTCCACAGAATCATCAACAGGCAACGATTACTAAAAAAATTATTCGTGAACATGGTTTGATAGATTGGCAAAAATCAGCCAAGTTAATTTATGATCAATGGCGAGCATACTTTCCCTGGCCTGGCATATTTACTTATTGGAATGATGAAAATTTAAAACTATTAAATATTGAGTTTACTAAATTACCATCAGTAGCTGCTGGCTTAGTACATTTTGTTAATAATATTCTGTACATTGATACTACTGATTATTCATTGATAATTAATAAACTACAATTAGCTGGGGGAAAACCATTAACCGCCATTGATTTTATTCACGGTCATAAAAATTTTATAAATACCAAGCTAATAAAATAGCTTAGTAATTATTACAAAAAATTATGAGTAAATAAACTAGCTCAATTAAGACTTGGTTCTTTCTTTGGTAGTAACCCAAAATCCGAGATATTTACCAAATAATAGTCTTGTTTGCGAATCAGTAGCTGGAATGGCGCCGAAAATTATCATAGTAAACGGAAACAATATCCATTGTAAAATCATAACAATATACGTATAATAACCAGTTTTTGCCGGTCGTGGCGGTAATAAAATAGTTGACAAAATGGCGCTAACTATTAATCCAAACATGGCTATACCCATTAGCCACTGCAAAGTAATTGGCGCGTTATTGGCAATCATACTGCTTGATTCGGTATCATCCAAAAAATAAATTGGCAATCTACCTAATATAAAAATTATCACTGGTGCCGTAGCCCAAGAATAATAACCTTCTAGCATATTCCATAAATATCTAATTTTTTTTACAAACGGAATACTTTTTTCCCATAATGAATAAATTATTAAATAGGGTAAATTTTCCGCGCCATAAGCCCATCGGCGCTGTTGTTTATACTGATTAACCATAGTTTGCCAAAAACTACCAGTATATACCGTATCCATAGAGATTGGAATATATAACGGTGTTACTGAATAGTTTCCACTGTAGCGCACAAAGCATTGCCAAAAAATTCTTGAGTCTTCTGTGACAATATCATTTTGCCAAAAATCAACATCTACCAATGCCTGCCAAGGCATTGAATGAGATGAGAAGGTAAATAACCTTTCGGGGCGCGCCATGTCAGACAACAACCAAAAAGTTGTTGAATTAGCAATTACCCTTGTAATAGCATATGATTCCCAAATATTATTATTGTATAGAGCCACCGGCTGATAACTAGTATGCAATGGGTTAGCGTGGTTTAAAAATGTGTATGTTAAATAAGCAAAATACATTGGGTGCACACAACTATCGATATCCAATGTTGATACAATAATATTTTTATAGGGAATATTTATTGAATCAATTAATTCCTTAGAGCGATGACCGGCCCAATTTATATTTGAACCCTTGCCCGCTATTTCCCCTACTATATCATCGGGGTGAACAGTAATTAAAAAATTAAAAAATTTATCACCGAATTCACTCTTAATTTGCTGCGCATTATTTAAAAAATTAATCTCATCTCGCTTTTCACCAGCTAGCACGACAATTAGTTTATCTAGTGGATAATTAACATTTATTAGAGCTTCAAAAGTTGATCGTATTACAGCTAGTGACTCCTTATAAGTGGGTAAAAAAATTATGTGATACATATTATGGAAATATGGTTGATTCTTTACCCTATTTAACCAATCTATTTTTATGCTCTGGCGATATTTGTGCCAAGACATTAAGACATGAATCATTATATAAGCGACTCTAAATAACCAGTACAAATCAAACACTATGATAAAATATATTGCCCACAACGGTTTTATTATCGAAACTAGAATGGCTATAGCAAACGTCGACCATACTAATATACCTGGTATCATTTCACAAAACCTATATATTTTCTTTTTACCTTTAAAGTCCATATTAACCAATTTAAACTAACTCGATCTGGCAAATTCCACGAGTTAAACTTCAATAATCAATTAATGTAAGCAATTAATACTATACCGCAGGAGGAATTGTAGGCGGTGGCGTACCCCTTTTTGCACCAACCGTCACCATTATTAACATTATCAAACCAACCACCATAATTATTACCGCTATCATCTGCCAATAATCTGCTAAAGTAAAAATACCAATTAAACCAAGTGCAATTAATACAATACTAACCCATAATTTTGTTGACATATATTCACCCCCTTTTTAATTAATACCGATGCTAAATATAATATTATTTTTTTCATTACTAACCCTTTCAAAAGCTGCAGCGATTGCGGACCCGCAATCCATTTGCCGGCCTTGGTAATACCAATCGGCACTACTTGATATTTCTTTTAAACATATAAATCCTTTAGGTATTATAGCTATTCATCTATTACTTCTCTCAAAATTGATTACCATAATTGCTTTTTAGTCACGATGATCAACTATTACTGAAAATTCAGTGGAATAAGTATTAAAACATTCATCTGTTTTAGGATAACAATAATTCAAAATCATCATGTAAGTGCCTTCTTCAAACATGGGGTTAGTACCACCACAAGCTCTTATATTCTCTTCGCTTATTTTTTGGTGCCAAATTAGATTATAAGACTGATTGGGTTTTAAAATAACTGGCCAATTTCGAGTAAGATTATAATCTGGAGGAAATACCGTAGGAGCATAACAATATAGTGAGTCGTTTTTGGTATAGGATACAAATGGATTATTTTCATTGTCAGTTAACTTCTCAAATGAAAGTGTAGAAAAAGGTAAAACCCAAGAATCGTCAAAACCAATCTCCTTATTCAAAGTATTATAAATCTCGGCTACAATATCGTCATTTTGAGTAAATAAACCTTTCGCCATTTTCACACTCACTCTATCTGGTAATGGCGAAAATTCTTCTACACCACAACTCTTACTATTATCCATTCTCTGACAATTATTATTAATGCAACCGCATTTTTCTTCTCCAGAAAGCTCGCACTTCCATGTATGATTTTTTGATAACGGATTAGCTTCCCAAATTTCATCCCATTTTTTATTTGTACAGGTAGCAAAACCATCCGGATCGCAGCTGGTTAAGACACAGTCGGCTTCGGTTTGGCAAAAATGTTTATCTATATTATTTAATTGATTATTAGTATTTAAATTTGGTGTATTAGTAGTAGGCTGTTTTTGTGAGACAGTTAAAAGTAAAAAAGAACTAAAAATTACTATAACTATGAGGATTAAAGTCTGCTTTTTCATATAGGTATTAGTTAGTAGTAAAAACGGCTTTATTTTTTTTCATTACCAACCCTTTCAAATGCCCTTAAAACTTCTAATGGTATTGCAAAAATTATCGTATTAGATTGATCTGAACTTACATCATTAATCGACTGCAGTGTTCTTAAATGTAGAGCTCCAGGTGAATTAGTCATAATCATAGCTGCTTTGGCCATATTGTCAGCCGCAATCACTTCACCCTCTGCTTTAATAATAACCGCTCGCTTTTCTCGCTCCGCTTCGGCTTGCTTGCCAATAACTCGTTTCATTTCTTCTGGTAAAGTAATATCTTTTAAATCCACGGAATTTACTTTAACTCCCCACGGATCAGTTAGTTTATCAACTATTTCGCGAATACGTTCAGATATTTTATCTCGGTTAGATAATAATTCATCTAGTTCCACCTCACCAACCACATTACGCATGGTAGTTTGCGCTAGTTGTGAAATAGCATACATAAAATCTTCCACTTCCAAAACCACTTTCTCTGCAAACTGCGCTCGATAATAAATAACCGCATTAACGCGCACTGAAATATTATCTTTGGTAATTGCCTCTTGATCTGGCACATCAACAGCTTTAACGCGCATATCTATCTTGATATATGATTGGAAAACTGGAATAATTATACGCCAGCCTGGATCCATAATTCCTGTAAATTTTCCTAAAGTAAATTTTACCCCCCGTTCATATTGATTAATTTGACGAATAGAGATAATGATTAAGAATATTATTATGCCTATAAAATAATACATATTTTTGTGTGTTAATTATTATGAAGTTATTATACCACGTTATTTAGCAAACAATAAAGCAGCGCCCAAAGCAGCCGCATTATCCTTTAATCGTGTTCTTTGGATATTACTAGTCGCGCTATCTGCCAATAATTTATGCTTGATTTTAGAAAAAAGTTGTCCATGTTGAGCCTTTATTACCCCGCCACCAATAACCACAGCTTGTGGTTGATATTGTTTAATAAGCAAAGCTAACTTGCTAGTTAAATATACCACCAACTCATTAAGGGTTTTGTGATCGCGTATCTGTTGATATTTTTTTTCCCACACTTCTGGCAGCTCAAATTTATTTATCTTACTAATTTTATTATTAAAACCATAAGCGCGACCGACTCCAGTACCAATTGTAAAAAATAAAATATTACGCGACCCTCTGCCTGCGCCATATAAATATTCAGCCCGAGCGAAACAACGAGCATCATTATCTACTTTAATATTCTGCACAATAATAACTTTAGCTAAATTTAAATTTTTTATGTAAGGAATATTGGCGCAAGAAATAACGATTTTACCCTCCACTTTACCGGCAATACCAATTCCTACTCCTTTAATTCTGTGCGCGGCAGTATAAGACTTAATTATTTTATTTAACAATATAACAAACTCTTTTCGCAACTTAGGTGTTTTGTATTGTTTTACCAGCTTAATTCTACCGTCCGAATATAATAGACTACGAATCTTTGTTCCGCCAATATCAATTCCAATAATTTTACTGCTAGTATTCATTAAATATTATCCAAACATTAACCAAGCTGGCTTAAACAGCATTAACAACCCAACTAACAGAATCACAATGCCACCAATCAAATGAGCATAACGTGAAAACTTGCCGCTAGTGCCAACCAGTTTAAGCGTTGTCATGGCAATTATAAACACAATCATATCATCTAACATGAAAATAAATATGTACAACAATAAGTACAAATAATGCTGAATACCCGATATGGCAGATAAGCTTAACACTTGAGTATAAACTGCTGGTAAACCAGCTGAACACATTAATTCAATTAAATTAACTCCTACTGCCAGCGCTATAATTCCTAATAGTGCAAAAATAAATTTATCTTGCTGACTGATTTTGGTGATCCAATCAGATACTCTCCTTTTTTTCTCCAAGCCTACTACTTTACATGTTCCCTCTTTATTAGTGGTAAAATCCCATAAATAATATATACCAATTCCTAAGGCTGCTAAGCCGATTATAGTTCTAATCCAGGTAACATAGCCTAAAAATAAAAACACATTAAGCCAGGCTGCTAGGAATAAAAAATAGACTAATGCCGATGAGGCGATAAATACCATACCCAAAATCCACATGCGCCGACGGTTTTGAATACCCAAAGCCACACTAATTAAAAACAGTAAA
>Ga0265296_1004634_pt1 | contig 11842 bp, 11 predicted proteins | sample MunlanPumphouse1_FD_189073 | JGI IMG/M metagenome (GOLD analysis project Ga0265296, IMG submission 189073) | Groundwater microbial communities from a municipal landfill in Southern Ontario, Canada - Pumphouse #1 | ecosystem: Environmental > Aquatic > Deep subsurface > Groundwater | place...
TCGATCAGGGCCAGGGTCATGGATCTCGTCACTCAGCAAAACGGCTCACCGAGGAACCCATGCAGTGACAGATCGTGGAGCGTCGCCTCGTCGATGCTCCACCCATCTCTCGCGGTCGCCAGGACAAGCCTGACAACCCCGCAGGAGTTGGCACCGTTTCGGGCGGAACCCGATGGTTGCCCCGGCGTCAAAGGGCCTAATCCCTCAGCCGGTCTTGATGAGTGACCTTACGTTGCGGTTGCGAAGGGCGCCGGTCAAGCGGAAAAATTCACCCCATTTTGATGTAGAGGCGCGGTGTCGTGGTGAAATCGCGCTTTTGTAGCCCTTTCGAGCAAAAATTGTTCTTTTGAGGGTTGACGCGATGCGAGGTCGTGGAACATCTTGAGGAACGATTTTTCAACCGGACGCCGCCTGTGCTCGACCGCCTCGCCAGCATGATGACGACCCGCCTCGCCGCTTCGGCGACGGGCCTCGTCGCGTCCACGATTACCACCACCGGTACCACCACCATGCCCTCGCGGGCGGGGACCGGATGATGCGCGCCGCCTAGGCGAGAAACGCAGAAAACCGATCACCCCGCCCGGACCCCCGGGCGGGTTTTTTTATGGCCCGAGCCCACCCCGACATCCTCCCCAGACCCCGTCTTCAGGATCACCCCGATGCCCGCCTCTCTCGCTCTCGTCGCCGATAAACAGAAACCCCAGGCGGTCGCCGTCCCCTTGGCCGCCGAAGTCGTGGTGCTGAAGTTCGGCTCGTCCGTTCTGCGCAACGCCGCCGAAGCCCCCGCCGTGGCCTCGGAAATCTACGGCCATGTCCGCGCGGGGCGTAAGGTGGTGGCGGTGGTGTCGGCCCTGTCGGGTCACACGGATCGGCTGCTGGCCGACGCCCGCGCCCTGGGCCTGGATCACGAGAACGAACTGCTGCCCGCCTACGTGGTGCTGGGCGAGGAAAAGGCGGCGGCTCTGGTCGCCATCGCCTGCGACCGGGTGGGGCTGGACGCGGTGGGTCTGTCGGTGCGGGAGCTTGGGATCGTGGTCGAGGGCCCGGCGCAGCACGCCCGTCCCGTCAGCCTGAAGGGCGAGCGGCTGGCGCAGGCTCTGGCCGAGCATGAGGTGGTGGTGGTGCCGGGCTTCGGCGGCGTGCGCTCGAACGGCCGGGTGGCTCTGCTGGGCCGGGGCGGATCGGATCTGACGGCGGTGGTGCTGGCGGCCGAGCTGGGGCTGGATCGGGTGCGTCTGGTGAAGGACGTCGATGGCCTCTACGACCGCGATCCGGCCTGCGAGACGGGCACGCCGCTGCGCTACCGCCGCGCCAGCTGGGAGACGGCGCGCCAGCTGGGCGGGGCTCTGGTCCAGCATGACGCCATCGACCTGGGCGAATCCTGCGGGGTCGAGATCGAGGTCGCCGCCCTGGGCCGCGCCGAGGGCACGGTGGTCGGCGAGCGCGGGGCCCCTCCCGGTCCCGTGCAGTCGAACGCGCCGCTGCGCGTGGCCCTGGCCGGCTGCGGCGTGGTCGGCGGCGGCCTGCTGAACCGGCTGCTGCCCGACAACCGCTATGAGGTGGTCGGCGTCCTGGTCCGCAACCCGGGCAAGGCGCGCGATGTTTCGGCCCCCGCCGAGCTGTTCACCAACGATGTCGAGGGCCTGCTGGCCAAGAAGCCCGACCTTCTGCTGGAGGCCCTGTCGGAAGGCGAGGCCGGTCACGCCCTGATCCGCCGCGCCTTGGAGGCCGGCTGCGACGTGGTCAGCGCCAACAAGCAGGCCGTGGCCCGCGACCCGGCAGGCTTGCAGGCCCTGGCCTCTGCCAATGGCTGTCGCGTCGCCTGGTCGGCCTCAGTTGGCGGCGGCGCGCCGATGATCGAGACCCTGCGCGCCGCCCGCGCCGCCGGTCCGGTCGCCGGGTTCGAGGCGGTGTTGAACGGCACGGTCAACTTCATGCTGCAACGTTTGGGCGAGGGCGCAGCCTTCGCCGACGCCCTGGCCGACGCCCGGGTCGCGGGCTTCGCCGAGGAAGACCCGTCCTCGGATCTGGAAGGCCATGACGCCGCCGCCAAGGTGAAACTGCTGTCGTTCGAGGCTTTCGGGCGCGCCCCCGCCGACCTGCCGCGCGATGAACTGTCGGACGAGACGCCGCTGGGCGAGCGCCCGGTGCGTCAGATCGGCGCCTGCCACGACCGCGGCGGTCATCTGGACGCCTCGGTCCGGCTTGACGGCGATCTGAAAGACGCGCTCTTCCAGTCGCTGAACGGAGAGAGAAACGCCTTGAAAGTCTATGGTCAGGACGGTCGCGTCTGGACGTGCAAGGGGCGCGGCGCCGGGCGCTGGGCCACGACCGAGAGCGTGCTGGCCGATGTGGCCGATGTGGTGCGCGCCCGTCGCGCGGCGGCGGAGCTGGTTTAAGTCATGGCTGTTTTCACGCCCGTCACGCCGGATCAGGCCGCCGACTATCTCATGCGTTACCCCCTGGGCGATCTGGTCGCGCTGACGCCGATCGCTGAGGGGGTCGAGAACACCAACTACAAGCTGGAGGCCACGTCGGGCGCGTATGTCCTGACCCTGTTCGAGGGGCGGACGGACGCGGCCTCGCTGCCCTTCTGCCTGGGCCTGACCCGGCATCTGGCGGCGCGCGGGTTCCCGACGCCGTCGCCCGTCGCCGACCGCCAGGGCGAAATCATCGGCCATCTGAACGGCCGCGCCGCCGCCATCCTGAACTGGGCGCCCGGCGCCTGGAAGCGCCAGCCCTCGGATAAGGAGCAGTATCGCGCCGGTCAGGTGCTGGCCCTGCTGCATCTCGACGCCGCCGACTATACGCTGGAGCGCCAGAACCCGGTCGGACCCGAGGCCTGGGCGGCGCTGGCCGCGCGCTGCGAGTCCGCCGCCCCCGGTCTGATGAAGGGCATCGACCGCAAGATGCTGGATCAGATCAAGGCCCTGCTGCCGCGTCTGGCCGAGCCATGGAGCGATCCCGCCTTGCCGCGCGGACCGATCCACGCCGACTACTTCCCCGACAACGTCCTTTTCGCGATCAACGAACACGATCAGTTCGACATCGGCGGGGTGATCGACTTCTATTTCGGCTGCACCGACGTCCTGGCCTATGACCTCGCCATCGCGCTCAGCGCCTGGGGCTTTGACGCCGAGGGCCGCCCCATGCACTCGGCCCTGCGCGCCTTCCAGAAGGGGTATGAATCCGTCCGCCCCCTGACGTCCGCAGAGGCCGAGGCGCTTCCCGGATTGGGGGCTGCGGCGGCGGTGCGCTTCACCTTGACCCGCCTGCACGACCGCATCTTCCACGACCCCGCCAACCTGGTCACGCCCAAGGACCCGGCGCCCTTCTTCCGGCGGCTGGACTACTGGAAGGCGGCGGAGGTGGTTTAGGGGCGGCCCCGCCGCGCGTCGCGGGGCAGGGGCGTCGGCCCAATCCGCTCCATGCGTGCAACCCTTTATGAGTATCGGCGTTCTCCGGGTTGGAGGGCGCTGTTCATGCAATACGCTTGCCTATGGATATCGGCAGCCGCCGCCCTGGCGGCTGCGAGCGGCGCCCAGGCGCAGGAAGCGCCCGAATCTCGGTTGCGCCTGACAGTCACGCCCTATGTCTGGGCCAAGACCACGGAGGGCAAGCTGCAGGGAGCGGGCCTGTCGTCCCCGGTCCATGTTCCCTTTTCGGAGGCTTTCGAGAAGGTCGAAGGCGTCTTCATGGGCGAGGTGTCGGTCGATGGCCCCCGCTGGGGCGGATATGTCGACTACCAGGGCACGGACAGCCGAGACGAGCGACGCGTCATGGGTTTGCCGCTGGAGGCCGACATCCGGCTGCGAAGCCTGACCGGCGCCGTCTATTATGTCGCGCACGAAGAGGAATTGGGCGGCCGAACCGTCCATGGCGAGCCCCGTCTCTTTCGCATCCGGCCCCTCGCCGGCGCCAGATGGTCGAGAGCGCGAACTGACCTTGCCGTTCCGGGTCTCATTGAGGTCGGCAAACAGGCTGATTGGACTGACGTTATTGTCGGGGTCCGGTCGGACGTCGACCTCGGTTCTCGCTGGAAACTCACCGGCCACCTGGATGTCGGCGGCTTTGATCCGGGCGATCGCTTCAGTCTGAACGCCCACGCCTCGCTGGGCTATCGCACGACCCTGCTGACGCGACCGGCGCTGATGCGCGTGGGCTATGCGGTGCTCTTTCAAGAGTACGAGCAGGGCGATTTCACGGGCGACCGCTTCGTCTGGAACATGACGGGGCACGGGCCGACGGCAGGGGTTTCGATCACGTTCTAGGTCGTGGAGGGCAGGACATGGTGAAGGTGCGTGGCGTAGCAGCTATGGTGGGGGCTGCGGCCCTGATGGCGGCGACGGCAGGGGCGGGCCTTGCGGAGGCCTGCACCCGGCTGGTCTATCACGGGGCGGGCGACACCGTGATCACGGCCCGGTCCATGGACTGGCGCAGCGAGATCACCAGCAATCTCTGGATCTTCCCGCGCGGCATGCAATGGACGGGCGAGACAGGTCCCAACACCGTGCGCTTGACCTCGAAGTACGGCAGCGTGGTCACCTCGGGCTATGATGTTTCGACCACCGACGGCGTCAATGAAGCCGGGTTGATGGCCAATATGCTGTGGCGGGGACCGGGAAGGTGAGAAAGCTGGATCTGGGGCGTGATCAGATCCACACCTTCTCGGGCGACGCGACCGGCGACTTCGTCGAGACACGGCCTTTCGCCTTCCTTGGACTTCAGCTCTAGGCCCGAGCTCCGCCACCGCAGAATGCAACGATCTCGCCGCGCGGGGTTTTGAGGCAGGGGGCTGGCGAGGAGGCTGAGGATGGCGGCGGGCGCTGAGGCATGGCCGGAACTTTCGGCGGCGAGGCTGTGGCCGACGATGGAGACGCTGCAACTCTGGGCGCAGATCGTCGGCAAGACGCGGCTGTCGCAGACGCCCTGGCTGAACCACGGCTGGCATGTGACGCTGCAGGTCTCGGCGCGGGGGCTGACGACCGGCCTGATCCCTCACGGCGGCGTCGGTTTTTCGATGGAATTCGATTTTGTCGCCGGAGCCCTGGTCATCCGGGTCAGCGACGGGGGCGAGCGCCGGATCGCGCTGAAATCCGGGACGGTGGCCGACTTCTACGCCGAGGTTCAGGAGGCCCTGACCGCCTTGGGCGTGGCCTGCCATATCGACCTGACGCCGGATGAAATGGCCGAGGCGACGCCCTTTCCGCTGGATGAGCGGTATCGTCTCTATGATCCCGGCGTCGCGCGTGACTACTGGCGAGCGCTGGTGCAGGTCGATCGGGTGTTCAACCTGTTCCGCACCGGGTTTCTGGGCAAGTGCAGCCCGGTGCATCTGTTCTGGGGCGCCTTTGATCTGGCGGTGACGCGGTTCTCGGGGCGGCCGGCGCCCCTGCACCCCGGCGGAATTCCGCATCTGCCGGATGCGGTGACGCGCGAGGCCTATTCGCACGAGGTGTCCAGTGCGGGCTTCTGGCCCGGTGCTCCGGGGCAAGGGCCATGCTTCTACGCCTACGCCTATCCCGCGCCGCCGGGGTTTGAGGCGGCGGCGGTGGCGCCGCCCGCGCGCTGGGACGCGGGGCTGGGCGAGTTCCTGTTGCCTTATGAGGCCGTCAGGACGGCCGCCGATCCCAACGCCGTGCTGAGCGCCTTTCTCGTAACCACCTATGAGGCCGCCGCCGATCTGGGCGGGTGGGACCGCGCGGCCTTGGAATGCGAAGAGGGCCGGCCACACCATCCCCGCTGGGTGGGATGAAGGTTACCCCGCGAACCCCTTCACCGCCGCCAGGGCGGCTTCGGCCGTGTTGTCGATGATGGTCAGGCGCTCGGGCTGGTCGCCGAGGGCGCGGATGACGGGGGCGGGTTCGGGCTGGAAGCCCAATACGTCCGAAACGAAGGCGCCGAACTTGGACGGGTGGGCGGTCGACAGGGCGACGATAGGGCCATTGGCGCGGTCCAACTGACGCGCTGCGGCCAGGGCCACGGCGGTGTGCGGGCAGACGACGCGGCCCCAGGCGGCGTGGGCGTGAGCGATCTCGGCCTGGGTCGAGGCCTCGTCGATGGAGACGGCCGAGACTTCTGATTTCAGCGCGGCCAGCAGGTCGGCGGGCAGGGTGACGGACCCGTCCCGGGCGAAGGTCTCGAACACGGCGCGGGCGGCGTCAGCGTCGCGGCCGGAAGCCTCATAGACCAGACGTTCGAAGTTCGACGGCGCCTGCACGTCCATTGAGACGCTGCCGCTCTCGACGGCGGGGCGGCGGGCATAGACGCCCTCGTTGATGGCGCGGGCCAGGGCGTCGTTCTGATTGACGGCGGCGACGAAGCCCGTAACCGGCAGGCCCATCTTCTTCGCGGCGATGCCCGCAAAGGCGTCGCCGAAATTGCCGGTCGGGACGACGAAGGTCGCCGCCTGACCCAGCTGCGCCGTGGCCGAGATATAATAGGGAATCTGCCCCGCCAGCCGGCCCCAGTTGATCGAGTTGACCGACGACAGGCGGCGACCTTCGCGCAAGGTTTCCTTGGCCAGCAGGCCCTTCACCAGACGCTGGCAGTCGTCGAAGTCGCCGCGCACGGCCAGGTTCAGGACGTTGTCCGCCTGAACCGTCGTCATCTGCTTGCGCTGCACCGGCGAGACGCGGTCCAGCGGGTGCAGCACGATCAGGTTGATGCGCTCGGCGCCGGCGAAGGCGCGCACGGCGGCGGCGCCGGTGTCGCCGCTGGTGGCGGTCAGCAGGGTCAGCTTCTGGCCCGTCGCGGCCAGGGCCTCGTCCGACAGGGCGGCGACCAGCTGCATCGCCAGATCCTTGAAGGCGGCGGTCGGGCCGTGGAACAGCTCCAGCACGAACAGGCCGGGCTCCAGTTCCACCAGGGGCGTCACCGCAGGATGGTCGAAGCCGCGCGTCAGCCGCTCCAGCGCGCGGTCGAGCGCGCCGGCGGGCAGGGCGTCGCCGATGAAGGGAGAAATCGCCTCCCTGGCCATTTCCGCATAGGTCCGCCCCGGACGCGCCGCGTCGGCGGCCAGGCTCGGCCAGGTCTGCGGCATGTAGAGGCCGCCATCGGGCGCAATGCCGCGCAGCAGGGCGTCGGCGAAATTGGTCGGGGCGGCGTCGCCGCGCGTCGAAAGGTAGCGGTCGGGGGAGGTGCTCATGACGGGTCGTTTCTAGCCGCAGGGCGGCGGTTCGTCATGATTATTTTGCGTCTGCGAAGGTGATTTCGCAGTTTTGCGCAACAAGATGACGTCGGGGCCACAAGAGGCGTCGCCGGGGCTGGCGCATCGCCGCCGTCCGGTCCATGTCAGGGCGAATGAGACGCCGTTCCTTTCTGATCCGCGCCGTCGCGGTCGTCGCCGCCGTTGGCGGCGGCCTGTGGCTCAAGGATCATGTGATTTGGAGCCGGCCGACGCTGCGGTTTCCCGAAGGCGGGACCAGCGGCTGGTCGCCCTTCATTGTTGCGAACGCCGCCACGCCGACCGTGCGGGTGCGGATCGCCGGGCGTGAGGTGACGGCCCTGATCGACAGCGGCGCCCAGTATTCGGTGATCGACCGGGCCCTGGTCGAGGAACTGGGCCTGACGACCTTCTTCGACATGCCTCTGGTGGCCTACGGCGTCGGGGGGCAGCCGCAGGTTGGGCGCGGGGTGACGCTGGACATGGCGGTCGGCACGCTGACAGTGTCGGGTCTGCGCGCAGCCATCCTCGACCTGGGGCCGTTGGCGGATGCGGCGGGCCTAGGCGCGCCCTTGGTGCTGGGACAGGACTTGCTGGGCGAGGCGGTGCTGGAGTTGGACATGAAGCGTCGCCGCAGCCGTCTGGTCGATCCCGGCGATCATGTCGTCTCGCCTGCTTTGCGCGCTGTCGCGGTCAAGCGCAGCGGCACGGCCCTGACCGCCGAGGTGACGGTCGAGGGGGCGGTGATGCGAGCCGTCATCGACACCGGATTCTCGTCCCTGATCGCGCTTAGTGAAGGCGCGGCCAAGACGGCAGGCCTTCTGGACGGGCGTCCCGAAAAGGCCGGGTCCAGCATCGTTCTGGGCGGCACGGCGCAGGCGCGCGTGATCCAGGCGCGGACCATAACCTTTGGCGACGACCTGTGGCGCGGGGTGGCGACGCCGGTGTTCGCGGATTCGCCCCTGCCCAACTATCCCGACGCCCTGCTGGGCGTGGCGGCCTTCGAGGATCGCGACGTCGTGCTGGACCTGGGACGAGGACGCCTGCACGTCTCGCCCCAGATGAACCTGACCGTGGGGTAGAACCTCAATCCTCCCTTGTGTTGCAGACACGGGGGAGGGGGACCGCCGACAAGGCGGTGGAGGGGGCAAGCGATAAGCGCGACTTGACGAGATCCGAAGGCGACGGCCAGTTCCGCCCCCTCCACCACTATCGTGATCTGATCCTCCCCCGCAGGCGGGGGAGGATCAGATCACAGCCCCTTGAAGGTGTCGCAGGCCGCAGGATCGCCGGTCTGATAACCACGTTGCAGCCATTCGACCCGTTGCGCCGCCGAGCCATGGGTGAAGCTCTCGGGCGAGACGCGGCCCCCGCCGCGACGTTGCAGGGTGTCGTCGCCGATGGCCTGGGCGGTCTTCATGCCTTCTTCCAGATCGCCGGGCTCCAGCGCCACCTGACCGCCCGAGACGGCGGCGGCGTTGCTGGCCCAGACGCCGGCGTAGCAGTCGGCCTGAAGCTCCAGCGCGACAGAGTATCTGTTGCCCTCGGCGGTGGACCGCGCCGTCTGCTGGGCGCGCTGCACCTGATCGGTGGCGCCGGTCAGGTGCTGGACGTGGTGGCCGAACTCGTGAGCGATAACATACGCCTTGGCGAAGTCGGCGCCCGAGGCCCCCAGCTTGGTCTCCATCTCACGCCAGAAGCCGAGGTCGAGGTAAACCTTCTGGTCCGCCGGGCAGTAGAAGGGCCCCATAGCCGACTGGCCCATGCCGCAGCCGGTCTGGGTGCCTTGTTCATAAAGGACGGTGGTCGGCGGAGTGTAGCCGCGCAGCTTGGTCTTCCACACGTCGTTGACGTTGGAGCCGATGACCTCGACGAACTGGCCGGCCTGATCCTCGGGGGAGCCCATCTTGCCGGCCTGTTCGGACTGGGTGGCGCCGCCGAACTGGCTGGCGACCTGCTGGGTCGTGCTGGGGTCGATGCCGAAGACGAAATAGCCGATGGCCGCCAGCACCAGAACGCCGATGCCGCCGCCCGCCACGGCCCCGCCGCCCATGCCGCGCCGGTCCTCTATACCGCCGCCGCGCCGTCCGCCCTGCCAACGCATGATGTCGTCTCCGCCCTTGAATCTCGCCCGAAGCTAGGCCGAAACGCGGCGGGTAGGGAAGGGATGCAATTCTAATGGCGGATCAGTCGGGGCGGCGATCCAGCCAGGCGTCGATCTCGCTGACGTCGCGCGTCATTTCCTCAAGCCGGGCGGTCTGGGCTTCGCGGGCCTGTCGCTCCTGCTCCAGCGTGCGCGGCGCATAGGCGGTTTGCGGGGGCAGGGGCGGCGTCGGCTGGCGGGCGGCCTGAAGCTGCTGGATCGTCAGTTGGGTTTGCAGCCGCTGCTGTTGGGCGAGGGCCTCGCGCTCGGCCGCCTGATTGCGCAGGCGGTCCATCTCATAGCGGTGCTGGTTGGCGATGGCCGCGCCGGGCGAGTATCCGGGCGGCGGCGGACCCGGCCAGCCGGGCCAGGTCTGGGCGTTCGCCGCAAAGGGCGCGGCGGCCAGCAGCAGGGACATGAGGATCGGGCGGCGCATGAAGGAAACATGGGGATTGGCGCAGCCCGGGCCAAGCCTGGCCGTAAAACCGCGTTTCGCCTCAACTCACTCGTCATTCTCGGCCTTGTGCCGAGAATCCAGAAACGCCGCCGATGAAGTAGCAACGCGCCGTGGCCCCCAAGGCAGGTCGAGTCTCTGGATCCCCGGGACAAGCCCGGGGATGACGAGGGAAAGGAACCCGGGTGGCCCTAGATGGCGAAGCTGACGCCGCAGCCGCAGCTGGAGGAGGCGTTCGGGTTACGCACCACGAACTGCGCGCCCGCCAGTTCATCGACGAAGGCGATCTCGGAGCCCTTGAGGAAGGGGATGGAGACCGGGTCGATCACCGCCGACTGACCGTCGCGGCGCACGACCAGATCATCGGCCTCGGGCGCGTCGACCAGCTCCAGTCGATACTGGAAGCCCGAGCAGCCGCCGCCGTCGACGGCGACGCGCAGCATGACGGCCTTGCCCTCGGCCTCGGCCAGTCTGGCCAGTCGCCTGGACGCGCTCTCGGCCAGGATGATGCCTTCCGGCGCGCGGGCCGAAATGGAAAGCGACAGGTCGCGGGCTGATTCTGTGGATTGGACGGTGCTCACGGCTCTCTATATGAGGAGCGGACAGGCGTTCGCAAAGGCCTGTGTCGCAATAGAAGTGCTGTCCGCCTTGAGCCAGACCCGCGCGTCCTTCGCCGAAGACCCCGCCGCCAGCCGCGGCCGCCATGTTTTCGAGCCCGCCAGTCGCACCCGCACCCCCTTCGCCCGCGACCGCGACCGCATCATTCACGCCACCGCCTTCCGCCGCCTGAAAGAGAAGACCCAGGTCTTCGTGGCGCACGAGGGCGACCACTATCGCACGCGTCTGACCCACAGTCTGGAAGTGGCCCAGATCGCCCGGTCGCTGGCCCACGCCCTTCGGCTGGACGACGATCTGGCCGAGACCATCGCCCTGGCCCACGACCTGGGCCACCCGCCCTTCGCCCACGCGGGCGAGGACGAGCTGCAGGCCCAGATGGCCGACTACGGCGGCTTCGATCACAACGTCCAGAGCTTCCGCGTCATCACCGAGCTGGAAGTCCGCTATCCCAAATTTCTCGGCCTGAACCTCAGCTGGGAAACGGTCGAGGGCGTCATCAAGCACAATGGTCCGGTGATGCATCACCTGGATGATCCGGCGTGGAAGCGGGTGGCGGCCTATGCGGCAGGCGGCGCGGCCAACTGGGACCTGCGCCTGGACACCTTCGCCTCGCTGGAGGCCCAGTGCGCGGCCATCGCCGACGACATCGCCTACAACAACCACGACGTGGACGATGGGGTGCAGGCGGGCCTGTTCACCCTGGCCGACCTAGCCGAGGTGCCGTTGATCGGACCCTGCCTGGCCGAGGTGCGCCGCGACTGGCCCGCGCTGGACGACCGCATGATCCGGCTGGAGGCTGTGCGCCGCATGATCGGCATCATGGTCGATGACGTTCTGGCCGAGACCGAGCGTCGGCTGGCCGCGCATCGCATCGTCACCGCTGAGGACGTGCGTCTGGCTCCGCAGATGATGGTGCAGTTCTCAACCGGCATGCTGGCCGACCTGGGGGTGCTGCGCCGCTTCCTGTTCGAGCGGATGTATCGCCACTACCGGGTCAATCGCACCCGCAGCCAGGCGCGCCGCGTCCTGTCGCAACTGTTCCACCTGTTCATGGAAGAGCCCGAGGTCATGCCGCCCGAATGGTCGGCCCAAGCCCTGTCGGATGATCCGGTCAAGCGGGCGCGGGCGGTGTGCGATTATATCGCCGGAATGACCGACCGCTACGCCATCGAAGTCCACGGCAAATTGTTCAGCCTCGACCTGGCGCTTGATCTGTGATTCGAAAGAGGCCACGGGCGGGCTAGACTGATTTTTCTCACGCGCCGATTCGCGCGCGGAGCCGATCCAGAAAGCGCGACCCATGTCCTACGACGACGATCACCGAGGCAACCCCAACGCCGGCCGCGAGCGGGGGGCCTATACGCCGCCCACCGACGACGACCTGCCGTTCGAGCGCCGCAGCTATGATCCGCGTCGCGCGCCGGCCGCCAAGTCGCCGCCGATCACCCTGATCATCAGCGCC
>Ga0265296_1004635_pt1 | contig 11842 bp, 9 predicted proteins | sample MunlanPumphouse1_FD_189073 | JGI IMG/M metagenome (GOLD analysis project Ga0265296, IMG submission 189073) | Groundwater microbial communities from a municipal landfill in Southern Ontario, Canada - Pumphouse #1 | ecosystem: Environmental > Aquatic > Deep subsurface > Groundwater | place: Canada...
GCATTTACCCAAGTTCTAACAGATACCTAGCTGATAAGATAGTCGCTAATGGCGGACAATTGATATCAGAATTCCCTATCGGCACACCGCCTCTCAAGCATAATTTTCCGCAAAGAAACAGGATCGTTTCCGGTTTGTCTGTCGGTATTTTAGTCATCGAAGCAGCGGAAAAATCAGGAGCTTTGATTACCGCTCAATGCGCGCTAGATCAAAATCGAGAAGTTTTTGCAGTCCCGGGCAACATTTTCTCACCCGTTTCGCAAGGTCCGAATAATTTGATAAAACAAGGAGCAATTCCTGTAACTTCAGCCAACGATATAATGACAGCCCTTGACTTATCTCAGATTACCCAGTATATTAATAACAAAAAAATACTTCCAACTACAGATGAGGAAAAAACTATCCTCTCTTTTTTAAATTCAGAACCGCTTCATATAAATGAATTAATTAAGCTGTCAAACATGCCGATAAATAACTTAAATAGCAATTTAGTATTAATGGAAATGAAGGGGCTGGTGAAGAATATCGGCAATATGGAATATATATCATTAAATTAAAATTATCAATATGAACTTAGTCATCGTCGAATCCCCCACCAAGGCAAAAACTATCACCAAATTTTTAAAGAACAGCTATAAAGTTGAATCTTCTTTTGGCCATATCCGCGATTTACCCAAAAGAGACATGGGAGTGGATGTTGAAAATAATTTTGAACCAAAATACGTAATTCCACTAAAATCAAAAAAAACCGTTACCAATTTAAAAAAACTAGCCGCTAAAGCCGATAAGGTCATTCTAGCTTCCGATGAAGACAGAGAAGGAGAAGCGATTGCTTGGCATTTGGCTATCGCTCTCGGCTTAGACAAAAAACAAGAAAAAATCGAACGGATAGCTTTTCACGAAATAACCGAATCTGCCATCAAAGAAGCTTTGGCTAATCCTCGGCAGATAGACATGAAGCTGGTCAATGCCCAGCAAGCCAGAAGAATTTTGGATAGGTTGGTCGGATATAAATTATCACCCTTCTTGTGGAAAAAGGTGGTTAAAGGCTTATCTGCCGGACGCGTACAAAGCGTTGCTGTCAGATTAGTCGTGGAACGTGAAAGAGAAATACAGAAATTCAATCCCGAAGAATACTGGAGTGTTGATGCAGCCTTATTGACTCAAAATCAAGAAACTTTCACTGCACGATTAAACAAAATTAATGACAAGGTAATAGACAAGTTATTCATTAAGAACAAAGAACAATCAGACAATATTTTATCGGAATTAAAAGGAGCTGAATATGTAGTCAGTGAAGTAAAAAAACGGGAAGCTAAAAAAAATCCGCCCAAACCCTTCACCACTTCCAGCCTGCAACAGGCTGCAAACCGCTTGTTAGGCTTCAGCGCAAAACAGACTATGATGTTGGCGCAACAATTATATGAAGGTATCGACATAGCCGGTGAAGGCCATGTCGGGCTGATCACTTACATGAGAACCGACTCTTTAAATTTGTCCGATAAATTTCTGGTAGAAGCAAAGGATTATCTTAATCAAACTTTAGGAGAAAAATATAGCTTAAAAATCGCAAGAAAATTTAAAACAAAATCAAAGGGCGCTCAAGAAGCCCATGAAGCCATCCGTCCGACAGAAGCCTCGCGCACTCCTGAAAAATTAAAAAATTCATTGAACAATAACCAATACAAGCTCTATAAATTAATCTGGCAACGTGCGATTGCCAGCCAGATGCCCGAAGCCATTGTCAGCGCGACAGAAATTGACATTGATGCAAAAAAGGATAATCAGAGTAAATATCAGTTCAGGGCAACCGGACAAATAATAGTCTTTGATGGCTATTTGAATATTTATCCGGAAAAAAGCAAAGACATAGAATTACCGAATGTCAAAGAAGCTGAAAATTTGAATCTTGATAAAATAATTTCTGACCAACATTTTACTAAACCGCCTGCTCGTTATAGTGATGCAGGGTTGGTCAAAGCCTTGGAAAGGTATGGCATAGGACGGCCTTCCACCTATGCTCCAACCATTGCCACCATTGAAACCAGAAATTATGTAACCAGAGACGAAGGAAAGCGATTGATGCCTACGGAAATAGCTTTTACAGTCAACGACCTGTTGGTCGCCCACTTCCCCGCTATAGTTGATTATGAATTCACGGCAAAAATGGAAGATGATTTAGACGAAGTGGCGGGTGGATCAAAAGAATGGCAGCCGGTAATTAAAGAATTTTACGAACCATTTAATGCCAATCTGGAAGCTAAATACAAAGAGATTAACAAGGAAGATATCGTACCCGAAGAAAAAACTGAAGAAATTTGCGAAAAATGCGGTTCTCCGATGATTATCAAGACTGGACGTTATGGTAAATTTTTAGCTTGTTCAAATTTCCCCGAATGCCGCAATATCAAATCGATCGGTGCAGACGGCAAAGCCAAGCCGGAAGAAAAAAGCGAAAAAATAAAAGAATTGGAAGATAAATATAAAGACGAAGTCTGCGCAAAATGCGGCGCGCCGATGATAGTTAAAATCGGACGTTTCGGTCCCTTTCTGGCTTGTTCAAATTATCCGAAGTGCAAAACCATAAAAGGAATAGATGACGGCAGCAACTCGACCGGCATCAAATGTCCAGTCTGTGGCGAAGGTGAAATCGTTGCTAAACGCAGCCGCCGCGGAATATTTTATGCCTGCAATCGCTATCCGGATTGCAAAACCTCTTTCTCGTCCAAGCCTACAGGAGATAAATGCCCGGACTGCGGAGCTTTATTGATTGAGGGCAAGATCGAGGGCGAAGTCAGATGTAGCGCGAAGGGCTGTAAATATAAAACATAGCTAACACTATGTTTTTTAGTTTAAAAATAATAATTGTAAATTTATGAATCAACAGCAAATAAGGCCCTTAGTCGGAGTAGCTACTGTCGTGACAAAAGAAGGCAAAATTTTAATCGGCAAGGACAGTAAAAAAGGTTCAGATATCTATGGAGTTCCAGGGGGTCATTGGGAAAATGGAGAAACCTTGAAAGAATGTTCAATCCGAGAAGTTAAGGAAGAAAGCGGAGTCTTGTGCGATAATATAGAATTAATCTCTGTTTATGATTTTTTTCGTAAAGATAAAAACAAAAGCTATGTCACAATCGGCATGAAAGCAGACTATGTCTATGGTAAACTAGACGATTTGATTGAAGAAGGCAGAACAGATTGGAATTGGCATACTGCGGAAGAAACTTTAAAATTAAATTTATTTCCTGCCGATAGAGTATTGATAGAAAGATTTTTAAATGGAGAAATTTACAATTAGTCATATTCTTATATTTATTTGAATTTAAAAGTCTAAAATGAAAGAGCCGATTGCCATAGAAATTTTGAAAAAAATTACACCAAAAATTGGAGCAAGATTAATTATAGAACCCAACTATCAATTTGTCGGGCAGATTATTTTTAAAAACGGCAAGAAAACTTTCTTCCGCAATACAAATTTCAATATCAATCATTTGGGCTCAATAGAAATCGCCAGAGACAAAGATTATTCAAAATTTTTCTTAAAAAAGTTCGGTTACAATACTTGCGTGGGTGAGGCTTTTTTCAGTGAAAAATTAAATTCGAATCTTCGTCAAGACAAAAGAAAAAATATTGACGATGGCTTGGTATATGCAAAAAAAATAGGCTTCCCCATAATCGTTAAGCCCAATAATCTAAGCCAGGGTACTTTGGTTACCAAAGTCCATAATGCAAAAGAATATTATCGTGCAGCCAATAAAATTTTTAAGAAAACTTTAGTGATGCTTATTGAAAAATATTACAAAGGCTTTGATTATCGTATTGTCGTCCTTGACGACAAAGTGATTTCTGCTTATCAACGCATCCCGCTTTTTATAATCGGCGACAGCAAGAGCAGTATCAAAGAACTTCTAGACAAAAAACAAGAAGACTTTAGGAAAAAGGATAGAGACACAGTCATTGATCAAGACGATTTCCGCTTAAAAAATAGATTGAAACGATTGCACTTAAACTCAGATTCCATACTTAAAAAAAACGAAAAAATATTTTTACTGGATAATTCCAATCTATCCACCGGCGGCGACGCCTTTGATTTAACCGAAAAGATCCATCCGGACTTCATGAAATTGGCAGTTAAAGTCACTAAGGATATGGGGTTAAGATTCTGCGGTGTCGATTTGATTTCTGCCGAAGAAATAACGGAACCCGTCAAAGATCATGTCATAGTTGAAATAAACGGCGCACCAGGTTTGGATAATTATGCCCGTATAGGCAAAGAACAGAATAAAATTGTTGAAAATTTATATTTAGAGTTGTTAAAAGCTTTGGAAAAAGATTAGATAGTCACTTTATTTTCTTAAAAAAAATAAATTATTAAGCCCTCCCTCCCCCTTTTATCACTTGGCTCAGGATACTAGGACGGAGAGATTAACAATTGAATCGAACTTATGTCACGAGAAAGATACAAACTAATACCCGCAGTCTATCTGGTTTTGATAGAAAACAACAAAATTTTATTATCAAGACGTTTTAATACCGGCTATGAAGACGGAAATTACAGCTTGGTTGCCGGACATCTTGATGCTGGCGAAAACTTTTTTGAAAGCATGATTAGAGAAGCTAAAGAAGAGGCAAATATCATTCTGAACAAGAAGAATTTGGAAATTGTCCACCTCATCCAAAGATCGAAGCTGGATCGCTTTGATATTTATATCCGGCCGAAATATTGGGAAGGAGAAATACAAAATCTTGAGCCGGATAAATGTGATGACTTAAGTTGGTTTGACATAAACAGATTGCCTGACAATACTATTCCGGATGTTAAACAAGCTATAGAAAATATTCAAAATAATAATTTATACAGTGTATTTGAATAACATGAATTTAATTCTAATCTACGCAACTTTTACTAATTTTAAAGAAGCTAAAAAAATAACTGATCATTTATTAAAAACTAAATTAATTGCCTGCGCTAATTTTTTGCCGATAAAAAATTCCTACCTTTGGGGAAAAAAGATTAAAAACGGAAAAGAAATTGTAGCAATTTTAAAAACTAAAAAGCAAAATTGGAAAAAAATAAAGATTGAAATAGCAAAACTTCACTCATACAAAATTCCTTGTATTATAAAATTAGATGTTGAGTCCAATGATAAGTTTGCTGATTGGATAAATTCCGAGATGCAATAATTTGGTGAAGTCAAAAAGCGCATCTCTTATATAAAAAACCTTGATTTAATCAAGGTCAGCTATTTCTTTTTTGCCGAAATAGAAAAGTAATATTTTTATAGTACCGTCTTCTTTGGCCATCCTGCAATTATCTTTTAATTCTTCAAGATCGTCGCAGACGCAGATATCTTCACCTTCTGCCGATACAAAACCTACGAACAAAAGACAACCCTTTGGCATTCTAGGCATTACCAGCGGCTCGCCATTCAAATCGTATTTTATATCCACCGGAATCAATACATGCCTGCCCTTATCTCTTATTAATTCTTCCTTCTCTCCCAAAAAAATTCCCATCTCTACCTCCTGGTATTATTTTTTTGATTTTTTATTGAATTTTTTTGCAATATCAACTAATTTTTTTATTCCCTCCCCGATTAATAGCAGATATGCTGTATTGTGTTCGAATTTCTCCTTAATTAAATCAATCAAATGATCAATTTTATTTACCCTATCGTGCATTTCTCTGGTGATTTTAAATACCTCTCTCATCATCATCGCCAGATAGTAAATGAACCAAGCGATAAAAATCGTCAGCCAAAGAAAACAAAAAGCCAAAACTATATTTAATAAATCTCTGCTTGTTTGGATTAGATACATATTTATTTTTAGTTTATTTCTATTTTGTTTTTACCGGGAAGACTCATCAAATTAAAAATTTCTGATTTTTGCTTCAAATTTTTCTTCCATTTTTTTAAGTAATGCTTGTTGGATTTGATCAACTTCTTCTGAAACCAGGGTTCTGTCCGCTTGATAAATTACATGAAAGGCTAAGCTTTTATTTTTTTCACCCAATTGACCGCCCTGATAAATATCGAATAATTCCACCTTATTAATGATCGGATTGAATTTCAAAATCTCTTGTCTTATATCACTATACAATATTTTAGCATTCACTACAAAGGCCAGATCCCTGACTAAAGGCGGAAATTTTTCAAACTCTTTAAACAATCCATGGCTTTGTTTATTATACAAGGACAGTAATTGGTTCATGCTTATCTCCGCCACGACTGCTTCTTTTTTTAATCCCAGACTTTTTCCAATTTTACTTTCCAGCCTAGATAAAGTACCGATAATTTTGCCATTTACGCTGATATCGGAATTTTCTTCTGCTGCCGCCCAGTTAACTTTTATCTCATTTACCTTCCAGTCTATTTCAAAATCCAAAGAATTTAATAAATATTCCACCGTGCCTTTGGCTTTTCTGAATATTTCCAAACCATTATCGCTTGCTAAAATTATACCCAATCTTTTTTCCTGATAAGGCAATGACTCATTGGATTTATTTTCTTTCTTCAAGCTGCTAGGCAAGTCTAAATATATGCTGCCGATTTCAAAAAATCCTATTTCTTTGTAGCGTGCCTGATTAGCTTTTACATTCTCGATCAAGCCGGGTGCCAGACTCTGTCTCAGCATAGTCTGATGAGAAGCGATCGGATTAGCTAACCTCAAATATCCTGAACAATCCAGATGCATTTTTTTCAACTGATTCTCACCGCTAAAAGAATAATTATATACTTCGTTGAGTGCTGCGCCGTAAGCCAATAATTCTTTAATCTTACGTTCAAAAATTCTTTCCTCATTTTTTTCCGGCGGGAACATGTCAACCTTAGGCATGCTTGATCTGATATTATTATAACCGTAAATCCTTGCGACTTCCTCAACCAAATCCTCACGGATAGCCACGTCTCTGGTGGCACGCCAGGTGGGAATAGTAACCTGTAAATTATCATCTTTTTGTTTGATGCCAAAACCCAAATTAGACAAAATTTCTATAGCTCTATTGGCTTTCAAATCTTCACCGATTATTTTATTCAACCATGCTAGGTTTAAAATAATTGGATGCTTGCTTGACCTCTTTGCTTCTTTGAAAATATCTACAGGCAAAGTCGCAACTTTTGCATTCGGACATATCTGCATAATCAATTCTATCGCCCTCATCAAGGCTTTTTCTGTCAGATAAGGATCCAGAGCCTTTTCAAAACGCATTGAGGATTCGGTTCTTAGGGCTAGTTTCTGGGAAGTTTTTCTTACAGAAACAAAATCAAAATTAGCCGATTCGATTATTATATTTACAGTCTCTTGAGCAATCTCACTATTAGCTCCGCCCATTATTCCGGCGATAGCCACCGGCTTTTTACTGTCTGCAATTACCAGCATATCGTTGGTCAAAACTCTTTTTTCACCATCCAAAGTTTCGATAATCTCATCTTTTTTTGCTCTTCTGACAATTATCCTGTCAATCAATCTTTGATCAAAGGCATGCAAAGGCTGCCCCATCTCCAACATGACAAAGTTAGTTACGTCAACGATATTATTGATCGGCCTTGAGCCGGCAGCAATCAGCTTCTGTTGCATCCATTTTGGTGACGGCTCGATTATTATACCTTCGATGCCGATTGCCATATACCTCTTACATAAATCATCGTCCTCGACTTTAACTTCAATTTTAAATTTATCAGTCGCCTTAGAAACAGTTTTTTTATTGGGAATATAATCAATAAATTTAGTATTCAAAAAAGCGGAAATTTCTCTGGCCATGCCGATATGACCCCAAAGATCAGGCCGATTAGTCAAAGATTTATTGTCTACTTCAAAAATAGTATCATCCAACTCCAAGTGTCTGGCGAAACTCTGGCCGATCTTGGCCTTTTCGTTCAAAATTAAAATTCCGGAGTGATCGTCACCCAAGCCCAATTCGTCCGGAGCGCACAACATGCCTTGTGACTTCTCACCCCTAACCTCCGCTTCTTTTATTTCTAAGCCATTCGGTAATTTTGCACCAACCAAAGCAACCGGCACCATTTGTCCTGCTTCGATATTGGAAGCACCACACACGATATTTAACGGCTCTTTATTTCCGATATCAACTTTTGTAATTTGCAAACGATCAGCATTTGGATGTTTTTTAACTTCCAAAATTTTACCAATTACGACTTGATTAAACTTTTTTGCTTGATCTTCAATGCCCTCCACTTCTACGGTATGTAAAGTCAAACGAGCAGCAATCTCTTCAGCGGAGATGGAATTGGGAATTTTAACAAAATCTTTTAACCAGTTTAAAGATAAATACATATTATTATTGTTTTTATTTTTTTCTTATAAAAAATATCCAGATTGTTTTTTCGACTGATTTGCCGAATTTAATTCAACCTCAGATAGCGCTATAATAGCATTTATAACCATTCTAGTCAAACAAAAATCAACAATCTTACTGCTAATATAACTGTAAAATTTATTATTTAAAATTACAAAAAAACAATGTGTAAAAGCACATTGCTACTCAATAATTAAAGCTTTAAAAGCCAATTCCGATTTTATTCAGATTTACATTGCTGATACCGACACCTTGCTGTCTCATTACATTAAAAGCATCATTCGCCCTGCCCAAGTAGTAGGCTTTTTTATCCTTAGGATTTATATAATAAGCTTTTCCTTTGTCTTCGACATCAATAAGAATTCTGCCGAGAAGCCTTGCCGGATAAATTTTTGTATTTACAATTACTGTGTGCTTAGCTCCTAAACCTAATTTTCTCATTATTTGAAAAGCATCTGCTGGCCGTCCCAAAAAGTAACGTCTTTGATCGGTGGGATTTATATACCATGCCTGGCCTTTATTTTCTATCTGTAGAAATATTTTACCCAAATTAGCTTTTGCTAATTTACTGTCAAAAATTAATCTATTTTTACCTAAAGGATTAAATCCGCCTTTAATCTCAGTTTTATCATCATAGCCGTCTGCATCGCTGTCTTTTTTATTTGGATCAGTTCCAACTGCATTTTCAAACTCATCAGTTAAGCCATCACCATCCTTATCCGATATGACGATTGGCGTAACAGAGGTGCTTGTTTCAGTGCTCGAAGCATTGGCTTTGGTGGTAGTCGAAATAGTCGAAGTTGAAGCAACTAAGGTTGAGCTGGCAGTGTTGGCTTGAGTAGTTGTACTAGTTGAAGCTGGGCTATTAGGAGTAACGGCTGAACCGCCCCCGCCACCCGATAAAGCAGCTGTGGCGGCAGTCAGGACAAATGATGATACGCCGGTTAAAAGATCGGTGCCATTGTCATCATCAGCGATAACATCTGAGTCAGTATAATTTCCAGAAGCAACGAATTGCATGCTGATTGCGCTGGAACTATTAGACATAGGTGCTAATGCCCTAAACGAAATGGAAGCGATTAAACCGGATGCGGTGTTGATGCCGGTAGTCGGCTTGGCCAAAGTAATGGAAAGATTGCCATTGGCCGTGTCATTGTCAATGATTTCGCAAGCCTTTCCATTATACTGGCAAGAATTGCCTGAAACGAAACTGGAGCTCGCAGTACTCCAGCTATTGACGCTTATCAGAGAAGTATCGTAATGGATAATGGCTCTAACAACCACGACATTACTATTGCCTGTATTCAAGCCAACATTTACAGTAAATGAGTCTCCTGTATTTACTGAAACAGAAGAAGGACTAAAAGAAAGGGTCGCAGCGGCACTTATTGTTTTGAGACCACCGAAAGAAATGGATAAAAATGAAATAACAATTACTAAAAATAAATTGAGAGGAGCTTTATTAAATTTTTTATTCCACATAATTATTAAATTTAATTTTTAATCACTAAAATTAGTATAGCAAATTATAGCCGATACTGTGCTAGTTCCACCCGCTCATCATGATTCCCAAGTCTCTGGAATTAACTACGCCGTCATTATTAACATCGGCCGGTGAAACTATCGGCTTTAGCCAGTCGGCAAGGAGTAATAGAAAGTCAGCGAGATTATAGTTGATTATAGTATAAGTCTGAGTATTTACTTCTTCACTATTCCCAGCCGTGTCTTTAGCAAAATATTTAAGAACGGCAGAGGCTGAAATTGAAATTGGAGAAGAATATTGAGTAGAAGATGCAGTGGGAACAGAGCCATCAGTTGTATAGTAAATGGTTGCGGATTCATTTGCCGTAAGTATTATGGTCTGTGCTGAAGCGAATGTTCCGCCAGTCGGTGAAGCGATGGTGACAGGAGGTGTCAGGTCAGGACTATCAGCATATTCAACCGCTCCGGCATCCCAAGAAGCAATCCTGATACTACCATTAAAATCGTCAGCAAAATTTGCTACTACTTCCGCAATGCCACGTGCCGGACTGCTGTTTGCCAACGTATAAGCTGAAGCCAGCGTACTTCCGATAGCGCCTGTAAATTGAGGATTACCATAAACTCCACTTACATCCTGACCTGTTGCAGCTTGCCAACCTGCGAAATCGTATCTAGTTCCTAAATAATAAAACTGATTATTAGTTGTTGGATGATAATAAAAATTATTGCTAAAGGTTATGCCTATCGGACCAGATAAGTCTAAAACGCCCATACCTACCAACTGAGTATCCGGATGACGTCCGACTATGATGTTGTTTTTTACAAAACTATTACTATTATTTCCTGAATTCACCCCATAGTAAATGCCATGAGCATGTTGTGATCCTGGTATCGCCACAGAAGGACCGTAAACATCGTTCTCGGGTAGAATGATTGTATTATTTGCTATGATTGAATTTTTAAGCCCAGTGCCTGGCTCATCTGCAACATGAATAATGCCGTCCTTGTTTCCGACTAATATATTGTTATATATTTGCGCATCAGTCATTTTAACCGCCTGCTCATCACCAGTTGAGATGCCTATCTGATGCAATCTACGGATTGACCTGTCTAAATTGCTGCCGGACAAACCGTTATTTGTTACATCCGATTGATCGATACTATCAACATAAGACAAATTGCGCCTTACAATCACGCCATTTTGCTGGTTAGTATAAATGCCGACGGACCAATTATTATAAACGATATTATCTTCTATAATTCCACCATAACCATTGCCGATACCGATGCCTTCGCCTCCATTTTTATAAACAATATTGCCAGATATAATCGGAGCATTGCAGCCGACGCTTGTTGTCGGACAAAGTGCTAACATATCTATGCCCTTACCCCATAACCCATTGTTATATTCATCTCTGCCTCTCGGCCAATTATGTAAAAAATTATTATACGCTCTATTTTTTGTCACCACCACATCAGTCCCTATTGTTGTGCCATATGACCAAGGAACTATTCCTCCTCCTTGATTCAAACGAACATCATTTTTTTCCACTCGTGTCCCGTTTGCCTTAGCTGATATCCCGTGCCCTGCCGCCCCTCTTATTGTAAGCCCATAAATTGTGACATAATGCGCATTATTTAAAAATATGCCGGCAGTAGCATCCGCCCTATGATCCTCCATTGCTAAAACCGTATGATTGGCAGGAGAATCACCGGCTAATGTTTGAACATATAATTTATGAGTACCCGCATCATAATAAAAATACCCGGCCGCCAAATTATCTTGATTATATCCTTCTAAAACCGGATAATAAGGAACTTCATCCACAACCACAGTTCGCGCAGCATAAGCAACATCTGGCCAATCAGTAACATAAACTGCATCTGCATGTTGTGTCCAGGAAAGTCCCTGCCTTGATACGTCTAAAATAACCTCGCCATCGCCTTTCGGACCAATGGTTATGCGGTTATTAGATGTTCCAGCTTGACTCATGGCAATGCCTCGTTCATAGTAAGTCCCGGCAGCAATTTTTACTACATCGC
>Ga0265296_1004636_pt1 | contig 11841 bp, 10 predicted proteins | sample MunlanPumphouse1_FD_189073 | JGI IMG/M metagenome (GOLD analysis project Ga0265296, IMG submission 189073) | Groundwater microbial communities from a municipal landfill in Southern Ontario, Canada - Pumphouse #1 | ecosystem: Environmental > Aquatic > Deep subsurface > Groundwater | place...
GTGGTGGCTCAGGGTCGGCGCGCAACCGCCGCACCCGTCGATGTTTATGCGCCGCGCACTCGTTCGCGATCTAGGTGGCTTCGACACGAGCTATCGGATCGCAGGCGATTTCGATCTGGTTGCACGCGCGGTGCTCGGTCGTGGCGCCAGCTTTGCCAAGCTGCCAGTCGTACTAACCCATTTTCGCCCAGGTGGCGTATCGACCGCAGGTATTAGCTCGAAGCTTATGCTCAGCCGCGAACTGGCACGTAGCCTTCGGGAGCTCGGTCAACCGCTAAGCCGCGGTGCAGTATGGCTGCGCATGCCGCTCAAATTGTTGCAATTCCGCCGGCCGCGCGCCTGAGCCTTCCCGCCACGTCCCGAAGGACCACACCTTGTCTAAAGGTGCTCATTCCGGGCATAGGAGCATTTATGACACGAACCCTCTGCATTTGCCGTTCGTGCCGCTCTGCGGCCCGATACGTCACTTCCCCCGCGGCAGCCCGCTAATGACGCCCTCGGTTTCCTGGCCTCAGAACGATGCCTTCGATCCTCGTTCGCTGCGCGAGACGGTACTTGCGATGGCACGCGCCGGCAATACCGGCCACGTCGGCTGCGCCTTCTCCATCGTGGAGATCATGGCAGTGCTGTACCGCTCGTTCGTGCGCTATCCCGGCGGCGATCCTCGGCATCCTGATCGCGACTACCTCGTGCTCAGCAAAGGGCACGGCGTCATGGCGCAATATGCCTGCATGCGCGAGCTGGGTTGGCTGAACGACAAGGAGCACATTGAGCGCTACTTTGGCGACGGCAGCGATCTTATGGGGCTATCGGACTCGCGCACTCCCGGGCTTGAAGTATCGTCGGGCTCGCTGGGCCATGGCTTCTCGGTCGGCGTCGGGATTGCAGAGGGGCTTCGCCGGCGGGGTACCGATCAGCGCGTGTTCGCGATCGTCGGCGACGGTGAGCTCAATGAGGGACCGATCTGGGAAGGGATGTTGTTTGCAAGCCATAACAAGCTCAGCAACCTCATGATGATCGTCGATGCAAACGGGTTCCAGGCAATGGGTCGCACTGACGACGTCATGGAACTGGGCTCGATCCGGCAGAAGCTGGAAAGCTTTGGCTTCGAGACCGCGGACGTTGACGGACATGATCAAGGCGCGCTCGAGACGGCGATTCGCACGCTGATCGCCAGCAATTCCCCGCGTCCCAAGGCGCTCGTTGCGAAGACGATCAAGGGCAAGGGGGTGCCCTTCATGGAACACGACAACCAGTGGCATTACCGCCATCTATCGGCACAGGATTACGAGGCTTCGATCGAAGCGCTGCGCGCGGAGGTGGCATTGTGAGAAGCGCATTCTCCGCCGCCCTCACCCGGCTTGGGCGGGACAATCCCGACGTTCTCCTGATCACCGGCGATCACGGCTACGCGCTGTTCGACGAGTTCCGGAAGGCATGCCCCGACCAGTTCATCAACGCCGGCATTGCCGAGCAGAACATGGTCGGCATGGCGGCGGGACTTGCCCGACTGGGGTTTAGGCCGTTCGTCTATGGCTTGAGCGCCTTCGTACCGATCCGCGTGGTCGAGCAGATCAAGATGGACATCGCGCATGACGACCTGCCGGTCGTTATCTTGGGGGACGGTGCGGGCTTCGTGTATAGCCACCTAGGGCCGAGCCATCAGTCCGCCGAAGACATCGCCTGCGCGCGTTCGGTACCCGGCCTTACTGTTCTCTCCCCAGGCGATCGCTACGAGATGACGGCCTGCATGGATCTTGCCTATGATCTGCGCGGTCCGGTCTACATGCGCATGGGCAAGGCCGATCGCGGCGAGGTTCACGCCGGGACGCTGTCACCGCTCGTGGTCGGCGAACCAATCTGTGTACGCGCCGGACCAGCTGATGCGCCTGCGCTGTTGGCGACAGGGGCCATGCTGACAACGGCAGTGCAGCTGGCAGAGCAGCATGGGCCAATGGCAGTATGGAGCATGCCGTCGATCAAGCCGTTGTCGACGGAGGCGATTGCCGCGATCGCGCGCTCGAGTAGCGCGATCATCGTTATGGAAGAGCATTCGGTCCACGGTGGACTCGGCGCAGCGGTGACCGAGATCGTGACTGAGGTAGAGCCTTGCCGGGTGCTCCGCATCGGTATCCGCGATCGCTTCTCCAAGCATTGCGGCAGCTACGACTATCTCCTGCGCGAGCACGGACTTGATCTGGCCAGCGTGAAGGAGCGCGTGGATGCCTTCACCGCTACTGTCTGAGCCGATCGCTATGGATGGCCGCCGGGTCTTCGTGACCGGCGGCACGGGGTTCGTAGGACGCTCGCTACTGGACTATTTTGCGGAGTCTGCGGCGCAGCATGGCGCGAACTTCGAAGTGGTCGTGCTGTCACGACAGGCCGACGCGTTTCTGGCACGCTTTCCTGTCTATGCCGAACAGTCTTGGTTGCGCTTCGTAGCGGGCGATCTCGACACGTTGCCCGATATCGGCCGGTTCACCGATCTGATCCATGCCGCAGCCGATACGCATCGCGCGGGCGATCGTATCGGCTGGTTCCATCAACTCGTCGACGGAACCCGCAAGGTGCTGGATTTTGCTGCGCGGGCAGGCGTCGTACGAACCTTGTTCGTCAGCTCGGGCGCCGTCTATGGTGGCAAGGGGGATAACCTCCCCACCGAAGCCGACGCAGTGCATGCCCCTGCCCTGGCAGAGACGGCATCCGTCTACGGCCAAGGCAAACGCGCCGCAGAACATTTGTGCGCGCTGTTCAACGAACAGCATGCCATCGGCTGCGTGATTGCGCGGTGTTTTGCGATTATCAGCCCACACATGCCGTTGGACGGGCCCTATGCCGCAGGCAATTTTATCCGCGACGCACTGTCGAACGAGTGTGCCGCGATCGACATCGCAGGAAATCCCGAGACGCTCCGTTCCTACATAGATGGACGGGACATGGCGCATTGGCTTTGCGTCATATTGTCGCACGGTGTCGCAGGCGAGGCGTACAACGTCGGCTCGGACGAGGCGGTCTCAATCGCGACGCTGGCGCGCACGGTCTGCACCGCGCTGTCCGTCGATAAGCCAGTCCGGGTAGATCCTGCCGCCACCACACGGCCGCACTCTGTCTATGTTCCTGCGATCGGCAAGGCGCGCGCGCTTGGCCTCCGGATTGAAACGGGACTGGAAGAAGCGATACGGCACGCTGCGGTCGAGCGCTGCTAGAGCTACAGGACCAACACTCGTGAAGAAAACGATCGGCACCATCAGAGGCATCATGGGCCTCGATTTCCATGTCTTCAGCACTGTGGTGCTGCGTGGATGGGGCATTGGCGCCGGATTCCTCACGACCTTATTGCTGCCGATCCTGCTTTCGGCGACCGAACTCGGCTATTACTTTGCCTTCGCCAGTATATTGGGTTTGCAGGTATTCTTCGAGCTCGGGTTCAATCAGGTCATCACCCAGATTGCCGGGCACGAAGCGGCGGAACTCGCGGTAGATGAGGATGGGAGCCTAAACGGCGCGAGCATTCATCTGGCCCGTTTGGGAGCTCTTTCCAGTCTTACCCGCCGCTGGTATCTGGTTGCGGCAGCGGCCTTCGTTCTGGGGGTCGGTCCGGCAGGCCTGCTGTTCTTCGGCCGCAATCATACGCTGTCGCCAGAGGTCTGGGCGTTGCCCTGGCTCACGCTCGTGCTGGTGACTGGCGTTAATCTGTACCTCAGTCCGCGGCTGGCCTTTCTCGAGGGATGTGGCAGGATCGGCAATGTCGCGCGGATGCGACTCTACCAATCGCTGGTCGGCTATGGCTGTGCCTGGATCACGCTAGGGGTCGGGGGCGGAATATGGGCAGCGGTATGCGTACCGCTCGCTGCCTGCATTGGCACTGCCTGGTGGTTGTATAGCACGCGCGGTTTCGGGCGGCGGTTCACGATACCGCTGAGCAATGAGAACACCATGTCGTGGCGACGCGATATCCTCCCATTGCAATGGCGTATCAGCCTCAGCTGGATAAGCGGCTATTTCATTTTCAGCCTGTTCACGCCGCTGATCTTTAGCACTGCCGGTCCCATCGCAGCAGGGCGGTTCGGACTGTCGATGGCCATCTTTACCGGTCTCTCTACGGTCAGCATGAGCTGGATGTATGCCAAGGTGCCGGAATTCGCGCGACATGCGTCGCGCGGCGATCTCGACGCACTGGGCCAGCAGTTCCGGCCAGCTGCCCTTCGGGCAGTCGGGGTCACCATCGCGCTGTGCTTTTCGTTCGTGATCTTGGCGCAGATCGTAGTGCGAATACGCCCCGACGCAGCGGCACGGCTCCTTGGACCAACCGACTTGCTGCTGCTTGCGATCGCGGTCATTGCCAACGCCGTAATCTCGTCTGCGGCGACCTACATGCGCGCGTTCCGCGAGGAGCCCATGCTGCCGGTCTCGATCGGCGCTGCAGTCTTGACGTGCGTTGCCGTATACGTCGGATCCGATGTCAGCGTCACTGTCATGCTGGCGCTGTATGCAGGCATTACCGCTGGAATCACGTTACCATGGACGATATTAATATTTCTTCGCTACTCGGCGCTTCAAAGGACGCGGATGGCCGGAACGGGGCCAGCCGCGCTGTGAACACGGCCCTGTCCATCGCCCTGCCGACGTACAATCGAGGACCGCTCCTCGACACCGCTCTGGCTCGATTAATAGCCACGGTCGCTCCCTATGACATACGGATCCTGGTATCTGACAACGCCTCTACGGACGACACTGCGGCTGTCGTGAAGCGACATGCAGCCCATTACCCATTGCTTGATTATGTCTGCAACGCAGAGAATCTGGGCCCTGACGGCAATTTCGAAGCCGTGCTGAGACAGACGTCTACCCGCTACGTTTGGTTGCTAGGCGATACGTATGAAATCGAGGCTGCTGCTTTGCAGCGCGTTCTCATCGCCGCCACAAGCGAGCATACGTTCGATGCAATCATCGTCGACGTTGAGCAACGCGCAAAGGTTATTCCCGAACAAATTTACACCGACCGCAATGCGCTACTCGCAGAACTCGGCTGGCACATGACCTGTATGTCGGCACTGATCTTGAATCGCGATCTAGTCAACGCGGGCGCTTTCGAACGATATCGTGATACCTCGTTCATCCATGTTGGTATCGTCTTCGATCATATTTCCCGACGAACGCCTTCGGTCCTTTGGTTGAACGGACAGGGTGCAAAAACCCTGCGGATCGTCGGCCAGACCAAGGTGAGCGTCTGGGAGCAACGGATTTTCGAGGTCTGGATCGACCGATGGACAGGCTTCGTGCTGTCGCTGCCGGCGACCTACGATCTGCAGCCAAAACTTGCATGTATCGCGCTTCACGCTCGATCCAGCGCGTTGTTCTCGCTTGCCAATATCGTAAAGCTGCGTGCGAGTGGCATTCTCACGATCATGAAAATAACCCCTCGATGGAACGCGTTGCGCCTGGCGACGGGTCGGACACGTTTCCTATTGCTGATCTGCGCGCTCGTACCAGTGTCCCTCGCCCGGCTTGCGGTAAACATTCGGAGTCCGCGACCATGACGCGTACGAAGCAGATCGTTGCTGGATGTGTCATCCTGTATGAATGCGATATCAGTATCGGGGCCAATCTGGCGACCTACGCCGATGACCTTGATATGCTGGTTGTCATCGACAATTCCGCCTCGCGTGATGCAGCTATCGTCGCAGCGGTAAGCGCTCATGCCAATGCTGAATATGTGTTCAACGGTGCCAATCTCGGTATCGCAGCTGCTCTCAACATGGCAGTGGATTGGGCGCGTGCGCGCGGCGCCGACTTCCTGCTGACGATGGATCAGGACAGCAGCTTCGACGACGTCCCGTTCCATGCCTTTCGGGATCGCGTCTTATCGCTGCCGTTCGTAGAAGACCTGGCCATCGCCGCCCCCAGCTTTCTCATTGAGGACACTATGGCGACGACCGTCGTCGACAGTCACACCGTCATCACGTCAGGCAGTATCCTCAGCCTAGCCAACCAAGCTCGGATAGGGTCGTTCGACGAGCGTCTGTTTATCGACGAGGTCGACCACGATTACTGCTTGCGCGCCCATGATTTTGGACTGCGCGTCGTCACCTTGCCAGATGTGCGACTAGAGCATCGACTGGGGCAATCCCGGACAGTGTCAGTTTTGGGGAAGACCGTTCGTTGGAATGTCCACGCCCCCATTCGGCACTACTACATGGTTCGCAACGGCCTCTACATGGCATCAAAGCACGGACGCCGCCATTTTCGCTATTCCGCAGGCCGGCTGGCCAGCCTAGGCAAAACGATCGCAGCCGCACTTCTTTTGGCACCACAGCGCGGAGAACGGTTCGGCATGGTGGTTCACGGCATGCGCGATTACCTACGGATGCGGATGGGCCCCCGGGGCAACGCCGTATACTCGCGAAGTGCGTCAAGTAAACATCAGCCGGATAGAGATCGATCCGATGCATAATTTTTTAGAGACGCAGCCTAATAAGCCGGATAATAGAGCGCTCGCACGCCAAACATCGCTTTTTTATAGGCCGTTCTTTTTAGTCTATTGTATATTCACGGTATATTTTTACTTTACCGTAATACAACCGTACCTTGCTTCGGGCGATGTGTATGGTCCGCGCCTTCTTGCCGACTCTATCACCTATGAAGCAATCTGTACGATCGAGCGAGATTTCCTCGATTTAGCTACTCTTCGTGATATTGGCCCCTGTCTTGGATTGTGGATATTTTCTTATAATTCCGGGCTACTCTCATTCGTAAACGCAGGCCTTATAGTATTATCAGTTATATGGTTGGCCAAGACTTATGGCCGATCCTGGGAGCCTATGCTCGCGCTAGTTTTAATCAATCCTATTACTTTCTGTAGTATTTTTGGTGCAAATAAAGAGGTTTTTGCTCTTACATCATTTGCAATGCTAGCAATATTTATCCGCTCGAGATCATTACCTGCGCTGTGCATTTGTCTTATCACGGCGCTATTCACCCGCCTCCCCGCATTTGCCACAACTGTATCATACTGCATGCTATTGGTTACGCTGTTACCGCGTACGGGCAAGATCAGCGCACAGGTTACGCAAAGATACTGGTTCATAATAGCTGGCATGGCTATTTTTACAACACTTGTGTCTGTTGTCTATGGCGAAGCATTGCAACTCAACTTACTCGGAGACTTCTCGACAGCCGAAGATGTTAGCCGATCCACCGAGTTTTCCTTGTCCTTGAATAACCTATCGAGCGCTGGCCTCTATACAGCTGTATACGTTGTACGACTCATATTGAACTTCTATAGCGGTGCAATAGGGTTCACCAATCTTCTACAGGGCGAAGGTGCTAACTATTATACCGTGGCGGTAGCCGGCTCATCGACAATCTTCATCATCCTAAGCGGCCTTCTAATTTACCGTGGCCTGCCATATGATTTATCGAAAACAGCAGAATTTTGGAATATATTCCTTTTTATTGTTTTCGTGACGGTACTGTTGTGCCTGTCTCCGGTAATTCAACATCGCTATTTCTTTGGAATTTACATTATATTGGTATTGTTTACCTTCAATAAAAAGGGTGAAATTAATGCCTAATCATATACCAGAATTATTTTTCATTTATCGTAGACGGGCAGCATGATTGTAAAGACGATAGATAGCGACATGTTGCAAAAAGACGACGTAAACATTAGTGTTGTCATGACGACATATAATGGCGCCCGCTATTTGCGGGCGCAGATCGACTCAATTATTTCCGAACTCGATGCAGATGATGAACTGTTAATTAGCGACGATCGATCTAGTGACAAAACGCTTGAAATCCTCAGTGAATATGCCAGCGATCAAGTGCGATTCATCCAAACGCCTGGACAATTGGGTCCAATTCGTAATTTTGAACATGCGCTTGCCCAAGCCCGCGGACGCGTCATTGTGCTATCGGATCAAGATGACGTATGGCTAGCAGGTCGTCTCTCTGTTGTTCGCGAACATTTTTCTAGGGATACGATGCCCTATGGCCTTCTAGTACTTGACAGCGATATTGTTGACGGCGATCTAAAACCTACTCAAGGGTCGTTATTCGAGCTGCTGTCTGCCGGACCAGGCCTCATCAAGAACATTGTACGCAACACCTATGTTGGATGCCATATGGCTTTCCGGCGCGAACTTCTTGACGTCGCCATGCCATTCCCACGAGCTATTCCGATGCACGACGTCTGGCTGGGACTTGTCTCTGAAAGTCTCGGTACAGTGACTTTCAAACCTGGCGCAACGATGTTGTTTCGTCGATCGGGCGATAATTATACCCAGTCGCGCTATTCGACGATTCAGCGGTTAACCTGGCGGATTGGATTGATGACCTCGCTCGCCCAGCTTCGGTTGAGCACTCGGTTTCGCGAGCGATCAAATAATGCCACGGCGGAGAAGGCGACATGACCGACGCGCGTACGGGCATTAGTGGCATAGTTCTGACCCGTAATGAGGAAGCTCATATTCGGCGCTGCCTGCAGAGTGCCCGGCGGGTATGCGACGTCATCCATGTGATCGACTCGAACTCAAACGACCGCACTCGTGCAATTGCCGAGGAGGAAGGTGCGGTAGTGCATACAGGCGATTTTACCTCCTTCGCACAGAAGCTAAATTGGGCCAGCGACGAGATCGAATTCGATACCCCGTGGGTAATGCGCATCGATGCAGACGAGGTCCTGTCGAGTAATCTTGTTGCACAATTGCCGAGCTTTCTCGCGCAGCAGCCAGGCACGATCAATGGTGTGTTCGTGCGGCGCCGTTTATGGTTCATGGGCCGCCCAATGCGTTTTGGTGGCGTTTACCCCCGCCATTCAATGCGCCTGTGGCGCCCGCGCATGGCGCGTTGCGAGGTGCGTGCGCTCGACGAGCATATGCTGCTGAGTGGTGGCACAAGCACGACGCTTGAAGTTGATATCGATGATATTCCGCTAACCGATCTCGCGCTGTGGATCGCCAAGCACAATGAATACTCAACCCTCGAGGCTCGAACAGCGGCACATGATCGGGCGGCAGACTCCGAAAATTCTCTTCAGCCGCGTTTTCTCGGCAACAAGAATGAACGTATCCGCTGGTTGAAGGAGAAGGTTTTCTACAGGATGCCACCGTTCATCCGTCCCCTCGCCTACTACATCTATCGCTACTTTTTCCTGCTGGGCTTCCTTGATGGGAAGGCCGGGTTCATATTCCATTTTTTGCACGGCTTCTGGTACCGCTTCCTCGTCGATGCGAAGCTTGTTGAAACGCGCTGGCGTAACGCTGACCGATCCACTCTGCCGGCAGAGACGTCGAGGCGCCTGCCGTGACGTTCCCGAATCTAACGCGGCGCTCGACACTTGGCTTTCTGCGCGCGGTGCTCGCGCCCTACCCTGCAGTCCACGTGGGTGACGCGCTGGCCGGGGAAAGCGCGCCAACGCCCGCGCTAGCCGCGCGCGCGGATGGCATTGCCTTTGTTCAGGCTGGCGCAGGAGCGCAGATACGCAGCGTGGAGGCCAAGGCACGCGAAATCGTCTCGGTGGTCGATTTCGGAGCCAAGGGGGACGGCGTGACGGATGATACTGCCGCCTTCAACGCGGCGATCGCAACCGGCAAGGCTGTCTCCGTACCCTATACCGCTGCTGGTTACGCAGTGGCGAACATCAACGTCGTCGACAATATGCAGGTGGTTGGCGAAAAAGCGGGAATGGCACTCGCCCCGACGTTGATCGTTGCCGAGTCAAATGCGGCGGCCTTCCGAAACGGTGCCAGCAAGAGCATCTTTCACTGTGTATTCGAAAATCTCGCGTGCCGCGCCGGCCCCCGCGTCGTCAACGCATCGTTTTACGCGCAGGCAAAGCGGACCGACTATAGTGCGTATTTCTCGTTCCGTCAGATCGAAACCTACGGAAATCTGCGAGCAAGCTATGTCGGCCTTTTCATCTTCGCGGTGTGGGATCGCTGCCGCGACGGTTATCTTGGAACAGGAACGGACCGAGAGCATAGTGCGATCGTAGCGCTGGCAGATACCTACGGTCAGCCCAATCGCCAAAACCTCAACCGCATCAAGGATTCGATGTTCTTCAACGCGTTCGGGGGAGAGGCCGCGATAACCGGCTCCTATGGAACGTTGTGGACTATCGAGAATAGTAATTTCGAGGCGCTACGAACGCGTGCGTTCGCTGCGTACGACATCGTCAAAGTGCATTTTTCGAACTGCTGGTTTGAGGGCATTAATGCGCCCGCAATCGTCCATGTAGGCAACTTTCCGGGAACTCATGCGGCTTCAACCGTCGCATTTGATTGCTGTATATTCGCTCTGACGGGATCTGCGCGGCGTGTTGTGACTGTGGAGGCACAGGGCAGCGTCGCGCTACGGGGCAACATGTTCAACCCGATTAGTGGCGGTGTTCGCCTGTGTGACACAGGCGCGCGGATCACGGTCAACGAAGACAATCTGGCAGGGTCTGGCGCTGGAGCGGCCGATTTCTTTGCCGGGACGCATCAGGATAGCTATCTAAACGGGCGGCGTCAGATCAACGGTGCGAGCGACAACAAGGTCGCCTCTATGACGTTTCAGAACGAAGGCGGAATCGCGGCGACGCAGGGCTTCATGTCGCGCGCTGACCTTCGTGTCGCGTCGTCTTTCGTGACCGTTGCCACTTCTAAAACTGGACTGGGCGGAACATGCATCGTCTCGGGTTATGATTCCAATGGTGGGGCACAGTTCCGCGTCATCAAGGATTGGCAAGGCGCTACAGTTCGGGATGTCGTGCCGCAGCTGAATGCAACCGGCAGGGCGTTCGCGTTCCGAGCGTCAGGCAAGGATCTTCAAATGAAGGTCGATACTGGCTCGCTGATCGTCTTCACAACAATGTTGCACTAGTGGCCCCACATGTCGACAAGTCGACATGTGGGGCTGAATCTTAGAAGTTCAGCCCGAAGAATTCTTCGAGCTTGCTGCCGACATAGTCGAAATGCTCCGCACCAAGCGCCGGATACAGACCAATCCAGAAGGTGTTGTTCATCACCCGGTCGGTCTGTGTCAGGTCGCCGACGACGCGGTAATTGACGTGCTCGAAATAGGGCTGACGCGTCAGATTGCCAGCGAACAACAGGCGCGTGCCGATCTTGTTCTGGTCGAGGAAGCGAGTCACGTCGACGCGCTTGGCATCAACGCCGTCGCGCAGCATCAGCGGGAAGCCGAACCACGAGGGATCCGAATTCGGCGTCGCCTCGGGCATGATGAAGATCTCCTCAAGGCTCTTCAGGCGCTCGGTAAGCAGCGCGAAATTGCGCCGGCGTGCGGCGATAAAGCCTTCTGCACGGTCGAGCTGCGCGAGGCCGCAAGCGGCCTGCATGTCGGTGATCTTCAGGTTGTAGCCGAGGTGCGAGTACACGTACTTGTGGTCGTAGCCGAACGGCAGCGTGCCGTGCTGCTGGCCAAAGCGCGAGCCGCAGGTGTTGTCGCAGCCGGGTGCGCAATAACAGTCCCGCCCCCAATCGCGGATCGATTCAATCAACGGGCGCAGCTCGGCCGACTTGGTGAACACCGCACCGCCTTCGCCCATCGTCATGTGATGCGCTGGGTAGAAGCTGAGCGTTGCTACGTCGCCCCAGGTGCCGACCAGCTTGCCGTCATAGGTTGCGCCGAGCGCATCGCAGCAATCCTCGACTAGCCACAAATCATGCTCGTCACAGATCCGGCGGACTTCAGCTAGATTGAACGGGTTGCCGAGCGTGTGCGCGATCATGATCGCACCGGTCTTCTCCGTGATCGCCGCCTCGATCAGGCTGACATCGATATTGTAGGTCGGTACTTCGACGTCGACGAATACCGGGATCAGGCCGTGCTGGATTG
>Ga0265296_1004638_pt1 | contig 11834 bp, 14 predicted proteins | sample MunlanPumphouse1_FD_189073 | JGI IMG/M metagenome (GOLD analysis project Ga0265296, IMG submission 189073) | Groundwater microbial communities from a municipal landfill in Southern Ontario, Canada - Pumphouse #1 | ecosystem: Environmental > Aquatic > Deep subsurface > Groundwater | place...
CATCCCGAACGCTATCGCTCTGGTTCTGACAATGTTGTCCGCCATCAACCTCTACAACTAATTTCTTTTCAAAACATACAAAATCAACGATATATGGGCCGATAACCGGCTGCCTGCGAAACTTAACACCAAGCCCATCAGAACGAAGCGCCTGCCAGAGGGATTCTTCAGCTTCTGTAGAATTACTTCTTAACCTTCTGGCAGCAGATGTTAGCGCGTCTTTCACCTACCCCTCCCCTTACCCCTCCCACAAGAGACTGGGTCACATGGAATTGTCATCGACGAGACTATTTTGTCATCCCCGAATGCTTTAATCGGGGATCTAAAAATCATCGTCGGAGATTCCCGCTTTCGCGGGAATGACCCTTCCATTTGGCACAGCCTCACAAGGGGAGGGGAATCTTTCATACTTCAATCCCCTGCCATGCTTATTCTTCATAGAACTTTTGACAGTATCAAGGTTATCAAGAGTATCAAGGGTATCGGGTCTAGGGGGAAATCAAGTATATCAAGGTTACCGAGATAAAATTTACCTTGATATTCTTGATAACCTAGGTATCCCCAATAGACTAGATATCCCGGATAACCTTGATAGCCTTTTATAACGCTCTCTGCCCGATATCCCGACGATAATGCATCCCCTCAAAATTTATTTTCTCTACTGCCTGGTATGTCGTATCTATCGCCTCTTTAATGCTATCTCCTAAACCGGTTACTCCCAATACCCTCCCCCCGGATGTAATGTATTTTTCTGTACCCTGTACCCTGTACCCTGTACCCTGCAACACGGTTCCCGCGTGAAATACCATTACATCGTTCATCTTCGCTACTTCTTCCAAGCCACTAATCTCTTTGCCCTTTTCATAATCACCGGGATAACCACCGGAAGCGCAAACTACGCAAACGCAGGGGCGCTCGTCCCACTCAAGAGCCCTGACCCGAGAAAGCCTTCCTTCGCTTGTGGCCAGCATCACTTCCAATAAATCTGATTTTAAGCGCGGTAAAATTGCCTGTGTTTCCGGGTCGCCGAAACGCGCGTTAAATTCCAGGGTTTTCGGGCCTTCTCTTGTCAACATCACCCCAGCATATAAAACACCGCGGTAAACAATACCCTCTTTAGCCAAGCCGTCAATGGTGCGGTAGACGATGGTTTGTAAAATTTCCTTAAGCAGCCTGCCAGTGACAACCGGCGCCGGAGAATAAACCCCCATCCCGCCGGTGTTTGCGCCCTGATCATTGTCAAAGACGCGCTTATGATCCTGAGCTGATGCCAGAGCAATGACCTCGCGGGAATCAGTGAACACCAAAATTGAAGCCTCCTGGCCCTCTAAGCACTCTTCAACAATCACCCGGCTGCCGGCAGCGCCAAAGATTTTATCCTGCATCATCGAGACCACTGCCTGCTTGGCTTCTTCAATGGTTTTGGCTACCACCACGCCTTTTCCCGCAGCTAAGCCATCGGCCTTAACCACGCAGGGCACGCCGATTTTTTCTATATACCTTAGCGCTTCTTCGGCACTGTCAAAGACCCTGAAGTCCGCTGTCGGGACTTTATATTTTGCCATCAGTTCCTTGGCAAAGACCTTGCTTGCCTCCAGGCGTGCGGCTTTTTTGCTTGGCCCGAAAATACGCAGGCCGGCTTTAGTAAATTCATCAACAATCCCCGCCTCAAGCGCAATCTCGGGGCCGACCACGGTCAAATCAATTTTTTCCTTACGCGCAAATTCCAATAAACGCTGGACATCCTCGGCCTTTATATCTATACACTCTGCCTGTTGGCTGATGCCGCCGTTGCCGGGTGCGCAGAAAATCTTATCACGGAGCTTTGACTGCGCAATCTTCCAGCAAAGCGCATGTTCCCTGCCCCCTGAACCGATGACTAAGATACGCATAGTTTCTAGTTCAACGCCTGAAGCCGTTTCAACATCTCCAAATATACGGCATCATCCCTGCGTATGCCTACTTTTACCACTAAAACTTCAATTGCCTCTTGATGTATCTTATAAATTACACGGTAATCCCCCGCCCTTAATCTCCAATAGCCTTTTAACTCACCCACTAAAGGCTTGCCGTATGCATGCGGGTCAAGGCTCAATTTTTTATCTATTGCCTTAAGGATAGCTAACTGCTGCGGGCGGCTGATATGTTTAAAATCGTCCGCCAAAACCAAGCGGTGAATCTTAACTTTCCATGCCGCGCTCATTTTTTATGCTTTAATCTCTTTTTTGCCTCTGCAATATCAATATAATCGCCCGGCCCGCTCTTTAATGCCCTTTGCTTGGCAAGCAGGCCTAATTCCGTGTCCTCAATAAGATCAATGAGCGCTTCCATTTGGTTATATTTCTCAATAGGCACAATCACCGCGATGGGCTTGTTGCGCCGCTCCAAGAGCACCTTGGTCCTGCCTAATGCCTCCAGCACCCTGGAAAAGTGGGTCCTTAATTCCGAGATACCGACGAGCGTCGTGTCTTCCTTTACGGTAAACATATCCCTATCACCTCCAAAACAAGCATAGCACAATTACATTGAATTGTCAAATAATTGTTATGTTAAACATAACAATGGAAAGTACGTAATATTTCTTGCGGATGTAGTTAAGGGATACAGAGTTGCGTATGCTTTCTACAAGCTTTTTTACTTTCCCCTTGAAAATAAGATTAAAAAAATCTGGTTACTATAGAGCCTGTTATTCTTTAATCATTTCTCCTTCTGGAGGAATCTGAAATTCTTTAATATCCGATTGCGTTTGCCCGCGCAATTTCAATAAATCTGGTGGAATATTTTCATGTTCGTCGGCTTTTTTATACCATTTCTTTGCTTCTTCAATATTCCGGGGGACCCCGAGTCCATATTCATAACAGACACCCATCATGTTTAAAGCCCAATTAAGGTCCTGATCAGCAGCAAGACGATACCACATAGCTGCTTCAGCGTAATTTCGTTTCAGCACCCTTCCATCGAAATATTGCTCTGCCAGATTGTATTGGCATTTAGCGTCGTCCTTTTCGGCACCTCTCCGATACCATTCAATGGCTTTCTGCATTTCACCTTGAACATCATAAATTGCACCATAGGCATTAAAAATCCTGGCATCTTTAGGATTTATTAACCAAGCTCGGTTAAAAACTTTCATAGCCCAATGGTATTTTCCCCTTGAGAACCAAGCCCATCCGGACTGCCATCGCTCCTCAAAAGCCCTGTGCGCGCTTCCGTTTATAAAAATGAGCCATTTTGTGTGGATTTTCGCCAGAGAATACTCAAGAGATGCATTTGGATAATTCTCAAGCATAGGCAGTTCGGGGTTGCCCGTACTACCCGCTCCTATAATTACTACGAAATAAAAAAAGCTTAGGAGACATAATATTAAGATGATCGAAATAATAATTACTCCTATTGTCTTAATCGTTTTCTGCATATTTACATCTCCTTTTCAAAAATGGGACGGTTCTATTTCTCACTTCACGCACTACGCCCGCGCCATGCGCTCCGGCTGCGGGTGACGAGGCGGGTTCCCCGAGCAGCCTGCTGATTTTTGCGGGTGGCAAGGTGGCTTTCCTGCCTGCCGGCAGGCAGGGAGCAGCACGTTTAAAATTTTTTCGGCTTGGTCCCCGCCACGAATTTTGGCGGGGCGAAAAAATTTTAACCGAATGAGGGTTTGCCGCTGGAGCAAACCTAAAATGGTGCTGCGAGAAGCTACCTTGACAGGACCCGCAAAAAATCTTGCGTAACTACAACCAGAATATTACGCCAATTTTGCGCGGTGGGTCAAGATATTAGCCCAAGTTAAAATCATCTCTGCCCAAACCGGATCTAAACGCTTATCGCTTTTAAGCCCGTTAAAAGTTTCCCTAAAAATATCAAACGTCTGCTGGAAACATGGAGACTTAGGGGCCTGTTCAAGCTGATAAATATACTCTTCGGTTTCTTCTAAGAACTGATTCAAGCGGGCAAGCTTTCCCTCACAAGCCCATCTGCCAATACGGCCTAAATTAACCGCAATATTTAAAGTCAATTCCTGCGCGCCCATTGCTTATCTCAATAAGTTACGAATTATTGCTTCCATTTCTTTACGAATCTTCTGATTCAAAACTTCCCTGCTGGGATTCTCTTGGTTCGGCCTTAAATTAATCATGGAGTCAAAATCAAGCTCATTGGTCTGGAGGTCTATGCCGCCACCCCACAGATCAACTTGTTTACTGCCATCCTGCAGTAGTAATCTTTCTCCATCAACGTGCAATTTCCCGCCGGCAGATAAAATTTTGCGCCCAACGTCAACCACCACCTTAACGTAACCATTAAGGTCTTCGGCTACTTTTTTTAAAATATCTTCGTCAGCTTTTTGCCTAATGACCAATAGCATATTTATCTCCAGGAAAGCGCGTGTTCCCTGCCGCCTGAGCCGATAACTAAAATACGCATAGTTTCTAATTCAACGCCTGAAGCCGTTTCAACATCTCCAAATATACGGCATCATCCCTGCGCATGCCTACTTTTACCACTAAAACTTCAACTGCCTCTTGATGTATCTTATAAATTGCGCGATAATCATCAACCCTCAACCTCCAATAACCTTTTAACTCCCCTGCTAAAGGCTTGCCGTATGCATGCGGGTCAAGGCTCAATTTTTTATCTATTGCCTTAAGGATAGCTAACTGCTGCGGGCGGCTGATATGTTTAAAATCGTCCGCCAAAACCAAGCGGTGAATCTTAACTTTCCATGCCGCGCTCATTTTTTATGCTTTAATCTCTTTTTTGCCTCTGCGATATCGATATAATCGCCCGGAGCGCTCTTTAGGGCCCTCTGCTTGGCAAGCAGGCCTAATTCCGTGTCTTCAATAAGCTCAATAAGAGCTTCCATCTGGTTATATTTCTCAATAGGCACAATCACCGCGATAGGCTTATTGCGCCGCTCCAAAAGCACCTTGGTCCTGCCTGCTAATGCCTCCAGCACCTTGGCAAAGCGGGTCCTTAATTCCGAAATGCCGACGAGTGTCGTGTCTTCCTTTACCGTAAACATATCTTACTCACCTCCAAAACAAGCATAGCATAATTACATTCAATTGTCAAATGAATGTTATGTTGAATATACCAATAGAAAGTACGTAATATTTCTCGTGGATGCAGCTAAGAAACAAAGAGTTAGGTATACTGTCTACGGCTATAAGTTATTTTTAGCGGGTTCTGTCTTGGCTTGTCCTGCGCGCGCTCCTTTCGGTGCGTGCTCGGACCAAGCCAAGCCACCCGCTAAAAACAACTACTTAAACTTCTCCCTCAGCTCGCACTTTCCTTGGGTTCGCTAGTATCCTCTTCTCCATAAATATTGTCTGAGACCAAATTAGGGTAGGATTGCGCTTCCACAATTGCACCCTCTAACCCGGATACTTTTTCCAGCTGTAATAAGTATTCGCCAAACTCCCTTGGTTCATAGTTAGCGCTTTTACGCTCATCACTTTCTTCCTGATCAATAGCGTTCAATTCTTCCTCTATAATATCGCTAATTCTTTCTTCTAACTTTCTCCTTTTGTCTAAATCCCTTATTAATATATCCTTAACCTCCTCATCAATATCCTCCCTGCCCTCTATTTCAGAAATACTAAGGTTTTCTTTGGCCTTTGTCAGTATTTTCTTCTTTAAAAGAACAAACTGTATCTTCGATTGCTGTTGATACACAGGCATTACCTCAAGCTTCTTACGTTCTTTAAGATAAAGTTCTTTTAAATCTTTTGTCCTCATACCCCCTCCGCTTCTTTTCTTGTAAACAAAAACGGCGCCCTTTCTATTTTTCTACTCGCAACGCTTTGGGCTGCGGGTGACAAGGCGGGTTCCCTTGTCTACGGCTTCTCGTATTCCCGAATGAATGCCGCTGGAAAATTTTGTGGGTGACTTGGTTTGCTTTCGAGCGGGGCGTGTGCGAAGCTAAAGCGGGCACGGTTGCCCCTCGCTCAACTTCATGGCAGAGCGAGACTTCGTACCCGAGCGAAGCTGTGGCACGCTGGGCCGCAGCGAGCGTCCCCGCGAGAAACAAACCAAGGCAGGACCCGCAAAATTATGAATCCATAAAATGAAACTATCAATCCTCCAGCGCTGAAAACAAAATGTCTTAGGGTAGCGGAGGCTGAAACCTCCGCTACAGGATCAAGGCTATTTCGCTGGCTTATCTTCCTTGTGCTTCAGCGGCAGGAAGCCGGCCATTTCGCCGATGACATTGACTAATTCGGTGTTTGCCGGAATAACGATTTTAGCGTTATTCGCCAAAGACCTCTCTACTGCCTCCAGCTTACGCAAGACCTGGGCATTACCGACGAAATACTCTTCGGCTGCTTCATTAACCAGCTTGATTGCCTCGGCCTCGCCCTGTGCCTCTAAAATCCGCGCCTGCTTTATGCCTTCGGCCTTCTTAATCTCCGCCCTCTTCTGGCCGTCAGCAACAGTCTCGGTAGCCGTAGCAAAATCAATCGCGGAAATCTTTTCATTCTCTGCCTTGACTACCTTATTCATCGTTTCCTGAACGTCTTTAGGCGGGTCGATCTCCTTTAATTCAGTCCTCACGATCTCTAATCCCCAGCTGGCGGTCTCATCGCAGAGGGTCCTATGTAATTCAGCGTTGATTTTCCCTCTTTCACTGTTAGCGGACTTTAAAGTAAGCGTGCCGATAATATTCCTTAAGGTAGTCCGGGCCAGATTCACAATCTGCCACTGATAATTATTCACGTTATACTGGCAGCTTTTAACGCTTGACTCATCAGCCTTTACTTTAAAATAGACCTGCGCGTCAACCTTGGCATTTAAATTATCATTAGTAATAATCTCCTGCGGCTCGGCATCGACCATCTGCTCGGTGACATTTACCTGGTAAAGGTTTTCAATTACCGGAAAGACCCAATTAAAACCCAAATTGGCAAAACGGTTGTATTTACCCAGCCGCTCAATTAAACCGCGGTGCGTAGGCCGCACAATCCTGATACCCATAAGAAAGATAACCACTGCTACGGTTAAAACTAAAGGCAAAAAATTCATTTCTGCACCTCCTCTGGTAACCTTGTCCCGTCATAGGGGCAATATCTGTAATCGCTTTTTAATTCTCTTTTGCACAGCGGGCAGGCCTTCGGCGGAAAAAGCGCCGGCAATGGCAGCTGCCAGGAGAACTCTTCATCAGCTAAGCTCACGCTGAATCTTCCGGGATTTTTGGCTAAAGCAATCTCTTCTCCGGCGTCATTTTTCCCCGGAAAAACAAAAAAATAGATATCCTGGCCTAAAGCAACCACCCTCTCGGCAAGCGCCGGCCGCATCTTATTCAAGAAATTCCTCACCTCCAGGTTAACCTCTTCATCCGCTAAAGGCTTATAGATATTGCCTTGGGCATCTTTAAGCCGGAGGGTTTTCCTGATTTCTTCTTTGTCTTTATAAATAAGAGCACCATACTCTCCGGTCTCCTGAGACCTTACGGCAAAAATCATGTTATTTGCTTCCAGTAATTTTAGCACCCTCGGTAAATCCTCTTTCTGCACCACCGGATATTGCGCTAAGTTTGCCTGCCACCACTGGCGGGGAAACCACCAAACAAAGGTGTTTTGGCCTGCCTGCGGCGACTTCTTGCAGGCCTGCTCAAAGAGCGTATTAAGATCAATTTTAAAATCTTCGGCATGGCAAAATTTATTGCCGAATAAATTCATTGCCGCCAAGGTAATTGCTATTATCCATATCCGGCAATTCACTTTTCCCTCCTTGCACAGAAAGTGCACACCCGCGCAATTCCTATTAGCGCGGGGTGTTAGCCCAGAAAGGGCGCACCAGCCTATCCTATAAGGCCGGGTGTTAGCGCTAATCTACGACGACCTGTTTTTTGCCCTTTACTACTTCGCCGATAAACCAAGAGCGCAAGTTGAATTTAAGCAGGGCGGATCTTAATTTTAGCGCGCTTTGCGCTTCTACTATCAACACCATGCCTATGCCCATATTAAAAGTGTGGTACATCTCTTTATCCTGGATACAGCCTTTATTCTGGATTACTTTGAAGATTGCCGGAACCGGCCAAGAGTCTTTCCTGATAACCGCATCCGTATTATCCGGCAAAATGCGCGCAATCTTATCATAGAAGGCGCCGCCGGTGATATGAGAGATACCATGAATAGCCAATAGTCTATAATCCATAGTCGATACTAAAGACAAAACCGGCTTGACATAGATGCGCGTGGGCTTTAGCAGCTCTTTACTCCTCTGCTTTAGCTCCTTAGCAGAGAGGACTTTACGCACTAAAGAAAAACCATTGGAGTGCAGGCCGTTTGATTCTAAACCGATGACTATGTCCCCTGCCTTAATCCTTGAGCCGTCTATGATATTCTTCCGCTCCACCACCCCCACGCAAAAACCCGCCAAATCATAATCGCCGTCCTTATACATGCCGGGCATCTGCGCGGTCTCTCCTCCGATTAAAGAACAGCCCGCCTGAATACAGCCGCGGTTTATTCCCTTAACCACATCCACCAGAATACCTTCTTTTAATTTGCTAAAAGCGATGTAGTCTAAGAAAAAAAGCGTCCGGGCGCCAACGCATAAAATATCATTAACATTCATCGCCACCGCGTCAATGCCGACCGTATCGTGCTTATCCGCCAGCACCGCGATTTTAAGCTTTGTGCCTACGCCGTCGGAAGAAGAGACCAGCAGCGCGTCTTTATACTGCTCTTTGGGAAAACGGAAAAAACTGCCGAAGCCGCCTATGCCGCCGAGAGCCCCGGGCAGGAAAGAAGAACGCGCGATTCCCTTAATTTTGCTTTTAAAAATGCCGGCGCTAATAATGTCCACGCCTGCTTTTTTATAGGTCAAATTCTTCATCTAAGGCTCTCTCCCGGTCCAGCAGTAGGCGCAGAGCTTAGCTTTCGGCATGCCGATAGCGGCAATCATATCCGCTAATTTCTGGTACCTCAGAGTAGTAACTCCCAGGTCATTGGTAATCCACTCCACCATCTTTTTGTGTTTTGTTGAATCTTCATCCACATAAGGGCCGACATCTTTAATATCCTTGCCCTCTATGGCCTTGATTGCCTTGCGCGCTGCCAGCTCCGCTAAGCTGCGAGTAGAAAAATTGAATTTACAAGGGAACATCAAAGGCGGGCAGGCGATCCTTAAATGGATCTCCTTTGCCCCGCAATTTTTAAGTTTCTGGACAGTATAATTCTTCAGCTGCGTGCCGCGGACAATGGAATCATCGCAGAAAACTATTTTTTTACCCTTGATCATCTCCGGAATAGGGATCAGCTTCATCCGGGCGATTAAATCGCGGCGCTCCTGGGAAACCGGAGTATAACTGCGGTCAAACCCGGGTGTATATTTGATTAACGGCCGGCGAAAAGGCACACCCGAACCCATGGCATAACCGATAGCGTGGGCAGTCCCGGAATCCGGGATACCGCAGGCGATATCCGCTTTTACAGTATCGCCTTTAGCTAAACAGCGGCCGCATCTTTCTCTTACCATCTCAACATTGATCCCTTCATAACTGGAGGCGGGGAATCCGGTGTAAATCCACAAAAATGAACAAATCTGATTAGCATTGCTGCCTTTACGGCGGCATTCCATGCCCTTTTGGCTGATAAAAATAATCTCCCCCGGCTGGATATATTTTTCGCTTTTGTAGCCTAAATTATAAAAGGCGGAAGTCTCCGTGGTAACTGCCCAATCGCCTTCTTTCTGGCCTACGCTCAACGGCGAATAGCCAAGCCTATCTCTAGCGGCATAGATCCCGTCCTTATTCAATAAAAGCAAGGAACAAGACCCTTTGATCTTGGCAAACATCTTCTCGATGCCGTCAACAATATCCTCGCCTTGGATAATCATTTTTGCCACCAGCTCGGTTTCATTGACGCTTCCGTCGGTAACTTCGCTGAAAGACTTACCTTCTTTATACAACTGGCCGGCCAGTTCCTGGGAATTTTCAATAAACCCGTTGGTCACCAGCGCGAAGGCACCAAACTTAGAATGCACGCAAATCGGCTGCTCATCCCGGGCGCTGATTACCCCGATTCCTTTATCTGCCGGCATCAGTTTATAATCCGCGTAAAACTTGGCCTTAAACTGGCTGCCACTGATATCATGAATCTTGCGGGTAATCTCCTTGCCAAAAACCGCCAGGCCGCCGAACTGCGTGCCTAAATGCGAGTGGTAGTCCGTGCCGTAATATAAATCTTCCCGGCAATCACTTTTTGCCACAACTCCGAATATCCCGCTCATTTTTTATTCTCCGCTAGAAATTCTTTTTAATATACTTTACGCCGTTTTTGAAAATTTGCAATCCATCGCCTGCGTTTCTGCTGTCGGCCCCTTTCCAGCGCGGGTGCTGCGCGCGATAAATATGCCTCTCCGGATGCGGCATCAAGCCTAAAATCCTGCCGGTTACATCGCAAATTCCGGCAATGCCCTCCTGGGAGCCATTAGGGTTATCCGGATAATCGCAGGGCAATCCGTCTTTATTGCAATAACGAAAAACAATTTGTCTGTTTTTCTTCAATCTAACCAAGGCCTCTTTGTCTTTAGTGACAAGCTTTCCTTCGCCGTGCGCCACTGGCAGATAGATTACCTCAGGCAAGTTATTTGCCCATACGCAATTTACTGTGGACTGTGGACTGTGGACTGTGGACTTTTTCAAATACACCCAACGGTCTTCAAACTTTCCGGAATCATTGATTGTCAGGGTTGCCTCCTGCTTCAAGGCATCATTGCCGGGCAATAGGCCTGACTTAACTAAAACCTGAAAACCATTGCAGATCCCAATCATCAACTTACCATCTTGCGCAAAAACCCTTAAGCTATCCGCTAATTTATTTTTTAATTCGTTGGCGAAAATCTTTCCTGAGGCAATATCATCGCCGTAACTGAAACCTCCGGGTATTGCCAGAATTTGATAATCCTCCAAACTCTTCTCCTGACTGATCAAAGTATTGATATGCACTAAGTCGGCATCAGCGCCTGCCAGAGAAAAGGCAAAGACAGTTTCTTTATCGCAATTCGTCCCTGCCGTCCTTAATACGCATACTTTTGGGCGATTCATTTTTTATAAAACTTTTTTATTATTGCCAATACTTCCTTAGGCGAATCAGTAACCTTAAACAGGCCTAAGTCTTGTGGGCTGATATTGCCGCTTTTAAGCACTGTGTCTTTTAGCCAAACAAGTATATTTTTCCAGTAATCGCTGCCGAAAAGCACCACGGGAAATTTGGCGATGCGCTCGGTCTGGATCAGATTCAGCGCCTCGAAACACTCATCGAGGGTGCCGTAGCCGCCGGGAAAAATTACAAAGGCCTTGGCGTATTTGACAAACATTACCTTGCGCACAAAAAAATAACGAAAATCCAATAACGTATCAATATAGGGGTTGGCCTTCTGCTCCATGGGGATCTGAATATTCAACCCGATGGAGTGGCCTTTAGCGCGTAACGCGCCCTTGTTTCCTGCCTCCATAATACCGGGGCCTCCTCCGGTAATAATCGCGTAGCCGCTTTTTGCCAGCAAATAGGCGGTTTCTTCGGCTAGCTTGTAATATTTATTGTCCGCCCCGGAGCGGCTGGAGCCAAAAATGGAAACTGCCCTGCCGACCTTAGAAAGCACTTCAAAACCGTCAACAAATTCCGCCATTATCCTAAACATCCGCCAGGTGTCTTCTTTAGTAAAATCATCCTTTAAAAAATTATATTTCCGCATTTTCCCTCCCTACCATCTTAACCGTTCTGTCAAAAGTTTTATCTTCTAATCTATCTAGTTAACGCTGAAAAACTCCTGTAGTTGCCCAATTTATTTAGGCCCGATAAATGGGGCAACTACAATATATGGTATGGACA
>Ga0265296_1004639_pt1 | contig 11832 bp, 20 predicted proteins | sample MunlanPumphouse1_FD_189073 | JGI IMG/M metagenome (GOLD analysis project Ga0265296, IMG submission 189073) | Groundwater microbial communities from a municipal landfill in Southern Ontario, Canada - Pumphouse #1 | ecosystem: Environmental > Aquatic > Deep subsurface > Groundwater | place...
GCCTGATGCTTTTCGGCCGCGTCAAGGGACAGCGGTTCCGATTCCTTGATCGGCATCGGTCCCATGTAGCGCGGCATCGCTCGTGTGTAGTTGTCGTCCATGTGCTCTCCAAAATCAGCCATCCGCCGGCTTCCCGCTCGCGCCCATCGCAAAACGGTTGTCAACGGCGGGGGTAGTGCCCACGTCTGCGGTCAAGCAAGGCGTGGGCGGGGGCGTCATGCTGCCTCCGAGCGTTTGCCATGCGAGTCGAACCACTGCTGGAACTTGTCCATTGCCAATGGCTGCAAATCGCTCCATCCAACCGGCCACATCAGCAACATCTCGCAAGCGCTTGGTGTGATCCAGCGACGGAATCGTTGCATCAAAGACTCTTTCAAATTCCCGTTCAGGTGTTGTGGTCGGAATAGGGATTCCGCCTTGAACTGACAGACCCACTGGTCGCTCTTCGTTGGGGTCTGAAGCGATGAGCCATAATCGATCTCTCTTGTGACAGGATCCAACGTCATTTGCTCCCAGCACTCCCCATTGCGCATCATACCCCAGCGAGGCCAAGTCTCCGAGAACGCGTCCAATCCCACGAGAAGTGAGCATTGGGGAGTTCTCCACGAACACGTATCTGGGTCCCACTTCCCCAATGATGCGAGCGTACTCCGACCACAGCCCGCTCTTCGCACCATCAATCCCTGCACCTTTTCCCGCTGCGCTAATGTCCTGACACGGGAACCCCCCGCTGATGACATCGATGCGCCCTCGCCATGGTCGCCCGTCGAAGGTCCGCACGTCATCCCAGATCGGGAAGGCGGGCAGGATTCCGTCTCGCTGCCTGGCGAGCAAGACGGATCGGCAATAGGCATCAAGCTCGACAGCGCAGACGGTGCGCCATCCAAGCAAGAGCCCTCCCAGGATGCCTCCTCCTGCCCCTGCAAATAGTGCCAGCTCATGCATCTACGCTCCAATCATTCAGGTCATCGGTGGAGTCCGCGGCCTCGAACCGCTCGCTGCCCAGGTGCCGTGGTCGCGTCACCCGCAGGGACCCCGGGCGGCCATGTGGCCGCGGTGGATCAGAACGGGAGGTCAGAGTCTTCCGGGAAGTCATCCGGCGGCGTCCCTTCCTGCGGCGCCGCGGGTTGCCGAGGTGTCGCCGGGGCTGCCGCGCGTTCCGATCTCTCGCCTCCCTTGCCGCCGCAGACAACGACTTTGCGCGCGTTGACTTCGGTCCGGTAGACCTTCGTGCCGTCCTTGTCGTAGCTCGACGTGTGCAACCCTCCCTCGATGTATACCTGCATGCCCTTGGCGAGGAACGTGTGGAGCCCTTCGGCGCGCTTCCCCCAGACCGTCACCGAGTGCCATTCGGTCTTGTCGGTCCACTGGCCGTCCTTGCCCTGGTAGCGTTCCGCGGTCGCGATGCGCAACTTCAGGACAGCGGTCCCGCCTTGCGTCATCTTCAATTCCGGGTCTGCGCCGAGGTTGCCCAAGAGCTGGACGTTGTTGATGCCTTCGCTCATACCGGCTCTCCGGTGGCGCTCGTACCGGGTTCCTTGACTTCCCCCGTTGCTGGATCGTGCGCTGGATTCGCTTGTCGAGCCGCGGCGATCCGAGCGTCCGTTTCCGCGCGCACGGCGTCTTCGATCGCCTGCTCCGCCGCCACCTCTTTCGCCTGTTCGGCGGCACGCTGCAGCCTGCCGGGAAGCGCTTCCGTCTCTTCCTTGAACGCCGCCGCAAGCAGCTTCAATTCATCGGCCTTGACCTTCCTGCCTTCCTTCGCTGCGGTCAGCTTTGCTTTCACGTCGTCAAGCTCCGCTTGCGTGCGGCATCCCTTGATCGCTCCCATGAGCTTGACGGCTTCGCTTTCGTCGCCCGCTGCCCATCGCGCCAGCTCCTCGCCCGTGGCCTCATCGAGCGGCCCGTCGCGCTTGAGCACCACGTCCTGGAACTGCGCAGGCAACTTGATCATCGCGGCTTCCCCGGCCTCCTGCGACTTCCACGTCGGCACGCCGTTCGCGCCGGGGAGCAATAGCGCGCAGATCGTCATCTCGTAGACGAACTCCTCGCCGGCAATCGCCATGTAGCCGAGCGGCTTCGGGTCCTCGCCCTTCTTGATCTTGAGCTTCTCCTTTGCGCGGAAGCAGAAAACGAAGTTGCACTTGAGCTGCAGGATGCGGTTGATCATCGTGCGCCGGTTGGCCTTGCACGGTCCCCATGCACTCATCTGCGCGGCGTATTCGCTGGTCTTCCACAGCTTCGCCAGACGCGTGGTTTCTTCCGCGTGCTGTTCGAGCACACCGCCGGGTCCCTCGTGTTCATGGCTCATCGAGTCGACGATCACGATCTTGGCACCCTTCTTGGTGCAGTGTTCGATCGCCTCCAGGTAGTCGAGGCTGCCGAACGGGGCGCTGAATTCTAAGTGGCGGAACTTGAACTTGTCCGCGTAGTGAAGCGCTCGGCGGGCTTCGGTGTCGATGTGGAAGATGTCGCCGCCGGTCACGCGCTGGATGCCGGTCGCGAGTCGCAGTGCGCTGAAAGTCTTTCCGCCGCCCGATGGCCCGAGTAGGCCAACCATAAGCGGCACGGCTTCGCGTGTTGCAGGCTTGTCCTCGAATGATCTCATGTTACCCTCCGATTCCGAATTGAGAAAGATCCCACGGCTTCGCCTCTGCTCTCACCGTTTCTGTTGCGTAGTCTGACCAGACCCCACTCGACAGGCAGTGCGCCCACTTGTCGATCGCCATCTGCCACTTGCGCTCCCCGAGCATGTGCATCGTGGCCGCGCTTCTAAGCGGTGTGACGATGTGTGGGGGCGGAAGCTCGCAGAACTGGAACACGAAGTCATCGCGCCCGGCCAGCCCAGGGAACACGGCAACGAGCGCCCGACGGTATGCTACCTCTTGAATGTCGTAGCCGTAGGTCGTCATGTGATGTGGCAGGTTGGCCGGGTTCGCGTCGGCGCACTTCTTCACGTCGATAATTAGGCTCTTGCCATCACACAGGTGGTCGAACCGCGCGCGACAAATCACGACCTCGCCCCACGTCGTCACCTCTTCCCACATGACGCTGACTTCGGACGCGCCGTTGAACCGGTAACCGAACGCTTCGATCTTCTTGCGCGCGGCTTCGGCCGCTGTCGCAATCGCGTCGCGCTTCCTGGTGAGCAGCGGAACCTTGTGCGCCTCGCGCGCAATCGCCGCCATCTCCTGGGCGTGGGCACCACGAAAGCTGTCTGCGTCGATCGCAACGATGTCCGACCCCTTGCCGAGGATCATTGCGTGGAACGCGGACCCATGCTCCATGTCCTCTGTCACCTTACGAGGGGCGTTCCCGAGCTTCGGATGCTTGAGCCACGCAAGGATCGGGGCGCCGCACACAAGTTCATGGGCAATCGATTGCGTCAGGCTCGGCACCTCGCAGGGGTCTGCGTGGTAGATGTGCTCCGGCATGTCGTAGATGATCCGCGCAGACCGCTTCGGCTTCGGCGGAGGATCCTTGATCGCCATCGCCTCGATCGCGGCGCGTTCCTCATCCAGCTTCCTGAGTGCTTCAAGGCTCATTCCGCGGCCTCGTCATCTTCGTCGTCTTTGAGTACCGTGTACTCGACGGCGATCCCACCCGCCTTGGCAACCCGCTCGATCGCGGTTTCGACCCAATCGTAATCACGCCCTCGGCTATTGTCTTCGGGCTCTCCACCGTAGTGCCCGCTGAACAACTCCTTGCCGTTCAGGGTTCCGACGATGCGCGCGCTACTGTCGTCGCGGTCGGAGTCCTCGACGGCGATGACAAGTCTCGGCGCCCCCTTGGAAATGTCGGCCTGCTCGGGACGATCGAAACAGCGGATCATCTCGACAAGTGCGTCCATCGCCAGCCCGGCACGGACGATCGCGGCCTTGGCTTCGGCGCTGGTCACCGCCGGAGGCGGGATGTGCGAAAGCTGATCGGCCCACGCCCGGAGCTTCTCCCCGTCGGGGCGCAACGCTTCCAACCGAGCGGCAAACGCGGCCTTGCGTTCTGCTTCCTTGACAGTGGCTTCCTCTGCTGCGATCCGTTCGCGCTCTGCCTGTGCGGCTGCATCCTTGCGCGCTTGCTCGGCCGCCTTCGCCGTCTCGAGCGCCTGACGTTCCGCCTCGATCTCGGCGCGGGCCTGTGCCGCCCGGTCTTCCTCTTCCTTGCGGACGGCGGCGAGTCGCGCGTCTTCCTGCTCACGGGCGACGCGCTGCCGGTTCTCTTCCGCTACCCGATCGGCTTCCAGTTTTGCACGCTCGGCAGCAACGCGATCGATTTCGGCCTTGCGAGCAGCTTCCTGTTCGGCCGCGATCCGATCGGCTTCCTTGCGCTGCGCTGCCATTTGTTCGTCGAGGGCTTTGCGTTCCGCGGCGAGGCGGGCGGACTCGATCCTGTTCGCTTCGGCCACGGCTGCGAGGCGGGCGTTCTCTGCGTCCTGTGCGGCCTTGACCAGCGCGGCCTTGGCGGCGCGCTCTGCTTCGATCTGTGCCTCCAGTGCAGCCTTCTCAGCCTCTTCCTTGTCGCGCTTGATCTTCGCCTTTGCGGCGTCGACTACCGCCTTCTTCTCTTGCAGCGGCGTCCTGATCTCGGCCACCATGCCGCTCAGCCGCTTCGCTTCGGAGTCGACATCGGTCCCCCACTGGAGCGCAGGGGCCTTCAGTTCCTTGCGGCGCTCTTCGATCGCGACCATGGTTTCGCGGCAGTCGGCGATCGCCAACCGACAAGCCTCGTAGCCACCGGGCGCGGCCAGGTCGATCGCGGCGTAGGTGGCGCGCTTCAGCTCGATCTGCTCTTCGGTCACGTCGTATGTGATCGGTAGCGTGGAATTGAAAGTCACAATCGCTTGTGTCATCGAAAGGTCCCTCCGTTGTCGTTACGCCGCGTCTTCGCGCGACTCGTCATAATCCCCATCCGCTTCGATCTTGCCGTCCCGCACGGCGTCGGCGTGGCAATCCGCGCAGAACTCATCGATGGTCGCCGGCTCCCCGCACCCGCAGGTCCGCGGCCCGCAGGAGGGGCACGGGACCTCGATGCACTGGTACACGTCATTGGGGCCGATGCGCGGGGCCTCGTCGCCGTAGCCTTCGACCCAGCCTTTACCGGCACAGGTGCGGCAGTTCATGGTTCCGCCTCCAACAAGACGCTTTCGATCGCGACCAGCGGTGTGGGCTCGCCGTCCTTCGCTGCCGAGATGACTTCCAGCGCCCTCTCGATGATCGCATGAAGCCGTATCTCTTCCGAGGAAGGCTCGCGCATCATCGACAGTTCCGCGCTCCGCGATCGCGCGGACTCGAAGTCTTTCACGGTGCGCTGCAAGTGCGGCACCTTGTAGGCTTCCGCTTCGGACTCGGTGAGTCGCTTGTCGAGTTCCTCGATCCGGTTGCGCATGCGGCAGACCGTGCTCTGGAGGTCCCGGCAGTTCTCGCAGTTGTCGTTCACAGCACACCCCTTCGGTGGAGTTCCGCCTGCAGTTCTTGCGCTCCGTGCGCGTACTCCTGCACCCCGGCGTCATTCACGCCGCACGCTCGGCGGTAGTCTTCGATCACCTGCATTTGGATCGCGTGCGTCTGCACCAACGCCGCGAGCGCGATCAGTTCCGCGTCGGTGAGTCCTTCGTGGAGGCACGAGCAAGGCGGATCCGAGTCATCCCAGCTAGTATGCTCTGTTCCGGTGCCATAGCACATCGTACAATTCGGATCGGGCCGAATCACAGCCCCACCTCTTCCCGCTCGTCGTCGCAGCACTCGACCACGAACCGATCGCGACGGTCGGCGGGGCCCGGGTCGCGTTCCTCGGATCGGTCGCGGAGCGTCGAAAAGGATTGCCCCACGAGGGACAGCAAAGCGTCGAGGTCTTGCAGAGATTCCATGTCAGCTCCTCTTGTCCCCGGTCGTCGTGACGGCGTTGCGATCGATGGTGATCGTCCCCACGTCGCCAATCTCTTCCCCCTGCCAATCGACGGATCCGGTGAGCGAGTATCCCCACGGGGCAAGGAAGTGCTCGATCAGGTATTCGATCCACTCGACATAGCCGTAGAACTTCTCGCAGTTGTCCCACTCGATCCCCGCGAGGTCTTCCGTCGGCGTCCACTTGCACCACAGTTCGGGTTGGCCGGACGGATGCGCGTTGGGGTCAAGGACCGATACGTCGCGCTCCTGCCCAGCGTATCCGCGTCCACCCACGAAGTAGCAACCATCGTCGCCGATCGGCAGACCTACCGCTACGCGGATTAGATCCGGGAGTGTCTCGGCAATCGTCGGATTGCGCAGCATGCGCCGGGTTGCGCCGAACGCGCGCAGGTAAGCGAAGTGCGCCAGCGTCAGCGGCTTGTCGAGATTGAACCTGCCCTTGAAGTCCGTCGAGTATCCCATCACCACTCTCCTGTAGAGATCAGTTGTTCGGCCCGTCGAGCCGAGTCCTCGAAGTCCAACGCGGCGAACATCCCCCTCGACATCGCAGGCCACGTCCGCGCGGTCCCATGCCTGCTGCTCGAACTGCACCACCCACGAAAGAAGCGCAGCCTCCTGCTCGGGGTCGGGCGTCACGCTGCGCAGATCCGCCGGCCTCACGCCCGCACCCGCAGCGCCCTATCGATCGCCCGCACCGCTTCCGCGCATTCGAGCGCCGCATCCTCCGACACAACGGAGGCGATACGGGCCAGCCGATCGCGAGCATCGGCGAGATTCGCCGCCGTGGGATGCCGCTCCAGGTTGCGGGCGGTGTGGATGTAGCCGCAGAGGCGCATCGCCGACAGGACCGGGGCCATCGTGACCGCCTGCCGCGTCCGCTCCAGCGCCTCGTTCGTGGGGCCTTCCGTCGACTCCGCCGCAAGCGCCATCGCGAGCGCGCAGCCCACCTGATCCGCGCAGGTCAACCACCCAGCCGACACGCGATGCTGGATGCTGCCGAACGACGCCTCATAGGCCCGCTCTCCGTTCTGGATCCTCACCACGGCGCCCGCGGCAAGCTCGTATGCCTTCGCCTCACCGACGAACGGAACGGCGGCCTGGGCCATCGTGGCGGCGAGAGAGCGGGGGGTTGGTTGCATGAGGACCATGATGGGCGCACGGTTGACGCGTGTCAACCTTTCGTTGCACGTGTACACGCGGGTCAACGTCGATTTGTCCCACCTGTGCCTACACGGACATTCTCCGACACGGGCGGGAATATCGGCCTTGCTCTCGGAGTTGTCCGGACACACGATCGATCGGACAACCGGAATCTGGGGAGGGCCGAATGCGCGTTTCTGTGGAGATCGATAGGCTTTCGGATGACATCTACAGATCCGCGCACCTCGATCCATCGGAACCGGCCCCTCCGAATGCCCTGTGCCGTCACCTGTTCGGGCGTGTCCCGGAGTTCGCGCGCATCAACTGCGACGCGTCCGTGGCGCTCGTGCGTGGACAGTGGCGGCTGTTTGTGCGGCGCGGTCTGCCGGTGAGTCGTCTACGCTTCGCGGTCCTGCACGAGGTCGCACACATCATCTACTGGGGGTGCGGGATGGTGCATGACGATCTGGAGGCGCGGTGCAACCGGCTTGGAGCAGCGCTCGCCGTTCCGCGTCTGGCATTTCTGCGTGCGGCGCACCGGTCGCACGACGTGGCGCACCTCGCCGAAGCGTTCGGCGCAACCCAATCCTTGGTCCTGCTCCGATGGGGCGAGTGCGAGGGGAAGCCGATCGCGCTGATCGAGCCGAGTGCGGTACACACGCGCGGACGCAAATACCCATGGCCCGACGAGCACGGTCTCCGACTGCTCGCACACGACTGTCGCTGGCCCGGCGCGCGTGTGCATCTCACGGACGCGCCGATGCGCATCGGTTTGTTGGCGTCTTAGCGATACGCCCCGCGGTGACTCTCGCTCGTGTCGATCCGCCGCTCGCCCGGGTCCTCAACCAACCGATGGATCGCACATACCAGCCCGTACAGCCGCATCCATGCTGCCTTATCGAGATGCAGCAACGTCGACGATCGCCGACCGCCCTCCGGATGCACGAAGATCCACACCTCGACGCGCCCCGATTCATCCGCCACAAGCTCGGCGCCGAGCGTTGCGCCCGGCACCGTGATCTGTCCGATGGGTCGCTTGACCGCGGGGTTGATCATGGCGTCCACATGCACGGATCTTGGAGGATATGCGAGACTTCGCACTTCTTCTGCCAGCCCCACGCGCGGCCCCGCTCGGCTCCGATCTGGCGACTCGCATCGGCTACCTCAAAGAACAGCCACACGATGATGACCGCCTCGATCATGGCAAACGTCGTCAACATAACGATCGCGATCTTCATTGCGCGTCCTTGCAGCAACGGATCCGCGCGCTGTCGAGGGTGCCGGGTTGGATCACTTGCATGGCGCATGATGGATGGATCGTGCCAACCATCCACGGAGACTCGCCGGGCATGTCGCCTCCAAAAAGCCATTCAGCGCCGAGTTTCGTTTCCGACGTTGGGTCTATGCTCGCTTCGCACGCGGCCTGCCATTCCAGCGGCCAGCACATGCGCTTCCCGTGATCCACGCACCATGCTTGCATGCCGCACCACGTCGCCGAGGCCAGCGGTATTGCCACAGGTTGCGGCAACTCGAAGTCCAGCGGGATGCACCCGACGATCGGACTGTCCAGCGGAATCGCTAGCCATGCCTTGTATTCATCGGTCTTTACCTCCCGCGTGTCCACGCAGACAATACCGACCAGCGCCATGTCGCCGGGGCACGGGGGCGCATCGATGGTAGCGTCGGTTGCTGCTTCCTCTCCTGTGGCGTCCGGTGGGGTCGTGGCCGCGTCGGGCTTCGTGGCCGCGTCAACGCCAGGCACCAGATCAACGGTTGCGTCCTGCGCCGGTTCGCTTGCAGCGTCCGCGGTTGTCGCCGCGTCGGATTGGTACATCATCAAGACGGTCGTGGGCTCGACCGTGGTGCAACCGGTGAGCAGGAGCGCGAGCACTAGTCGTTTCATTTCTTCCTCCCCGGCTTGTCGAGCGCCGCGATCGGCGTCGGTACTGCCTCATCCATGTTCTGACTGATACGGACGTACTCAGCAAGCCTCCCCGCCCAGTACGTTTCCCCCGGGTCGCGCCCGTCGCTCCGCTGTTCGCTCTCGAGCGCTGCAACCGCGTGGGGATCGATACCCTTCGACTTCGCCATCGCGACGATTGGGCGGCGAGTCTGGTACGGGTCGACCGTCGACAACCCGGGTTCACCGTTCCCCGTCCTCAACCATTCCGCGTTGCACCCGGTCGCGGCGGCCAGCTTGTCGAGTGTCTCGGCGGACAGCTTCGCGTCAGGATCTTCCTTGACGCGCCGACCCAGGAAGCCCGCGAGGTGCTTCGGGTTGAGCCCCGCCGCCTTCGATAGCGGCTCCGCCTTCTGCTTCGTCGTCTTGAGCAGCCACAGGATCCGATCGGCTTGGGTCTTCATGGCCGGATGATCGCGCAAACCACGCAGGTAATGTGCGCGAAGTGGGAAAGGTGCATCGACGGGGTTGACGTGGGTCAACTTAGGGTGTAACTTGCTCGGAAGCATGGCACCAAACCACCTATCTACGCTGGGTGAGCGCATCGCGTGGGCGCGTTCGCTCGTCAACATGTCCACCAAAGAGCTCGACGCGCTGGCCGATCTCAAGACGCCTACGGTACACCGCATCGAGCACGATGACAGGATGCCCGGGGCCGATTCCGTTCTTCGGATCGCCCGCGTGCTCGGTGTGACCGTCGAATGGCTTGTCGACGGCGAGGGGGAACCGCCAACGGCGGGAAGCGTTGGGCGCATCGTTGCGGAACTTCGTGACGGACGCAACGACGCCCTCAAGCCCACCGGGTCGGAGGGGTAGATGGGAACCGAGATCGTTCGGCCCATCGCATCGCTGCGCCCACATCCTGAGAGCGAGATCATCTTTCACCAGCCGGAGGATTCCGAGCAGTGGGCGGACATCTTCGCATCGATCAAGAAGCACGGTGTTCGCGATCCGATCGTCATCAAGGAAGACGGGACGATCATCTCCGGCCATCTGCGCGTGCATGCGTTGGAGAAGCTCGGCAAGAAGGAAGTTGCGTGCCGCGTGATCGCGTTCGATTCGTACTGGGACGAAGTGGAATACCTCGTTTCGTCGAACCTCGATCGCCGCGACTTCGGCATTGAAGAGCGCGCGTGGGCGGGCCGCAGACTCGGACAGATTCCGCGCGAGCAGGGTGGGGCCAAAGGGAAACACGGCGGCGATACCCGCAGCAAGAAACCTGGAAAAGAAGCGGACCAAGGTGGCTCTGGGGCCACCTTGAAAGGCAAGACCCGTGACGTTGTTGCTCAGATGCTCGGCACGACTACCAAGGTGCAGGAAGCTGCCGAAGTCGTGTTCTGCCCAGCGAAGGGCAAAGAGACGTGCGACGTTCCGGCATCGGTTCAGGCCGCAGTGAAGTCTGGGAAGGTCGCTCCCGTGGTAGCCGCGAAGGCGATCAAGGTTGAGCGTGAACGGCAGGGAGGGGAGATCAAGGACCCAACCCCGATCGCGTCCTGGGTATCGCAGAAGACGACCAAGCCCACCGCGACTCCACAGCAACCAACCCACGAAGAGCGAGTAGAGGCACAGGCGCGCGAGTTCACGGCCCACATCGGAAAGCTCTTCGATCTGTATAAGCAGCTCGACCAGTTGCTTGCGCGCCGTCCGCTCAAGTCTGTCATTGGGCCAACTGAACATCATGAGTACGCCTCGCTGATTCGAGACATCTCGCTCCGGGCTTGGGGTGAGATCGAGGAAGTCCAGGGGCCGACAAACGCGGGGAAGCAGATGCGACTGGCCGTGATCGAGGGAGGTTCCAAGTGAAGAAAGCAGACATCGATCAGTACCGAACCGCGTGGCACTCGGCCGTGGCGTCGATGAGAGCGGACGGGAACTACGCGAATGAGATTCGTGCAGACGAGTTCTTTCTGACGGTCGTTGCGCCACTGTGGCAACTGACGTTGAATATGAAGAGCGTCCCGATCGAGAAGATGGATCACGCCCTCGGTGTGACAATGACCATGAAGCTCATGCTTCGCTTGTTTGCCGTTGCCGTGCTCGGAAGAAGACCGGCGAAGGGAGATAGGAGCAAGCCCCCTCGGTTCGCGTGCTGGCCTCCCTACGTTACCGGTGAGGGAGTGGTGTTCGTCGAGTCGATCCCCAAGGGAGACATTGCCCGGATCGTCGGAAAGACCGACGCTGCGGTCAAGCGAGCCCTCGATGGCTTCCGAGGCAAGAAGGGCAAGGCGGGACTTGCACTCTACGAAAAGCGCCTCGTGTTTCCCGCTCCGTTCGCAACCGGAATCATTCTGGATGGTGCGTTCGAGCAGCAGATGTCTTTGCCGTTTGGATACGCGAAGAGCGTCTACAACCACATCCAAATCTACAATACGGATCAGCGTCGAGAGCAGGGCATGACCGCGACACAGGCGATCGAGTGGGGCAAGGCCGGTGTTGGTTCCAAGGTTGGGACTCCGGTTCGCGCGCCCAGCATTGATCGATACGAATTGGCACCGGTCGTGAACTAACTCGCGGTCCGCCCGCTCCCCCGTTCTCTCGTGTCCGGTCCTGATTGGAGTCCACGCATGATCGAAGCCACTGCCGCCGCAACCGTCCCGGACGCACCGATCGAAGGTCCGCAGGCACACCTCTCCGATCCAGCCCCCGCGCGGGCCCCCCACGATCCCTCTGATGCGTGCGTTGTGCAGGGGGTTGCGGGCGTCAAGCCCCCGTCGTCGACAATCGCGTGCTCCGAATGCACCGCGGCGGCGAACGGGCCGGAGCTCGAAAGCGCGTTGCTCGATCCTCGCGTCGGCTGGACCTGCAAGGGCAATCGCTGGCTGTGCAAGG
>Ga0265296_1004640_pt1 | contig 11830 bp, 13 predicted proteins | sample MunlanPumphouse1_FD_189073 | JGI IMG/M metagenome (GOLD analysis project Ga0265296, IMG submission 189073) | Groundwater microbial communities from a municipal landfill in Southern Ontario, Canada - Pumphouse #1 | ecosystem: Environmental > Aquatic > Deep subsurface > Groundwater | place...
GCGATGTTAGGCAAATCGCCCGACACCTGCGTCAAGGACTTCGCGAAACAAGGCCGTCGCGGCTTAACCGCAATAGAGGGCATCAACCTCGTCGCCCAATATCCGGATGTCCTGAAAGATCACTACGTCGATCTTCCGGGCTCTCGGTATGACGCGAGCAGCGTGCCTGGCCTCTGCCTCGGCCGTGGCGGGCCCAAGCTGCTCTACGACTTCTCCAGCAATGCCGACTCCGACTATGGCTCTGCTTCTTGTGGGAGTTAAGGAAATTTGGTTTTTGGCCTTTGGAAAATTGGAAAAACCCCAACACAAAAAGTGTTGGGGCTTCTTTTTTATTTTAGAGAAAGAGAATATAAATTAAATTAAAAAGGACGAGTTGATTGCTCGTCCTTTTGTTTTTAGAATCCCTCTAAATGAAATGAATAATTCGTGATTTGTGACAGATCTTTGATGATCTTTCTGGTCCAGCGCGTAACCTTGGGATTTTTGAGCTCGCGCACGATCTTCCAGAAAATGGGAATGGTCTGGAAAGCATTATCGTAATCGCGGCGGAATCTGGCGACCCACCAAAATTGACAGCTGTTTAAGGCTTTATCCAAAAGCAAGCGCGTTTCCGGCGATAACTCGTTTCTATGCTCCAGAACCAGATTGGTCAGTTCCCATAAAAGATGGTGAGCCAGGTTAAGCGGGTCGTCCCACAAAGGAAACGGCACGTTTCTTTTTATGTCGTCCGCATCAGTGGACCAACTGCCGGCCGGAACTTCCATCGGCCGAGCGGGGAATTGCCGGCATATTTCGGAAATGGTTTTAAGCGTCCAGCTCTTTTCACTTCCGACGCCTGTCAGGTCATCTAAAAATCTCGCAAGTTCTTCAATGTAGCCGGCGTGGTGATGGCCGAAAGTTTCGGCATCCATGCCAACCACCACGTATCCGTCGTGACTACCGAACCAATTTTTAATCTCGAAGTCCAGGCGATCAAAGATTTTTCCGCGGCGCTGGCGAAAAGCGATAACCGAACTCCAGTAATGGCTGCGTAAAATTACCGGCAAACCGTTGGTTTGCGGAATGAAGTCGTGCGGAACATAACCGTAAGTCGCGTCAAAGGTCGCGTCATCGGTAATCGTCCACTCGTAGCCGCGATTTTTCAATAAAGCGGCCAGCTCCGGACTAAACGCCATTTCCGGCGGAAAGAATCCTTTGCCGACTTCAAGGCCTAAGGTTGATTTGATGCCTTGTTCGTTAAGGTCAATCTGACGATTAACCTCTTCTTCGTCCAAAAGCGGCAATATCGGGTGGTAAGCTCCGCTGCCGGTTAATTCAATCTTCCCAGATTGAACGGCTTGCGCGAGCAAAGATAAAACTTCCTCGTGGCCGTGTTGCTTCAAGAGTTCAACCAACGAATAATTGATGTTAACCGTAAAGCAGGCACAAGGATGATCATTAATCATTTTTAAAAGCGGGTAGTAACATTCCGCGGAAATTTTAGCCAGCGCCTCTTTGTATTGCCAGGGCGGCTGGTAAAAATGCAGCAAAAATCCGAAATATTTCATTAAAGGAAACTCCTTTTATCTTTTGAAGTTTTTAAAATTTCAAAGAACTTAATTATTGCCGAGCGAGTGAGTGAAGTAAAAAAATATCATTTTTTGCTTCCGAACAAGCGCTGGCAACACAGGTTTTTTTAAAAACCTTTATATAAATTATTCCGTTTTTTAATAGTTTTGTCAAGATCGTTACACTGGACAAAAACTCAATTTTTATTTAAGATTAATTACAGATCATTAAAATTTTAAATCCGCCAACTGGCGGAAAAAGGAGCGATAATGTCAGAGGCAAGCGGAGAGCTGCGCGAAAATCTTTTGAGTGTTCTGGCTGAAATGACTGATCTGCCGGACATTAATCAGCTCGGCGATAGAGCGATTAACGGTTTAGTGGATTTTAACTATTATCTGCAAAGCCGGTTAGCCGAATTCAGCGCCAGCCTTTTCACGGCTAAACAGATTATCAGAACCATGGAGATTATCCGGATAGATCCCCGAACCGACGCTAAAATCAGGATCGTCATCGAGTCAATCTTTACGGTGATGGACCCCCGCGATCAAAATTTCCGGTACGGAGATTGCGATTGCGCGAGTTGTCGGTTTTTCCGCGATCCGACTCCGGAGAATCTGGCCAAAGCCATAAAAGAACAGAAGGATTTGGGCTACGACTAACAAAAAACAGAGAAGGCAAAAACGCCTTCTCTTTTGATTTTCCAAGCAAAATTATTTTTTAAAGATGAATATTTCCCTTTTTATTTTTTGATCCGGCCGGCCGTAGATTAAAGCTCCCCGCGGATTAATTTTTATAAACGATAAATTTTTCAATTCTTGATTTTGAACGGGGGATATTATTTGCCAGCCCATATTTTTAACTTCATTTAAAATAGGCAAATAGATAACCTCGTTATCAACCACGAATATCGGCCAGATCATTATTAATCGTCCGTCATTTTTCAATATTTTTTTTGCTTCAGTTAAAAATTCTAGATAAAGGGCAGATAATTCGTTAATGATTTGGCGCACTTCATATTTTTGGTTCTGGTATTTTAAGGGCCCCAATAACGGCTCGGTTACAATGGCGTCAATGCTCTCAAGAGAAAAGGTTTTTGTTAAACTTCTAGCGTCGATAGAGTCAATTCGGCAGTTTAAATCAGTTAAATGGCGTTTTTGTTTTGCCCATTCCATGTTTTCTTTGGCGCTTTCTACGGCTCTAAGAGAAGTGTCCGCGCCGTATAAATTTTTAAAACCCATCATGGCCGCGATCTGTAAAATCGTTCCTGATCCGCAGAAGGGATCTAATAATTTGTCAGTAGATTTGACTTGCGCCAGATTAATCATAATTTGCCCGATTTTGGGAGGCAATAATCCGCCTTCAATAAGACGGGATGGGCGACCGAAGTCTTGTTCGCCGTATAATTCGAATAATTGAACAGCTTTGGTTACTCCAACATAATCATTCAATAAAACAAATTCAGCGCCCTGCGTTAAAAGTTTGTTTTTTTCCACTACTACCGAAGAAAGATTTTTTTCGCGCGAGACAACCCATCGAACAGGGTGATTATTTTCCGCGAGCTTTTTCTTGATATTTAGGGCTATTTCGGCTAAACGATTAATCTTATTATTTTCAGTATAAACACTGAAACCGAAATAAATTTTACCGGAATATTTTATTAAATAATCAAAGGCCAATTTTTCCAGTTCTGCCTGATTTTTTATTTTATCTAAAATTACACCGACCTTAATTACGCCGCCCAATTGTTTTATAAGTTCGTCCAAATCTAAGACTTGAGCGTTCGTATCAACAATTAGAAAATTTTCATCGGCTGAGACCAGACTAAAATTTATTTTGTTTTTTGCGAGATAGGCATCCAGTTCGGCTATTGACAAACTTGGATTACGGCCTAAAATAAAAAAATATTTCATTAAGATTATTATACCCCGTTAGAGATTTGTCAAACTAAATTTATTTATCACTTTAATAAAACTAATTTATCATTTTCGTTGAAATAGTTGCTCTTGTCAAATCTCTCTAACGGGGTATACCTGAATTTAACATCTTGCTCAAATTTATATGTTTAGTATAATTAAATTCTTAAATTAAAATTATTTAAATTAATTATGTACGAATTACTCTACATCATCCCCACGCCTTATACGGAAATCGACCTGCCGGCCATACAAAAAGGAGTCGTGACGGCGATTGAAAATTTGGGCGGCAAAATTATTAAAGAAGAAAATCTCGGCAGTAAAAAATTAGCTTATCCTATAATACTTGTGCGCCGAGGCTTTTATATTTTGATTATTTTCGAAGCGCCTAAAGACAAATTAGCCGAACTCAATAAACAACTCAGATTGATGCCTGAAGTTTTACGTTTTCAAATAATCATCAAACTCAATGAACAATTAAGAAAGAGAAGAACACCTCGTCCAAAAATAAAAATCGAAGAAGAAAAAGAAGAAAAACACGAGGTTGAAGAAAAAAAAGAAACAGTAGCCCCCAAAGAACGGAAAGAGCATATAAAATTAGAGGACCTGGACGATAAAGACTTAGATCAAAAAATAGACGATTTATTAAAAATTTAAATTTAATAATTTATTTTTTATGAATATCAATAAGGTATTAATCTGCGGAAATACGACGAGAGACCCAGAGGTCAAGACTATTCCTAGCGGACAAAATGTCGCAACTTTTTCCGTGGCCACTAACCGCACCTGGACTAATAAAAGCGGACAAAAACAGGAAGAAGTGGATTTTCATAATATTGTTGCCTGGGGAAGGTTGGCGGAAATTGTCGGCCAATATCTAAAGAAAGGAGGGTTGGTTTTCGTGGAAGGCCGGATTCATACCCGAAGCTGGGAAGATCAAAGCGGCACCAAAAAATATCGTACAGAAATTATTGCTGAAAGAGTTCAGTTGGGGCCTCGATCGGGCGTGTCAAGAAATGAATCACCCGAAGAAAATTCCGCAGAAATTCATGAAGAGACCGAACCAAGCAAAACAGAAGAAGAAATTAACGTTGACGAAATTCCATTTTAAAATAAATTAAGATAATAATATTTTATGTTTAATAAAAATAGTTCAACCAGAACCAATAGAACCAACAGAAACGTTCAACCAGTCCAGCAAAAACATTGTTATTTTTGCGTAAACAACATCAATGACGTAGATTATAAAAACATTGAGTTGCTAAGGCGTTTTTTATCTTCTTATTATAAAATATTGCCACGACGCAAAAGAGGCACTTGCGCCAAGCATCAGAGAAAATTAACGGACGCCATAAAAAGAGCAAGATTTATGGCTCTGGTTCCTTTCATTAAACAATAGGAACTAATTTCCGTATGTTAGACATTAACGACTTAAAAAGAATCGGTACTATTATTCAAATTGAAGGCCAGCCATACTCGGTGGTTGAAGCTCAGCATGCGCGAGCCGCTCGAGGAAGGGCGTTTGTCCGCACCAAACTCAAAAATTTAATTACCGGATCGACGCTGGAAAAAACATTTAACGCTTCAGACAGAATCAAAGAAGCAGACATCGAAAAAATAAAATCTAATTTTTTATATCGAGATGGAGAAGCTTTTGTTTTTATGGAGAATAAAAACTATGAGCAATTCTCTCTATCACAACAAATTTTAGGAGGCCAGGAAATTTTTTTAAAAGATAATACAGAAGTGACGTTGGTTTTATTTAATAAGCAACCGATAAATATCGAATTACCCAAAAAGATAGAGTTAAAAGTTGTTTCCGCGCCGCCCGGAGTTAAAGGGAACACTGCTTCCGGCGCCAGTAAGATTGCTACATTAGAAACCGGCCTAGATATTTTAGTCCCGCTTTTTATTAATGAGGGCGATATTGTAAGAATCAACACCGAAAAAGGCGAATATTTAGAAAGAGTTTAACCTGTATATTATTATGGATATACCCGAGGTCAAAGTTTCCACGCCGTTAAAAATTGAGGATATATTTACGGAAACTTTACAATTGAAGGCTTCTGATATTCATTTGATTGCCAACGAACCGCCGATTTATAGAATTGACGGCGTTATTTGCCGGTCTAATAAATTTCCGGTTTTGTCGGCCATGGTTATTTCCTCTCTAATAAATTCTATCTTAAACGAGGAACAGAAAAAAACATTTTTAGAAAAAAAAGAATTAGATCTTTCTTATGAATTGCCCAAAACAGCCAGATTCAGGGTTAATCTTTTTTGGGAAAAGGGCAATATCTCGATGGTAGCTCGTTTGATTTCCGCTATTTTGCCGACCATGGAGGAAATTTTATTACCACCGATTGTTTACGAATTAACCAAATTGAACAGCGGATTAATCATTATTACCGGCCCGGCCGGTTCAGGCAAATCTACAACCATGGCCGCTTTTCTTAATTATATAAATCAAACCAGGCCGCTTAATATTATTACCTTTGAAGACCCGATTGAATATATTTTTACGGCCGATAAATCCGCAATAGTTCAAAGAGAGCTGGGCAGAGACATGCTTTCATTCGGCGAAGGATTAAAACACGTGCTCAGACAGGACCCCAATGTGATTATGGTGGGAGAAATGCGCGATTTAGAAACCGTAGCTTTAACTTTAACTCTCGCGGAAACCGGACATCTGGTCTTAGCTACACTGCACACTCCGGACGCGCCGCAAACCATTGATCGTATTTTGGATGTTTTTCCGCCACACCAACAAAACCAAATTCGTTTTCAATTATCTTCGGTTCTGCGCGCTGTTGTAGCCCAAAGACTCGTGCCAAAAGTTAATGGCGGGAGAATAGCAGCTAGAGAAATTTTACTTAATAATTCTGCAGTTGCTTCTTTAATTAGGGACGTGAAAATACCACAAATAAGGTCAGTCATTCAAACTCACGCCAAAGAGGGTATGATCACTATGTTTAATAGCGTCCGTCAACTTTATAAAGCTGGATTGATTTCTCAGGAAGTGGCTATGGCGCAAGTTAGCAATCCGGACGAAGTAATCGAAATGATAAGAAGTTAGCGCCTCCATAGCTCAATGGATAGAGCACTAGTCTTCGGAACTAGGGATGCGGGTTCGATTCCCTCTGGGGGCATTTTTAAATTAACATAAAGCCTATTGACATTTTGATTAAATTTTGTTAATATTTTTATATTAACCGTTCTTTAAACAAACAACAAAAAGGAGATCCACCATGGCGTGCTTCAGGAAACTGGTCCTGCTCAGCCTGCTCATCGTTTTAATCGGCGCCCCGATCATTCAGGCGCAGACCACCGAACCCGAAAAAATTCAGCCAACATTCACGACAGGAACCGAACTGATCAATCTCGACGCTGGGGGCTGTTTCATCAACGAAACGCCCTTTATTTTGAAGGTCGAAACCTTTACCCAGATTCCGGAAGAACCAGGCCGGCTTTTAGTGCAAGCCGTTGTAGTGGAGCCCGGCAAAAAAGTCCCGCTCTGCCTTAGTTCTAAAGGTTCAACGTTTTTCTCCGTTTGTGTTTTTTACGGTGATTATTCCGGAGAAATGACCACATTGGGCCAGAAGAAGATAGCAGAGAATGTTTCGTTCCCTGTAAGAAAAACAAGCTGGCTCCATCGATGGGACTGGACAATATATTTCTCGCTTGACGAGAAAGAGGAAGGAAAAGTACGGATAAGCGATAAAAAAAATATCCCGGTAAGAAAAGGATTGTTTAATTGAACAATTTAGCCTCGACGAATTTGTCGAGGCTTTTTAATTTGAATTAAAAAGCGGTATGATTTTTTCATACCGCTTTTGAAATATTGAAAATTTACTTGTTTGTTTCCGGATTAGTCAGATATTCGATCGCTGCGTTTTTCACCATATCTCCCTTAATGAGATATTCGTCCAAGTCCGTCTTCACCTCAATGTCCGGCTTAAGGCCGATGCCGCTGACGTTGATTTTTTTGGGCGTGTACCACAGAAAGGAAGTAACCTTGACCGCAGAGCCATCCCTGAGATCAATGACGCTTTGACCACAGCCCTTGCCGTAGGTTGTCTCGCCGATCAGTTTAGCGGAAATGATATCGCGTAAGATACCAGACAAGATCTCGCTAGCCGAAGCGGTGTTTTGGTTTACCAGAACCACCACAGGCAAACCCATTAAGGTTTTATTCGTGTAGTTCAAGGTATACCGAATCATATCATTCGGTGAGCCTTGATAGCAAACCACGACGCCATCTCCGAGAAATAACCCGCTGATTTTAAAGCTTTCCGTCATCAATCCGCCGCCATTATTGCGCAGGTCTAAGATAACGCCCTCGGCTTTATTGGCGATCAGACTGTCGGCCGCTTCGCACATTTGGCTAAAAGCCAGTTCGTTGAAGGTTGTTAACTTGATATAGCCGAAGTTGCGCGTTCCACTCTTGACGATTGACCATTTAACGGTTTTAAAGACGATTTTGGCTCTCTTGACCTTCAGGGTAACGATCTTTGAAGATCCATTGCGCCGAATGGTCAGGTTAACGATGGTGCCTCCCGGTCCTTTGATTAAGGAAATGATTTTGTCGAGGGCGAACTTGCGGCAGTCGCGTCCGTTAACCTTGAGCAGGTAATCGCCTGTGTTGATGCCGGCATTTTTTGCCGGGCCGTCTAAAAGTTCGATGAAGCGGGGTGTGAGCGTGTCTTTCTTGCTGTAGCCCATGATCGCGCCAACGCCATAGAAGCTTATTTCTTCCCGCATCTCGCGGCGAAACCCTTCGGTTTCTTCCGGGGGGAAGAAACGGGTATAGCGATCAAAGAGCTGGGCGACTTTTTCGAGCCCGGCGTAGATTAGGCTTTCTTGAGAGGCAGGATTAGCTTTCACGCCTTGACTGATTCTCTGCCAGATTGCCTTTGCCGAATCATTGGGTGTTGAATCGGGTTTAACATAGTTCCTTTTGAGTACTTTGTAAACGTCCCAATAGTATAAAGAATCTATGTTGGCTTTGAGTACTTCGTAACCATCCAAATAATAGCAGGATTTAATGGCGACGGAATTGGTTGTGGCAGGAACGGTACTTACGGTTTGCGCGATTAAGCTGGGGGCGGCGACCGTTATAAATACGACCACCATAACCAGGCAAGCCAGTTTTTTCATGGATCTATCTCCTTTGTATTTGTTTTACCCCTGTTAAATACTGCGGAGCAGGAGCGGCAAAGCCGCTATTTAACGGGGTGAATTTTTAATGATCGATTGTTAATTTAATTTTAGCAGAAAAATGATCTTTTGTCCAGAGGATAAATTTTGGCTTTTTGCCAAAAAATGATATAATTGGTGAGCGGAGGAACAACCAAAAAGAATTTTTGTCTGATTCCGTAGCGAGCCAATTTCATTCACCCCGTTAGAGATTCGGTCAAGCAATTTTTTACATAGATTGTTCGGGAGCGAAGCCGCCTTACGGCTCTTGTTAATCTCCTAAGTATATTTAATCTTAAATCTCTAACTGGGGCAGGCGGAGCGAGTATAATAAACATAATTATGGAAACTTTATTTAATCACAATCAGGAATTAGAACATCCATTGGCCGATCGAATGAGGCCGAAAGATTTTAATGAATTTTTCGGTCAAGAAAAATTAGTAGGCGAAGGACAAATTTTGAAAGAATTGATCAAGAAAGACCAAATTCCTTCTATGGTTTTTTGGGGGCCGCCTGGTTCGGGTAAAACTACTTTAGCGTATTTAATCGCCGAAAAAACCAAATCGCGTTTTATCAAATATTCAGCCGTTACCAATACCAGCGTGGAGGCGAAGAAAATTATGAATGAGGCAATTGACGAACAAAAAATGTATGGCCGGCGCACGATTTTGTTTATTGATGAAATTCATCGTTTCAATAAAGCGCAACAAGCGGTTTTTTTGCCGTTTGTGGAAAGCGGAGCGGTTATTCTAATCGGCGCCACTACCGAGAATCCTTCTTTAGAAATTATTTCACCTCTTTTGTCGCGCATCCGCGTTTTCGCTTTAGAGGCACTGCCGCCGGAAGCCATTGGAAAGATAATTAAGCGCGCTTTAACCGACAAAAAAGACGGGTTAGGAAAATATAAAATAAAACTCGACAAAAAAGCCGTAGAGATTCTGATCCAAAGCTCTAATGGCGACGCTCGCGTTCCTTTGAATGCCCTGGAAATCGCCATTAAGATTGTTGAACCGGATAAACAGCGCGTTTATCATTTAAGCGCAGAGTTGATTAAAGAGGCCCTGCAGCATCGGAATATCGGTTACGACAAGTTGGGCGATGAACATTACAATATTATTTCGGCTTTTATTAAATCTATGCGAGGCGGCGATCCAAACGCCGCGGTTTATTATTTGGCGAGAATGATTGTTGCGGGCGAAAATCCGAGATTTATCGTCCGCAGGATGATTGTTTTTGCTTCTGAAGATATCGGCGATGCCGACCCCAAGGCCTTGCTATTGGCGATCAGCGCGGTCCAAGCCGTGGAGTTCGTGGGCCTGCCGGAAGTAGAAATTGTTTTGTCTCACGTGGCTATTTATTTAGCCACAACCGCGAAGAGCAATCGTACTTATCAAGCGCTTTTGGGCGCTAAAGAAGATATAGAGAAATATCTGAATTTGCCCGTGCCGCTTCATTTGCGTAACGCCGTGACTCCTTTGCTCGAAAAAATGGGTTATGGCAAAGATTATCTCTATCCGCACAATTTCCCCGACGGAAAAGTTAAACAAGATTATTTGCCGGATAAATTGCGAGACCGCAAATATTATCAACCCAAAATTAAGAGTTCAAAATCATAAACCAGAATTTTTCAATTTATGAGATTGCTTTTACATGCATGTTGCGCCACTTGCGGTTCTTATGTGGCTAAATTATTACAAGACGGTTTTTCGGTTGATGTATTTTTCTATAATCCAAATATTTACCCGCGCGAAGAACATGAAAAAAGACTGGCAGACGTCAAAAAATTTTGCGATGTTTACAATATTAAATTAATTGAAGGCGAATATAATCATCAAAACTGGCTTGATTATATTAAGGGCTTTGAAGCTTCGCCTGAACAAGGAGAGCGTTGTTTCCGCTGTTATGAATTTCGTTTAAAAGCGACGGCAGAATACGCTAAAAACAATAGTTATGATTTTTTTACCACCACGCTTTCCGTTAGTCCCCACAAGAAAGCCGATATTATCAATAAACTCGGAATTGATTTGGCCGCGGAAGCGAATGTAAAATTTTACGAGGCAGATTTTAAGAAAAAGGACGGCTTTAAAAAGAGCATTGAGCGTGCCAAAGAATTTGATTTTTATCGCCAAAATTATTGCGGTTGCGAATTTTCTAACCCCCATGGAAAACAATAAAAACTTTTCATTTTTGTTTTTTTATTATCAAGCGAGCGAGGGAAATGAAAATACAATTTTCATTTCCGAGCGAGCGCAGATAACAAGGGGTAGGGCTTGCCTCAAGGCTTAATACCCCTTATAATATACTTAGTTTATGAATCCAGAACATTGGGAAGATATAATTGGAAAAATAAAAGATAAATTTAGCGACGCCACTCACGCTAAAGAAGATTTTGTAGTTGAAGAAAACAATTTGGGAGAAAAAATTATGGGCAAAAAAGAAATGATTGAATTTACGTCGCCCGTCGGCAGAATTCGTCTGGAGAAGATTAGGAAGCCGGCTGTTTTGGGTAAACATGTTTTATATTCAAATCGAATAGGCAGTGAAACAAAAGTCGACCGCGTTTACTCCGACGAAGATATGGTTGAACATATAAACATTTACCGTTTGAACGAAACAGAGAATGTATGGATTAAATTAGATGAGCATAATTTGTCTTTTTAAAATAAGATGATTCGTTGGATAAAAAATCCGCCATTTATTTTTCCGGTTGTTATCGGTTCGATTTTATTTTTAGTTTTCAATTTATGGCTTTTTGGCCAGTATTATAGATATATTCTATTCGTCGGATTAATCATTTTATTCATTTTTTTTATTTTAATATTTATTATTTTTTTAGATAATAAATTAAAAAAATATTGGCCGATATTTCTCCAACTTATATTATTCGTTCTAATGGCTTATTTTTTCACGTTTTTTATTTCACGCATTCGTGAACACTTAATTTTTTCTGTGGTTGTAACTTTTTTGTTTTGGATCCTCTTGGAAAATTTGCGCAGATTTTTCTATCAGCCGCGGCTTTATCGTTTTGAATTTTTTAGAAACTTAACTCCCTGGTTAAATTTTGTTATCGGATTTTGCGGCTTTTCTATCTTAAGCGGCCTAACATTGCTTTATCGAATTCCGCAATTATTTCTTTTGCCCTTTGTTTTTTTATTAAGCTTTTGGCTGTATT
>Ga0265296_1004641_pt1 | contig 11830 bp, 8 predicted proteins | sample MunlanPumphouse1_FD_189073 | JGI IMG/M metagenome (GOLD analysis project Ga0265296, IMG submission 189073) | Groundwater microbial communities from a municipal landfill in Southern Ontario, Canada - Pumphouse #1 | ecosystem: Environmental > Aquatic > Deep subsurface > Groundwater | place: Canada...
CGCAGATTCAGGAAACGGGGGCGAAGGTGAAGGCGCTTAGCTCTCGCGACAAGGCGATCCTCCGCGAACTGCAGCGAGGGCTGCCGCTTGTGCCGAGGCCTTTCAAAGTCCTCGCCAGGAGGCATGGTCTTACTGAAGGCTCGCTCATCAGGAGGCTCAGGCGCCACGCGGAGCAGGGCCTCATCCGCCGCATGGGCATCATCTTCAATCTGCCGCGGCTCGGCGTGAAGTCGAGCCTCGTAGGCATGCACGTGCCGCGTAAACGGGTCGCGTCGGTGGCGAAGATCGTCAACTCGTATCCGCAGGTGAGCCATCACTACGAGCGGGACGATTACTACAACCTCTGGTGGACGATCTCCGCGCCTTCATCGAGGGCGCTCACGAAGTTGATCAGCGAGATAAGCGACAAGACCGATATCCAGGACGTGCTGGACCTGCGCACCACAAAGGCGTTCAAGATGCGCGCGGTCTTTGACCTGCGGTGAGGATGCGGATGGCGATCGAAAAAAATAAATTGCTCTCCATGGACAGGTCGCTCGAAATTACCGAGAGGCCGTTTCAGCAGATGGCCGTGGAGCAGGGGCTGACTGAGCGATCGCTCCTCACTCTCGTGCGCGCGCTCAAGAAGGCCGGCGTGATCCGCAGGATCGGCGCGGTATTGAGGCAGGAAAAGGCGGGCCTTCGTTCGAACGCGCTCGTCGCCTGGCGGGTTTGTGATGACAGGCTCGACGCCGCGGCAAAGGCCCTTGCGCGCTTTGACGAGGTGAGCCATTGTTATTCGAGGCGGTCCCGCAAGGGCTGGCCGTTTAATCTCTACACGATGGTGCACGCCCGCGACAAAAAGTCCTGTCTCGCCGCCATTTCGCGCATGGCGGCCCGCGCGCGGCTTAAGGAGTACAGGATCCTCTTCACGGTGAGGGAGCTCAAGAAAGAGAAGGCGCAGCTTTCGGAGATCATGCGATGAGATTTGAAAAATCCAAAAAACATTTTGACGATGCGCTCTCGGTCATGCCCGGCGGCGTATCCAGCCCGGTGCGCGCCTATCGCGCGGTGGGAGGGCACCCCCTCTTCATCCGGCGGGGCAGTGGCTCAAAGCTCTACGACGAGGACGGCAACGGCTTCATAGATTATGTGATGAGCTGGGGCGCGCTCATGCTCGGGCACGCGGACCCTTCCGTGGTGCGCGCCATACGCGTCACGGCTGGAAGGGGCACGAGCTACGGTGCGCCGACGCGGCAAGAGACCCAGCTCTGCAGGCTCATCTCGGCTGCCATACCCTCGATCGAGCGGCTCAGGCTCGTGAACTCGGGCACCGAGGCAACGATGAGCGCCATCCGCCTGAGCCGCGGATTCACCGGGAGGGACAAGATCGTCAAGTTCGAGGGCTGCTACCACGGCCATTCGGACGGGCTCCTGGTGCGCGCGGGCTCGGGCGCAATGACCTGCGGGGTGCCGGACAGCGCGGGAGTACCGCGCGGCATCGCCGACGAGACGATCGTATGTCCATATAATGATATCGATCGCCTCGCCTCCGTCATCAGGGAGCGGCATCGCGAGATAGCGTGCGTGATCGTGGAGCCGGTCTGCGCAAACATGGGGGTCGTGCTGCCGAGAGAGGGCTTCCTCGCTGCGCTTCGCGAGCTGACCGCGGCGAACGGGATAGTGCTGATATTCGACGAGGTGATCACCGGATTCCGCCTTACCTACGGGGGGGCGCAGAAGCTCTACGGCGTGAACCCGGACCTCACGTGCCTTGGCAAGATAATAGGAGGGGGCCTCCCTATCGGCGCCTACGGAGGAAGGGCGGAGATAATGGAGCGCCTCGCCCCGCAAGGCCCCGTCTACCAGGCCGGCACGCTCGCCGGGAACCCGATTGCGGTAAATGCCGGCATAGCCGCCCTGACGAAACTCGCCCGCCTCGATTACCGCGCCCTCGACGAGCGCACGCAGGAGCTCTGCGACGCGATGGTCGAAGGCGTGCAGAGGGAAGGCCTCGCGTTCACCTTGAACCGGGCCGGCTCCATGTTCACCATTTTTTCCACGAGCTGCGAGGTGGCTGACTATCAGACTGCTTCGCTCTCCGATACCGCTGCATACGCGCGGTATTTCTGGTCGATGTTGAAGAGGGGGATACACCTGCCCCCCTCTCAGTTCGAGGCCAACTTCCTCTCCTTCAAGCACAGCAAGGGCGATATCAAACAGACGATATCGTCGCACAATAAGTCGATGCGCGCCGCGGGACGCAGGGAGGCCTCCCCGCTCACATGAAGATCGCGCTCGCCGCGATCGTCTTCACATTGTTCGGAGTTTCCGCCTTCATGGGAGGACTGCACAGCTACGGGCGTGGATAATACGGAGGAACTTTATTTGTTCTTTGCTTCAAGCTCGCGGCGAATCGATTCGACCTCTGCCTCGGTCAGCTTGTCGGTGCTTACCCATCCCAATGCCTTAAATGCTTCCGGATCGTTCTCGAGCAGGGCCGAAGCGATTACGGATGCCTTTGTAAATGCGGTTGAAATCTGCCTGGAGCCAATGTGCGAGAATTGATCGACTACAAAACGCATGCGGCCTTCATGGCCGGGATATCTGCTGGAGAGCAGTGCTGTTCGCAGCCCTGCATGCTCAGAAATATTTATTATTTTGAGTTTTCCCCATTTGAGTGCTGCGAATTGCGCATCTGTCAACAATGCGCTGGCAACTACATAAGCCCTCTGCGAATCGCCCTGATAACGATCCTGCGCAAATCGGTCGTATCCTTCCTCGTCCTGATACTGGCCCGAGAGTAAACCCTCGCGTACCGCAGCCTGCTCGCGGACGTTGGTGATTTTTTTCTTTCCCCATTTGAGTGCAGCGAATTGCGCATCTGTCAATAGCGCACTGGCGACTTGATACGCCTTCTGCGAGTCTCCCTGATAACGCTCGAGCGCAAGTTGATCGTACCCTGTCTCACCTTGGTAGTGACCTGAGAGCAATGTAGCACGCACCTCTGTTTGTTCGCGGACGTTCGTCTGTTTCTTGTATCCCCATTTGAGCGCAGCGAATTGCGCGTCGGTCAATAATGCGCTGGCGACTTGATACGCCTTCTGCGAGTCTCCCTGATAACGATCCTGCGCAAATCGATCGTATCCTTCCTCGCCTTGATACTGGCCTGAGAGCAACGCCGTGCGCAGCTTTGCCTGCTCCCGGACATTGGTCCGCTTCTCTTTTTTCCATTCGAGCGCTGCGAATTGCGCGTCGGTCAACAATGCGCTGGCGATATGATGAGCCTTCAGTAAATCGCCCTGATAACGCTCGAGCGCAAATCGATCATATCCTTCCTCGCCCTGGTACTGACCCGAGAGCAATGTGGCGCGTACCTCCGCCTGCTCCCGAACGTTGGTTCGTTTCATCTTTCCCCATTTGAGCGCTGCGAATTGCGTATCTGCCAGTAGCGAGCTAGCGACTACATAAGTTTTTAGCGAATCGCCCTGATAACGCTCGAGCGCAAATCGATCGTATCCTTCCTCGCTTTGATACTGGCCTGAGAGCAACGTCGTGCGCAGCTCTGCCTGCTCCCGAACGTTGGTCCGTTTCATCTTTCCCCATTTGAGCGCAGCGAATTGCGCATCGGTCAATAGCGCGCTGGCGACTTGATATGCTTTCTGCGAGTCTCCCTGATAACGATCTAGCGCAAATCGATCATATCCTTCCTCGTCCTGGTACTGACCCGAGAGCAATGTAGCACGTACCTCTGCCTGTTCGCGGACGTTGGTCTTTTTCGCCTTTCCCCATTGGAGCGCTGCGAATTGCGCATCGGTCAACAGCGCGCTGGCGACTTGATACGCCTTCTGCGAGTCTCCCTGATAACGATCTAGCGCAAATCGATCGTACCCTGCCTCACTTTGATACTGACCCGAGAGCAAGGCCGTGCGTACCTCAGCCTGCTCGCGGACGTTGGTCTGCTTCTGCTTTCCCCACTGGAGCGAGGCAAATTGCGCATCTGTCAACAGCGCGCTGGCGACTTGATACGCCTTCTGCGAGTCTCCCTGATAACGATCTAGCGCAAATCGATCGTACCCTGCCTCACCTTGGTAGTGACCTGAGAGCAATGTAGCACGTAGCTCTGCCTGTTCGCGGACGTTGGTCTTTTTCGCCTTTCCCCATTGGAGCGCTGCGAATTGCGCATCGGTCAAAAGTGCGCTGGCGACTTGATAGGCCTTCTGTGAATCATCCTTGAAATACTCTTGCGCAAATCGATCGTATCTTGCCTCACCATTATATTTGCCTGAGAGCAATGCAGCGCGTACCTTTGCCTGCTCACTGACATTGGTCTGTTTCTGCTTTCCCCATTGGAGCGCTGCAAATTGCGCATCGGTCAATAGCGAGCTAGCTATTAAATAAGTCTTAAGACAATTTCCATGATAACGCTCTAGCGCGAATCGATCGTATCCCTCTTCGTCTTGATATCGGCCTGAGAGCAAAGCCGTACGTACCTCGGCCTGCTCCCGGACATTGGTCCGCTTCGCCTTTCCCCATTGGAGCGCTGCGAGTTCGTCTTTGCTTAACAGTGCGCTAGCGACTTTATAAGCCTTCTGCGGATTTCCCCTGAAATACTTTTGCGCAAATCGATCGTATCCCGCCTCGCCAGCGTATGAGGTCCGAAATGCGGAGTCATCAAACAAACGCATAAAGTAGATCGCACGCCTCCAATCTATAGCTGACGTTTTCCACTCCATTTCCTTCAAAAGCGTTGTGGGTTTCTGGTTGCCGTGCATAGCCGACAAGGTTAGATGCAATATTTGCGCACTTAGTTCGAATCGATCGCTCGCCAGCGCCAGGTCACGCGCAAGCTCCGCAAAACCTCGCTGCTCGCGATATGCCGCGATCCCCCCGTTCAGCCGCGAGAGGTCGATCTCTCCCCACAGGTCGCTGTAGAGCCGCGTCCCTCCATTCACCATCATTGCCGCAGGGTCCAGAACCTCTGCCTCTGGAGACGGCGCGACGAGCCGTCCTCCGGCAGCCTGCCATCTCTCCCTCAGCCGCGCGAACTCCCGCTGTTCGGCTTCCTTGCGGTCTGCGGCCGGCTGCCTCGCGAGCTCTCGCAGCTCGTCGCGGTCGATTGTCTTGGCTTCGAAGTCCTCATCGCCCGGCGCGCCCCCGGCTCCGTTTGCCTCAAATGGGCCCGTGAACCCGTAAAGGGATTCGTTGGAAACAGGCAGAGAAAGCCCTTCAGAAACCAGGGCCCCGCCGGAAAACAGGCTGCTGTTTAACGGTCCTATCATGAATTGAGTACCTCGATAGTCCTTATCGGTGGGCCTTGCGACAAGTTGCTAGTTTTTGAATATCCTACTGTGTTTTCGACGAGCCCGCCTCTCGAATATCTTGACTTTATGTCTTATATGTGAGACATTATCAGGTGCGGGGGAAGAGACGGCCGATGCTCTATATACTCAAACGGTGCGGCGCAGAAATTCTGGAATTCCCAGAAGAAGTCAGGTCGGATGCGGCTGACGCATTCGCTCGTCTCCAGGAGGGGCTCAGGCTTTCCATGCCGCTGTCCAGACCGATGCCTGGCATAGGGCGCGGGTGCCATGAATTGAGGTTTCGACATCGATCCGGAGTTTATCGCATCATTTATTGTCTGGCAGGAAGCGGAATGATTTACGGATTGCACGCATTCAAGAAAAAGGCACGAGAGACTCCATATCACAACATTGAAATTGCCAAGAGACGATTAAAGGAGGTGGCTGATGAAAAAGAAAACATCGGGTTCTGAACTCGCCAAACAATTAGGGATCCCCCCCGCACGGGGAATGGAGGCGGTCATCAAGGCACAGCTTATATCCGCTATCCTCAAGGCCGTGGAGAAGCGCAATCTCACACATGCGGAACTGGCCCGCCGTTCAGGTCTGCCGCGAAGCGCGGTGACCGGTATCCTCTCCGGAAGCCTTCAAAAGGTTACTATTGATCGAGTGCTGCGACTGGCCGAAGCCGCAAACCTTGAGGCAGAAGTGCGGGTGAAAGACGCTGCATAAAGAGATAACTCCGACTGCCCGCCGACGATTAAGTGGCGGAGTTCACGGATTTTTACGCCCACTTCAGGAAGAGCTTTTGCAAGACCGGCAGCCGAGACTACGAGCTCATCGAGATCGCCTGATCACTCGATCTTTGTCTTCCCGTAGCGAACGTTTTCCCCTATCCGATTTTTATGCGACGTAAAATCTTGCCTTTTGTAATATACTATGAAAAAAAATCCTTATGACCCCCTGAAAAGGTTGCTGGAAAAGTGATCGATAATAATTCTCAGATAGGTCAAGGAGAGAAAAATGAATATCTTAATGAACGGCGTATACACGGCTACCATGATGTCATGGCTAGCGCCGCCCCCGGACGTTGGCAGTGAGCTGGCGCAGGAGGAGCTCCTTTCAGGTGCACCGACTCCAGGGATGAATAATGGAATGATCCGGTATTTTGCAACCTCCGTTGCGGGGCCGTTTTTTGCGAACGGTACGGGGAGCACGGGACAAACTCCTACGAGGGAAGAAGTCGAGAGCGCGGCGAGCGCAGAATTCATTGCTGCCGTTCGAAAGACCGGAGGCGGCAATCTTGCGGCGTTGGCCGGTTACCTCAATCGGCCCGACGTCAAGCCTGGCGACGCTTTGGATATGCTTTCAAGTGCCTTAGAGAAGGCGCAAGTTGCGGTGAGAGGGCGTGAGCTCGTGATGGAAGCGGTTTCCGCGATAACATCGTGTATGGAATTAGGCGACTCGAATCGCGCGGATGAGTTTGTGCGTTTTCGGCTCTACAAGTATTTGCGGATGGATCCATCTTTGGCCGGATATATTGCGGACGCCCTCATAGGGAGAATTAGAGTCGACATCGACAAATCGATTCACGAGTTTTCCGAGAGAAACCGCGGTTACGCATTGCCCGCCTTGCCGCCCCGCGAAAAGGACCCCCTTGAAAGAGACGTGAAAAAGCTTGAGGACGACGAGCTTTATTTTCAGACTATGAAGCGGCTGATGTCGAGCGGAATGGAGAGTGCCAGCCTCGACGCACAAACGGCATTTGCAGCGCGTCTGTATGAGGAGGCATATCGTGCTTGGTTGCAACAGTTTCCCCTTCGCAGAGTGCCCACTTGCACGCTGCTTATGATGGGGACGTTGATCGACAATGATTTTATGAATGTCAAACTCGGAACGATGATTATGGATCTCGCAAAATCGAAAAAAGGAAAAGTCAGGAGAAGGGAAAGCGAGTTCGCGAGTCTCGTTTTATCCGGTGAACTCGAAAAGGACGCCATAGATCGTATCCGGCAGTCTCAAGTCGGTACCTGAATAAAGTTGAAACAGATATATAAATAAAGGGCGGCATCGACGATGCCGCCCTTAGTGTTGTGTGCCGAGCATGTTCAATCGCAGGGAGGTGAAAGTTCTCTACCCAACCTGATGGAGGTGAAGGGTGAGCGAAGCGCAAGGGCGTCGTCGCGAGGCGGGGTCTGAAGGAAGCGCGGAGCGGAAGATGCGAGCCGATGGACAAGAACCGGATACGAGGCGCGAGCGTCGGACGAGCAGGCAACTGACTGCGAAGTCCATATCCATCAAGGGCGCGGGGCGTAAATCCGGCGGTTGTGCATCTGAATGCGAATGGACTTACCTCGGGAGGCCTGTCGTGCGTCCCTCGGAGAGGGACTGAGTGCATCGCGAGATGCTCTAACCACGCGGCAGGAGTCAGCAGAGGGCATAGTAGGCATGCGCAGTCGGTCCACTCGACCGAGGCACTCACCCGAAAGGGGAGAAACGGTGGGGGTTGCCGGGCCGGGAACGGCGTGCCGAAGGCCCGAACGGTCCCTCGATAGAGGGGTAAATGGGAGGCGAGTAGGAGGCGCGATTCATGGACGGTGGGCGGCAGAAAATCCAGTATGATCTGGCCTTTGCGTCGAGAGAAAGGGGTGAAGCCCCGGCATCCTACGCGGGAGGGACCGAACCGGACAGGGCGGAGCGCAGTGTCGAAAGCCGGGTGACGACGGAACGGATCATGGAAGAGGTCTGTGAGCGAGAGAATCTGATGAGGGCGTTGAAGCGGGTGATTTCGAACAAGGGCAGCCCCGGCATCGACGAGATGAGCGTCGAGGAGCTGCGGGGCTACCTGAGGAAGCACTGGCCGGACATGCGGGACAAGTTGCTCGGAGGGACCTACAAGCCACAGCCTGTGAAACGTGTGGAGATACCGAAGGAAGGCGGCGGGGTGCGGAAGCTCGGCATTCCGACGGTCGTCGATCGGTTTATCCAGCAGGCGATGTTGCAGGTTCTGCAGTGGCAATGGGACCCGACGTTTTCCGATCACAGCTTTGGATTTCGACCCGGTCGATCCGCGCACGATGCGGTGGCGAGAGCACAGGAGTACGTCATCGCGGGATATGGTTCTGTTGTGGACCTCGATCTGGAGAAGTTTTTCGATCGAGTGAACCACGACAAGCTGATGGGGCAGATCGCGCAGCGGATCGGGGACAAGCGGTGTCTGAAGCTGATCCGCGCGTTTCTGAATGCCGGGGTGATGGAGGACGGGCTGGTGAGTCCGACGGAGGAGGGAACGCCACAGGGTGGGCCCCTGTCGCCTTTGCTGTCCAACATCGTGCTCGACGATCTGGACCGCGAGCTTGAGCGGCGAGGTCATCGGTTCGTTCGGTATGCGGACGACTGCAACATCTACGTACGCAGCGAGCGGGCCGGGCATCGGGTGATGGAGGGCGTCAGCAGGTTCATCACGAAGAAGCTCAAACTCAAGGTGAACGGAGAGAAGAGCGCGGTTGGAAAGGCAAGCAATCGGCAGTTTCTGGGATTCGGCTTCACGGGCGGCAAGACGCCGAAGCGACGGATATCGTCGAAGGCGGTCAAGCGGTTCAAGGAGCGGGTCCGGAAGCTGACGCGTCGGACGCGCGGTGGGGAGATGAAGCGGATGGTAAGCGATCTGTCCGTGTACCTTCGAGGATGGATCGGTTACTTCGGCTTCTGCGAGACACCGTCGGTGCTTCGAGATCTTGATTCATGGGTAAGGCGACGGATGAGATGCGTTGTGTGGAAGCGCTGGAAGCGTGGGCGAACCCGCTTCGCGGAGCTTCGAAAACGGGACGTGGGGAAGGAGCTGGCGGCGAAGATGGCCGGAAGCGCCCACGGTCCGTGGCGTCTCAGTCGCAGCCAGGCCATGAGCATCGCCCTGCCGAATGTCTTCTTCGCCTCGCTGGGACTTCGTTCGCTGGCCGTTGCGTTTACGCCGTAAACCAGCCGAACCGCCGTGGTACGGACCCGTACGCCCGGTGGTGTGACAGGGAAAACCCGCGAGGGTCTACCTATGTCGATTTCCGATTCACGATTTACGAATCACGCCTGCCCGCCGACGATTCAGTGGCGGAATTCACGGGGTTTTTTACGCCCACTTCGGGAACAGCTTCTGCAGCACCGGCAGCGTGACCTTGCCGCCCCTTGTCTGCAGGCCCTTTGCAAGCGCCTTGTCGTCCGCTATCGCCTTCTCGACTCCGTCGTTCGCTAGCTTCAGCGCGTACGGGAACGTGGCGGCGGTGAGCGCCTCCGTCGAGGTGTGCGGCGTGAGCGCGGGCATGTTCGGCACCGCGTAGTGGATAACGTTATGCGTGACGTACGTCGGCGTGTCGTGGCTCGTGGCGCGGATCGTCTCGATGCAGCCGCCCTGGTCGATGGCCACGTCGACGATCACCGAACCGGGCTGCATCGTCTTCACCATCGATTCGGTGACCACGTGCGGTGCGAGGTCACCGGTGACGAGCACTGCGCCCACGAGCAGGTCGGCCTTCGCGACCCATTCCGCGACCGATGACTCGGTCGATTTTACCGCCTTGATCTTGCCGCTGTACGTGCGCTCGATCTGCGAGAGCTTCTTGTCCGAGACGTCGAGCACTACGGTATCAGCCCTCAGCCCCATCGCGACCTCTGCCGCGTTGCGGCCGACGATCCCGCCGCCGATCACGACCACTGTCCCGCGCTTGGTGCCCGTGACTCCGCCGAGCAGCAGGCCCTTGCCGCCGTGGTTCTTGTGCAGCAGGTATGTGCCGATCTGAGTGGCGATGCGGCCCGCCACCTCGGACATCGGCGTAAGCAGCGGAAGCGAACCGTCGTCCAGTTCAACGGTTTCGTAGCCGAAGGAGAGGACCTTTGTCTCGCACAGCGCCTGAACGAGCTCCGGGACGCTGGCGAGGTGAAGGTAGGTGAAAAGGTTGAGGTTCGGGCGGAAGTAGCGGTACTCGCTCTCGAGCGGCTCCTTGACCTTCACGATCATCTCCGAGCCCTTCCAGATCTTCTCGGCGCTCGTCTCCATATTTGCGCCCGCCGCAGTATAATCCGCATCGTTGAACCCGGAGAGGTTGCCCGCGCTCTTCTCGACATATACCGTGTGGCCTGCCTCGACGAGCTTGCGCACGCCGTCCGGGGTAACTGCCACGCGGGTTTCCTGGGTCTTGATCTCCTTGGGTACGCCGATGATCATGACTGCCTCCTTGAATAGTAAGGTGCTGAATTTGATAGGGATAGTTTGTTTTGGCGCGATGTTCTTATCGCCAATGAAGGCCCGGCGTCAACCTATAATAGAAGGGGCGTTGTCACGGCTTGAGGAAATCAAAAACGTCCACGATCTGCTGCGGCGAGACGCGATAGTGCGTGCCATGGCCTTCGTAGATACCATAATCATGGATGAGATGCGCGACCATGCTCGTCAAATTAATCGCCTTCCCGTTGTCGATGTTCACCACCACGGGGCAGTCGCCCGCTGCGAAACCGTCGTTGATGGGCGAGCGCTGAAAGCCCGCGGTGGCCATGGGCAAGGAGATGAAGTGCCGGCCCCGAAACTCGAACTCCACGATAGAGGTGATCCACTCGAAACGTCCGAGAAATTCTTCTCGATAGAGTTCATCAAGGCCGTGTTCGGCGCAAAATATGCGCAGAGATTTCATCTCGCCGGATCCAACAAATTCGTATTTTTTCCTGAATTCCGGATCTTGCTGCATCCTTTCGCTGTACTCTTTGTCGAGATCGGTCGGCGCGAGATTGTGCGTCGCCCACAGGGCGTATTTGAGCGCCTTTTCCAGCTCGCGGTGGGTCAGTCCTTTGCTCAAGACCCAATCGTTGTCCTCTGCCATGACCTTGAGCAGCGATTCTCCGTTGCCGAGAAACCCTTCCTGCGACCGGTCGAAATTTTCCGTGAACGGCGATCCGTCATTTTTGTAACGGCCGCCGGGCCGCATCCTCGCCTCGATCCTGTCGATCGGTTCGCCCTTCAGCGAAGTCAAAGCTCGGATGAGCTGCGTTTCGTTGCGGCCGCCGTAGATAAAGCCGGTTTCTGGATCACTGATCTCTTTTTCCTCGACCCCCAGAAGCTCCGGCGGCACATCCTCCAGGTGACCGATGAGCCTCGGCCCGTCATTGAACTCGCTCCTCCCCGAGCGCGAGAGACATAGTTCCAGCGGCCCCCTGCGAATGAAGAGGCTCCGTCGCTCGGACCGAAATTGCGTCTCGGGCGAGAAGAGCGCGCCGAATCTGTCATACCTGTCGCTCCATTGTCTCCCCAGGAACCACACCGTGTCGTCGTGAACGCACGCGATCACCCTGCGATCGCTGCCGCCCCTGAAGATCCCAGGCGTGATCGGGTCCTCTTTGAACCCGGCGGCAACGAACTGCTGACGAAGCGGCGTGGTACGCGCGCTGTTCACTAATTCAAGGGTGCTGATCTTTGCTAAGGCCTGGCTGGAGTAGTCGCCGAGCGAGCGCACATGGTACTGCGGCACCCGCAACTCCCTGCCGTACTTATCATCATCCCACTTTTG
>Ga0265296_1004642_pt1 | contig 11826 bp, 14 predicted proteins | sample MunlanPumphouse1_FD_189073 | JGI IMG/M metagenome (GOLD analysis project Ga0265296, IMG submission 189073) | Groundwater microbial communities from a municipal landfill in Southern Ontario, Canada - Pumphouse #1 | ecosystem: Environmental > Aquatic > Deep subsurface > Groundwater | place...
TTGTCCGTCGCGGTGAAGAACGCGACGTTGCCCGCGTGGCCGACGAACGCGCAGTCCATGATGAGACCATCCGCTTCGTCCGCGTTCGGGAGCGTCCCCTTCCACGCGGTCCCGACCATGTAGTTCAGGAGCGCGCGGTACTTCGGGTCGCGTTTGTTCTTCGCGAGCTCCACAACCTCCTCGGCGCCCTTCAGGTACGCCGCGGCGAACTTGAGCGCGGTCGCGCGGTTCGCGTCGTAGAAGTCCTTCCGGACCGCGTAGACGTCCGCGATCGAGCGCGTCATGTGCGCGGTGGACACGAGGACGCGCGCGCCCTTCATGGTCCCCTCGGCGCCGGTGCCGACCTTGTCGAGGCCACCGGTGAGCGCGATCATGTCCGGGGTGACGGCGAACGCCGCGTCGGCTTGGCCGCCTTGGAGTCGCGCCGCGGGCCCGTTCGGTCCGGTGATGTCCTTCACCCAGACGACCTTGATGTCGGACCACGAGATTTTCGCGGTCCGCAGAATGTCGTCGAGCATGCTCACGTGCGGGCCGCCCTGCTGGAGCGCGACGCGCTTGCCGCGGAGATCCGCGACGGTCTTGATGCCGGGGAGCGCGACGAGGTGATCGCCGCGCGACCACGTCATCTGCACGAGGACGACCGGCTGCGTCCGCGGATCCTTCAGGACCTCGGACGCCTCGCCGATCATGCCGAACGTCCCGCGCAGGAACGGCGTGCGCCCCGCGAGGTAGTTCCGCACCTGCGCCGGGAAATCGTCCCCGGGCACGAGCTTGAGCCCGAGGCCCTGCTTGCCGAACAGCGAGTCCGGCTTCGGCGTCGCCTGCAACCCGAATCCGTGGAACGTCGCCGCCTCGCCGCCCCACAGGATGTAGGGCAGATCGCACGGCTTCGCCGCCGCGTCACACTGAACCGGGCCGACGCTGACGGGCCCGACGAGCTCCTTGAACGCCGTCTGCGCGCGCGCCTCGCCGCCCCATGCGGCGAGTACGAACGCTCCGAACGCCACTGCCGTGATGCGCTTCATTTGCCGTTCCTCCTTCTCCTTGTTGCCTGCGTTTTGCTGCTGTTGCCCACTCGGTTGAAAAAGAGCCGGAAGCGCTGGGAGTACGCGCGTTCCCGCCCGCGATTCCGTCGCCTCAATGTAAACACATTTCCGTGGAAATGTCAAGCGACGGCCATGGCTGAGTAGAGCGAATGTCAATGAACGGACACATGCCTTGACATGCTCTGGGCTGGTGGCATGATGGAGATAGACGACCAGCCACCCGCGCACGCGGGTCGTTTTTAGAACCGCATGAAAATCACCGCATACATCCGCACGTGCCGACAGGAGCTCGGGAAGGTGCTCTGGCCGAGCAGGCGCGTGCTCACGGACCACACCGTGCTCGTCATCGCCGTGAGCATCGCCATCGCGGTGTTCATCGGCGTGGTTGACTACCTCTCGACGATCGGGTTCGAAACGTTCCTTACCCTTCGATAGTATGGCGCGACAAGCGACAGTCCTCGGGCGGAGATGGTACGCCGTGCACACGTACTCCGGGTACGAGGAGAACGTCGCGCACAACCTCACGCAGCGCATCGAGTCCATGGGGATGGAGGACAAAATTTTCGGCCTCCTCATTCCGAAGGAGAAGAAGATCAAGATCAAGAACGGCAAGCGGCGCGTCGTCGAGGAAAAAATCTTCCCCGGGTACGTCCTCGTCGAGATGGTCGTCACGGATGACTCGTGGTACGTCGTGCGGAACACGCCGAGCGTGACGGGGTTCATCGGGACCGGCACGACGCCGACGCCGATCTCGCAGGAGGAGATTGACGCGCTCCGGAAGCGCATGGGCGTCGAGGAGCCGAAGTACAAGATTGACGTGACAGTGGACGCACAGGTCCGCATCACCGACGGGCCGTTCAAGGAATTCGAGGGGAAGGTCGCGGAGGTGGACGAGGCGCGCGGGAAGGTGAAGGTGCTCGTCTCCATGTTCGGCCGCGAGACGCCGGTCGAACTCGACTTCCTGCAGGTGAAGAAAATCTGAGGGGAAGATAGAACCGCATCACGATATGGCAGCAAAGACGAAGAAGGTGAAGGCCGTCATCAAACTCCAAATCTCGGCCGGCCGAGCGAACCCCGCTCCGCCGGTGGGTCCGGCGTTGGGCCAACACGGGGTCGCGATTCAGGACTTCTGCGCGAAGTTCAACGCCGCGACATCGAAGCGCGGCGACGAGGTCGTCCCGACGATCATCACGGTCTACGAGGATCGGACGTTCACGTTCATCACGAAGACGCCGCCCGCGTCGGAGCTCATCAAGAAGGTGCTCGGACTCCCGAAGGGGTCGGGGAAACCACTCCAGGAAAAGGTGGGGAAGATCACGAAGGCGCAGCTCAAAGAGATTGCGGAGAAGAAGCTCCCGGATCTCAACACGAAGGACGTCGCCGCGGCGATGAAAATTATTGCGGGAACCGCGAGACAGATGGGGGTCACGGTTGAAGAGTGAGACACTATGCCCGGCAAACGCTACACCGCAAAAGCCGCACTCGTGGACACGAAGAAGGCCTACTCCCTTGACGAGGCCGTCGAGCTCGTCCGAAACACTTCTCCGGCGCGGTTCGATGCGTCCGTGGAGGTCCACCTCCACCTCGGCGTGAACCCGGAGAAGGGCGATCAGCAGGTGCGTGGCACCGTCCGCCTCCCGCACGGTACCGGAAAGACGAAGCGCGTCGCCGCGTTCGTGTCTTCGGATCGCGAAGCGGAGGCGAGGGGAGCCGGTGCGGACCCCGTCGGCGGGAAGGAGCTCATCGCCGAGATCAAAGCATCCGAAACGCTCAACTTCGACGTTGCGGTAGCGACGCCGGACATCATGAAGGATCTCGCGACGATCGCGAAGATCCTCGGTCCGCGCGGGCTCATGCCCTCCCCGAAGAACGGAACCGTCACGACGAACGTCGCGGAGACGATCGCGGACCTCAAGGGTGGCATGGTCGCATTCAAGAATGACGACACCGCGAACATCCACCAAGCCATCGGTCGGGTCTCGTGGGACGCTCCACGGATCCGCGAGAACCTCGCCGCGTTCCTCGAAGCGATTCGACGCGCGAAGCCGCCGACCGCAAAGGGCGTGTACATCCGGAGCGCGGCGCTCACCTCGACGATGGGCCCATCAATCGGGATTCAGGTCTAGGATCAACGCTGCCAGCTGACGCCGTACGCCTCGTATGTTGGGCGCTTTCCCCAGCCAACGAATCGAGCGGATGCTCGCGGATGGACAGATCGTTGGCGCAGAGGCGTCGCGTATCCAGCCGTCCTCGCTCGACCTCACGATCTCCGACGAGATCTACAAGATGAAGGGGGTGTTCCTCCCGCGCGTCGGGGAAACGATCAGCGACATCCTGCGTGAGGGCGCGCTCTTCCCGTGGGACTTGGGCAAGCCGCTCGAGAGCCAAGGGATCTACCTCGTTCGACTGAACGAGTCGCTCGCACTCCACCAGAACGCCTACGCGCGAACGAACAACAAGTCCTCGACCGGCCGCGTGAACCTCCAGGCACGCCTCCTCGCGGACGGCGTGCCGCGTTTCGATGCGCTCCCCCGCGGGTACCACGGCGCGCTCTGGCTCCTCCTCATCCCGCGCTCATTCTCCATCAAACTCACCGCGGGTGATGCATTGAACCAAATCCGCTTCTTCAATGCGGACGCGACGCTGTCGCGCGCGGACCTCGATGCGCTCTACGGCGAGGACGCGCTCCTCCACACGGAGAACGGCATCCACATCCAGCGCGAGCACGTCGAGTTCGACGAGCGCGGCGGCGTCACGCTCACCGTGAACCTCGACCAACCCGTCGTGGGGTACAAGTGCCGACCGTCCGCGGGCACCATCCTCGACTTCCGGTCGTACGAGCACGACCCGAGCGAATTCTTCGAGACCATCCACCGCCCGAAGAACGGGCACCTCATCCTCCGGCGCGATGAGTTCTCCATCCTCTCCACGCTCGAGTGCCTCCGCGTCCCTCCGGCGTTCGCGTGCGAGATGGTCGCGTACGACCCGTCGAAAGGCGAGTACCGTTCGCACTACGCAGGGTTCATTGACCCGGGGTGGGGGTACGGACGCGCGGGGGAAATTCCCGCTGCCGCACTCGTCCTCGAAGTGCTCTTGCAGGACAACGACGTTATCCTCCGCCATGGCCAACCGGTGTGCAAGGTGGTGTTCGAACGGCTCGCGGAACCCGCGGATCGCGTGTACGGCACCAGTGAGCTGAAATCGTCCTACGCGCTCCAGCGCGGGCCGCGGCTCTCGAAGCATTTCCGCCTCGCGCAGGAGCAGGATGCGAGCATCCGCCTCGGCGCAGTGCCGATCTCACACCTCGTGACGAAATAGCCGCTCCGCCCGCGCGAGCTCCTCGGGCGTGCCGACGGGAATCCATGAGCGCGCGCTGACAATCGCGACGGAGAACTCCCGCGCCATGCACACGAGCGTCTGCGGAAGTCCGTACTCGTTCCTCCCATCAATCCTGATGAGCGGGTAGCGGAAGAAACGTTCGTCGAGGACGTAGCACCCCGCGTTGACCGTCGTCGTCTCGGTGTTCTCTCGTATTTCCACGAGACGCCCGTCCGCATCGCAGACCGGAGCACCGGAGCGAACCGGATGCTCGAGCGCACAGACAAGGATGGCCAGGTCGTTCGCCATCAGGCGCTCGAGGTCCGCGCGCTCATAGAGGTCATCGCCATTGCACACGAGGAATCTGCCGTGGAGGAAATCCCGAGCCGCGTGCAGCGCGTGACCGGTACCGAGGAGCTCATCCTGCGTCACGTAGCGGATGCGCTTGCCCTCCCAATGATCACCGAGATGCGCCCGGATGCGGTCACCGAGGTGGTGCACGACGATGACGCACTCGTCAATAGCCGCGGGGAGCGCCGCGATGGTGCGTTCGATGATCGGTTTCCCGCCAATCGGGATGAGCGCTTTCGGGGTCGTTGCGGTGAGCGGCCGGAGACGGAGTCCGAGCCCCGCGGCCATAATGACGGCTTGCATACGGAGAGGTCCCGAGAATATGTTCACGGTGCGCATCGCAAGAATTGATCCTACCATACCACTCCCTGCGTACCAGACCGCGGGCGCGGTTGCGTTCGATCTCTCCCCGCGCGTGGATGCGACGATCGCGCCGGGCGAGGTCGTCATCCTCCCCGCGAACTGCATCGTCGAGGTGCCGAAGGGGTACGTGCTCCTCGTCACCGGACGTTCGTCGCTCGTGAAACGCGGCCTCGTCCTCGCGAACTCCATCGGCGTCGTGGATCAGGATTACCACGGGCCGAAGGATGAACTCGGCCTCCAACTTCGGAACATCACCGACCAGCCCGTGACCGTGAAGCGCGGCGACCGCCTCGCGCAGGGCTTCTTCGTACCCGTCGAACGCGCCGAGTGGCAGGAGCTTCGCCTTGAGGAGGTGACCGCCGCTAGCCGCGGTGGGTTCGGATCAACAGGAAAATAATTGGATACACGCGACCGAGAAGAAAAGGCGGGTCCGATGGACATCGGACCCGCCTCATGCTGCGCTCGCGGCTACCCGCCGGTGCCCGCCGCTGTCGCGAGTGCCACTTCCACCTCCTGTCGAAGCCCTCCGTAGATCGCACGGACGGAGGCGAACTCCTCCGCATACCGCACGAGCGTCTCGTGCTGGCGCTGGAACACCTCGAGACCGATGCGGTGATTGCCCATGCGGTACTCGCGGATCGCGTAGATGACGTACCCGATGCGTTCGACCGCATTGAAGAAACGCCCGCTACGACTCTGGTGCTCATCCTGGAGATCGGAGGCGTGCGCGAGCGCCTGCCGAACCGGCAGCGGCAGCGGCGCGAGGATTTCCTGCTCGAAGAGTTCCGTTTCGATGGAACGGAGCGAATCCCGAACGCGCGGATCGTTCTTCACCCTGTACCGAACGTCACCGAGCAGCCACTCCCCGACATCATGGAGGAACCCTGCGGAGACGATACGCTCCCCATCGAGATCGTCGGCGCTCCCTGACTCCCGCTCGATCGCGAGCATGATCTTCGCGAGGAGCGCGGTCTGGAACGCGTGCTGGAGGCCATTGTCTCGGTGCTTCCGCTCCGGGTAGTGCGCCCACCGTTCGACGCTCTTCAGGCCGTCCGCCATCTCATCGAGGAATCGCTGCGGGCCAGCGTAGAAATCCCGTCCATCAATCGCCATGTGCGGTCTCCCTGTGGAAAGGTCTCCTCGCATCGTATGACAACAACGGGCACTCGCAAGCGCCGGGTCCCGTGGTACCATGGCCCTAGTTCTGAGGGCTCCTCACCTATGCGCTCCTACCTCGACATCGTCCGACGCATTCTCGACCACGGCGAACGGAAACAGAACCGCACCGGCGTGGATGCGATCACGGTCGCGGGCGCCATGTTCGAGCACGACATGGCGGAGGGGTTCCCGCTCCTCACCACGAAATCCGTCCCCTTCCGACTCACTGCCACCGAGCTCGAGTTCTTCGTGAAGGGCATCACGGATAAGGAGTGGCTCAAGAACCGGAACAACCATATTTGGGACGAGTGGGCGAATCCCGCGAAGGCGCCGTACGGACACACTCCGGAGGTAAAGGCGCGTATGGCGGCCGAACGCGATCTCGGGCCAGTGTACGGCTTCCAGTGGCGACACTTCGGAGCGGAGTACGACACCTTCGACACCGACTACACCGGCAAGGGTATTGACCAACTCGCGCGCGTCGTGGAGAAGTTGAAGGCCGATCCCACGGATCGTCGCATGATCGTTGCCGCGTGGAACCCGCTCGCCATGTCGCAAATGGCGCTCCCCCCGTGCCATTACGCGTTCCAGGTGACGGTCATCGGCGACCGCCTGAACCTGCTATGGAACCAGCGCTCGGTGGACACGATGCTCGGACTCCCGTTCAACATCGCATCCTACGGGCTCCTCCTCCACCTCCTCGCGCGTGAGGCCGGGCTCAAGGAGGGACGTTTGGTGGGATTCCTCGCGGACGTCCACATCTACGTCAACCACGTTGACGGCGCGCGCGAGCAGCTCACCCGCGTCCCCCACCCGCTCCCGAAAATCGCCACGCAGCAATTCACTTCCCTCTTCGACTGGCAGGCGGGCGACACCGCGGTCCTCGACTACCAGCACCATCCGAAGATCGCGTTTGAAATTGCGGTGTAGCCCAAACCATGCCCAACGCAATCGCGATGATGTTGGTTTCCCGTGAGCGGAATCGCTACACACCCATTGACGCCGAGAAGGTGCAACGCGGCGTCTTCTTGACGACGGATGCAGGATGGCTCCTCCCCCAAGTCCTCCGTTTCATTGCGGATTCCGGCGCAACCGTTGCCGTTGATCCGTTCGTGGGTGACTGGCACATGCTCCACCACGTACGGGACGCCGTTGGGATGCGGAAACTGATCGGATACGATATTGATCCTCGACATGGAGCGAAACGAAACGACAGTTTGGTCCGTATCCCACCCATAACAAACGGAATCATCATCACGAATCCCCCGTACCTCGCGAACCACAGCGCAAAACGGAAGGGAGTATGGAGTGCCGTACAGGACTACTTCGCCTCATCCACGAGAACCGACCTCTACCAAATCGCGCTCGATCGCTGCCTCGAATCGGCTACGCACGTTGTCGCAATCGTGCCGGAGACGTTCATACGATCGAACTTTCCAGTACACCGACTCCATCACGTCAGCATCATCGAGGATCCGCTGTTCGAGGATACGCAATGTCCGGTCTGTGTGGTATGTTTCGGTGCACAGGAAACACCTCGCTCCAAAAAAATCATCTACCGAAACAGTAAACATGTCTGCACGTTCGCTAAACGCGATCAAACGACGTTGGCTCCAACCCGCAGCGTCCCACTCACGTTCAATGACCCCCACGGCACGATCGCGCTCCGAGCGGTTGATCTCACCGATCCAGGACAGCCAATCCAGTTCCTCCACCGAGAGGATATTGACTACGCACAGGAGGACATTAAGGAGAGCTCTCGGCTCGTCACGTTCATCTCCGTGCCTGGCGTACCCCCCCGCCAACTCGGAGCGTTTATCTCGCGCGCGAACGAACTCCTCAGCGCGTACCGCGCGATATGCGGCGGCGTGCACCTCTCGCCATTCAAGGGGAATACGCGACATGGCCAGCGACGACGTCGCCTCGACTATAACGCCGCGCGCGCGATTCTCGAGCAAGCCGCCGCGGATCTCGGCTGCTCCCCGCACATCCAGCACTTCGCGGTATGACTTCGCTAACGACATCAGGTCGGCTCCCCAATAATCGACAAATCCTTGCGCACTCGCAACAGCACCCGGAGCCGTTGTTTGAAGCGAGCTACCTCAAGAATTTTCTCGTTATCACCACGCCACCGGAACGCGCGAATACGCTCATGGAGGCGAATCGAGGGCTCCTGGACCTCATCACCGCGTACGCGGTCGCCAAACAACACGGGGAATCAAGTATCTGCGACGGCTACATTAGCGACATGATCCCCCTGCTCCGCGTCGAGGGCATAAATTACTCGGAGTTCGCAAGCTTCTGGCCCGTTTACGACACCTCACACAGCGCGTTTCAAGCAATGACCGCTGACGAGCAGAGGCACTTGCTCCATGATCTCGTCGAGCAATACATCGAGCTCCGACACCGCGCGTACGGTCTCCACGGGTACACGGCGACGACGCTGCAAGTGCAGGCCGATTCATTCGGACACAAACACAGTGGTGCACTCGCCCGTAACAAAATCACCCGCCTCCTCCAGAAACGAGGGTATGGACGCGCAGCTCCCAAAGAAGATGGCGCGATGGGTTCCCTCGATCACAGGACGTTCATCTTTCCCGACGGCGGAGATCGGAAAGCGTTTGCGGCATTCCTCGATCGAACACGGATTCGATTCGCTTGGGGTAAACGACACGATGGGAAGCGGCCGGACGTGGTGATCTTCGCGCAACCGCACGTCTTCATTGTTGAGCACAAGCACATGAAAGAGGGCGGCGGTGGGCAAGATAAACAGATCGTCGAACTCATCAATTTCGTGGAACAATCGGAACGACATGAGAATGAAACCATCCACTACGTGGCTTTCCTTGATGGAACGATGGCGAATACGCTCCTTGCGGGACGAAACGCCGGGCGGAAGCTCAACGCCCAACTCCAACACATCGAGCGCGCGCTACGAGCGCATGAGGAGAACTATTTCGTGAACACCGCGGGATTCATTGCCCTCATCAACGCTCACGTTCCATGATCTCCCTCATCGCAGCCGTCGCGAAGAACTGGTGCATCGGTATCAACGGGAAGCTGCCGTGGCACATCCCGGAGGACTTTGAGCACTTCAAACGGTACACGATGGGAAACGTGGTTCTCATGGGCCGAAAGACGTGGGAATCGCTCCCGCCGAAGTTCCGCCCGCTCCCGAACCGCACAAACGTCGTCATCACGAAAAGGGACCGGGTCCCTTTTTCTGGGGCGGAGGTATACGGCTCGATCGATGGGGCGCTCGCGGCGCATGCCGCGGACGACGTGTACATTATCGGTGGCGCGTCAATCTACGCACAGACGATCGCCCGCGCCGACCGCCTCATCATCACGCACGTGGATCAGGTTGTAGATGGTGACGCACACTTTCCGACCATTGACGCGCAACGATGGCACGAAACGACACGCGAAGATCACGAAGGATTCACATTTGCGACGTACGAACGGATGACGGTGTCCGTGTAGCTATGTTCGTCATCGTGGACGGCATTGATGGCTCGGGGAAGGGCACGATCGTGAACGCGCTCGCGGAGGCGAGGGGCGCGCAGGGCGCGCGTGTGTTCGATCTGCGCGAGTTCGCGAAGCGGGAACACCGCTTGCCGGAACCCGAAGAACTCGCGGGATTCGACGTCATCATCTCCGCGGAGCCGACGCACACGTGGGTGGGGCAAACCATCCGCGACGAAATCATCCGCGACAACGGACGGGACTACGGCGCGCTCCGAACCGCGGAAGCGTTCGCGCTCGATCGGCTCATCCTCTACCGTCGCGTGCTCCTCCCCGCTCGCGCGCGCGGACTTGATATCATTCAGGAACGGAGCGTCACATCCTCGATCGTGTACCAGAGCAAGGCGTCAGGCATCAGCGATCAGCAGTCGGGAATTCTCGCCGATGGCGTCCCCATGGAGGCGCTCCTCGCGCTCGAAGGGAACGCGTTCACACTCGCGAATCCGCCGGACCTCTGCGTCATCGTCTCGACGGAACCCGCACGCGCGATGCAGCGGCTCCAACTCCGGTCGCAGAAGCAGGACGCCGCAATCTTCGAGAAGTTGCCGATCCTCCAGCGGCTCCACGAGCGATACCACGCGCCGTGGCTCACGGATCTCCTCCGCGCGCGTGGGTGGCGCATCGAGCACCTCGATGCGAACGGCGCAGTCGAGGATGCGGTCGCCGCTGCGAAACGACTCTTGGGAACGCTCGCACAAACCATTCCCGTCCCCACCGTATGACACACGGACAGTTGACGGTCATCGTCGGCTGCATGTTCTCCGGGAAGAGCGAGGAGCTCCTCCGGCGCTTGAAGCGCGCGGAGATCGCGGGGCTCCGCGTCCTCCTCGTGAAACCGGCGCTCGACACGCGCGGCGCCGCACAACGCATCTGCTCCCGCGACGGACGGTGCATGGATGCGATCAGCGTCCGCACCGCGGCGGAGATTCCGAGCGCCGCTGCGGAGTACGACGCGATCGGCATTGACGAGGTGCAGTTCTTCGATCCGGGGATCGTCCTCGCGGTCCGTGCGCTCTTCGCCGCCGACAAACGCATCATCGTCGCCGGACTCGATACTGACCACCACGACGAACCGTTCGGCTCGACGCACCTCCTCATGGCCATCGCGGAATCCGAAATCGTGCGGCTCTCCGCGGTGTGCATGCGCTGCCGCGGCGATGCGACGCGGACGTTCCGAAAGTCCGGCTCGCAGGCGCAGGTGGAGATCGGCGACGCGGACAAGTACGAAGCGCTCTGCTACCAATGCTACGTCGTTGCGGTGCGGGAACGCGACGCCCGCGTCCTCACGTATGCGGCACCAGTGACGCATGGAGCTTGAACCCATCATCGGATTGGAGATTCACGTGCAGCTGAAGACCCGCAGCAAAATGTTCTGCGGGTGCGATAATCGCGGCGAGGATGCCCCGCCGAACACGACGATCTGTCCGATCTGCACCGGGCACCCGGGCACGTTGCCGGTCATCAACCGCACGGCGGTCGAATTCGCCGCGCGCACTGCGCTCGCGCTCGGATGCCGCACGCTCGAGCACGTGAAGTTCGATCGCAAGAGCTACTTCTATCCCGACCTGCCGAAGAACTACCAGATCTCGATGTACGACCTCCCGATCGGGGTGGACGGGCACCTCGATCTCCCCGATCGGAGCATTCGCATCCATCGTCTCCACCTCGAGGAAGACGCGGCGAAGCTCCTCCACTCTCCGGACGAACGGTGGAGTCACGTGGACTACAACCGCGCGGGGACGCCGCTCATGGAGATCGTCACGGAGCCCGACTTCCGAATGCCTTCGGAAGCGAAACGGTTCCTCCAGGAACTCCAGATGATCGTTCGGTACCTCGGCGTCTCGGATGCGGACATGGAGCGCGGACACCTCCGGTGCGACGCGAACATTTCCCTCCGTCCGATCGGCGAAACGCGCCTCTGGCCGAAGACGGAAATCAAAAACGTCAACTCGTTCAAGGCAGTCGAGCGCGCGCTCGAACACGAGATTCGACGTCAGACAAAACTCTGGCAGACGAACACCCCGCCGATGGAGACGACGACGCGCGGGTGGAACGACGCGAAGCA
>Ga0265296_1004643_pt1 | contig 11825 bp, 12 predicted proteins | sample MunlanPumphouse1_FD_189073 | JGI IMG/M metagenome (GOLD analysis project Ga0265296, IMG submission 189073) | Groundwater microbial communities from a municipal landfill in Southern Ontario, Canada - Pumphouse #1 | ecosystem: Environmental > Aquatic > Deep subsurface > Groundwater | place...
TGGTTAGACCGCCATTTAGGCCAAAAGTGTTGGTTTTGATGATACCGGCATTATCAGCAGGCCTGACAGTACCAATGGTTATTGGACTCGTTGAAAGGGTACGAGATACAGGAGTTACAGACTTACTACGAAACTGAATAGTCCGCCGCTTGATAAGAGATGATCTTTTTATTTTTCGGGTAGAAATTTTCATAATAATTCTATACCTAGAATAGCCCTAAACTTTCCCTTTGTCAATCCTCAAAAAATTAACCAATGAATAATTTACTCTTTCATTTCAAAGGATAATGTCCATTATAAACTTTAAGACGAATATGCTGCCCCAACTTCTACTCCACATTTATGCGCACGTTAAACCTTAGCTTATTGTAGTTTGATATTTTATCTTTCATTTTTTTTCCAGACCACAAATGAAAACATAATGTAAGAATTTTTAAACCTTTAAAAATAATATTTTTGTATTTTAATTACAATTTGTCGACAAGGAGATCATGCTTCAAGCTAAAAAATTAGAATATCAAAATACTTATTAATACTTTAGAAAGTATCGAAATAGATCAAGAGCTTCCCTTTCCCAACTCAATTCTTTGCCTTTCCTGTAAGATACGGCATTATTCTCTTAATTTTATTAATAATCCTTATTCTTGCGCGCAAAAGAATCAGCAAGTCCCTTAAAATCCTCCTGACCGGAAAATAGTATTTTCAAACCAAAAAATAATAAGGCTTATTGACGTTGACAATATTTTATATCAATTTATTTTTCGTTACTACTTTCGCAACCGCCCCTTTTAAATATTCCAGAGAAGTGCTCTGAAAATTAGTGGATAGGTCTATTTCGAATGAAGCCAGTTTTATTCTCATGTATTCCACAAAGTCAGGATGATTTTCTTCAATAATCATGTTAAATAATTCTTTCCAAGAAAGACGGGCAACATTGAAAAGGGGGTCAGTTTCTTCCTCCGGCATTGATTCGTCGTCTGCAAGCCACATGTTAAGATATTCCAAACACCGTAGATCTTCCGTCTCAATCAAACCATGTAAGAAATGGTTAAGGGTAAGAATATTATCAATCGCCATAATAAAAAGCCGACTATTATAAGCAAATGAGTTTAGTACTTCTGAATATGTCATCTGTTTTTGGTTCACTTGCGAATATCCAGAATGCTCAAATAATGCATCTTTAATTTCTCGTTCCTTCTCTTGTGCCGATAATAAAATTCATAGCCCAGTCACTTCGTATATATCTCAGTTTATTCATAAGTGCCAACCCTTTGTATCCGATATCTCCAATATTTCTGTCCATATTCGTCATATATCCGGCTGCCCATTTATATGCATCATACTGCTGACCTTCATACCTTGTTTTAAATGACAGAATCCTTTTTAATGTATATTCGTCAAGTATTTCAGGCACGTTGTCTGCTGCAATATACATATTGGGCCAAGTTTCCATATCGGGTGTTTGTTCAAGCACATATCTATGATTCAGATGCTGAAGATGTATCGCCTCAAAAGAGGTAAGCACTTCACGTCCGGCAATTTTTTCCAATAATGATTTCTTAAAGTTATCCATAGAATTATTATTTTCTTTGCAACTTATTAATTTTATTTCTGAATAAAACCTCACTCATTACATCTGCCTCAGCTTTTCTAGTCATGATATCCTCAACTTTCATCTGGGCCAGGAAGATTTTCAGTATTAATTGCGCATACCTTTCGCTTATTTTCCCCCGTAAAACATAAGAAGTAAGCAGCTCTTGTCCCTTTTTAAATGTATTGGGGTTATAAAGAAGTGTCGAAAGCTCTTCAATTTCTTCCTCGCTTATATAAATTGCCTTATCGCTAATTTCAGGGTCCTTATTGTTTAGCCAATACATCACCGCTGTTAAATTTCCATTTTCAATATGTTTTACCAGGCGAGTATATGCTGCATCGGTTACATCTTTTTTAGATTCCTGTATATTGTCATATGCTTGAGTTTTAAATTCGATATCCTCCTCAATCCAGCGGTAGAAAGTCTTGCGGTCAATTCCGACTGCATGACAAGCGGATGAAATAGTAAAGTTCTTGGTTAATCGCTCAAGAATTTGTTTTTTGGTAACGATTTTAGATTCTTCAGTCATAATTAAAGTTTATTAACTGGCAATTCAGGAAATATCTTTTTCATTCTGTCAATGATAGTTTGGCAATATTCCGGGGACAGTTCGGTCATGATGCAAATGCGACGGGTCTGCTGGGCAGCTACCATCGTTGAACCTGAGCCACCAAAACCATCCCAAACGATTTCCCCAATCCGGCTACTATTAAGGATTAGGTGCCGAAGAAGGGGAATCGGCTTCATGGTCGGATGAAGTTTGCTTCGGTTGGGTTTTGGGAAACACAAAACTGATTTATCTTTGCTTTTATAAAACTCATGCTTGCCAATCCAACCGTAAACGATTAATTCATGTTGAGGATTATAATCAAGTCTTCCAATCACGCTGTGATTTTTTGCCCAGATAAGAAGCTGCGAAAGCTTGCCGCCTTCGGCCTCAAGTGCTTGTTTCACGGCAAAGGCCATTTTGTCTGTGTTAAAAATGTAAATACTGTTGGGAAGAGACAAATATGATTTTATAGTCTGAAGCCAACCCCTTGTGAATTGCAGATATTCCTGTTCTGATTGGATATGATCATTTGCGATTGACGTTTGATTAACTAATTGGGAAAATGCTTGTTTGCCATTTACGTAATCGCAACCGTAAGGTACATCGGTGACGATAAGATTGATCTTTCTACCTTGCAAGATTTTTTCCAAAAGCGAGCCATCTTCTGCTTTTCCGCAGCCAAGAATATGTTGCCCAATTCTAAAAATATCGCCTTCTTTAACTGAGTTTAATAGGCTTGACGCCAGTAAATTGTTCATAGCGAACTAAAATAATATCCACAAAAACTGGGTCTAATTCAACAAGAAAGGCACGCCTTTTGAGTTGTTCACTGGCAATAAGCTGGCTTCCGCTGCCACCAAAAAGGTCAAGCACATAGTCTCCAATCTGAGTACAACGTCTTAAAGCTTTTTCATAAAGTGTCGGATTTTTCATGGTGGGGTGGACATATTCTGTAGCCGGCAGGCGGTCAACCAACCAGATATTTAACAAATCAAAAATGTCATCTGCCGATCGGTTCCCGGATGCGATTTCTTTGTTTTGAATTTCATTAAGATTTCGAAGGTTTTCATTCAAATATGGTTTTCCCCGCACGCCATATACACAAAACTCAGTCATTTTATTGAAAGCAATTTTAGGAGTAACGCTTTGGTTGTTCTTTATCCAAATACACAGCCTCTTGTTTTCAATCCCAAGCTCTTTATATATCTGTTGTAAAATTCCAACTCTTGCTTCATCTGACCAGTAAAAAATGTGGGTATCGGGTTGGGAAACAGACAAAGCGTTTTCTACTGAGGTTTTTAGGAATTGCTTATATTCATCCTCCGTTCTTTTATCTTTTTCTTGTCCTCCATAATTACCATTATTCCCAACCCCCTTTGAATAATTTAGACCTATGTTGAAGGGTGGATCGCTGTTTATGTAATGGATAGGATTATCGCCTACCAATCTTTTTACCAACTCCGGGTCAGTGCTGCTGCCGCAGATTACCCTATGGTTTCCTAATCGGAACAAGTCGCCAATTTTAGAAACAGGATTTTTCTGTACTTCCTCTTTTGCTTTTTTTATATCAAAATGATCATCTTCAACTCCAAGTTCACTATCCCAAAATTTCCCCAAATTTATTTCATTAAATCCATAGCTAAGCAGATCGTCTATTTTGTATTCTTTGAGAAGTTCCCAATCCCAATTTCCTTGGTTCAAGTTAAGCCTAATATTCAGTTCCCTTTCCTTTTCTGTATCTTCAATAGATACGTAAATTACGGGAATCATTTGAATTCCTAATTTCTTATATATAGAAAGCCTAAAATTCCCTCCAATCACGATTCCTTCTCTGCCTTTTGCATTATTGACAAGAAGAGGCAACAATATTCCGAATTTTTGGATACTGTCTGTTAGATTTCTTTCGTCCACATCATCCCATGTCCTTGGATTCTTTGGAAATGGCTTAAGCGTCTCAATTGGCGCCTCTATGATTTGTTTGCTTGTTATTGGTGCTGACATAGCACCCAAAATTATATATTAGCCTTAAATTGACGTACACGAGAGGAGAAGCGATCGGAAACATGAGGAGAAAAACGAGTAACGATCGTTAATTTGATTTTATTGTCTTTGCAATCTTTCTTTTCTTTCTTGGTTTCCTTATGTATTTCGTTATTGCTTTTACTTTATATTTTCCAATAGCATGATATCTTTTCAAGTCTATTGTCAATTTATTTCCTAAAAGAATTTTTTTTAAGTCGCGCAACGTAAACCCCCATGCCCGATAATCGACAGCTTCTATATCTAAAACTTCACCGATGAGATCATCGGAAATTACCCCGTTCATATCTTTATGAATCATAAGTTCAAAAAGTCTGCCCGGCTTTGAGTCTCTTGTCATTCCATGAATATATTCACCGTTGATGACAAACCCATTTCCTTCAATATTAACTGCCGTTAATTGCAACTTCTGTTTTCTTTTTGGAACTGGAAGTGCTTTTGGGGGAATATATGATGGCGTAGGTTGGACAAAAATCTGTGCAGGTTGCAATTGAATATTCTGAGCAGGAAAGATTAATCCTGAGAGATCGGGAATACGAATGCTCCGAATAATAATATCTATTTGTTCTGAGGCAACTTTTCTACATAGATCAGACAACATTTCCGCAATGTGTTGTTGCGATTTAGCAAGCTCCCGCATGGCTCCCTGAAGTTGTATGGCAATATTGCTATATGCCTTAGCTAGACTTCTTGTTGTATCCGCAAACTCAAAGAGCTGCTTATTGGTTATTCTTATGCACTCAAAAGCTTCATCGAAGTTAGGAAGCACAATCCCTTCAATAGCAGGAATTCTGTCTAAAGACATTGGTTTCTTAGATAATTCAGCCATACTCTTATTATATCTCCTTATGTCTAATTTATAAAATCGCCCTTTTTATATATGTAGCATTTGTGGCTTTTCCAGAAACAAAACGATCTCTCTTTAAAGGACTGTCTCAAATGTCTTATTTTGCCTCAGAATGAGACAGCTATGGGACAAGATTTTCTGAATTTGATACAATACCTCGTGTGGAGCTTATAGGACACTGGGGTTCCAGACCGACATGCTCTGCTACGTTCAGCTCGCCATTACATGGCTCATGAACGTAGTAAACTACTCTTACCAACTCATTTGAGTTAACTCTAAAAACACTTGCGAGAATGAACGTAGCCTGCCACAATTACCTTATGTTCTATTTTTACATTTTAAGGAGTCTCAAAAATCAACATCTATATCTAGGCTTTACTCCCAACTTAGAACAAAGATTAAAATCTCATAATAATAGTGAAAATAAGGCAACAAAACCAAATATTCCCTACGAATTAGTTTATTATTCAGCTTTCAAAAATGAAAAAGATGCTATTAATTGTGAGCAATATTTCAAAACCACTGCGGGCTGGAAACGTATCCGCAAAATGCTCAAAAATACGCTAACATAACAATGTTAGTAATTAAATCGGTAAGCATAACTTGAGGCTAATTGTATCAGAAGATGAAGCTAAAAACAAAATTCATGACCTATAGTTGCATTTTGAGATAATTTGTAATACAATACGCCATATGGAAAAAGACCAAAAACCCAGAAGTGAACAAGGGCAACTTTTACGACCCGAAATAACTTATGCTTCATTGGGTCGTTCTATTGAGTTTGTATTCCCAACTGCTGACATGACTAAAGCTGGTGCTTTGAAGGCAATGAGCGTAATCCACTTAGATGAGGGCATCAAAACTGATATTGAAAAAGTAGACCTAGCCAGGGGTAGGGGTCGTGTAGGATGGGATTATTATGGATTCTATACTCTCAAAACTGACTTAGATTTTGAACAGTTAAAAGATGGGCGTTGGGCACTGGACGTTAGCAAAGTATTCTCCGAAGGAAGTTCTCTTAGAGGAGAAGTCGAAAAAGCAGTTGGAGAACCATCTATTATTTCTGACGCATCTATTGGTTTGAAACTCTCCACACCAGAACAAGGACAAAAATATCTTCAAACAATCGGTATGGATTTATCACCAGAACTTCTTGCAAGACATGCTCAAGATAGAGCCTACTGGAACTTGACAATCTTAATTAGGGATATGTCTGCTGGTTATGACAACAGAACGCAAAAAGATATCGTTGATAAGCCAGAAGACATGGGACAAGTTCTAGTTGATTTTGCGCAAGATAGCAATCGAGAAACACAAGGTAAAATATTAGCAGCCGTTAGCAAGAGACTTTCTGAAACACACATGGAAGACTGGAGTACTCCTCAATACAGATATCCTGGTGGAAGTTTAGAAAAAGCACTTGAAAAAGAAGACTTTAACCCCATTACTGCGATGCAAGAGATATTTACAACTATGGATAAAGCAGTCAAACCTGGATTACTTGGACGAAGAAAATTACACCCTGGCGTTTATTCCCATTTCTATTTGGATTCGCTTCAAAAATCTTATGAAGGTGTTGGAAATGAAGACAAAGCTAAATTGTATGGAGCACTTTATTCTAAATGCAAGGCTCGTATTGAAGAAAAAGGCGGGACTGCTCCAACTGAAATGCGTTTTGATTCACAAAATCGTTCAAGAGGATTTGGTGAATATAGTCTTAACGTAGATTCAATAGTCCCCATCACTAGTGAATACTTCATTGCAAGAGCATCTACTAGCGTTAAGGGAACATTTGACTTAGCGAAAAAAACTTTCACACAAGATAATTATCCTACAGAGTTTAGTCTACGGGTATATCCGACCCCAGAGTATAGATACTCCAATGACAGGAATGTTCAGGCATTAATCAATGTCACGGCAAGTCGTTTAGCCCTTCAGGAATCAGGTTACCTTAGTTCTAGAATGAGAACAGCAAGAGCAGACAATTCTCATAATTGGGCAATCGATAAATTGGGAACAGCTCTTTTGAGCACAGATGATTCACATCTTCAAGACATGGGCTTATCAGTTTTGGAAAAAAGAACAACCTCTGGAGCTTCTCGCCCAGAACTTAACTAATAGCGGATGTCTACAATGCATTCTACATGTTAAAATGCCGTAACTGACAATATTTCATTAGTTTGTTGCAATGCGTATTCCGGATATTCTATAATATTTATCCAGTTGGTAGCATGGAAATCGTTCCATCCTGCCTGCTACGTTTTTAACTCGCTATAAAGGCTTCGTGCTGGATTGAATTCCGGAATTAATTTTAGAATTAATGTCAGAAGCAACATCAGGTTTCTTTTTGTTTTTTATGAATTTCCACCAATAGAAAATTCCGGCAGAACTCAAAATAACAACAAATAATAAGCTGTAAATAATAATTTTATTCGTATTACTGCTAGATACAACTGTTGGCACTGGTGTAGGCGTATTTGTTAATTGTGGGGAAGGCGTAGCGGTTGGAGTATTCTGAGCCGAACCACTACTCACACTCTGTTTGGCATTATTATTTTTTAAATCAGAAGCAGAATCCGAAGCATTTTTCTCCTGGACAATAGTGGGCGTTGGCACTTCTCCGGCAACAGCGGAAAGTTCATTGGAGTAACTTCCTGAACTGCATCCGTTAACAGCCTTCATTGCAAAATAATAAGTTGTTCCTTTTACCAAACTGCCAACAGTATAAGTAGTTATACCCTGCCCGCCGACATTCGGATTTCCGTAAATGTACTGTCCCGATTTTATTCCATAAGAAAGCGAATAAGAACTTACGGGATTTGTCGCGCCTGTCCATGTCAATATTATCTTATCGGAATCTTTTGGAACTGTTGAAGCTAGCTGAGGTACGCTTCCAGGCGCTGCATCAGCACACGCTGGTGCTGAAGATGGAACTGTAAAATTAACAGATACACTTCTATTTACACTTGAGCCAAGCGGCGTTGCGGGATTATCGCTGACATCTTGGGCAGTAAAAATATCCGTATGGGAAGTCGCATTATTAGATTTAACTGTAAAGATACCTTGTCCACTGGAGTTTGTTGCAGCAGTCCAATTGGTAGTTCCGGCTGCGCTCCCATTAATCATCAACCCGGAATCAGCAGTACTTGTTAAGGTAATATGATCCCCAACTAATAAATTACCATAAATATCTTTAACTGTTACTGTAATTATTGCTGTAGTTATGCCGTCTGCAGGAATAGAGCTTGGATTTACCGTAAGTTTCGATTTGTCCGTACTAGCAGCATTTTTTGCAAAGACTAAATTGCAAAAAAACAGGCTTAAAAATAGAGAAAAAAGGGAAATTAAAAGCATTAGTCTTTTGAACTTAAACATAACCCAAACCTTACTTATTAATATAATTCTACAACTTTTTGGCAAAATTTGTATTTCTAGCCCTAATTACCCTACAAAACATTTTATAGCATTGTTTTCTGCCTCAATTTGTGGCATAGTTAAAGACTATGAATGAGAATCTAAGACAACTTCCGCAAAATGAACAAAGACATTTATTAATGATTCAACTAAAGATTTGGGCATCATATAACTCAATCCATCCATGATGTAAAATACTAATTAACTAATGCGCTTTATTTTAAATAATGGGATTAGAAAAGTAATATGTTCTAACGCAGTCTATTAATGCCTGCTACGTTCAGCTAGCTCAGTTTATATTCCTTGACATAATTTGCAAAACATAAGACTATGGGTTATAATCCAAGTCATGAATAAACAAGAATCATGTCCACGGTCATGCGAAGCATTTAGGCCGAATGAAAAATGTTTGTTTAGAATAATGGCAGAGACAGTTGCGCATGCTGTTCCAAGCATTAAAAAAGCAAACACCTATAAGCAAAGACCCTTTGGACAACACTCGGGCCACATTAGAGGCAGCAATTGCGCATCGAATAATTACAGATATTTGTGTGCAAGCAAAAGATTTGGGATGCACCAGAGCCAGAAAGCTAAATCCCAATTACCCTGGCAGAAGTAGACTTTAGAGGAAAGCTAAGGACAAAAGTCCCATGCTGGCGCCAAGTAATCCCCCGCCGACAACATCGCTTGTCCAGTGTTCACCCAAATAAATCCTACTGACAAACATCACAATATCAAAGATAATCAAAAAGCTTAATATTATATACTTCTGTAACAAAGAAGCCTTTTTAGAACGCATAACAATAAGTCCAATAAGTATGCTGATAAAGGTTGCGCGTCCGGCATGCCCTGACGGATAAGAATTTTCCAAGCGGATATGAAATTGCGGAAAATTCATAATCCTTTCTGTTCTTAACATAAACTCAGGCGGAGGTAAATGATTAACAAAAAATTTACCATAAAGTTCGATTAAATGAAAAAGGCCGAAGAATCCTAATATAAAAATGCCCTTGATTTTTCTCAAAAACACTAAAAATATTAATAGAACCCCAAACATAATTTCAAACGCGCCAATATCGCTTAAAACAGAAAATGCAGCATCAAATTGCCTTCCGATACGATCCTGAAGCTTTACTGTCGTATCAAAATCAAATTGGGTAAACAAATTCTTGTGGACAATAAAAGAAAAAAGCACGAAGACCGCAAAACACAAACTGCCAATTATGAAAAATTTTAATCTTTGCTTCATATTAATATAGAATATTTGAAGTGAGAAGTGGGACATTCTTGAACTTGAACCTTTGATGTCTTGAAATCAAGAATTCAAGGAATCAAGGAGTCAAAATCGAAAACGTCAAAGATTTCACACTTCAAGAATTCCAAAGGAATCTAAAGCTTTAAATCTTTCAGGAACTGGCGAAATTCACCATTAACATCTTTGTGCTCCAAAGCCAACTCCACAACTGTCTTCATATACTCAATCTTATTGCCTGTATCATAATACTTTCCGTCTTTTATTTCCGCTGCCAATATTTTTTTACCATCGCTCAACATTAATTTCAAAGCATCGTTATAATATAACTCATCCCCCTCATTAAGATTTTCCTGCGCTTTAGCTAAATATTCAAAAATATCAGGCGTAAGAAGCGTGCTTGAAACATTGGCTAAATCTGAAGGCGCAGCGCTTTTACCCGGTTTTTCCATAATCTTGTTTACATTGATAATGCCCTCTCTAATTTCTTTTCCTCCTGCAAATCCATATCTATCATAATCTTCGTCTTTTGTTGCGCGGATTGATGAAAGAACCGAACACCCAAACTCTTTATAGAGTTCTATCATCTGTCTGAAGCGGCTTTTAGGTTTAGCTATTATAAAATCATCGCTAAATGAATAGATAAAAGGCTCATCCCCTATTAAATGCCTGACATTAAGAAGGGGCGTTCCATTCCCATAAGGACCTTTTTGTCTGACATAAATAAAATTAGCCATCTCGGAAATTTTTGTAATATCCTCCAGAAGATGACGTTTTTTTTCTCCTCCCATTTCAAGATTTTTTATTAAATCCAAATTTGCGGCGTCAAAATGGTCTTCGATAGTTCTTTTATGATAACCTGTAACTAAAATGATATCTGTTATTCCCGCATCAACTAATTCCTCAACAACGTACTGAATAACCGGTTTGTCAACAATCGGAAGCATTTCTTTAGGCATTGCCTTTGTCTGGGGAAGAAATCTCGTACCGAATCCTGCTGCCGGGATGACTGCCTTCCTAATCTTATCCATAAATTTAATTTTACCCTTCTCCTCTTTACATGTCAATAAGTTTTTGATAAAATATCTCAAAGCTCAAATCGCAAAACTCAAAGCGTTTTAGATTTGACATTTGATTTTTGACATTTGAGATTTTTTTATGGCAACGCCTGCTAGATTCCTTCGGGAAACGCGAGATGAACTCAAGAAAGTCGTATGGCCGACACGACAAGAAGTCATACGCTTAACGCTTGTAGTTATAGCAGTAAGCTTGCTTGTCGGAATATTTTTAGGAGGATTGGATTTTGTCTTTGTTAAAATTATAGGAACAGTAGTAAAGTGATAAGAAAAAAGCAACAAGAAACAAAAAGGAATACTTGTTACTTGTCACTTGTTACTTATCTCTAGATATATGGATACACAAAAACCATCAACATTGGAAGAAACATTGGAACCAAAGCAACCCGCCGAACTTGGTAAGTGGTATATTGTTCACACCTATTCAGGACACGAAAATAAAGTTAAAAAATCTCTTCATCAGAGAATCCAAAGCCTTGGCTTTGAAAATAGAATTTTTGACATAATCGTCCCTACCCGCAACACGATCAAAGTTTCTCAAGGCAAAAAAGAAACTGTCAAAGAAAAAATTTTCCCGGGTTATGTTCTCATCCGCATGATTTTGGATGATGAGAGCTGGCTTTTGGTCAGAACTACGCAGGGAGTTACTGCTTTTATAGGCGCCGGCAACAAGCCAACTCCGATTTCGGAAAAAGAAGTCGAGGCAATTCAGAAATTTATGAAACTGGAAGAGCCTCTATATAAAACAGCCTTTACCAAAGGCGAAGCTGTTAAAATTGTCGATGGACCCTTCTCTGACTTTTTGGGAGCAGTTGATGAAATTGACGAAACAAAAGGTAAATTGAAAGTGCTGGTTTCAATATTCGGTCGCGAAACACCAGTTGAGCTTGACTTTCTCCAGGTGGCAAAACTATAAAAATATGGTTGCTAAGAAAATAAAAACAATTATAAAATTAAATATTAAAGCCGGTGAGGCTACTCCTGCGCCTCCGGTTGGCCCGGCTCTTGGACAGCATGGGCTTCCTATCATGGAATTCGTTAAGGCTTTCAAT
>Ga0265296_1004644_pt1 | contig 11825 bp, 11 predicted proteins | sample MunlanPumphouse1_FD_189073 | JGI IMG/M metagenome (GOLD analysis project Ga0265296, IMG submission 189073) | Groundwater microbial communities from a municipal landfill in Southern Ontario, Canada - Pumphouse #1 | ecosystem: Environmental > Aquatic > Deep subsurface > Groundwater | place...
ATTTTAACCGAAAAGAAAAAAAAGAATTGCCGCAGATTATTGAATCTGCGATTGAAAAACTATCTTCAATCCCTATAAATTAAGCTTTTCCGCTTATCCCCATCCCAGAACTACCCCCCTCAAAATTTGATATAATAAAGGGTATTAACCCTGTGTTATCTTCGCTCGTCCCGCCTTGACTCGTGTCGGCGAGGCAGGTCGGAAATGAAAAACTTCGTTTTTCATTTCTCTCGCTCGCTTGATAATAAATTCATGAAAATATCTAAAAATAAAAAAGCTTTTACTCTAGTGGAACTCTTAGTAGTTGTGGCTATTATCGGTTTAATGGCTGCTATCGCAACTGTAGCTTTAAATAGCGCAAGAGCTAAAGCCAGAGACGCCACCAGAACGCAGACCCTCAAAGCACTACGAGATGCCGTAGAACTATATTATGCTGACAATGGCCAATATCCTATTCAAACGTACAGTGGGATTGAACTTTACTGTGGTGGTGCACATATAGATCCCCCAAGCGACTCTGCTTTATCTGTTTTAGTCCCTGATTTTATGAACACTTTACCAACAGATCCTAAAAACCCGGATTATCACTATGAATACAAATCAGACGCCACAGGCCAAAACTATCGCCTGGCTGCTTACATGGAAAACCTTACTGATTTAGCTATAAATGATGGCAGTATTGTTGGGTCAGACTACTATCAACTTTATAGTGATGCTTCTTCCGCCCAGTTCGCGAACTGTCAAGATCCAAACCCCTAATTCATACTAATTACAATTTAATTTTAGTGAAATATTAGGCAAGCTTATTGGACTAATAGTGATAATCACCATTATATGCGAATAGGGCTTGATAATTATGCTACAAGGCTAATCCTCTCTTAGCTGATTGATAGATATATAAAAAGAGCTTATCGTAAGCTCTTTTTAATATTTAAACAAAAAATATTTATGGAGTTAATCGGTTCATTAGCCTAGGGAAAGGAATGGTCTCGCGAATATGATGAATGCCGCAGATCCAGGCAGTTAGTCTTTCCAGGCCATAACCAAAACCCGCATGCGGCACGCTGCCATAACGCCGCAGATCTAAATACCACTCATAAGGCTCAATCGGCACATTGTATTCCTTAAAACGCTTTATCAAGGTTTCGTAATCATCTTCTCTTTGCGAACCGCCGATAATTTCGCCGTATCCCTCGGGCGCCAAGAGATCGCTGTTCATTGCAACTTTATCGTTTGAAGGATCTCGTTTCATATAAAACGGCTTGATGATAGCCGGATATTTTTCCACGAATACCGGTTTTTCGTGCTGACGCGAAATCATCGCCTCTTCGTCAGCGCCAAAATCATCGCCCCACTTCATTTCACTCCCCTGCTTTTGCAAAATATCAACCGCTTCGGTATAAGTTATTTTATCAAACGGAGTTTCAATTTTTTCTAAAGGTTTAATGTCTCGTTCTAAAATTTTTAATTCTTCTTGATTGTCCTTAAGAACCCTCTTAACGATACTGGTGATTAAATTTTCTTGAATTTTTAAATTGTCTTGGTGATCGCTAAAAGCCATTTCCGCGTCCATCATCCAAAACTCAGTTAGATGACGCCTGGTTTTTGATTTTTCAGCGCGAAAGACCGGACCAAAATCAAAAACGCGATTGTGCGACATAATCGCCGCTTCAATATAAAGCTGGCCCGACTGGGTTAAATAAGCCTTATCTTTATCAAAATAATTTATTTCAAATAATGTGGTGGTTCCTTCGCAAGCCGTGGGCGTGAGAATCGGCGCGTCGATTTTGATAAACCCTTCGCGCGAAAGATGGTCGTATGTCTCGCGAATTATAGTATAACGGATTCGTTGAATAGCCCATTGCTTGGGCGACCTTAACCACAAATGACGATTATCCAATAAAAATTCCGGACCGTGCTCTTTTTTACCGATAGTATATTCTTGGGCGATATTTATTAAATCAATATTATTAACCTGCAACTCATAAACGCCTGTTTGTTTTGGGTGCTCGGTGACCTCGCCAGTTAAGACAACCGAGCTTTCGATAGTAATCTTTTTAGCTTTTTCCCAAATTTCTTCGTCAACGCTATTTTTTGCCACAATTGCCTGAATAAATCCATAACCGTCGCGAAACTGAAGGAAAATAATACTTCCAGATGATCGCAAATTGTAAACCCAACCGGAGAGGCTTACTTCCTGTCCAACATACAAACCCAACTCTTTAATTTTGGCCTTTATCATAAGAAAATAAAGCTTAAAATAGGTCCGCAGGGAATCGAACCCTGATCAATAGCTTAAAAGGCTACTGCTTTACCACTAAGCTACGGACCCCCCTAATTATAAACAATGCCGAATATTTGGCCGGAAGAATTATACACACGTGTTAATAAGATGTGTTTGAAAAAAGATCATGCACGTGTTATTCTTATTGTGTATATAAAATTATAAAGTATTAAAAAAATATTGCAAGTATGCCTAAACGCGATGATCAAAATTTAATCGAGAAATTACCGCCGCAAAGCATTGAAGCAGAAGAAGCTTTTTTGGGTTCCCTTTTGATTGACAAAGACGCAGTCTTTAAAATAATCGGTATCGTTAAAGGCGACGATTTCTATAAAGACGCGCATCGCCTTATCTTTGAAACGATGTTGGAAGTTTTTGAGCGACGCAATCCTATTGATATTCTAAGCGTCTCCAGCCGCTTAGAAGAAAAAACACAACTGGAAAAAATAGGTGGCAGAAGCTATTTAGTTTCTTTAACCAATAAAGTTCCGAGCGCGATTCATATTGAATCTTATGCTCAAATTGTCCAACGCAAAGCAATTTTAAGAAAATTAATCCAAGCCGGCGGAGAGATCGTTAAAAATGCTTATGAAGAAAAAGATCCGGTAGAAAATATTTTGGATAGATCGGAACAAAAAATATTTTCTATTTCTCAAGTATTGGGCAAAAAAGATATAATAATTTTGCAAGACAAATTATCAGAAGCAGTCACGCGCATCGAAGAAAATCATCGCGAGGGCAATACTTTGAAGGGCATACCCACCGGGTTCATCGACCTAGATGGCGTTCTGGCTGGCCTACAAAAATCAGATTTGATTATTTTGGCCTCGCGCCCTTCGGTTGGTAAAAGCTCTTTGGCGCTAGATATCGCCCGCAGCGCCGCAATTAATAATAAAACACCCGTGGCTATATTTTCTTTGGAGATGTCTCACGAACAAATTATTGATCGCATGATCTCGGCCGAAGGAAATGTTAATCTTTGGTCAATGCGCACCGGGCACCTTTCTAAAGAAGGCGATGGCGGTGATTTTGCAAGAATTAACCAAGCCATTAATAATCTTTCCAGCGGCGCGCCGATTTTAATTGACGATTCGCCGATGTTGAATGTTTTAGAAATTAGAGCCAAGGCCAGACGCTTACAGGCAGAACATGGATTAGGCCTCATTATCGTCGACTACCTACAGTTAATGGGGGGCGGCAATCAAGAAAATCGCGTTCAAGAAGTCTCGGAGATTTCCCGCGCCCTAAAAGCCACAGCCAAAGAACTCGATATCCCAATTTTAGCTTTATCGCAGCTTTCTCGTTTAGTAGAAGCCAGAATACCGGCTATTCCGAAACTCTCGGATTTAAGAGAATCGGGCTCTATTGAACAAGATGCCGATGTAGTGATGTTTCTATACCGCAAAGCTGCAGACGCCGGCATGAGAAATAAAATACTTGAAGAAGAAAAGAATGTCGCAGAAGTTCATATCGCCAAGCATCGCCATGGCCCGGCCGGCTTAGCGGTAAAATTATATTTTGATGCAAACACCGCTAGCTTCAGAAATCTGGGACGGGGATATCTTAAAGCCCAACTACCAACCGAAGAACCTTTTTAAACCCCTCACTTGAAAATGATGTATTCTCGGGCGAGTGATCAACCCCGTTAGAGATTCAACCAGCGCTATCTTTATAAAGAATATCTCAAGCGAAGCGCCTTACGGCTCGCATCCAGCTATCACCCCATTTAATTTTAAATCTCTAACGGGGTAAAATAAAAAACCCGCTTTCGTTTTTTGAAAGCGGGTTTATTTGTTGTTATCCCAGACGCAGCAGAGACGGCCGCAGCTGGAAAGCGCTGCCCGTGCGCCGGATCACCTTCTGACGCATCAGCTTCCGCAGCATGACCGCCACGTTCTTCTTGGAGAATACCTTGCCCACCTGTCGCATAGCCTTGAAGACCTGATTGACCGTGAAGTTCCCGCCCTGGGACAGCACCACGAAGTTCAGCAGATCGTTCGGCACGCCCAGCATCTCGGCGGTCACGGGCACCAGTTCCGGCTCCGGGTTGACCAGGGCCTGATTCTTCTTGAGGTCCTTGTAGATCGTGGCCCGGTAGACCGCGAACAGGACGGTGGCGGCGAAAGCCAAGAAGAAGATGAACAGGATGGTATTGAACATTTTTGGATCCTCCTAAAATTAGAGGTTTTTGGATATTTAATGAACTTATTATATATTAAATGGTAGCATAAAATTGGACTTTTGTCAAGACCCTCGTTTGGAAACGAAAAACTCGTTTAGTATTTTTAAGTTTTAGTAAAAACAAAAAACTGTCTTTAATTTTTAAAGACAGTTTTTAATTATTATAAGCCATACTTATCATCGGGATAGCGCTTGATAGTGGATATTTTTACCATTTTACTCAATAATTTTTCTATGGGCTTCAAGTCTGTTTTAATAGACGTTTCGCTCTTAATCTTTTGGCAAATCTCCGAAGCGCTTAACGGCTGACGGTTGGATTTCAATAAATCCAAAATGCGGGTTCTAATAAGTCCCTCAGCCATTTTGTCCCGCAAATAATCCGAACGAAAGGCCTGCCACATGCCAACAATAAAGGCAATGGCAATACCGATGATGGCCACAATTGTGGTGGCGGACACGATTTAACCTCCTTTCCCGCCTTCGCCCGCTGGCGAATGGCGGATACTTTATTTATTTAATGAACTCGTTTATAATATTATCATCTAAATTTTTATTTTGTCAATCGCTCTATCTTTATGTATCCTCGCGAGATAAAAAACCTCATAGACGAATTAGCCACATGGCCAAGTGTCGGACCAAAAAGCGCCGAGCGTTATGTTTTAAATCTACTCAAAAAATCTCCGGAAGAAATCAGTGTTTTGACGGAAAAAATTAAAAAAATAAAAAATATTATTTCCTGCCAAGAATGCGGTAATCTTTCCGAAAAAAAGATCTGTGATATTTGCGCCAATCCCAAAAGAAATAAAAATATCATATGCGCGGTCGGAGACAAGCAAACTCTTAATGCTTTGGAAAAAACCGGTGAATTTAACGGTCTTTATTTTGTTTTAGGCGGGGTTATCGATACGGTTAACGGCATTGGACCGGACAATCTGAAAATTAAAGAATTAATCGCGCGCCTTAAAAAAGAAAAGGATAAAATCAACGAAATTCTTTTAGCCTTTGACCCTGATTTAAACGGCGAAACCACCGTCCTTTATCTTATAAAATTAATCAAAGAAAACAAAGATTTACAGAAAATTAAAGTTTCGCGCTTAGCACGAGGCTTGCCAATGGGCAGCGATATTGATTATGCTGACGAAATTACCCTGGGCAATGCCATAAAAGAAAGGAAAGAAATTTAAAAAAAAGCCTCCTTTATTTAAGGAGGCTTTATTGTCAAGTGAGCGAGAGAAGAGCAAGTTTGTTTGCTCTTCCGAGTGAGCGCAGATAACACGGGGTTTAATACTTCGCGGCTTGCCACGCTTCAATTACTCGCGAAGCAAGTTGGTCCAGGACTTTTGCCCGGGGATTAAAACCCCTTATTGTTTGTCGCAATTTTGATGTCCAACTTTGAACAGTTCCCTTAATTGCCGATAGGCGATCTTAGGTTCTAGTTCATAGTCGATGATAGACCACGAGATGCTCGGACAAATATCGTTCAGTTGCCAAAGAATGAAACCGCTGGCTTGAGGAGAGTTTTTCAACCAAGTATCAATGGCAGTTATCAAGGCCTTGGCTTGCAAAATCTGGCTCAAAAGAATCCAATCGCCCAACCATTTCGGAATCTTGCCGAAATATCTCCGGAAATACCAGCAAAAAATTAATTTGCCGTATTTTTGCTTTTCGTATTGCCAGAGATGTTTGTCGTTATAGAAAATCGAGTTGAACTTCGGCGATTTTTCAAATACCTTCCAAGAAGGAAAGGCTTGCCATCCAAATTCACTGACGAAACCAAATTTCCTCTTGAGATAAGATTCGAATCTCCATCCAAAACTCCATTGACCCCAAAGATGAATATCGCCTTTTGCCGAATCGCCGGTAAACCCCGTTAGAAAAGACGGAATTTTTACCCCAACCTTTCCGAAATAAGTTAAAACCTTTCCGAGTATTTCTTTACCCCGAATCGTGAAGCTTTCTAACGGGGTGAACGGGAAAATACCGCTTAAAGGCGTAGTCGGCACATAGGGAATATTCGGAGAAGTCTGGCGCAAAAGATTAGGCAGAAAATGATAGAAATATTCCTTAAGGCCGATTCTTTCCTTAAGCGTCATTAGGTGGGCCATTTCGCATTCATTATTGCCGCACCAAACAACAATCGAAGGATGATTAGCCAACCGCCGAACAACTTGTTCGGCCTCTCTTTCAATTTCCGTCACGAAGTCTGGCTGATTCGGATAATGGCCGCAAGCGAACATGAAATCTTGCCAAACCATTAAACCGAGCTTGTCGCACGTCCGATAAAAATCATCTTCTTCGTAGACTCCCCCGCCCCAAACACGGATAAGATTAAAACCGGCTTTTTTAGCCATTTCCAGCAACTTCAAATTTTTATCTTTTCTGTCAGTCAAAAAAATATCTGCTGGAACGAAATTCGCTCCTTTGATAAAAACGAACTTGCCGTTAACTAAAAAACGAAAACCCTCGCTTTTTCCCCGCGCCAATCGGACCGTTCGCACGCCGAAATTATAAACGTGAAGATGCGACTTGCCGTCCTGGTCAATCAACTCAACCCTAAGATGGTAAAGATGGGAACGACCAAGATCATGCGGCCACCACAACTTAATCTTATCAAGCGTCATCAGATGATGACAGATATTCTCGGGAACCCCTTCCTGATAAGACCACTTGCGGCAAAGAGTGCCATTCTGGTCAATCACGGCATAGATAATTTTTTTAATCTGCCGATGATTTTCCAAAAAGACATCAATCGCGATCACGGCCTTATTGCCGATAATTTCTTGCGTATTGACAACAACCCTTTTAACGCGCGGCTGATTCTTGGAACGAATCTGCAAACAACAAGGTTGCCAAATTCCGCAACCCGGCAAGCTTAAACCAAAATCCCAACCGAAAGAACACTGCATCTTGCGCAGATAAATCCGGTCCGGATAATGATCGGCTGGCAATCTGCCATTTTCTTTTCTCGCCTCTTCGGTCCATTTCAGCGCAGACTTGAAATGAATAACCAGCGTGTTGTCGCCCTCTAAAAGCAGATTGTCAACGCGAAAGCTGTGGTTGATAAACATATTCTTGGCCGAACCGACCAAACAGCCGTTTAGCCAAATGTCCGTTACCGTATCAAGTCCCTCAAAAGACAATTCGCAATCATTGCCCTTCTTAAGGCTATTAACGGTGAACGAGCATCCGTAGAGCCAATCGCTTTTATCAACCCAAGACAAATCTTGTCCTAAATTCCACCGCGGATCACTGATTAATCTGTTCGCCATCAGATCCAGGTAAATATTACCCGGCACCTTGGCCTTCATCCAGCCATCGGACAAAAGAAGATTTGAGTTTTTAAAATCTTCTTTCGGTTTGACTTGGCGGAAAAACCAAGGCAAAGCGCTCAGATCGATTTTATGTTCGGACATCAAATTCCCTCCTTTTTTTAAAGATCTATTTTAATATTATTTTATCCTAAAAAATTTAAAATAAGAAGTGGATGAAATCAGAAAATTATAGATTTTATTTTTTAGTTAGAACCTCGCTTCCTTTTTTGGTAACTAAAACCGTATGTTCAAAATGGGCAGAAAGAGATCCGTCGGCAGTAACAATTGTCCATCTATTATCCAGTTCTTTTACATCAAAACTTCCTGCGTTAACCATGGGCTCAATAGCTAAAGTCATTCCGGCTTCTAAAACCGGCCCTGTGCCTTTAACGCCATAATTAAAAATAACCGGCGGCTCATGAAGCTTTCTGCCAACGCCGTGACCGGTTAAATCTCTAACCACACTAAAACCATTTTTTTCCGCATGATTCTGTATCTCTTCCGAAATATCTCCCAAATGAATTCCAGCTTTTATCTTTTTAATTCCCCTCATCAACGCCTCTTCGGTAACTTTAATTAACTTCTTGGCTTCGGGAGATATTTTCCCCACTCCCACAGTCTTAGACATATCCGAATAAAAATTCTTATATTTAATCCCGCAATCAAGCCCGATAATATCGCCTGATCTTAAAATCTTTGTTTTTGAAGGAATAGCGTGCACAACCTCGTCATTGACCGAAGCGCATAAAACCGCCGGATAACCAATTTGGTTTGATCCTGACGAAGTATCGGGCAAATAACCAAAAAAGGCGCTTTCCACCTCGTATTCTTTCATTAGCTGACGGGCCAATATTTCTAAATCAAAAGTTGAAATGCCCGGCCTTACTTCTTTAATAAGCCGATCAATTATTTTAGCCAAAATCCGGCCCGCTTCGCGCATTATTTTTATTTCCTCGTTATTTTTAATAAGGATCATATCGATAATTAAAGTATTATCATTCCATTCTAATACTTTTTATAGAATACGTAAATCTATTAAAAAACCCGATAATTAATCGGGTCATAGAAAATCGTTTTTATTTCACCCCGTTAGAGATTCAGCCGAAATTTTCTTTTTAGAAAATATCTCTAGCGATAGCGCCTTACGGCTCTTGTCAATCTCCTAACCATGTTTAATCTTAAATCTCTAATCGGGGTTCACTTTTTCAAGCAGCTTATCTATAATCTCTTTATAAACATCGTCAATCGACTGATCGCCGTTTACATCAATCAATTTTCCTTTCTGCCGATAATAATCAATGGTGGGTTCGGCTGTCTCGTGATAAACCCTTAATCGGTTCTTAACTGCCTCTGGTTTGTCGTCCTCTCTCTGAACCAAATGAGTCCCGCAAACATCGCAGATATTGTTTTGTTTCGGTGGCTTTAAAGTAAGATGATATCCGCCGCCGCATTGCGGACACACTAAACGCCCAGAAAGTCTCTCAGCGATTTTGTCTTCAGACACATTAAGATTAATCAACCAATCAATTCCGATTTCTTGATCGGCGAACTCCGCCTGACCCAATGTTCGCGGATAACCCTCGGAAACAAAACCCGTCTGTTCGCGAGTCAGCTCGGAAATCTTTTCCTTCATAACCTGATTGGTAATTTCGTTGGGCGCGAATTCTCCTCGATCAATCATCGGCCCGACTATTTTACCCCAAGGCGTTTCGCGAAACACCGGATCACGATAAATGTTGCCTGGCGAAGGAATTAAAACCGAGCCGAATTCTTTTTGCATTCTTTCGACTTGAGTTCCCTTGCCTGAGCCCGGACGACCAATAAAAACCAGTCGCAAACTTTTAATTTTCTGTTTCTCTATATCGGTCATCTTTAATCCTCCTAATATTTTGATTAAAAAAAATATTAACCGCCGTATTCGTGCATACTAATTTGCGCCTGAATCTGCGCCACTGTCTCCAAAACCACGCTTACCACAATCAGAAGACCTGCGCCACCAACCGCTAAAGAAGCGCCCGGCACAAAACCCTGAGTTATTAATGGTAAGATGGCGATAATACCCAACGACATAGCTCCAGCCAACATAATTCTTGTGCTTGTAGAATTTAAAAATTTAGCGGTTGCCTCTCCTGGCCTAGTGCCAGGGATAAAGCCACCCTGTTTTTGAAGGTTTTCTGCAATTTGTTGCGGATGAAAAACAACACTCGTATAAAAATATGTAAAAGCTACAACTAAAACGAAATAAACAATGCCATAAATAAGCTGATTCGCAAAAATTGATGTCATAATTTTTCCTGCTGACAATAAAAATGGCGTGCTAGCTCTTAATAGGAATTGTCCTAACATTGAAGGAATTAAAACGAGAGAAACGGCGAAAATGATCGGGATCATTCCTGCTTGATTCACCTTCAAGGGCAAATAAGTATCCATTCCACCATACATGCGATTGCCACGGATACGGCGCGCATAAGAAACGGGTATATTCCTTTGTCCTTCTGTTAACATAACTACGCCAGCGATTGTGATAATACCGAGAATAATTAAAATTACAACATTGATTAATTGCGCGGCGGTGAAAGTAACAATTAATCTTTGCAAGCTAACGGGGAGTCTTTCGACGATACCGGCGAAGATAATCAAGGACACGCCGTTTCCAACTTTCTTTTCGGAAACTAATTCGCCCAGCCACATTAAAAATAAAGTGCCGGCCGTCATAACCATCATGGTTGTAATTAAAACAGTTAGATTGCTTACGGTAAGAACCGGTGGCGTGGAGCGAGAAAAAATCATAATCATGGCGTAAGCCTGAAGTAAAGCCAGAGGGACGGTGATAATCCTTGAATATTGATTAATTTTTTGATATCCGGCGCTTCCCTCTTTAGATAGAGCTTCTAGACTAGGAACAATCATGGTTAAAAGCTGCATAATAATAGAAGCGGTAATGTACGGGCCTACGCCCAAAGCGACTAAAGAAAAATTAGCCATTGCTCCACCGGATAGAATGTTCAACATTCCAAGAATTTGATTTTTTTCAAATATATCCTTGAGACTGGCGACATTAACACCCGGCAGAGGAATATGGGCAGCAATTCTGAAAATAACCAACATTGCCAAAACATAGAGAATGCTGTTCCGGAGATCTTTCATGTGCCAAATTTCCCTTATCTTATTCCACATAATAAAGAATTATTTATCTAACTTTAATTTCTCCGCCACAATCTTCAATCGCCTTTTTGGCGGTTTTTGAAATATTCTAACTTTAATTTCTCCGCCACAATCTTCAATCGCCTTTTTGGCGGTTTTTGAAATATTCTTAATGTCAATAATCAATTTCTTTGTTAATTTGCCATCACCTAAAATTTTAACGAAATTATCGTTTTTCTTTATTAATTTTTTCTCTCGTAAAGTCTGCAAATTGACGACTTCTCCGTCGTTAAAATTTTTATCTAATAAAGATATATTAATGGGTTTAGATGTCGGATTCAAACTCTTAAAACCTCCTATCTTAGGAAAATGTTTCATGCTAGATCTCAGGCCCTTCATCTCTAAACCCTTTCTGCCGCCACTGCGAGCCTTTTGTCCTTTTTGTCCACGCCCGGAATAAGTGCCATGCCCTGAAGCATTGCCGCGACCCACACGTTTAATGTGTTTTTTCTTTGTTTTAGCCGTTAATGTATGTAAAGATAAAAGCATAACGATTAATTATTTTTTATTGAAGGTGTTTTTAATTTAGTTAATGCATTAATTGTGGCTCGAGCATTATTTATTTTATTGCTAGCGCCTAACATTTTGGCGGTCGCATTTTTAACGCCGACTAATCCTAAAACAGCGCGAGGCGCGCCACCGGCCACAATCCCCTTGCCTTTACCGGCTGGTCTTATCAAAACTACGGCGGATTTATATTTTTCTTTAATCCAATGCGGAATAGTTTCGTTTACCAAGTCTATCTTTATTAAAGACTTTTTGGCTTGACGAACCGCCTTATTAATAGCATCGGAAACATCTGCGCCTTTGGCGATCCCTACTCCTACCGTGCCTTTACGATCGCC
>Ga0265296_1004645_pt1 | contig 11818 bp, 6 predicted proteins | sample MunlanPumphouse1_FD_189073 | JGI IMG/M metagenome (GOLD analysis project Ga0265296, IMG submission 189073) | Groundwater microbial communities from a municipal landfill in Southern Ontario, Canada - Pumphouse #1 | ecosystem: Environmental > Aquatic > Deep subsurface > Groundwater | place: Canada...
CTACGGACGCATGCCATCCTCTGGTGATGACTGGTCGGCTCTGCACTGCATCGCCTATGGTGGCTGTAAAGGTGATCCACGCGATCTCGCCGCCGAGCAAGCATCGCTTGTGATCTTCGGCGCCAAGTACGCAAAGATGCCATCAACTTCCATGGAGTGGAACGTGATTGACACGCTTGCCTATACGGACTTCTTGGATGAGGGCGAAGCGGTCGTAGAAGAGGAAGTCGTTGTTGAAGAGGAAGTCGTAGCAGAAGAAGAGGCCGTTGCAGAAGTAGAGCTCACGCTTGAACAGCAGGCCATTGGTTGGTTTGGTAAGCTCACAGGTCGCCTTCCATCGGAAGATGTTGACTGGGTCGCCGTTGACTACATGGTGAATGGTTTCACGCCAGGCGAGGATGAGCGCGATTTGGAAGCAGAGTCCGCCGCCATCACAACCTATGTTGGTACGTTCGGCGCGCTTCCAAGTTCTGATCAGGACTGGAACATCGTTGCCGCGATTGCTTACTCAGGAGCGTTCTAAATAGGTAGAAAAGGTAGAAAAGGTGGATGAGGTGGATAAGGTAACGAATTTTTCGAAGCCACCTAATCCACCTACGCCACCTAATCCACCTAATCCACCTACTACCTATGACATATAAAAAATTACCGATTCTGCTGGTGGCCTTTATGCTCGTGGCGCTTCCTTGGAGCGCGCGGGCGACTGTGTCCTCCACCAGCTACCAAATCAATCCTGAACAAGGATTCCTCTCACCATCAGCGAACGGAGGCGCAAATGCCGATGGCATGCTCAATTCCACAACCTATCAGATTCAAGGCGCGGTTGAGCCATACACAGGCAGTCAAACAGCGACGAGCTATCAACAGCAAGGTGGAGGCGCGTTTCAGTTCTACTGTGGTGATGGCTTCCGTGATGCTTCTGAAACGTGTGACGGCTTAGACCTCAACAGCGCCACGTGTGTCAGCCAAGGATTTGAAGCAGGCACTCTTTCGTGTAGCACTGCCTGTGCCTTTACGACTAGTTTGTGTACGACCGCTGGCGGTGGAGGAGGCGGCGGTGGAGGAGGAGGATCAGCCGCGAGTACAACACCAGATGAACCAGAAGTTTCAGACGATATTGCCACGCTTGAATACGTTTACTCTACGAGCTTCCTCCTTTATGGAAGCATGGACGAGGATACCGATGAGCTTACTGTGAATGACTTTTCAGACGACGTAGAATTAGTCGATGAAGACTCTTGGAAGGTGATGGTGTCGCTTTCCTATGGATTGAATAGTTTCACTCTGGTGTCGCTTGATGGCACAAAAGAATCGGACGAGACCGTGTACGAACTCTATCGAAGACTCATTGGCGACATCACAGGAAACGATACTGTGGACGACTACGATCTTTCCAAGCTCGTGGGACTCTGGGGCAATGATGACCGATCAGGAGACTTCAATGAAGACGACATCGTGGACGACTACGACTTCTCAATGATGGTCGCGCGTTGGGGAACGAGTGTTTAAGTGATTGGGAGGATCTTGTAGAACTATGAAACACCTACTTTCCGTTCTGGTTGTCGCGATGATGTTCTTCATTCCAGGCCTCACCCAAGCGGCAGGAGCCGCATTGATGACTCTGGATTCGACCGACTACTTTGTTGAGCGCGGTGAACAATTCGACCTGACGGTTCGCGTGACCCCAAATGGGGAAGCGCTCGATACCGTGCGTGCGGTTGTCATGTTTGATCCCGCGCTTCTCCAAGTACAAAACGTGTCGCTCACAGGAGCCTTCGATCGAGTTGCTCCGGGGAACTATTACGACAACACGACTGGAACGGTTTCATGGGGCGCGTTCACGCTTGATGGACCTGTAACAGCTTCGACCTCTTTTATCACCATCAGTTTTCTTGGTCTGCAAGAGGGAAAAGGAGAAGTGGAACTTTCAGAAGGTTCACGTGCTATCTCAAGCGGAGAAGAGCGCATAGACGCACAGAGCTTTGGAACATCCGAGGTCAGTGTCACAGCATCAACAACAGCGCAGGCAGGGACAGCGCTCATCATTGTTGAGAGCGCGAGCCACGTGAACACGGTCGACTGGTACACGAACAACGCCGTTGACTTTTCATGGACAGCTCTACAAGGGGACAGTGAGCTCACAGCTTACTACTACGCATTTGATCAGAGTTCAGACACAGATCCAACAACGTATCTTGACGCGACGACCACGCAAATAGCATTTGAGGACGTCACCGATGGCGTGCATTACTTTCATGTGAAAGGCGTGCAAGCAGACGGATCCACGACCGCCGTGTCTCATCGTAGGGTGAATGTGGACGCCACGGCGCCCCATCCAATCGAGCTCACGGTGCAGGACAATAAGATCTTGGTAGGGGAATCAGCATGGTTCATCTTTGCCACCATCGACGACACCTCTGGTGTCCTGCAGTATCAGATAGCGATCAATGACAGTGCCTACCAAGTTCAGGAAAGCCCACTGGAAATGACAGATCTGCAAGCAGGAACCTACTTTTTCCGTGTCGCCGCGTTTGATCGTGCAGGAAATGCTTCTTACGGAAGCACCTCTGTGCGTGTGTACCCAGAGGGAACGGATCTTAGTCGGCCAGAAGGGTACGTTGAAGATGCAGAGATAGCAGCGATCGCACAGGCGAGTTCAGAGAAAACTTGGTCATCAAGTGAAAACTCAAAGCTGTTGATAAGTCTGATCTTGGGGATTGCAGTGGTAATTGGTATAATTTACGCGATCAAAAAAAGAAAAATTAAATCATAGCATCCATGGACTCAAGGATCAGCTTAGCGATTTGGTGGCGACGCGACAGGGCAAAGCATTTGCCTTGCGTTTCTGCATTTGAGAAACCGCGTGGTTTCGTCTCCAGAATCACTAAACAATTCGTGACCCATTTCATAAATTAAGCGCTTTTCTAAGCACGCAAAAGTATGCGAACCGCCAAACTCATACTGCACACGTTCGTCGCTATCTCGATGGTGTTCACCACCCTCGCTATTGCCCTCGTTGCAGTCCCGTCCACTGCCCAAGCGCAGGTCCCGACTTCTATCGGGTATAACGGACGCCTTTTTAATGCATCAGGTACGGCCCTTTCGGGAACGTATTATTTCTGGTTCGACTTGGAGAATACGCTTTCAGGCGGAACCGTCGTGACTGGCAACATTCAGGCGACGAACTTTCTCGCGACGCCTACCGCCGCGATCACAGTTACCAACGGATTCTTCTCCGTCCAGATTCCACTTGGAACGAGCCTTTCCGATTTTTCTGACAACCTCTTTCTTGAGTTAAAGGTGCATACGGCTGACGTGGTTGGAAGCGCGGAGACTCTCTCCCCTCGCGTGGAGATCACCAAGACTCCTTACGCGATCTTTGCTCAAGCGATTGAAGCTGGAGCAACCGTCCCAACCGACGACACATTCGACGGTCGCTTGTTCTACGACACAGCCGCTGACAAGATCCGATTTTACGATGGCGACACATGGAACTTTGTCGAAGGCATCACTGACACAGCGACCCTGACCATGGACAACGCGGCCGCCACGGCTGTGAATATTGGAACAGGCGCGGTTGCGAAAACCGTTACGATTGGTAACGGAACTGGCGCGACTTCGGTTGTGTTGAATGCAGGTACAGGAGCCATTAACATTGGAACAAACCTTTTCGCTCACGTCATCACTCTTGGTAACGCGACTGGAGTAACGGCAGTTCAAATCGACACAGGAAGCGGCGGATTCGGTGTGAACGGTCCAGAGTTTGATGTTACTGCTGGAACAGGAGCTATCATAATTAATGATGGTGGCGATGCTGGCTCTGTAACAGTCGAAGGAACAGGTCTTGACATTAACTCGTTAGACTTTGTCGGAGCTGGAGCGATTACCTCAGCGGCTGCAACAGCCTTGAGTCTCACGTCTGGGACAACCGGCGCTGTCTCTGTTGACTCTGGATCGACTGGAGCAGTCAACCTCGGAACAGGCGCATCGGCAAAGACGATCACACTCGGTAACGCAGCTTCTACAGAAGCCGAGGTGAACGCACTTCTCATAGACATTAATGGCGGCACTGGCGGTGTCACCATTGACGGCGGCGCGGCTTCAAACTTTACGACTTCGGTAGGCGCACTCGTACTCTCGACGACTGCTGGCGGCACGTCGTCTAGCGTGGAGTTGCGATCCCTCGATACCTCTTCTGATTCTATTTTCTTGGATGCAGATGGAGCGGCTGGGTCGGGTATTTATCTTGATGCCAACAGTGCAACGAACACGACAGGAGTCATTACTCTGGACGCAGCTGCCGTTAGCATCAACAGCGCACAATCTTCTGGAATTACCATATCCGCTGCTGATTCAGGTCCAATCTCTATTGCAACAAGTGGTGCCGCGCTTTCCATTACAGGTGGTGGTTCCAATGGAACAGTCAGTATTAGCAGTACCCTTCAGGACGTCACCATAGAAACAGTTGCCTCTAGCCGTACCATCAGTATTGGTGCAAGTGTGACTCCTACGACCAGAACGATCAACGTCGGTACTGGAACAGGAACAGATACGATCAATTTTGGTGACACGACTGGATCGGATCAGTACAACATCACGTCTGGAGAGACGACCAACGACATCGTGGATGTCTCATTTGCTTCCCTGACAACCGCGGATGCATTTGATATCGATACAGCCGCTCTGACGAGTGGTGATGTGTTTGACATCACTCCGGGCGCAGTTCGAACAGGTGGAGCGGCCATTCATATTACAGATGACTCTCTTGCCGCCGCTGTCACAGGCGATCTTATCCAACTGGACATCGCGGGAACAAAAGATACCAACACTCTTGACGTTGATATTTCTCACGCGACGATTGCCACAACGGGTAATGAACTTGATATCACGTACTCGGGAGCCGCTCACGCTGGCAATGCCATTGATCTGAACATGGGGACGAATGTGGCAGGAGATGCGCTGAATATCACCACAGCTACCACGAGCGGTCAGGCGATTCAGGTTGAGGCTTCAGGCGCACTCACAGCTGATTTGGTCACTGTTTCTTCAACATTGACCGGTGATACCGCTGGTGTTGATAGTATCTCGATCACCATGACTGCGAGCGATCAAACAAACCGAACAAATGCCCTTATCAATGGTTTGATGAATGCGTCTGGCACAGCTGCTGGTGACATTGTTATCGGTCTCTTGCTCGATCATGCTGGGACAACAGCTGGCACAGATTCAGCCATTGACATCGAGGGAACGACCGCTTGGGACGTGGACTTGAATCTTCAAAACGATCTGACCGTTTCAAACAGCGACGATAACGATCTATCGATTGTCGAGAATTCAGTTACGTTGAATCTGGATTTCGCAGAAACGACCGCAGCCACTATTGAGTACGCGTCTGCAAGCTCGCTCGATTTCGTCTCTTCCGCAAACGCGAATGACGCAATCAACATTAATGCCAGTGCTGGTGGTATCGACATCACCTCTGCCTCTGGAACAGACGGTGAGGATATTGATATCACCTCAACAGGAACGACAGGCGAGATTCGTTTGACAACAGCTTCCACTACGGCTGACGCCGTGCGTGTGAATGCTTCTGCCGGTGGAATTGACATTGATGCGAACAACTCCACGCTTAGAATCACGAACACAGCCAATGGAGCAGCCGATGACTTTACGATTGAACAGTTAGGTACTTTTAACTCCTCCCTCATCCTCTCATCCGCAGGAACCGCCGCTGACGCCATCATCGTTAATGCCTCGAACGCTGCTGGTGGTATCGATGTAGACTTCGGTACAGGCAACATGGTTATTGTCGGAACCGGTGTCTCCGCTGACTTCACCCTGGACGCTGACCTAATTTCGATTGACTCCACAGGCACGTCCAACGTAACCCTCACCTCTAACTTGGCTGGTGAGGACTTCACGATCGCTCTTGGTGGTGTAACCAACTCCTCTTTGATCCTCTCATCCACTGGTACAAGCACAGACGCTCTGCAGATTAACGTAATAGGTACAGCCGGAGCAATGGATGTTCTTTCTCCTACAACTGTTACGTTCTCAGGTGATACGAATGCATCAGTCGTAGTATTCACAGATGCAGGTCGAACCGCTTTGGTAGCAGATTTTGATGGTCTCATTCAAATAAACCTAGGTACAACTTCTTCGGATGAAGCCATTTGTGGCAAAGATGCAGACGCCCAGACATCTGATGTCACTATAAATGATTGTTCTGCCTCTCCAGTTGCTGACTATGCTGAGCGTTACCCAGTCGCGACGGATGTAGACTATGGAGACATTGTCGTTCCTGGCGACCATGTGGTTTATACATATGATGAGAGCGTCGGGACTCAAGAGATTAGTCAGGCCGTGAAGTCTTCGTATGCGTATCAAGGACCAGTTATAGGTATCGTGTCACACAACGAAGGTGATTTCACCTCCGCCGGTAACAACATTGCTGCTGGGGACAACCCGATGCCAGTAGCCCTCGTTGGACGTGTTCCGGTGAAGGTCGTTGGTGAAGGTGGATCGATTGCGGTGGGTGACTTCCTGACAACATCCTCAATCCCAGGAGCCGCCATGAAGGCCACACAGGCTGGACGCGTAATCGGTATGGCTCTCTCAAATTGGGATGGCTCATCTCCAACAGTCATGGTGCAGGTCATCAACACCTGGTACCAGCCATCATCCTCTGAATCCAGTAGCATTCAGGGTGGAAGTAGTTCAGCTTTGAGCGTAACAGACTCGATCTCGGTCGCTGACGGCTCCTTCTCCGGCTCCGTCACCATCGGCGAGCACCTCTATGGTTCTCAAGATATGGCAGGACGCGTGAGACTCTCATCAGGCAAGGCAAGCGTGCGCGTTACGTTCGAGACTGCCTACGACTTCCTGCCGATCATCACCTTCTCCTCGCGCTCCAACTCTGATTCCGCGCAAGGCGCATGGATCAGTGATGAGGACACTGCAGGCTTCACTATCAACCGACCAAATTCAGACGCTCAAGTCGAGTTCAACTGGATTGCGATCGGTGTGGAAGATGCACAGGTGACTGTCTCTGACGACTTCAGCGAAGGCACGTCCATATCAGTGACAGACACTAATGGTGTGCCACCTCCTGCTCCAGTGACAGTCGATGAGCAAATCGTTGTCGAAGAGCCAGCTCCTGAAGCCCCTGCGCCAGAGCCGCCTACAGCACCAGCTCCATAGATATCAGTAATAGTGAGAAAAACGGGAGTCCATAGTGACTCCCGTTTTTGGTGAGAGAGTGAGGGAAGTGAGTTAGGAGGGAGAGGGGTGGATTTCCACAGGCTTCCTTGCATGAGGAACCTATATCTTATAAACTTCCTCGTGTTCAATGCTATGGCAAAGTCCTTTTTTGAGCTTCAAACTTGGCAGGAAGCGCATACGTTGACCATGCGAATCTATCAGATTACAACCTCTTTTCCTGTCTCAGAGAGATTCGGGCTTAGTTCACAGTTACGACGAGCGGCAGTGTCTGTGGGTTCAAATCTTGCAGAGGGGTCAGGTCGCGGTTCTAAGAAGGACATAATCAGGTTCGTTGTCATGGCAAGGGGCTCTGTTCAAGAAGTCATTTATCAACTCTATCTGGCCTGCCAGTTGGGTTATCTGGGCGATGCATCTGTCTATCAGGAGATGCTAAAAAGATACAACGGCCTATCTTTCGGCCTTACAAAGCAAATAGAAGGTCTCTCTCGCTAAACTCACTCCCCTCACTCTCCTGACTCACTTCCCTCACTCTCCTGACTCACTTCCCTCACTTTCTCACTCCCTCACTTCCCTTATGGCAATAGAATCAAAAATGAGTCGCGGACCGATTGGGGCAAGACCGTCATCCGGAGAAGGGAAGAAGTCAAAAGCCTGGATGTGGGTAATCGTCTTTCTCTTGCTTATTCTTGGTGTCGGCGCTTGGTACTGGCAAAGCCAGAATGGAACAAGCCAGATGGGTCAGATTGCCTCTGGTGAGTATCAAGCCGTGTTTCTAGATAACGGTCAGGTGTACTTCGGGAAGCTCGATCAGTCAGATGAAGATTTTTTTGTTCTCACAAATGTCTTTTATCTCCAGTCAGGCGTGGCCGTGACGGAAACCGCGAGCCTCTCTCTCACAAAACTAGGTGCCGAAGCACACGGACCAGAAGACCGTATGAAGATCAACGTTGATCACATCCTGTTCATAGAGGATATGAAGAGTGATTCCAAGGTCGTGAAGGCCATTCAACAATATCAAACCAAATAATCAATCGTAATCGTGTCATCACTATGTCTAGTCGAGTCGAGGAGGTAAAAAATTTGTTTGGGATAGTCACACGCTGGTCCACCTACTTGCTCTTTTTCTTAGTCCCGATTTTTTTTCTTCCTTGGACGACAAGTATCCTGGAGGCCAACAAGCAAATGTTGCTTGTGGTCTTGACCGTCGTAGGGCTACTCGCATGGCTTGGCCAAATGGTCATGAGTAAACAGCTTTCCTTTAAGTCAGGATGGCTGAATCTTGTGCCTGGATTGTTTTTTGTTGTCGTCTTGATTTCTTCGTTTACTTCTCTGGCTGGTTATCAAACATGGGTGGGGCAGGCTTCGCAGGAATATACGAGCTTCCTTTCTACTACGATGTTTTTGGTAATTTTCTACATGCTCATGAATGGAGCGAGCGACACACTTATTCAGCGCAATGTCCTTTTTGCTCTGCTGGCTTCTTCGACGCTTGCCGGCGTATTAGCGCTTCTTGGCATGTTCAATCTATTTCACCTTCCATTTACCTTCGCGCAGTCAACGGGATTTAATACCATCGGAACCATCAACGGGCTGGCTTCATTTTTGAGCTTCATGATGTTTGTCGGTCTGGCTCTCTGGCTCGTCTCACAACAAGGACGTGATCGCATCATTCCTTTGGGCGGAGTCGGGATGGCGATGCGAGTTATGATAGTTGCGGTGACCGCGATCAATCTTCTCACGCTCATCGCCATTGACTTCTGGGTGTTCTGGGTGATCAACATAATCGGCGTGCTTCTCTTGGGCGGGTTTGTCTTCATCCAGTCACAAGAGTTTCCAAACCCTCGTCGGTTCGCGCTTCCACTGGTTGTGTTGTTTGTGAGTATCTTGCTTTTGTTCCTTCCGACTCCACTCAAGCTCAATCTTCCAATCGTTGTCTCCCCAAGTTATGCAACGAGCTGGCAGATTGCCAAAACCACACTTGGCGTGAACACCAAGCAACTTATGTTTGGTTCTGGTCCTGGAACATATCTCTACGACTTTCTCGCGTATAAACCAGCGACCGTGAATGCTTCGCAATTTTGGTCCCTGCGTTTTGATCGAGCCAAGAGCGATCTTATGACAACCATCACACATCTTGGTGTCGTTGGCGCTTTGCTCTGGCTTGTGCTCATGATCTGGGTTGCGACCAAAGCCGTTGGGCGACTCGTGTTTGAGCGCGATCATGAAGAATGGAAAATGACCTATGTCTTGTTTGTTGGCTGGTCCGTTCTTTTCCTGACGCATCTGCTGTACTCCTCCAACTTCACCATCTCCTTCCTTCTGTGGGGCTTCACAGGACTGCTTGCCTCACAGGTCATGTTGAAGTCATGGGAATCGGATTTTAGTCGTTCTCCAAAGTTAGGTTTGGCCACCTCGTTTGGTTTTGTGGTCGTTGCCGTTGGAGTCGTTGCTTCCTTGTTTGTCACAGGATCTCGCTATGCCGCCGAAGTGGCATTCGCTAAGGCAGTGACCATTGATCAATCAGAGGATGGAAGCATCGAGAATGTGATCGGCGAGCTTAGCCGTGCCGTGCGGTTTAATGGTTTGAGCGATCAGTATTATCGTAATTTGAGCTCTGCCTATCTGATACAGGCTCGAGAGAAAATTGCTGCTACCGGCGGTGCAGAGCTTACTGGAGAGCAGACGCAAGAGATCGCGAGCATTGTTAGTCAGGCTATTTCATCAGCGGCTCGTGCCAGTGAGATTGAACCAAACAACGTTTCCAACTGGGTGATGCGAGGGAGCGTGTATCGCGATGTGATGAGCTTTGCTTCTGGAGCTGAAGACTTGGCGGCCAGTATGTTCTTAAACGCCATTCAGCTTGAGCCAGTGAATCCAGTGCACCGCTCGAACTTGGGACGAGTGTACTTGACGGTTGCTGATCGTGCGAAAGCTCTCAAGGCTTCAGAAGATCCAGAAACAGCCAAGCAAGCCGCTGATCAAGAAGTCAGTCTTCTGGCTACTGCGGAGCAGGCGTTTATGAGTGCCATTCAGTTGAAGAACGATTATCTCCCCGCACATTATTATTTGGCGGCTGTCTACGAACGACAAGGAAAATTAGATCAGGCCGCGGCGCGACTTGTTGCGCTTCGCAACAACAATCTTGCAGACGTAGGTCTTGCTTTCCAGCTCTCACAGCTCCTCATTCGTCTGGAACAGTACGACACGGCCACACAAGAGCTTGAACGTATCGTTAAACTCAATCCTGATTATTCCAACGCGCTGTGGTATCTGGCTTCCATGTACGAGATTTCGGATCGTCAAGCAGAGGCGATTGACTTAATCGAGCGCGTAGTCGAGATCAATCCGGAGAACGAAGTCGCAAAAAATCGTCTTGAGCGTATGCTTGATGGAGAGCTCACAACTATTCTTCCAGAGCCAATTCAGTCAGGCCAGGACGGAGTGACAGAAGTTGATGAGGGCGAAGTGGTAGAGGAGGAAGATGAACAAGAGGTAGAAGAGGAAGCGACAGAAGAGTAAAACAAAAAAGACGGGAGCACAGGCTTCCGTCTTTTGTTATGCCTTCAGATTTTCTTTGATCGAACCAATCAATTCTTTTTCTACCTGAACGATTGTTTTGTTCACGAGACACAGACGCACCTCTTCCCGCGTCCCAGCGGCATTATAGCCACGACACAACGCGATGGCATCCAGTGGTCGCTCGGCTCGCACAATGGCACAGATGTTGCGGTCTTTCATCTCGTAGAGCACTACGACGACCTTTGCTTGTGGTGATGAGGCGATGAGCTCATCAATAACATCTGGCAGATCTTGTTCTTCGCCGCCTGCGTGCATGAAATCTTGTTGGCTCAACAGCGTCCAGACCATCTTCGCTTCCTCGTCCGCCTTTAGGCGAGCAAGGGCGCGACCCCAGAGTCTTAGCGTTTCTACAGAGCGTGTGCGATAGAGCCTCTCTACAATCTCATCTCGACGCGCTCCCTTGGCAATGAGCTTGCTTGCTGTTTGGAGCGTCTTGGGTGTGACATTTTTTGAACGGAAACTTTTTGTCTTGGCAATCATGCCCGTGAGAAATGCTGTCGCGACTTCCTCGTCAATGAGTCCAGGCTCAATCGCGTCGATGAGATCGTGACAGACTTCGCCACACGCAGATGCCGTGAGGTCCACCACGTTCATCTGTCCATAGTGTTCGTTCTCTGGCGTGTGGTCGATGTTGATCACCGGCGTGCGGAAGAAGAAGTCGGGATTCTCCGAGTAGAGGTGCGCGCAGGACTCGTAGTCAGGCGAACCAATGCAGAAGATGAGATCAAATCGGTAACCACTCGTTGAGGTACGCACATCCTTTGCATCCCAGAATCCTTTTTTTGGTGAGAGGTACACGTAGAGTTTGTCCCCCTTCATTTCATAGGTAAGCTCATCCACTTTTGTTTTGCTTGCGTCCAGTTCAATCACGAACTGTCGCATGTTTTCCAGCCGTGGCTGGATCTCTTCGTGTCCCTGTAGAAACTCTAGATTCTTTGGCGCCTTGCCGTCCGCCGCCACGATGAGCGGCTTTTTATCAAGCTTCTTCAAGACCTTGGCAAGACCAAGCGCTGTTGCA
>Ga0265296_1004646_pt1 | contig 11815 bp, 13 predicted proteins | sample MunlanPumphouse1_FD_189073 | JGI IMG/M metagenome (GOLD analysis project Ga0265296, IMG submission 189073) | Groundwater microbial communities from a municipal landfill in Southern Ontario, Canada - Pumphouse #1 | ecosystem: Environmental > Aquatic > Deep subsurface > Groundwater | place...
CATGCGAGCGGCATGATCGGCTTTCCGCTCCGCTTGCTGGCGCGCGAAGTTTACGACCGCGTCGTCGCGATCAAGGGGGCGGCGCAGGTCGCGCTGGTCACCGGCGAAGAGCGGATCATCCCGCCCGACGCGCGCTACCTGCTCGGCACCATGGAAGCGCTGCCGATCGAGCGTGACGTCGCCTTCGTCGGCATCGACGAAGCGCAGCTCGGCGCCGATCCCGAGCGCGGCCATGTCTTTACCGACCGCCTGCTGCGCGCGCGCGGCCGCGACGAGACGATGATCCTGGGGTCGGCGAGCATCCGCGGGCTGGTTAAGACACTGATTCCCGAAGCCGAGATTGTCACCCGCCCGCGCTTCTCAACGCTGAGCTACGCCGGGTCGTCGAAACTGTCGCGCCTGCCCAAACGCTCGGCGATCGTGGCTTTCTCGGCCGAGGAAGTTTATGCGATCGCCGAGATGCTGCGCCGCTTTTCGGGCGGCGCCGCGGTGGTGATGGGGGCGCTCAGCCCCAAGACGCGCAACTCGCAGGTCGCGATGTTCGAGGCGGGCGAGGTAGACTATCTCGTCGCCACCGACGCGATCGGCATGGGGTTGAACCTCGATGTCCAGCATGTCGCCTTTGCCAGTTTGCAGAAATTCGACGGGCGACGCCTCCGCCGCCTGACGATATCAGAAATGGCGCAGATCGCCGGGCGCGCCGGGCGGCACCAGCAGGACGGTAGCTTCGGCACCGTCGGCTTGCCGCAGGGTGGTTTCACCCCCGAAGAAGTCGCGGCGATTGAGGGGCATCATTTCCCGCCGCTGGCCAGTCTGTTCTGGCGCAACCCAACCCCGGGCTTCGGCTCGCTCGACCAGTTGCTGTCCGACCTCGCGCAGCCACCGACGCAGCCAGTGCTGCGCCCCGCCCCCGAAGCGGTCGACATTGCGGTGCTGAGGCATCTGGCGGGCGATATGGAGGTGCGCGCGCGCGGCGGCGATTTCGACGCGGTCCAGCACCTGTGGGACATTTGCGGGCTGCCCGATTTCGAACAATTGGGCGCCGAACATCACAGCCGGACGATCCTGAAGCTGTGGCAGTGGCGCACCAGTGGCGACGGGATGATCGACCCGGACTGGTTTTCGCGGCGGCTGGCGAAGCTTAACGATGTCGAGGGTGATATCGACCAGCTCGCGAGCCGCATCGCCGCGGTGCGCACGCTCTGTTTCATCGCGCAGCGCGGTGACTGGATCGCGGGCGCGGCGGGGTGGACCGAGGCGACACAAGCGCTCGAATCGCGCCTGTCCGACGCGCTGCACTCGGCGCTGGCGCAGCGCTTCGTCGATCGGCGGCTGGCACTGCTGCTCCGCGACGCGGGGCAACGCAATGCCGCGCTGCCGGTGGCGGTCGGCCCCGACGGCACTGTCGCGGTCGATGGCGAGGCGATCGGCACGCTCAAGGGCTTTCAGTTCAAGGTCGATCCGGTCGCCAAAGCGAGCGATCACCGGATGCTGCTTGCTGCCGCCGAAAAGCATTTGCGCGCCGAGCTCGCGCGCCGTGCGACCGCGCTGGCCGAGGGCGACGACAGCGCGTTGTCGCTGATCGCCGAAGCCGGCGCTCCGCCGCGGCTCGCCTGGCACGGCCATGCCATCGCAACGCTCGCCAAGGGGCCGACGCTGGTTCAGCCGTCGATCCAGGTCGACCCGTCGCTGCGGCGGCTTGAGCCAGTGCAAGTGCAGGCGATTACCGAGCGACTGCACCGCTTTGTCGCCGCGCAACTGGCGCGCCACGCCGGCCCGCTCGCCGCCATGGGCGAAGCGGCGGGTGATCTGTTCACCCCCCCGCGCGTCCGCGCGCTGCTTGCGGCGCTGACCGACAACAGCGGCATGATCGGCCGCGCCGCGGTCGAGGATCAGCTGAACGCGCTTGCCGCCGACGAGCGGCCACAGCTGCGCAAACTCGGCTTTACAATCGGCTCGCTCGATATTTTTCACCCGACGCTGCTGAAGCCCGAGGCGGTGCGCTGGCGCGCGGCGCTGATCGCGGCGCAGCAGGGATCACCGGTTCCGGCGCTGCCGCCACATGGCGCGGTGCTGCAAAAGGCGGGCAGTCACGCGGGGCTGACGATCGCGGGCTTTCGCCGCTGCGCCACCGGCTGGCTGCGCATCGACATGGCGGAAAAGCTGGCGCGGCAGGCACATGCGGCGCGGATGCAGGCCGCGGCGCCGCCCACCGCGCCGATCGCGGGCAGCGACGATGACCATGACGATCATCCGATCGGCGCGGAAGCCGACATTGCCGCGCCGCCCGGCTTTGTGATCGACCCCGCGCTCGCCACCTCGCTCGGGCTCGACGAGGAAACCCGGCGCGGACTGCTGGGCAGCTTCGGGTTTCGCAGCGTCGGCGAACCCGCGCTGCAACGCTGGCGCTGGTCGGGCCTTCGCAAGCCGGACAAGCGCCCGCGCCGCAAGCCGCCGCGCAAGGGTGCCGACGCGCCGCAGCGCGCAGTGGCGAACGGGGACCGGCGGCCGCCGGTCCATCAAGCCAAGGGCAAACCCGGCGCGCCGGGTAAGCCCAACGCCGATCCCTCGCGCCCGCCGCGCCCCGATCGCCCCGCACGGCGCAGTCCGTCGCCGAACAGCCCGTTCGCGGGCCTCGCGGCCTTGCTTGCCGAAAGCCGCAAGGACTGATGGCCAGCTCCGGCGCCGCAGGCAGCATCCGGCTCGACAAGCTGCTGTGGTTTCTGCGTTTCGCGCGCTCGCGCAGTCTGGCGCAGGCGGTGGTTTCGGCGGGGCATATCCGGCTCGACGGACGGCGCGTTTCGCGGCCGTCATGCGCGGTCCATGTCGGGCAGACACTGGTGCTGCCTGTCGGCGAAAGGATCGAAGTGGTACGGCTGCTCGCCCTGCCCGTCCGCCGCGGATCGGCGAACGAAGCGCGGGCCTGTTATCAGAACCTCGAACCCGGCCCGCCCGCCACCGGCATTTCGGCTATCAGCGGCGATGGAAAAGCTGTGCATGCAAATGCCGCGCCCGACCCTATCCAATGAGAGTGATTCGCAACTGCTCGCTAGGCGTTGACGCACCGCCGCCCGGCGGCATAGAGGCGAACCAAGAGAGAGATTGACGGCCCGTTTGCCGTCACTTGAGGGAGCCTGAAACCATGACCTATGTCGTCACCGATGCCTGTGTCCGGTGCAAATATATGGATTGTGTCGAGGTGTGCCCCGTCGACTGTTTCTATGAGGGCGAGAATATGCTCGTCATCAACCCGAACGAGTGCATCGATTGCGGCGTGTGCGAGCCCGAATGCCCCGCCGAAGCCATCCTGCCCGACACCGAAAGCGGCCTCGAAAAATGGCTGGAAGTGAACACCAAGTTCAGCGCCGAATGGCCGAACATCACGGTGAAGAAAGAAACCCCCGCCGACGCCGACGAATATAAGGGCGTCGAAGGCAAGTTCGAAACGCTGTTTTCGCCCGAGCCGGGCGCCGGCGACTGATCCCAAATCTGGCAAACCAGTGGGGCGGGACTTTCCCGCCCCTTTTTTTGCCCCCTTGAATCCCTCTCGCTTGGCGACGATGTAGGTGACCGAGGGGCCAGCCCGCCGGTTCTCGGCGCGGCGCTCCAATAGCATAAGGACGCACTCCCAATGATCGACCCGCTCGCCGCTCTTGTCCCCGTCGTCGTCGAACAGACGAGCCGCGGCGAACGCAGCTTTGACATTTTCTCGCGGCTGCTGCGCGAGCGGATCATCTTCGTCACCGGCGAGGTCGAGGATAATATGGCGTCGCTGATCACCGCCCAGCTGCTGTTCCTCGAATCGGAAAATCCGAAGAAGGACATCTATATGTACATCAACTCGCCGGGCGGCGTCGTCACGGCAGGCATGGCGATCCACGACACGATGCAATATATTCGCCCGCGCGTCGGCACCGTGTGCATCGGGCAAGCCGCGTCGATGGGCAGCTTCCTGCTCGCCGCGGGCGAGCCGGGGATGCGCGTTGCGTTGACCAACGCGCGCGTGATGGTCCACCAGCCGTCGGGCGGCGCGCGCGGCATGGCGTCGGACATCGAAATCCAGGCGCGCGAAATCCTGCGTATCCGCAAGCGGATGAATGACCTGTATGTGAAATATACCGGCAAGTCGTTGAAAGAGATCGAAAAGGCGATGGATCGCGATACTTTCCTTGAGGCCGACGAAGCCAAGGCATTCGGGCTGGTCGACCATGTCTATGACCGCCGCCCCGGCGCACTCGAAGGCGATGCAGCGAAGGATCTGGGCGAAGGCCCAACGCCCTGATTGCGCGGCCGATCCCAAAGATCGTCACCCCGGACTTGATCCGGGGTCCATTGCCGCGGGGCAGTCATCGATGCCGGATCAAGTCCGGCATGACGAAAGACGGGATTGGTAACCGCATTTGTTGACGCCCGCTTCGCGCCATGATGCTAGGCGGGACATTGCCGCGATGTCACCCAATTGCCATATTGTAATTGGGTGACCGCGGGCTAGGATAAGGACGGCACCGCCATTTCGGCGCCTGCCAAAGGAAGTTTTATGACGAAATTGAGCGGCTCGGACAGCAAGAGCACCCTCTATTGCTCCTTCTGCGGCAAGTCGCAGCACGAAGTCCGCAAGCTGATTGCCGGCCCCACCGTGTTCATCTGCGACGAATGCGTCGAACTGTGCAACGACATCATCCGCGAAGAGATCAAGGGCGGGGTTGCCGCGCGCAAGGATGGCGCGGTGCCGACGCCGCTGGAAATCTGCCAGCATCTCGACGCCTATGTGATCGGCCAGAACAAGGCCAAGCGCGTGCTCTCGGTCGCCGTCCACAATCACTACAAGCGCCTCGCGAACAGCGGCCGCGGTGACGAGGTCGAACTGGCGAAGTCGAACATCCTGCTCGTCGGTCCGACCGGCAGCGGCAAGACCTTGCTGGCGCAGACGCTCGCGCGCTTCCTCGATGTGCCCTTCACCATGGCCGATGCGACGACGCTGACCGAGGCGGGTTATGTCGGCGAGGATGTCGAGAACATCATCCTGAAGCTGCTCCAGTCGTCGGACTATAATGTCGAAAAGGCGCAGCGCGGCATCGTCTATATCGACGAAATCGACAAGATCAGCCGTAAGGCCGAAAATCCGTCGATCACCCGCGACGTGTCGGGCGAAGGCGTGCAGCAGGCGCTGCTCAAGCTGATGGAAGGCACCACCGCGAGCGTTCCGCCGCAGGGCGGCCGCAAGCATCCGCAGCAGGAATTCCTGCAGGTCGACACGACGAACATCCTGTTCATCGCGGGCGGCGCGTTCAGCGGCCTCGAAAAGATCATCGGCGACCGCCTGCAAGGCAAGTCGATCGGTTTCGGCGCGCATGTCGCCGGGCCGGACGAGCGCCGCATGGGCGAGGTGCTGAAGAATATCGAGCCCGAGGATCTGCTGAAATTTGGACTGATCCCGGAATTCGTCGGCCGCCTGCCCGTTATCGCGACGCTCGAGGATCTCGACATCGACGCGCTGGTCAAGATTTTGGGTGAGCCCAAGAACGCGCTGGTGAAGCAGTATCGCAAGCTGTTCGATCTGGAAGAGGTCGTGCTGACCTTTACCGACGATGCGCTGGTCGCGGTGGCCAAGAAGGCGATCGAACGCAAGACCGGCGCGCGCGGGCTGCGTTCGATCGTCGAGGCGATCCTGCTCGACACGATGTTCGACCTGCCCGACCTGACCGATGTGGTCGAGATCGTCGTCGACAAGGATGTCGTCGAGGGCCGCAAGGATCCCGTGCGCGTCTATGCCGACAAGGCGAAAGAAGTGGCGGGCGACGCCGCCTGATGCGCCGGGCGTTGCCGCTGGCCTTTGTCGCCGGCATCGCCTTTTTCACCGCCGCGCCCGCCCACGCCGAACCGGTGGTCACCCCGGTGGCCGAGGTTGTTGATTCGGCGGACGTCCAGCGCGACGGCGAACGCTTTCGGCATGTCGGATCAGGCTATGTCTTTCCCAGCAGCATCGGCGACATGCCGGCGCGCAAGGTCACCGTGTTCGGTCCCGGCGATGTGTCGGTGCAATATACCGTGGACGGCGGCGCCGCGGGCGATGCGTGGGTCGACCTTTACGCCTATCCGGCGGGCGACTGGACGATCGCAGAAACCGCCGAGGACATCATCAAGGCAATCACCAACACCTTTGCCGCCACCCCGGCATTGATGCCCGCGGGCATGGCGAAGCGCGCCGATGGCCTGCACAGCGGCTGGTTCGACGGGCGGCTGGGCGAGCGTAGCCTGAAGACCGGCTATTATGTCGTCCAGCGCGGCGACTGGCTGGTCAAGATCCGCGCCACCCTGCCCTCGCCGCCGACGGCGCAGATGCTCGCGCGCACCGCCGCCGCGATCAGCGCGGTGGATATGGGGCCGCTGCCCAAAGCGCGCTGAAACAAGGCAGCGCGACAGCGACTCGGCGGTCGCGGCACGCCAAAATTGTTGCATTGCAGCAACAGTTGTCGGAAAAAACGCAATTCGACTTGTGGATAATTCAGCATCCCCCACGGAAATTCGGGGTTTTTTGACGTTTTCCGTCTGACCGCGCCGCACACCGCTTGCACTGTCACATTTGCTGTCACAATCGTGCCACATGCGGGCTTCAGGGGCGCTCGCAGGACTTGCGCGCCCCATTTTGCGCGCCTGCCGAACGACACCACACCAAGGGGACATCCTGACATGAATTTCCGTCACACGCTTGCCGCCAGCTGCGCGCTGATCCCGGTCGCGCTGCTATCCACGCCCGCTTTTGCCCAGTCGACGGGTTCGCAGGATTTCGAGGACGAGATCATCGTCACCGGCAGCCGCGCCACCGACGTCGCGGGCATCCAGACGCCCGACACGTCGAAAGCGAAGTCGGTGCTCGGCCAGGAAGTGATCGCCCGCCAGAACCCCGGCCAGACCATTCTGGACACCATCAACCTGGTTCCCGGGGTCTCCTTTACCAACAACGACGCCTATGGTTCGTCGGGTGGCCAGCTTACTATCCGCGGCTTTTCGGCCGACCGCATCAGCCTGACCTTCGACGGCGTGCCGCTCAATGACTCGGGTAACTATGCCATTTATTCGAACCAGCAGCTCGACCCCGAGTTGATCGAACAGGTCAACGTCAACCTTGGCACGACCGACGTCGACAGCCCCACCGCCGCAGCGACGGGTTCGACCGTCAACTATCGTACCATGGTCCCGACCGAAGAATTCGGCGTCAAGCTGTCGGGTTCAGCTGGCGAGTTCGAATTTTTTCGTATTTTCGGCATGGTGAATACCGGCGAATTCACGCCCTTTGGCACTCGCGCCTTTTTTGCTGCTTCGACGGCGTCGAACAACAATCCGTTCAACAATTATGGCCGCGTTCGCAAGAAGCAGTTCAACGGCCGCGTCTGGCAGCCCTTGGGCGACAATGGCGACTTCATTTCGGTCGCCGGTCACTACAACGAGAACCGCAACAATTTCTTCGGCTCGGTTCCGCTGCGCCTCGACGCCAACCGCGTCGTCGGTTCGGGTTCGGGCAACCGGTTCCCGCTCGACAATGATGAACGCGAATATCTGATCAACTTCCCTTGCACGGTCAGCACCGCATCGGGTCCCGGCGCACAGCTGACGAACGGCTGCGGCACCGAGTTCGACCGCCGCTACAACCCGTCAAACACGGGCAACATCCGCGGCGCGTCGAAGTTCACGCTGGCCGAGGGCGTCGTTCTGACGGTTGATCCAAGCTATCAATATGTCAAAGCGAATGGCGGCGGCACGGTTAACGTGCGCGAACGGCTTCAGAATGGTCTTTCGGGCTACATCGGCGGCCGTCCCTATTTCGGTATGGACCTTAACGGCGACGGCGATCTGCTAGACGAAATCTCGATGCTGGCCCCCAGCCAGACGCAGACGCATCGTTATGGCGTGATCGCCAACCTGCGCTGGGATATCGCCGAGAACCATACCGTGCGCGTTGGCTTCACCTATGACCGCGCCCGCCACCGGCAGACCGGTGAAGTCGGCCTGCTCCAGTTTAACGGCGAGCCTTTCGACGTATTCCCGGTCAATGACCCGCAGACCGATGTCACCGGAGCCGTGCTGCAAAAGCGTGACCGTCTCTCCTACGCGATTCTGTCGCAGGTATCGGGCGAATATCGCGGCGAATTCCTGGACGGCAGCCTCGTCACGACGCTCGGCATTCGCGCTCCTTTCTTCAAGCGCGACCTGAACAATTATTGCTTCACCACCAGCGACACCGGCTTCGTTGACTGCTTCGGCAAGGACGATCCGCGCAACGCCACTTATCAGGCTGCCAATCCCACGGTTCAGGGTCCGCAGCAGCGCGTGCTGAAGTATGACGAAATCCTGCCGAACGTCGGCCTGCTGTACAAGATCAGCAACCAGATCTCGGTGTTCGGCAACTATTCGAAGGGCTTGCAGGTTCCGGGTACGGACGCGCTGTACAATGCGTTCTTCTTCCCGGCCAATACCCCCTCGGCGCGCCCGAGCCCCGAAACGACCAACAACTTCGACCTCGGCATTCGCTATCGTTCCAGCAAGGTGCAGGCGCAGGTTTCGACCTGGTATACCCGCTATCAGGACCGTCTGGCTTCGGCTTTCGATGAAGAAACGCAGCGCACTCTGTATCGCAACCTCGGTCGGGTCGACAAATATGGAATCGATGGCAGCATCGCCTACCAGCCGATCCCCGAACTCGCACTCTATGTCTTCGGCTCCTACCTGGAATCGGAAATCAAGAACGATGTCCGGTCTGGCGCTAACGCGTTCCTGCCCACTGCCGGTAAGCGTGAAGGTGGTGCTCCCGCCTACACCTTCGGCGGTTCGGCGCGCGGTACGCTCGGTCCGGTTGAACTGGGTGTGACGGCGAAGCGCACGGGCGGGCGGTATCTTTATGACACCAATCTGCCCTTGGTCTTTGGCGGTGCGCAGGTCTATCCGGCCAAGACCAATGCCTACTGGCTGGTCAATCTGGACGCTCGTATGAATCTCGAGTTCCTGGGGCTGAACGACAAGACCTTCTTCCAGGTCAACGTCTATAACCTGTTCGACACGCTCTATGTCGGCAACTTCAACTCATCGTTGTCGCAGGGCACGTCGGCACCGAACGCCCAGATCGGTGCACCGCGCACGATCAGCGGTACGCTGACTGTCGGTTTCTAAATCGCGCAGACAGGCAAGAAAACAGGGCGCGGGAGGCAACTCCCGCGCCCTTTTTCGTGGCTGATTGCAAAGTGGCGCGCCTCTGGATGCGGCGCCTTCGGGTCAGCCCGCAGCGATGCGCCTTGCGGTGTCCTGGACCAGTGCGATCATGTTGGGGACGCCTTGGGTGCGGTTCGATGACAACTGGCGGGTGAGGTCGAACGGCGCGAGTGCGGCCGCGACGTCCATGTTGGCGACCTCGGCAGCGGGCTTGTCCTGCACCGCGGCTAGAACAAGCGCGACGATGCCCTTGGTGATCGCCGCGTTGCTGTCGGCGAGGAAGTGCAGGCGGCCATCGGCCTGCGGTACCGGATAGACCCAGACGCTGGCGCTGCACCCGCGGACCAGCGTCGCGTCGGTTTTCAGCGCACCCGGCATCGGTTCCAGTTCGCGGCCGAGCTCGATCAGCAGGCGGTAGCGATCGTCGCCGTCGAGGAAGTCATATTCGTCGTGGATGTCGGTCAGGCTGCGCATGGCGGCGGCAGTGGCAGATTTGGGGGGGAGTTGGAAGAGCGAGAAGCTTTCCTCCCTTTCGTCGCCCCCGCGAAGGCGGGGGCCGTTATCGGCCTTACGCTATCTTGCCAGCGGCCCCCGCCTTCGCGGGGGCGACGGTATTTTATAGATCCACCCCCGCGGCGATCGCTTCCAATTTGCGCAGCCGTTCTTTCAAGTCGGCAATCTCGATCCGCGACCCGGCGTGCGGGACGGTGGCGTCGTGGGTGACGGACACATGCCCCGCGGTGAGTTCCTCGCGCTTAAGCTGGATCCATTCGCGCCAGCCGCGCAGCGCGACCAGGCTCATGATGGTCAGCGCGGTCAGCGCGACGGCGCTGACCATCAGGTTGGTGGCAAGGTCAGACGTAATGGTGGCCATGATGCGGCTCCTTCTTCGTCACGGTCGTCAGGAGGGCGACCGGTCGCGCAGCCGTTCGATTTCCTCATCGAGCGTCACAGCGCGGTTGTGGTCGGTGGCGATGCGTTCGAGCACCTGGATGCGGTCCTTGAGCGCGCGGATTTCGGATTGCAGCGCCTTGGTCTCGGCATTGTCGGTCGCGACAAAATATTCGCCACCCTTATGATCGCGGCGGATGCCGTGCTTGGCGCGGACGATGCTGCCGATCGTCACGATCAGGACAATGCCGACGACCATTTCAAATGGGCCCATGGGGAAGATCCTTTCGTATATTGTTATCGTTGCTTCAGTTCAGCGGAGCGTCGCGCAGTTTTTCGATCTCGTCGGCGACGTCAATTCCCTTGTCGGTAACTATCCGTTCGAGAACGCGCACTCGCTGCTCCAGCCGTTCGGTCGCCGCCGCATATTGCGCGGCCTTTTCGGCGGTCATTTCGGACTGCTTCTCGATCATCTTTTGCTGATGCTTCGACCAGATGGCGAAGCCGCCGAGCAGGAAGGGAGCGAGGGGGATCAGTATCCAGAAGGCATCGCCCATCACAGGCCTCCTCAGTTCGCCGGGCGCCGCAGCGCCTCGATCTCGTGGCTCAGCCGGCTACCTTCGTCGGTGACGATGCGCTCGACCACCGCAAGGCGATCCTTGACCGAGCCAAGCTCGGCGCGCAGCTGGGCATTTTCCTGGCTGATCAGCTTGACGCGTTCCATCGCCTCGTCGCCGCTCTTGGGATAGACCGCCTTGCCCCAGCTGTTTTCGAGCGGATAGCCGTTCTTGACGCGAAGCCAGGTGGTGAAGATCCAGCCGCCGATTGCGGCGAGACCCAGAACAGCCATCCCCGGGGCGATGGTATTCAGTAATTCTGCGTTCATGGTGGTTCCCCTCAGCGCAGGCGGTCGATCTGGTCGGCGAGCTGCGCCGCCTGACCGTTGGTTTCGGTCGCGATACGTTCGAGCACCGAAATCCGCTCTTCAAGGCGGCTGACCTGCCCTGCCAGCTTGGCATTGTCATCGGTCAGCAGCGCGATTTTTCGATCAGCGTCGGGGTCGGTTCGATGAACCGTGCCACCCCATTCATTTTCAACCGGATAGCCGTGCTTGGCGCGGATCCAGGTGGTGAACATCCAGCCGCCGATCGACAATGCGATAATGGCGAGGACGAAACCGGTACCACCGAAATTCATTGGTCTTCTCCCTGTTGCGTGTCAGCCGCCGCTCAGCGCAGGCTTTCAATCTCGTCGGCGAGCCGACGGTTGTGGCTGGTGTAGTAAAGTTCGATGTCGGCAAGGCGGCGATCGATGTCGCGGAAGCGCGACTTGATGTCGCGGGTCGATGCGGTCGGGTTGCTGCGCACCCCCTGCCAGAACTTCGCTTCCTCGCGCGAGCCGTAAAGCGCGAAGGGTTTCGGCGTGCCCATCCAGGCGACCATCCAGTAAGCGATCAGCGTCCAGGGAAAGCCCCCCATCAGCGTCAGCAGCACCGCGCCAACGCGGACCCAGAGGACATCGACACCGCTGTAATCGGCGATCCCGGCGCACACGCCGCTCCATTTGGCGTTCTGCTTGTCGAGGTAGAATTTCGTGCGGCTGGCAGACATCTCAGTTCCTCCGGCTGGTATTTTCGAGTTGCGCCAGTTCTTCATCGCTACGCACCGCAGGGCGGAAGTCGGGATGGTCGGCGCTGATGATGCGTTCGACGGTGTGCAGG
>Ga0265296_1004647_pt1 | contig 11810 bp, 13 predicted proteins | sample MunlanPumphouse1_FD_189073 | JGI IMG/M metagenome (GOLD analysis project Ga0265296, IMG submission 189073) | Groundwater microbial communities from a municipal landfill in Southern Ontario, Canada - Pumphouse #1 | ecosystem: Environmental > Aquatic > Deep subsurface > Groundwater | place...
GAGACGGCTACACAATCTCGGTTCCGGATGGATTCATCTCCGAAGATGGCAGAGTCTGGGGGACATACATCCACGGCATCTTTGACAATGACAGTTTCCGTGAGGAGTTTATCAGACGGATAAAACAGGCAAAAGGCCTTCCCGTGTCTGCAAGAAGCAAATCAGAAACAGATACTTCTTTCAACTTCCAGGAGTTTAAAGAGACACAATACGACAGGCTGGCAGCGCTTGTCAGAAAAAATGTAGATATGGAGACCTTTTACAGGATTGCAGGTCTGAGATGAAAGGTAACGTTACCAAACCCCTAGAAGAAAAGAGATGAGTCTTTTGAACAGTAAAACTCTGAGTAATGGCGCCTCTTCAATGGGATTGGAGAGGACGATTATACCATCAATTCTTCTCCACCTAGCCATTATAGCCCTTGTAATTGCTGCTCCAACATTATACATCAAGAGAACCTCTTACCCCCAGATATATATGGTTAGTTTGGTCTCGGCTCTATCAGAGAAGCCCTTGGGGTTAGGAGAAGAACAGATAAACGAAGAGATTGGTAAAATTGAGCCTATTAACCCTATCAAGAATCCCCAAAAGGTGGTTAAAGTCGAAAACAAAAAGATTGCAGCCCCCGAACCTGAAACTAAATCAAAACCTGAGACTGAACCTAAGGCTGATCCCAAACCCGGCCTTGTTTGGAGCCTCTCCGAACCTGAGGAGAGAATAAAAACGGGGCATCCAGGGTTCCCAGAGCAAGGGGCAAAGGAACTAACTGATAGAGACGGAGGCTCTCTCTACGGCATCAAGGCAAAGTTCGAGGGACAGCAAGGGGGGAAGGAACTAACTGATAGAGACGGAGATCCCATTAGATACTCGTTATCTAGCCGAAACCCAGTTTTACGCAGCACTGCCCCTTCTTTCATCGAAAATCCAAAACCCCACTATCCAATGATAGCAATAAGGAGAAAGATAGAAGGCGTTGTCTCACTTAGAGTAGAGGTTTTGGGAGATGGAGGAGTGGGTAAGATAGAAGTGAAAAGATCCTCTGGTTACAAGATACTAGACGAGTCTGCCTTAGGGGCTGTAAAAAATTGGAGGTTCTTGCCTGCCACATTGGATGGCATTAGTGTTAAGGCCTGGGCAAGCATTCCTGTAAGGTTTGAATTGATAAAATGAGGGGGAAGATTAATAATACGGGGTGCCCTTCCCAACATCAACATGGAGTATCCACTAAATTATTAAAATCTCTTTTAATAACCTAACCACCTCAGCCCAGAAAGAGAAATCGCACAACATCAGTTATTCAACATTCACATCAACTTTAAGATTCGCTAAATTATCAGAAAACAAGAGCAACGCAACATTTCAATTACAGCGCGAACATTAACTAGAACAGGAACATCGGAAGTGCACCCCTTATACTTGTACTTCCCACCTCTTTATTATGCTATTTTAGGATATCTATCCAGTCAGATCGCTTTCTTCCTAGAACTTTACGATTATTGGTTTTAGACAACTTTGCCTTTTTGCCAAACCGTACGAAGAGTTGCGCCAGGTTTTTTGAAAACGCAGGAAATATCCTATTGTTTTTTATTTCCTCTACCATGTTTCATCCTTTTGTTTATCCTTGAATAATGTTACTTTCTTGACCTTTCTAAACTTAACTATATAAAGTCAGCAATTAACATGCCAAAAATCATAGACCTATTTATAAAACCTTTCCAGGCTTGATAACACAAGCTTTAATGACATTATTGGTATGTTTTGATTGTAGCTTAAGATTTTGAGATTGAGACAGTATTGCACCTATGCTTGATAGTAGCTGTTGAGATGCTGATGTAAAAGGATCAAAAAGTGGGTCAAAGTGGCAAGATGGGACATTGTAGCTCAATATGTATGCTGTGAGAGAGCTGCTCTCAACCCTGGGGTTCAAATCTGTCTCGATATTTTAGGGATACCTGCCTAATTGGTTCACACTGAAAACTCCCTTTTCCGCTCTCTGGTTCAGGTTTTTTGACCCATCTATGACTCGCTCCAGGCAGTTTACAGAGATCAGTGAACAGGGATCAGGAAGATTATTTTTCAGGATGAACTAATTGAGCCGGAAGGTAAGTATTTGCCCTTCAGACTGATTGGTAGGATTTTGAATATAATTGCTAAATGGAACTGTTTTCCATTAAGAAACCAATAAATGCCTCTACCAGTGGAGATTTTGTCCTTCCTTTATGAAATACAATATAGAAGTGTCTAATGAGTTCAAGACCCTGGATATTGACTTCTCGGAGCACCCCAAATCTCAATTCATCCTCCACTGCCCTCTTAGAAAGGATAGAGACACCAAGTCCAGCCTTGATCCCTTGCCTGATCGCTTCGGTACTCCCCATTTCAGCTATAACCTTTAGGGTGTTTAAATTAATCCCAATATCATGCAGGGCTTTTTCCATGGTTATACGGGTTCCTGAGCCTCTTTCTCTCGAAATGAAGGGTTGATCTTTAAGCTCTTCCGGCTTTATAGAGGTTCTTGGTTTCCATGGGTGGGAGGGAGGAACAACTAAGATTAGCTCATCCTTGATGAATTCACTGTACTGAAGTCTTCTATCTTGAATCTTTGCCCCCACAATACCCATCTCGATTCTGTTATTAAGCACCTGGTCTATAATCTCTTTTGTATCTCCAATCCTTAAACATATAGAAATATTTGGATAATGATCCTTAAATTTGCCGAGTAAATGGGGCAAAACATATTCTCCGGGTATATTGCTTCCCCCGATAGTAATCTCACCGGCCATTTTACCTGAAAAATTTTCTATGACTTGTTTTGCCTCAACCCTTAGTTCCAATATCTTCTTAGCATACCTGTATAAGATCTCTCCGGCTTTGGTGGGGATAACCTCTCTTCCCATCCTATCTAAAAGTCTGGCACCCAGATAATCCTCCAGAGATTTAATATGCTCGCTGATTGTAGGTTGAGATAAGTATATTGCTTCGCCTGTCTTTGAAAAGCTACCCAGTTCAACAACCTTACAGAATATCTCTAACTGCCTTAAATCCATCAATGTATTGTACTCCAGAGTTATGCATGGCATATAGCTTGTGTAGCTGTTACAAACAGAAATTCCTTTGAGCGGTCATTAATTGATAGTATAGGCTTCCTCCTTTAGGCAACAGGGCTTAAAGTAACTGTTTCATAAAACATTCTGATTCCTCGGGGTAAAATTAGAGGTAAGTATGAAGTAATCAAGTTTTGAGGTTTTAAACCAGACAGACAGGTAACATCAGCGGTTTATGGTTAATACCATGGAGCTTCCTGTCTGTTAAGAGACATATTTATACACTTCAATTGCGCTCTCTGGGCACATTTTGCCACAGATGGCACATGCTGTACAATCTTCTTCATTTGTAAAGATCGGCAATTGGTATCCCTGGGCGCTAAATTTATCTCCTATAGTCACACAGTCTTTAGGGCAGAACTCTACGCAATATCCACATCCTTTGCAAAATTGTTCGCTTATAACTATTTCTCCTTTGCTTTTTGCCATGATTTTGACTCCTTGTTAATTTTTAAAAGTTCTCATACTATCTGCATAAATTTTATAGTTGAAAGAGGTGTTAAAATCAAGTTTTTTTTGATCCAGACCAAAAATCCTTGACACAATTGGTTTAATGTGTTAGAAGATACCAAATACTAGAAAGATTCAATCTGTTGTCCCGCTTGGATCCAAATATTTGGACTGAGACGGAAGGAACTTAGACAGGGTCGATAAATGGGATAGTTGATCAGGGGGAACTCCTCCTAGGTCTATTCAAATAGCCCATTAATTAAAAAGCCTTCTGGACCAGTCCAGAAGGCTTTTTTGTTTTAAGGTTTTAAGTTAATGGCAGAAGTGAATATTCAAGGCATATTTGGAAATCGCTTTTTAAAGGAAAAATTTATCTTAAACTTAAGAGAAGGTGTTTCCATCAAAGAGGTTTTTTCAAAGATCGACAGCCATTTAAAAATCAAATTTTTTAAGAAGAACCTTAAAGGCTTGTCTGGAGGGATTGTAATACTGGTCAATGGTCAACCTGTCCGCTCGCCTTCAGAGAGTGATATTTCTATAAAAGATGACGATCAGATATCTATCTTAAGGATTATTGCTGGGGGTTGAGGCTAAATAAGGTCTCTATTTATTCATTCAAATGAGGGGGTACAGATGGGAAAGATAACGATCTTAGACTTACAGAGAATGAAAGATAAGGGGGAAAGGATAACGATGCTTACTGCTTATGATTACCCTACCGGCAGGATTCTCGATGCCTGTGGGGTAGATATCTTATTGGTTGGTGACTCAGTTGGCAACGTTATCCTGGGACAGGCCAATACCCTGCCGGTATCCATCGGGGACATGATTCACCACACCAAGGCAGTTGCAAGGGCTTGTAAGAATGCGCTTGTTGTTATAGATATGCCGTTTATGTCGTATCAGACGAGCATAAAGGATGCTAAGAGGAACGCTGGGAGGATGATAAAGGAGAGTGGGGCTGAGGCTGTAAAACTTGAGGGTGGGGCTAATATGGAGGATACTATCAAGGCTATTACAGATATAGATATACCAGTGATGGCCCATATTGGTTTGACACCCCAGTCAGTTCATAGAATGGGAGGCTATCGGGTTCAAGGAAAAGAGGATAAACAGAGAGAAAGACTCCTAGCCGATGCTCTGGCAGTTGAAAGGGCAGGAGCATTCTCCGTCGTTCTGGAGGCAATCCCCGCTAATTTGGCAGAGGAGATTACTAGACGGCTAAAAATACCTACCATAGGTATCGGAGCTGGTGTGGGGTGTGATGGTCAGGTGTTGGTGATCAACGATTTATTAGGGCTATCTGGTGAATTCCGGCCGAAGTTTGTAAAGAAATATGTAAACCTCGAGGAGGCGATCTCAAAAGCCGTCAAAGAATATATCTCAGAGGTGAAGAGTAAAGCCTTTCCCAGCGATGAACATAGCTTTCATTGATCTGGTAATCTACGTTCAACGAGTGGCATAACCATGAAGACATTAAGTAGCGTCAAAGAAATGCAAGAGTTTGCAGAGGACTCACGGTTAAGTGGTAAGACTATTGCCCTGGTTCCAACTATGGGTTTTCTCCACGAGGGCCATCTCAAACTCATGGAGGAGGGGAAGAAAAGGGCTGATATTTTAATAATCAGTATATTCGTTAATCCTACTCAATTCGGTGTAGGAGAAGACCTTGAAAAATATCCCAGGGATATGAAGAGAGATAAGGATTTAGCAGAAGGAGTAGGTGTTGATATTATTTTCGCTCCCTCTGCTTCCGAGATGTATCCCAAAGGCTATCAGACCTATGTCAATGTAGAAGATGTGACCATGAATCTGTGCGGTGTTTCCAGACCTACCCATTTCAGAGGTGTAACAACAGTAGTCGCAAAGTTGTTCAATATTGTTAAGCCGCATATCGCCATTTTTGGAGAGAAGGATTTTCAGCAGTTAGTCGCCATCAGGCAGATGGTAAAAGACCTGAATTTTGATATAGAGATCGTGGGAATTCCTACTGTTCGAGAGAAGGATGGTCTGGCGATGAGCTCTAGAAATGCTTACCTGACCCCGGAAGATCGTAAAGCTGCACTGAGTTTGAATCAAGCAATATCTAAGGCGAGGGACTTATTCAAATCAGGTGAAAGAAGATCCGAAAGTATTCTTCGAGAGGTTAAGAAAAGAATTGAATCAGAGAGTTTAACTGACATCGATTATGTTAAAATATGTGACTCTCAAACATTGGAGTACATTAAAGAAATCGATAGAGATGCAGTGTTGGCAATGGCAGTAAAGGTTGGCAGGACAAGACTTATTGATAATTGTACTTTTGAAAGAAGAGAATGAAAAATCTCGTGAAGGAGGGAGAGGTGACGTGCAGAGAATCATGCTGAAATCCAAAATACACAGGGCGACGGTTACAGACGCTAATCTGGATTATGAAGGAAGTATTACTATTGATGAACTCCTAATGGAAGATGCAGGCATAATCCCCTACGAAGCGGTTCATATCTATAATATCTCCAATGGTGAGAGGTTTGAAACGTATGCCATTAAAGGGGAGGCTAACTCTGGCACCATTTGCCTCAATGGGGCTGCTGCCCATAAGGTCAGTGTCGGTGACTTAATAATAATTGCCAATTATGCGAACTACGAGGAGGAGGAGGAGGCAAGAAACCACAAACCTAAACTTGTATATGTTGATCTAAATAATAGGAAGATAGAAAAAACCCCCTCATATATCCAGTCACTTTAAATTTTCTCCTTTCATTTCTTGCAGTATTTGGTATTGGATACTAGTAGAGCGTTTCGTAATTAATATGTCATATCGACCGAAGGGAGATATCTTCTAATAATGCATATTCATTAAGATTTCTCGCTTTGCTCGAAATGACAGTATTGCATATGTATTTATGGAACGATGTACTAGTACCATGTAACACCTACAAATTCGGGTAAAGGCGTTTCAATTTGATCCGAGCGTCCGGTGTCGTAAATTGCCAGTCAATTTTTCTGGCGCTGTTATTTCGGTCTCTTTCCCATGCAACCACTTGAGTCTGCATGGTTGCCATGTCAGGAATCCGGCGATCAAGACATTGTCCTTTCAGGACACTGAGTTCGATCTCCGCCATGTTCAACCAGCTTCCGTGCTTTGGCGTGTAGACTCTGGTAGCCTCGATCCATGACGCCCGTTTCCCCCGGCGCCAGAATCTTCTCTACGAAAGGACGTTCCGCCTCTTTGCCATCGGTGAGGAAGATTTTCTTGGGAATGCCGCGATTGAGATCGAAACCGACATGAACCTTGGCCTTTTTCGAGCCCTTGAGGTAGTCGGCCCAGTACATTAAAAAATGTCAATAAAAGGGTTGCGTCCCCTTTACCCCTTTACCCAAAAAACAAATTGTCATGCTCATTACCCTCCCTGAAACTTGGCTTTTCTCTTTTCCATAAAAGCAGCTACCCCTTCCCTATAATCCTCACTCTCGACACAACGGACAGCCAAAGTCCGAACCTTTTCCATATCCCGCTGCGAGGAAGGTTTCAAAATCTCGCGAATAGAGACCTTGTGGGCAGCTAGACTTAGAGGCGCGTTTTTGGCCAGTTCAAGAGCATATTCTCTAGTGTAGCTTTCCAGCTCCGACTTGGGGATTATCCGATTGATAAGGCCCATGTGATAGGCTTCTTCGGAATTGTAGGTCCGAGCCGTAAGCAGTATCTCAGCAGCGTTGGCTGGACCAACGAGATGAACCAGCCTTTCTGTCCCTCGCTCCAGAGAATACGCAATGCCCAGGTGGGCAGCAGGGATGCCGAACTTAGCATCGTCCGCAGCCAGACGTATATCACACATCATGGCTACCGAGCACCCCCCACCCATGCAAAAGCTGTGGATCATAGCAATCACTGGCTTTTCCATCTGGGTCAAGGCAACCAATGCTCTCTTGGCGGCTTGGTCGTATTCACCGCCTGATACTCCAAAGCGTACTTTTTCAAACTGGGATATGTCAGCCCCTGATACAAACGCTTCCTCTCCAGCCCCCCGTATGACAAGAACCCTCAGAGTGGTATCCTTCACCACCTCCTCGACTAGCTTGGGCAGTGCCTGCCACATCTCCAGGCTGACGGCATTATGCATCTTGGGCCTGTTAAAAACGATCCAGGCCAAGGGGGGGTCCTTCTGAAGGTAAATGGGTTGATCTATCATCACATCACTCCTTTAGCAGATCGATCGATACAAGTCTCGGTAAGCAACCATTGCAAATTCTAGTATAACTACATGAAACACAATACTACTTTTCTTGAAGAGATGCCATCTTTTTGTTAAGTGTCTAACTTAATAGCTAAAGAAAATTAATTGACTTTTTTCACCAAGTACATTAAATACATAAATTATCGGTTATGAACAGACAAAACTTTTAGGAGACTTTTATGACTATGCCCGGGGAAGACAGCAAAAGATACCAACATTTTTTAAAAGAATTAACTGAGCACTTTGAGGATAAGGAGAGCCCAGATATAGTTGAATCGGTTGGTGATAGAATTAAAAAGATAAGAGAAACAGAAGGAATTTCCCTTGAAGAACTTTCAACCAAGACAGGCTTCCCTATTGATTTGCTATCACAAATTGAAAACCAAACTGTCTCCCCGCAGATTGGAACGATCATAAAACTTGCTAAATCCCTAAAAACAGTCTTTGGGACACTCACTGCAGAAGAAGGAGAAAAAACCTATTCCATAGTACGTCATGGTGAAAGGAAGGTAGTTTCCAGATCGGCATCACAAAAAGGACACAATTATACCTATATGTCCCTTGCCTCTGATGTGAAAGGCAGACACATGGAATCCTTCATTGTAAAGCTGGAACCGGAAACCTCAGATCAAGAGTTATCGGCACATGATGGAGAGGAGTTTATATTCGTTATTGATGGAGAAATGAAGGCACGAGTGGGGGAAAAGATGGAAATCTTATCTACAGGAGATACCATTTATTATCTCTCAAACATTCCCCATTTAGTAACCTCAAATAGAAATGAACCGACCTATATTCTTGCCGTTATTTACACGGGTTCTGATTGAAAGTAAGCGCTTAACTATCAGCGGTGCACTTTTCTTTACTGTTTTCTTTTTAATAGCCCTTCCAGCCTGTTTAAAAGAATCGAAACCAGATGGAAATACCCTTGTCATAGGTCTTGAGAGCAGTCCTGCTAACCTTGACCCAAGGTATGCCACTGATGCAAATTCCTACCGTTTAACTCAACTCCTGTTTAATCCTCTCTTCAAACTAGACCCCCATTTTAACCCTGTACCAGATATAGTTAAAAGGTGGGATAACCCCAATGAAACCACATATATATTTCATTTAAGAAAGGGGGTTCGGTTTCATGATGGTTCAGAGCTTACCTCAAAAGATGTAAAATATACCTTTGATACAGTTCTTAATCCTTCTTTCAAATCACCCCATATGGGTGCTTTTGAAAAGATTAAGTCAATAGAAACCCTGGATAGATATACAGTAAGATTTATACTTGAGGAGCCGTTTGCCCCCTTCTTAATAAACCTGGCAATTATGGGGATTGTTCCAAAGCATGCTGCCGAGAAATCAGGAGACAAGTTTAGTAATCAACCCCTGGGTACCGGCCCCTTTAAACTGACAGAGTTTCTCCCTGACGAGAAAATAGTACTGAAGGCTAATACTGATTACTTTGAAGGTCAACCCAGGTTGACTCGGATAGTTTTCAAGATAGTCCCCGATAGCACAGTCAGGTTGCTGGAATTGAGTCAAGGGGGTATCCATCTTTTGCAGAACGATATCCCTCCGGATTTATTCCCCTTTTTGGAGAAAAGGGATAACTTAAAGATTATGAAAGAGGGAGGAACTACCTATTCCTACCTCGGATTCAATCTAAAAGATCCTGTTTTGAAGAATATAAAGGTCAGAGAGTCTATTGCCCATGCTATAGATAAGGAAGCAATAATAAGGTATATATTAAAGGGATCGGCTACCTCCGCCAGTGGAATTCTTTCTCCCCATAATTGGGCATATGAGGGAAACGTTAAGATATTTGAATACAATAAAACAAAGGCATTAAGACTGCTGGATGAGGCAGGGTTTAAAGACCCTGATGGTGATGGCCCGGATACGAGGTTTAACCTGACATTCAAGACATCCACCGACCAGCTTAGAAAGAGGATAGCGGAGATTATTCAAGAGCAACTGAGAGGCGTGGGGATCGGCATAGACATTATGAGTTATGAATGGGGGACCCTCTTTTCGGACATAAAGTCAGGAAACTTTCAGATGTATAGCCTCTCATGGGTTGGTATTACCGATCCTGACATGCTATATTATATCTTTCATTCCTCCAACATCCCTCCTAAGGGTGCAAATCGTGGAGGATATGTAAACCAAAGGCTGGACAAACTAACTGGAGAGGGGAGAGCTATACTGAACATTTCCAAGAGAAAAAAGGTTTACAGTGAGATACAGAAAATACTGGCAGAGGACATTCCCTATGTAAGTCTCTGGTATACCACCAATGTAGCGGTTATGAATAAATCGGTTCATGGTTTTGTGGTGTATCCCGCAGGGGATTTTATCTCCCTGAAGGATGTGTGGATGGACAACTAGATTATCGTTCCGTAAATTCAATGTCATATCGACCAAAGGGAGATATCTTCTAACATTGCATATTCATTAAGATTTCTCGCTTTGCTCGAAATGACAGTATTGCATATGTATTTATGGAACGATGTACTAGAAGGTTTAGGATTTTAGATTCACGATTCACGACTAACGATTCACGACTTTATGATGGCCTTTATAATAAAACGATTACTACTGCTTTTTCCCGTCGTCTTTGGGGTACTAACCCTGGTCTTTCTCCTTATCCATCTCATTCCTGGAGACCCTGTTGATCTTATGCTGGGAGAGAATGCTCAGATTGCTGATAAGGAAACATTGAGGAAACAACTCAGACTTGATGAGCCTCTAGGGAAGCAATACCTCCTCTTTGTAGGGGGTGTCATAAGGGGCAATTTTGGCAACTCACTCCACAGCAGAAAACCAGTTATAGAGCTGATTCTGAAGAGATACCCTGCAACCATAAAACTTACCGTTGCAGCCATGATAATGGCATTACTCATATCCCTGCCCACTGGGATTTACTCTGCCATTAGGCAGTATTCCTTCATGGACAATTCTTCCATGTTCTTTGCACTCCTGGGGGTATCGATGCCTAATTTCTGGTTAGGCCCAATGCTGATGATTGTTTTCTCTGTTAATATGGGCTGGTTTCCAATCTCAGGGGATGAAGGACTTCGCAGTATCGTACTCCCTGCCATCACACTGGGCACAGGAATGGCTGCCATACTCTCCAGAATGGTTAGGGCAAGCATGCTGGAGGTAATTAGCCAGGAGTATATTGTTACTGCCAGAGCTAAAGGGTTATCGGAGGTAAAAATTATCCTTAAGCATGCTCTTAAAAATGCGCTGGTACCTGTTATAACGATAGTTGGATTGCAGTTTGGCGCCCTCCTGTCTGGCGCAATCATTACTGAGACTATCTTTTCTTGGCCCGGGATAGGCAGGCTTCTCATCCAGGCCATAAATACCAGGGATTATCCCCTGGTACAGGGATGCGTATTGTTAATATCCATCAGCTATGTGTTGATAAATCTCATAACGGATATTGTATATTCATATATCGATCCCAGGATTAAACTGAAATAAGGTTCATCTCCCAAAGAGTTGGGAGATGAAAAGGATTCAAGGGGTCAAGGATTCGAGTGATATGTTTAGAAATAGACTTGCTATAGTAGGATTGTTTATAATTGTCATATTGGTATTCGCGGCTGTCTTCGCCCCTTATTTAGCCCCTTCCAATCCCTTTGAGCAGAGTTTAAAAGGAGGGTTAAATCCATCAAGTCAGGAACATCTCCTCGGGCAAGACAAACTGGGAAGGGATAATCTGAGCAGGATAATCTATGGTTCCAGAATCTCAGTCTTCGTGGGGTTGGCTGTAGTGGGCATATCACTCTTGATCGGGACATTTATAGGGTCTTTGGCTGGCTACAATGGGGGCTGGATAGACGAGTTATTCATGAGGATCGTGGATATCCTCTTAGCGTTCCCTGGTATTCTTTTGGCAATTGCTTTGACAGCAGTCCTGGGGCCAAGCCTCAATAATGTAATACTGGCTTTATGTGTAACAGGATGGGTTGGTTATGCCAGGATTGTGAGGGGACAGATACTTACGGTAAAGGAGCGAGAGTATATAGTTGCTGCCAGG
>Ga0265296_1004649_pt1 | contig 11806 bp, 10 predicted proteins | sample MunlanPumphouse1_FD_189073 | JGI IMG/M metagenome (GOLD analysis project Ga0265296, IMG submission 189073) | Groundwater microbial communities from a municipal landfill in Southern Ontario, Canada - Pumphouse #1 | ecosystem: Environmental > Aquatic > Deep subsurface > Groundwater | place...
CTCATGGACTACCTCCTCTGGTATAACGTGAAGCGTCCCCATTGGTCGCTCAAGCTTCAATCACCGACTCAATTCCTCACCGTTGAACGACCGGAGGAGTGCCATATGTGGTGGCGTGATACACCCCCTTGACACGCTCCTGCTGACGGTGTACGCTGGGGGTTGTCGTGCGTTCACCGGACGGGTGAGCCGCAGCGACGCTCAGAACGTTCCCACAACCAACCCACGGGAAGGAGACACGAGATGCGGAGAGTTGTCCTTTCGACGATCGCCGCGATCGTTGCGGCGGCCGGCACCTACCACCTCGTGCTCGCGACGGACGCGAGCGCGCTGGCCGCCACCATCGCGGTCATCGCCGCTGTCGGCTTCACGCTCGCCCTCATCCCCGCCGCGGGCATGCTCGCGGGCATGATCGGATTCGACCGCATTCCAGCCGCCTTCGCCGCCGCCATTGGCGTTTCCATCATCGTCATGGTCATCGCTGTCTTGGCCGCAATCGCCGTCGTCGCCGGTGTCACCATCGCCGCTGTTGTCTTTGCCCCGATCGCCGTCGCCGGCATCGCCTCCGCCACCGCCATCACGCTCATGGATCAGGTCGAGTACCTGCGATACCGATGGGCGTTCGCGGCGTACGCGACGGAAGCGCTCACCATCTTCATCGCACTCACGATCGGCAACGTCACGTGGAGCATCGCCATCGCGTGCGGCGGGGTCGCCGCGCTCTTCGCGCTCTGGCGTCTGGCATCACCGGCGAATCTGCCGACGATCGCGGCACCCGCTCCGTACCCAAACGGCGGATGAACCCGACGAACGTTCTGAGCATAGCGCACGCGGATCACCTCCGCGTGCGTTCTCTTGTCTTGCTAAGGCATCGGGCCAAAGAAAATGGTGCAATTTTTCAAGTTGGGACGATAGCGACGCAACCACGCTTGACCAATCGCAGGAGACGTGTAAGAGTACGATCATCGAGCATGGCGCTCGATACGGAGCACGGTGCTCCTTCCCAACCCCACGATCCCTGCCGACCACCTCCGGTCGTTGGCAGGCGTACCCAGTGGAGCAAACCATGGATCTCTCAGCGTTCGTACAGCGCAAGCGCATCGGTCTCGTCCTCCGGACATTCGCCACGAAGGAGGCGGATGTCAAGGCCCGCGTGCAGATGGTCGAGGAGGTCGTCGCGAAGGCGCTCGGTGTCACCGTCGAGGGCCACGGGGTCATCCGCCGCATTGACGTCCTCGTGTGGGCGGATCCCCGATACAAGGACGCGGACTGCGGGAAGACGACCGCCGCGCTGCGCGACACGTTTCGGTGTGAACCCGCGACGCAACGCGAGGTGAACGCCGTCCGCATCCACGAGGTCGCGCACGGCGACCTCTTCTGCGGTCTCCTGAACTACGGCATCGGGCTGCAACTGCGCGACCGCGTGGACTACTCGCTCGTCGTCTCCCCGGACGCGCGCTCGTACCTCACGCCGGAGTCGCTCCGGAAGATGTGCGAGGCCGCGGCGAACGGCGCACGTGCCGTCGGACTCGCGATCAGTGAGCTCGAGCAGTCCATCCTCGACGGACGCCTCGCGAACACGTTCGCGATGTGGGACACGGTGTCGCTCGTGAGCGTCGGCGGATTCGACCTCCGCGCGGTGAAACCGGTGGACGAACGGCTCGCGCACTACATGCGCGGCTGGTCGCCGGAGGCGGGCGAGGTGTACTACCACCTCGCGGGCGTCGAGGAGGTCATCCCGCTCGCACGACTCGCGGCGACGTACGGCCCCTGCATCGCGCCGATCCTCCCGCAGGGGGAGGGCGTCCAGCGCTACCAGGTACCGGACCCCGCGGCGAGCCCCGAGCTCTGGAAGCGGCACGTCTCCAAGATGGGGACGAAACTCGAGCGACAGGCCGCGCTCCTCGCGTCCGTCGGATTCGATCCGTCGTACCTGAATGGCGGCATCATGCCGGCGTACCGGAGGTGAGGAGTGTGGTACACGTACGCGATCGGCACCGCATTCTTCGAATCACTGAAGGACGTCGCGGCGAAACGCGGGGTGGTACGGTTTGACCCGTACGCGGTGGCATGGGCGCAACGCATCTACTGCGCGGCGGTGCTCGTGCCGCTCGGCATTGCGTTCGGCGAACGGCGATGGCCAGCGCCTGATTTCTGGTGGGCGGTCGCGATCGCCATCGTCATGATGACGGTGACATCAGTCCTCTACATGCGCGCGTTGGAGCGGACGGACCTCTCGCTCGCGCTGCCCATCCTCTCGCTGTCTCCGATCCTCATCCTGATCACCGGCCCGCTCATCAACCGCGAGATGCCGACCATCCTCGGCGCGATCGGCGTTGCGCTCGCAGCGACTGGGGCGTACGTCGTCAACCTCAATCGCCGCACCGGAGGATGGTTGGCTCCGTTCTCTGCGATCTGGCGAGATCCGGGAAGACGGGCAATGCTCATCGTCACGGTACTCTGGGGGTTGAACGCGCCGTTCGATAAGATTGCGGTGCGCGCATCCGACCCGTTCACGTACGCAGCGGTTGTGAATGCCGCGACCGCAGTGACCCTCCTCCCGTTCCTCCTCCGGAGGTGCGGACTCCGCGACGCCGTGAGCGCCGGTGCGTTCCGAGTGCTCGCTCCGGTCGGAGTCCTCCAGGCAATCTCGTTCGTCCTCCAGATGATCGCGCTCTCGCTGGCACCGGTTCCGTACGTGATCAGCGTGAAGCGGGGCTCGACGCTCTTCGGCATGTTCTGGGGGAAGGTCGTGTTCCGTGAACGGCACGTGGGGCTGCGCGCTTCTGGCGCGCTCATCATCCTCGCGGGAACGATCCTCATTCTCCTCGCGGGATCGTCTCCCCCATGAACTCGAATCCCGGCCTGCATGGCGCAGACCGGGATTCTCCATTCTCTCCGTGTACTCATGCGAGTTGATGTCTGCCGCCGACCGCACGGATGACACCATCGCGCACGAGCGCGCCGACGAGTGGGCGGAGGACGGGGGGATCGCCGTACCGCTGCAGCTCCCGTCGGAGCCGCCGGAACGAGAGCGGCGTCCGTGCATCTCGGAGCACCGCGACGATGCGCCCGCGCCAGAAGCGAGCGGAACCCTCAAATTTCTCAACACGTCGTTCACGTCCCAAATGTCCTAAATCCGATTTAGGACATTTAGAGATGTCGCGTGCGCGAAATGCGAGCGCGCCGTAGTCCATGAGCGCGTAGTTCCAGTCGCGGCCGCGCCTGTTTGGGATGACGCGCGCCGCGAGGCGCTCGATCGCGCGGTGTGGGAGGCGCATGATCGCCGGACGTCGGTAGATCGCGTGTGCGAGGACGCGCCGCACGTTCGTGTCCACGCATGGCGCGGGGAGGTTCCACGCGAACGCGAGGAGCGCATTCGCGGTGTACGGACCGACGCCCGGGAGACGCTGCAGCACACTCCCCCAGTCCCTACGCGTTTGGATGTCCAACGCACATTTCCCCCTTACGGTAAGGGGGATAAAGGGGGTTATGAGCGCGCGCATCGTAACTCCCCGCGCCCCTCTTACCCTAAGAGGGGGCAAACGCGTAAATCCTATTACTAATTCGTGCGAAAAGGAGAACAGTTTTTGGAGCACTGGATCACAAACGATCCCCTGCGCGGCGCGATGGAGGTACACGGCGCGACGGTTGTACCCCAAACCTGCCCACACACGAATAACGCTCGCACGTTTCGCACGCGCGAGCGCACCGATGGTCGGCCACCGACGCATCCACGCGATCCAGTACGGAATCACCCGATCCACCTGCGTCTGCTGGAGCATGACCTCCGAGACGAGAATCGCGTACGGATCACGCGTGAGTCGCCACGGCAACGTGTGCCGCCCATGCGTCCGATACCACCGGAGGAGCGCGCGCTGGCGCAGGGTAATGGTTCCCTGATGTCCGAAAAGTCCGCGCATACCATGCCATTGTACGTGAAGACGTCCGCTCGCGAGAGCGGACGTCCTGCTGCCTATTTTGATGCGACGCCTTACCCCAGTATCGCATCAACCCTGCGCCAGTTCGGCGGCGGCCCATCAATGGGAATCGAGGCGATGCACACGAGCTCGTCACACTCCTCGTCACCCAGAACGAAGAGATGGAGCGTGCGCTTCGCAACCTCGAGGACGCACGCGACTTCCACTCCCATGCTCTCTGCACACGCGCGATCGAGACGCATCTCAGACCGATTCACGCCGTCACTGAAGAGGAGCGCTCGCGCACGCTCGTCGGTCATGTGGCAGAAGCATTCGTTCGGGAAGCTGAAGAACCCCGCAGGGTGTTCTCGGACGAGTTGCTGGAATCGTTCCACGCCGCCCGATGCGGAGACGATGTCCCACACCTCCATGGGCAATGCTAACCCGCACTTCTGCACGAACCGCCCGCCACTCCACCCCTCCGCCGTCCCGATCGCCACGCACCCACGCGTGCTCATTGCTCACCTCCGAGGAAAAAGATCAACACCGCACACCGTACCATAAACGACGCGCGCCGTCAAGTATGGAGTTCGGGAATCCGCGCCACACGATCATGGCCGAACTCCCCCGATGCGGAGTCCCGCCTGCACCGCGGGGAGCCGATCGCAGACGCGGTTCGCGAGGTGGTACGCCTGCCAGTACGGCGATCGCCGCCACTGAATGTCGTCGCGCCACTCGAGGTCGTACTGCGCGGAGAGACCCGTGGAGACGGGACGACACGAGAGGCGCTGCACCACGCCCCCGACTATCCCATCGCGCGCAGCGAGCGGGAACAATGCCGGCCACGCATCCGGACTCATGGATGCAATGTACTTCGCATCAAATGGGACCACCGACGATCCGGTGCGCCTCGCGGACACATTCCATGACGCCACGATACGCTCGACGGGTACCGTCATCACGATCGTGAAGACGACCACGACGAGCGCACTGATGTGTCGTGCAGCACGCGCAAACGATACCGATCGAATAAGATGATCCGCAAGCACACCGAGCCCCGCCATCGTCGTGACGACGATCGCCGACGCGTACACCCGCTGGAGCGTGAGCCCGTACACCGAGCCGTACGTCCAGAGCCGCTGGAGCGATGACACCGCGACGAGGAACGTGAGCGCGAGGAACGCGAGGACTGCGACCAGCGCGAAACGTGTTGCTCGTCCGTTCTCTCCGCGCCGAATGGTTCGGTACCACGCGAGCGCGAGGAGACCCGCGAACCCCGCTGCAACGACGAGCTCGAAAAATCCCCGACGCGCGTGCGCGGCGTACGTGAGCCCTTGCGCCCGAAGCCAGTCGTTCCCACCAAAGAATTCGATCCCTTGGAACGCAACGAAGGCGAGGAACAACACGTCGAGGAGTGTGAAGAACGACGCCGCGATGCTCGGAGAGAGCGCGACGTGCGTTCTACCGCCGCTCGTTCGCGGGGTACGCGGGATGAGGAGCAGCGCCGTGAGGTATCCCGAAATGCCAAGCGCAACAATTGCGTGTGGGATGCGGCGAGTGATCGCGCGCCACACCTCTTCGTTGAGGAGGTCCCTGAGGAATTCACCAAACGCCGCATTCGCTTGCGAGAAGAGCAGCGCAAAGATTGCGAGGAACGGCAATGCAATCACCGTGCCGACGATCACGTCGCGGAGCGTCCCCTTCCACCGTTGCTGTTCGCGATCAATGAGGAGGGCCGGGAGCCGCGCAAGACCGAGAATGCTGCGGGGAACATCCCACACGATGCGGGGGAGGATGAGGGAGCCATCAATCGCCGTATCTCCCAGCGAGAGGCGTGCACCGAGCGCGAGGAGGAGCACGACCGCGCCGACCGGTGCGAGTGCGAGCACGACCGGATTCGCGTACCACACGAGATCGAGCGCGAGGAGCAGGATCGGCGCTATGAGCCACCACGACTGCCGTGTGGCCGCCCGTCCGCTCCGTGCAGCGACTCCCACAAACAACGCGAGGAGCGTGAGGAGCAGGAGCGTCGTGCCGAGCCCGACCATTGATGCGCTTGATGGATGCCGAATCACCGTGGGCACCCCGAACACCTCCCACGCGAGAAAGAACACGATGCCCGCGAGGAGACATGAGAATGCAATCCGTCGTTCATTGGGCTGTGTCATACGAATGCCTCAATACTACAGCTCATCCACGTCGCGTAGGAAGCCCTTGCGTGGAGGGAGTGACGTTTCGCGCTTCTTTCGCTCTCCCATGGCGTCGAGCACGATGATGGGGTCGTTGTCGTGGTCGCGGCCGCGCCATGCGGATGATGCAGGCACTCGCGAGACGCCGATCGGTTCGAGGAGGTGGGACGGAATCTCGGAGAGGAACGGCGAGGGTGCGTGAAGGTATCCTGATTCCACGCCGCCGGAGAGCGCGTACGAGAGTGCGAGTCGCTCCTTCGCGCGCGTGATGGCGACGTAGAAGAGTCGGCGCTCTTCCTCGACGCCGCCCTCCTCGAGGAGCGCGCGGCGGTTCGGGAACGCCGCCGCGGTCATCCCAATGACGAACACCGCGCGCCACTCGAGCCCTTTCGCTTGGTGGATCGTCGAGAGCACGATGCGCTCTTGCTCCGACGCATTCGCTCCCACGCGTTCCGCGCCGAACAGTTCGGTGAGCGAGGTATCTGCGAGGAATTTCGGGACCTCCTCGTACTTCTCCGCGAACAGCGCGAGCTGCTCGAGGTCGTCGAGGCGCTCCTCCCAGTTCGGGTACTCGGCCTCGAGGTGGTCGCGGTACGATCCCTTTGCGATCGCGCGGATCATCGCGGCGGGTTCCGCGCAGCCGATCATCTGCTTGACCATGCCGAGGAAATCCGACCAACCCGGCTGGAGACGCGCAGGGAGGGAGAGATTGGAAGACATCCAATCGGTGGCCGGGATTGCGGAGCCTGTCCCGAGTGTCGAGGGATCTCGACCTCCTCGCAATGACACGAAAGATGCGCGAATTCGTTGGATAATATCAAGCGCCCCGACGTCGCCAATCCCCTGCTGCATCCGAAGCACCCGCAGCCACGCCGCCTCGTCTGCGGGATTCGCGAGCACCTTGAGGAACGCGAGGACATCTTTGATGTGGCTGCGCTCGAAGAATCGAATCCCGCCGCGGTAGTCGTACGGGATGTCGCGCTTGACCAACTCCATTTCAAGGAACTCCGAGAGGTGCGTCGCGCGGAAGAGCACCGCGATGTCGGTGAGCGCCACGCCGTCGTCGCGGAGTGCGAGGATGCGCGTCGCAACCCACCGCGCCTCGTCCTCCATCGTGTGCGATTGGATGAGCTGCGGCCGCACGCCGCCGTGTCGGACCGGGCGCAGCGTTTTCGGAAACTGCTCCTCATTCTCCGCAATCGCGGCGTTCGCCACATGGAGGATTGCGGGCGTTGATCGGTAGTTCGTCTCGATGCGGAATGTCCGACACCTCGGGAATGCGTCGGGGAACCGAAGGATGTTCTCCACCTCCGCCGCGCGGAATGAGTAGATGGACTGCGCATCATCACCGACGACGAGGAGATTCCCGTGGGCGCTCGCGAGGCGCGCGACGATGGCGGCTTGGATGCGATTCGTATCCTGGTACTCATCCACGAGCACGTACCGGAACTGATTCGCGAGCGTATGGTGCGGGCCCGGCTGTTCGAGCACGCGCAGGAACTGCACGAGGAGGTCGTCGAAATCCATACTGTTCGCTGTGCGTTTTCGCCGCTCGTACGCCTCGGCGACCGCAGCGATCTGCTGCGTCAGCGGAATGAACTTCGGATGCCGATCCGCGATAATCTCCTCAAGGTCGCGCTGGCTGTTCCGACTGAGCGAGATGATGGACTTCAGCACGCGCGGTGCCGGGAACCGCTTCGATGTCGTATCCACGCCGACGTCCTTCACGCAGATCTTGAGGAGGTCTCCGGCATCCTCCTCATCCAAAATGGTGAAATTTGACTGATACCCGACCACTGGCGCATAGCGACGCAGGATGCGATTGGCAATCGAGTGGAACGTGCCGCCCCAAAGTCCTTGCGGTGTTCGTCCGAGCAATCCTTCCACCCGCGAGAGCATCGCGTTCGCCGCCTTGTTCGTGAACGTGAGGAGGAGGATCTGCTGCGGGAGGACGTCGGCATCGAGGAGGTGCGCGACGCGGTACACGATCGTCCGCGTCTTCCCGCTTCCCGCCCCGGCCAACACGAGACACGGGCCGTCCCCATGGAGGACGACGTCGAGTTGCTCGGGGTTGAGTTCGCGGTCGTAGGAGATTGGCATGGACCTCCATTGTCGCGCGAGCTTGACGAGTTGACTAGGTCGTGCTACGATTATGTCAGTATGCCAAACCAGCGGTACCACGACATGATCAACTGCTTCCTCATGGCGAAGTTCTCGCCGCGGGGTATGTTCCGTTCTTGCCTCACCAGAGCAGTTGACCGCGCTGGTTCGTAACACACGAACACCGCACACCCAACCGCTCCGGCGAGGCAAGAACTCGCCGGGCGGTTTTCATTCCGCCTTGTCTCGATCGCACATTCCCAATCCGGCGGAGAGGAGACACCATGTCCGAGATCGTCCATCCGAAGTTCCTCCAGGGGAAACGGCTGCACCTCCGACCGAGCCACGTCGGCGATGCCGAACGGTACTACCGCTGGCTCAACGACCGCGAGGTGACGCGGTGGCTGCTGCGGCAGACGCCGATCACGCTCGCCGAGGAGGAGGCGTGGCTCAAGCGGATCACCGAGCAGGATTCGCGCGAGGACTTCCACTTTGCGATCACGCTCGCCGATGGCGATCGCCACATCGGTGCGGTCGGCCTCCACCGCGTGAGCTGGATTGATCGCACCGCGTCTACCGGCTGGCTCATCGGTGAGAAGGATGAGTGGAAGAAGGGCTACGGATTCGAAGCCGTCGCGCTCATGCTTGGCTACGCGTTCACGGGGCTCGGGCTTCGCAAGGTCATCTCGACCACACTGGCCCCGAACGTCGGCTCGAACCGCATCCACGAGAAGTGCGGGTACCAGAAGGTCGGCACGCGGCGCCAGCACTTCTTCCGCGACGGTGCGTACCACGACGAAATCCTGTGGGAGCTCTTCGCGGAGGAGTTCGCGCGTGTGGAGCATCAGGCGTTCGTGCACGCCACGCACCCGCCATTCGCCGAGCACGACGACGGCTGCGCGCTCTCATCGTTCTCGAGGTGAACGACGAGAACATAGCGCCTATCTTCTACTACCGGATTGACACGCGAACAGCGCGCCGCTACGATCACGGCAGCACATTACCAACCACCGAAAACGGTTGGGAGGAGGTCTGCCATGGCGAAGGCGGCAACGGAGAACATGGAGCGGCGGTTCCGAGGCCTCACTAGGCCGCAGATCCGCACGCTCATCGAGCTTGACGAGCGTGCGATGAACGCGACGGGCAGCGTGGACATGATGGGCATCGCGATGGATTGCGGCAGCACCATCACCGAGTTCACCGCAGATCACGCGCTTCACTACGCGCGGATGGCGGAGGCGCAAGGAATGCTCGGAGTCGCAGACGCGTGGTACTCGTGGTGCGTGGGGTGGCAACCCGGTGACCGCGACGACCAGAGACGCCGGGAGGAGCAAGTCAAGGCATTCCTCATCCGCAACGGGCGCCTCAACGACCTCAACGAGCGGCGATTCACGTGTACGCTGGACGAGTGGTGTCACGCCGCCAACGTCGCGCTGAAGGATTGCCGCGTCTTCTACATGTTCGATGGCTTCGGTGCGAAAAAAGATGCCCGCGTCGTCCTCAACACCTTCGTGCGCATCAACGACCGCCGCGGCATCCAACGGTTCCTCGCCCGCGCGCTCCAATACGTGAACAAGGACGATGCGGTTGTGGAACTCGCGGCCCGCGCGCTCGGACGCTCGCTCACGACGCGCGAGCGCGAACGCATCGCGTGGCGACTCCTCCGGTGCAGCGCGGACCTCAGCGTCGTGCTCGCGTACATCCGGAAACACCGTCTCCACCGCCTCCACCGTCCGCTCATCACCGCCGCGGTGTCGAGCGTGTGGTACGAGTACGCAACGATACGGGAGTGGGCGGAGTTGCTCCACGTTCCCCTACGCACCCGTGACATCGAACGCTGCTACGAAAAATTCCGCTGCAGCATGAACGAATGCGAGGCACCGGCTGCCGTCGCAGCCGCCGAGGCGCTCGCGCAGCGCTCGAAGCGCTGGCGGACGAAGATGCCGGAGATCTACCGGTGGGCGCGCAGTAATCAGCTCAAGCGTGACGAGGCGGAACGCGCAGAGGAGTACGGGAAGCGCTGCGGGAGGCCGCTCACGACGGAAGAACTCCTCAGCGTCGCTCGCAACATCGCGCGCCAGGCGGCGGACGGCGCCGACTGGGCGGTCGCTCGCCGGAAATTCTGCCTCGACCTCGCAGCGGAACGCATCGCCGCCGCAGTCGGTGCTCCGCCGGAGCACCACGAGGAGCGCGCCACGCCCGCCGCATAGCGGAGCACGGACATCACGCGGACGCATGAGGCCGGACCCATTGGGTCCGGCCTCTTCTTTTTCCTGCAGATTCACCACGCGTTGAACACCGTGAGGAGCCACGTGACGGCGGCGAGGCCGACAAGCACGCGCGCGAGACCGGCGAGCGCCTGAATCTTCACGTAGGCAGACGGGAGCCGATAGAAGATGCCGGTGTACAATGCGCCCGGCAGATCGAACACCGCCCAGAGGAGGAGCGCGAGGAGGACAACGCGCGCACCGGCGAACCGCGGGCCGAGCATCCAGACCATCGGGACGAAGACGATCGCGACAAACGTCGTCACGAGCGCGCTTAGGAGCAGCGCGCGGCGGCGGCCCGCGTCCGTCTCCCCGCAACGCCAGACCTCCTTCGGGATGCGCGGGTAGACCTCACGGCGCACCCACGCATTTCCCCATGCGCAGAAATCAATGAGGTGGAAGAGGACGAGGACGACGACCGTGGTGACGACGAGCGCGAGTGCGGATGACATACGATTGGAAATTAAGATTTAGTTATTGCAAGTATTGCCGAACGTTTGCGTTGTGCTCCTCGAGCGTCCGCGAGAACACCGTGCGGCCGTCCTTCGCGGTGAGGAAGAACCAGTACGGTGATTCCTTCGGGCGGAGCGCGGCGAGGATCGCACTCATTCCCGGGTTCCCGATCGGCCCGCGCGGGAGTCCCGGGTACCGGTACGTATTGTACGCCGAATCCGCCGCGGTGTCCTCACGAGAAACCCGAGGGTCACGCTTGCCCGTCACGTAGTTCACCGTCGCGTCCACCTGGAGGAGCATCCCGCGGTCGCGCCGCTTCCAGAGGATCCCCGCCGCAACCGCGCGATCGTCGTGGTTCGAAATCTCCGCCTCGATGATGGATGCCATCGTGATGATCTGGTGGAGCGATCGTCCGCTCTTCGCGACCTCCTCGCGGATATTCGCATCAATCCTACGATCGAAGTGTTCGAGCATCTTCCGCACGATGTCCTCGACGGACGCATCCGCGTACACGCGGTACGTATCCGGGAAGAGGTACCCCTCGAGACCAATGAACTCGGGCTTCCCGTTGTCGCGGAGGAATGCGTAGTCGCGAGCGAAATCCTTCGGCCGCGGAATCGCGGGGTCGGCGGAACGGTAGTCCATCGCGGGGAACCCTGCGAGCTCGTGGAGTTCCTCCGCCTGCGCGATGCCCTCGCGTTCGAGATACTGACCGATGTCTCGGAGATCCCATCCCTCGATGATCCGAGCCACGCGCTCCGGCCGCGGTCGAGTCGTCGTGAGGAGCCGCGCGAGCGACCACACGGAGAGGTGGGACGAAATCGTGTACGTCCCCGAACGAATGGATCCGCGTTGGATCGCCACGACCGCACGGAAC
>Ga0265296_1004650_pt1 | contig 11799 bp, 14 predicted proteins | sample MunlanPumphouse1_FD_189073 | JGI IMG/M metagenome (GOLD analysis project Ga0265296, IMG submission 189073) | Groundwater microbial communities from a municipal landfill in Southern Ontario, Canada - Pumphouse #1 | ecosystem: Environmental > Aquatic > Deep subsurface > Groundwater | place...
CTCTTGGCAATCAAGGCAACAATACTGGCGCGCAGGGTACAGTTGTTCTGTGGGGCACGATTAAGTCCCAAGTGATTGCTTCTTTGTTGGAAGATTTTAATCGGGCTAATCCTACTTTCGTCGTAAAGTATGAGGAAAAATCTGCAGATACTTTTGACAATGATTTATTAGAAGCACTGGCTTCTGGAGTTGGGCCAGACATGTTTTTTATTTCTGATGACCTAGCTTACAAATATAGTAATAAAATTTTTACTATTCCATACACGAGCTTTCCGATTAATACTTTTAAAAATAGTTTTGTTGGTGCGGGGGAAGTATTTTTAACTTCTAAAGGAGTCTTAGCTCTTCCTCTTACTGTTGATCCGTTAATGATGTATTACAATAGAAGCACTCTTGACGCAAACGGAATTGCTTATCCTCCGGTTTATTGGGATGAATTTTCCAGCCTTGTTTCACTTTTAACTAAAAAAGATGACAGAAATGTAATCACAAAAAGTACAGTAGCAATGGGGCAGTTCTCAAATGTTCTGTATGCCAAAGATATATTAACTACTCTTTTTATGCAGGCAGGAAATTCAATTGTGTCTGAAAAAGATGGCTCTTTTGCATCTGTTTTAAGTGGAAATGGTGCAAAATATGATTTGAGTTCAATTTTAAAATTTTATACAGATTTTGCTGACCCGTTAAAGGATGTTTATTCTTGGAATAAATCTTTCCCTAATTCTCGCGATGCTTTTAGCGCGGAGAATTTGGCATTTTATTTCGGTTATGCCAGCGAACTTCAATCTTTAGTCAATAAAAATCCCAATCAAAACTTTTTGGTTGCCCCTATGCCCCAGATTAGAAATAGTAATTTTAAATTGACTTCTGCTCATGTGACCGGTATTGCTATTTCTTCCTTTTCCAAAAATTTCAATACTGCTTTTACAGCAACAGGCCTTATGGCTAATAGTGATTTTGCTTCGAAGTTTGCCATTTCTCTTGGAGTAGCTCCAGCCCGTCGAGATTTGCTCAAAACTATGCCCACGGACGCGTATTTGCCGATTTTTTATTCCTCCGCGCTTTTTGCCAGAAGTTGGCTTGACCCGTCACCTAAAGATACCAATAACATTTTTCAAGGCATGGTTGAGAAAGTGCTTTCAAATAGCATGTCGGTGACCCAAGCTATAAGTGATGCTAGCGCTAAATTAGGATTATTATTAGTGAAGTAAACCTTATATGAAGAAAGCGAGTTTAAAAATATTTTTTATCGGCACCTTTGTTTTAATCGGAGTTTTTTCTTTGTTTTTTATTTCTAATAATGCAAAAGTTTTAGCCCAAGTTGAAAAAGATACTATCGTAGTGGAAACAACTGGATATTCCATATTAAGTGCAAGTTCTTTTGTCTTTGGAGGGTATTATTCTGGCAATTTTGACAAGAAAGGATTTACCACTTATTTTGAGTTCAAAGAGGATAATTCCAATTTAGAAGTTGATTCAGGAGATTTGTTGGAATATTTTAATTTACTGGATAAAGACAAACAGGAAACAATTATAATTAAACGAGAAAAAGATGTTGAAGGGTACGGTTATTTTTATACCAGTCCTGAACTTCAGCTTTTTTCAGATTATTTTTTCCGAGCTGTTGGTTATTTTAATGATATTCCTGATAAGAAGTATTATGGCGATGTATTGCATTTGAGAACTGGATATATTCCTTATGGGGGAACTCCACCATTTACAGTGATAATTACCTTAACAAAAGATTATAAAGCAATAGAATATAATATTCCGGATGTTTGTGATTTTTTGGGGTCTTTACTTTATAAAGTCTGTGATACCAAGATTTCACCACCAACTCCAAAGCCACTAGCTCCAAAACCAGTAACACCAAAACCAATAACTCCCACAACAACTACTCCTCCAAAAGATTTCAGCGGGGGGTTAGTTCCTTGCGATAATTCAGTTGAGCATCCTTGTGATTTTAATCAATTTTTAAAACTTATTAATACAGTAATAGATTTTATTTTCACTAATTTAGTTCTGCCTATTGCCGCCATAATGTTTGCCTATGCTGGTTTTGAGCTTGTCACTTCAGGTGGGTCAACCGAAAAGAAGTCCAAAGCAAAAAGTATCTTTACTAATGTAGCTATTGGTTTGATTATTGCGGTGGCTGCTTTTCTGATAATTAAAACCATATTATCAATAGTGGGATACACCGGCACAACATTTTTGAAATAGGTTTAGATTTTAAGATTATAAGCGGTATAACCCTGTAGTAGAATTTTGAAAAAATTTCACCACGGGGTATAATATAGATTATGAAGGATTACATAAAGAAAAACTTGTTAAGCATCATTTTAATAGTTTTTATACTAGTTTTGCCTATTTTGTCTTTAGCCACAGATGCAAATACAAAAATTGAAAATCCAATTGGATCAGGAACTATACCGGAAGTAATTCACAAGATTCTGGAAGGCGTAATCAAAATAGGTATGCCGATTATCGTGCTTGCCGTAATTTACTGCGGTTTTCTTTTTGTTTCTGCGCGAGGCAAGCCAGAAGATATTAAAAAAGCTAAAGATGCGTTATTATATACTTTGATTGGCGCAGCCATACTCCTAGGGTCGTGGGGTATAGCGCAGCTTATAACAGAAACGGTAAAAGCATTATGAAAAGTTTAAAAAAATTTATTATAATAATTTTTGTTCTAACGATAATTGCATTGCCCATGTTATCTTTTGCTGGTCCTATAATTCCTGCTGAAAAAGTGTGTGGTGACACTATTGATAATATAGGAGATATAATATGTAAAATCGGTTCTCTTTTGAAATTAGTTATTCCAGTTTTAATTCTTCTTGGGGTGGTTTATTTTATTTGGGGAGTTGTTACTTATTTTATTAATGATGAAGAAAAAGCCAAGAAAGAGGGAAGAGATAGAATAATATATGGCTTGATTGGTTTTGTAATTATTTTTGCTTTACAGGGACTTGTGTCTATTGTTATAAATACTTTTGGACTTGATCAGGGGGCTGGACTCGTTTCGAGTTTTACTCAGAATATTAATCCTGGCAATATAGGCACTGATTCTTCAGGGGCTTGTAGTCTTGGACCTAATCCAAATTTGGGAAATTTATTAAACTATGCCACCTGTTTTATTTATAGTTCTGCTATTCCTCTGATTGTCGCTTTGGCTGTGGCTATGTTTGTTTGGGGAGTTGTTCAATATGTTATAAATACCGATGAAGAAGCGAAAAAAGCAAAGGGCAAGCAATTTATGATTTGGGGAATCATTGGTTTAGTAGTGATATTTGGTGTTTGGGGCATAGTAAAAATATTGAGTTCCACTTTTGATATTAAGTATGTTATTCCACAGTTAGGATAGTATTGACTTGCATCATTTTTGTTCTTTTGTGATATAATATGGGTATATTATTAGCATTATAAGGTCGTTTAATATTATAAATAATTATTATGAAGAAAAAATTAATTGTATTGTCGAGTTTTGTTCTAAGTTCTATGCCATCTTTAGCTTTGGCACAGACAGGAGGAGGATGTGATAGTCCAAATGCGTTACGTTCCGGGACAGTTGAGTTTGTGATTTGTAAAATTGGGGATATTTTGGACATTATTATCCCAATACTTATTATTTTAGGAGTAGTTTATTTTATATGGGGAGTTATTACTTATTTTATTGGTAGTGATGAAGAAGCTAAGAAAAAAGGAAGAGATAGAATTATTTACGGTATCATTGGCTTAGTAGTCATTATTGCTATGTGGGGCCTTGTTGGTATTATTACCAGAACTTTTGGCTTAGGTGGTGAAATTAATGATCTTCCCAACCTTACACCTCCCTATTAATTTTAGAGTTAATTTTAATTTCTAATAGGATGGATTTACTCTTTACAAATGTAGCTTATGCCAGCGTTGATTCTTTCGTGTCGAATATCAATAAGCTCATCATAAACCCGCTCATTATACTCCTTTTTGCTCTGGCAGTAGTGTATTTTCTGTATGGTGTCTTTGAATTTATTTCAAATCAAGAAAATGAAGAGAAAAAAACAAAAGGCAGAAGTCATATGATTTGGGGAATTGTTGGAATTGTCATAATGATGGGAGTGTTTACAATCTTGAATATGATTATGAACACTTTCAATATACAAGGAATAAATCCACAAGAGGGAACTGTGCAATTACCGTCTGATTAAACTGAATAGGATATGAAAACAAAACCCCCCACTTTTTAAAGTGGGGGGTTTTGTTTTTGGGAATTATTTTAAGCGTGTTTTAGAGGTTCGGATAAGTATTTATCTTCGGCATGAACATATCTCCACAAAAAGATTATAGCTACGATTATTACGGCTAAAATAATCCATTGCATTAAACCAGTAGGCAAGAAACTATTTGATCCAACTAAAGCATTGGCTGTGAGGCTGCTATAACTATCGTTAGTATTGCTATCTGTAGTTTTTGAGACAGTGGTATTAGAAGTGTCAGAATTTTGGGTAGTGGTATTTGAAACATTTGTTGAAGATGAATTGTTAGACGGGTTATTGTTTGTATTTGTATTGGTGTTATTTACATATTGAACAGGATAATCATACGGAGTGAATCTTAGTCCACTTTCTAGTGGGCCACCACGAGCATAAGCAGGGGAAGCTAGTAAAAGTCCAAAAATAAAGGCTAAAATGCCTAAAATCAATATTAATTTGTTATTTATTTTACTCATACGAATAAGTATAGCACTTATCAATATAAAAGTCAAGCGTGGGCAAGGGGGGACTCGAACCCCCACCCCTTACGGGACCAGTTCCTAAGACTGGAGCGGCTACCAATTACGCCACTTGCCCAAGTATTTTTAATGCGACTTTTTTCTTTCTTGATAAGCATAGCACATTTCCTTTATATATTTCATTGAGTATAGTAATACTATCTTTTTTGCCAAATAAAAGAATATAAATAGAACTACTTTTTAATTTACAAATTGAACCTCCCTCAACTTTAAAAAGTATTTTACACATTTTTAAAATCCAATCAAGAAATTCTTTGCTGGCTGAACAAAGCCGTACTTTATATTGTGGATGTTTGCTTTCAGGATGCTTAGATATTGATATGCTTCCATCACCATCTATACATCCCCTAAAAAAGTCACCGAAATATTTTTGAGGTATTTTTAATTCTGATATTGTTTTTGATTTTTTTGGTGTTAGTCCTAAGTCTAACAGAAAATTAAAAAAATTTTTATCCCCAAATTGAAACATATAATACTTTTTTTCTTTTGACCCACCTCTTGCTGTTCTACTAAATTTATTTGTAATTCCTAAATATTTTCTACAATTTTTGACCATCTCATGGTCTTTTGATGTAATAATTATATGTCTTAAATCACTAGATAAATTACCATCAGTTGCAATTACTCCTATGATATATGCAAAATTATTATTCCAAATTAATTTTACTTTGTTTTTTCGGTATGCCATATTCTTATTATACTAAAACATATAGCATATGCCAATAGTTATAAGATAAAGAATTTGTTAATTTCTTTTGTGTCCGCCCTGTAGGGATCGAACCTACGACCTTATCCTTAAGAGGGATCTGCTCTACCAGCTGAGCTAAGGGCGGAAAAAATTTCTTATTTAAATTTAACATAATTTTTTTTATTTTGAAAGTTTTATTAAATAATGTTATATTAGACGAACGGCCTGGTAGCCAAGTGGTAAGGCATTCCTCTGCAAAAGGAATATACGGCGGTTCAATTCCGCCCCAGGCCTCATGGCAGAAATGCCAATGCCCGAGTGGATAAAAATGAAACTGCTTTCATTTTTATCCGAACAAAGTGAGGAGACCGACAATCGGGCATCTGTATTTTAAAAAATACGAAGTATATTTTTTTAATGCCCGAGTGGCGGAACTGGTATACGCACACGACTTAAAATCGTGTCTCGTAAGGGATGTGGGTTCGATTCCCACCTCGGGCACAAGATTACTTTTCTCTAAGCAATTCGTCAATTTTTTGCCTACTTTTTTCTCCTTTGTCTATTTGTATGTCAATAAAAGGGATTACTTTTGTTTGCATATTTTTCTTAATATGATCACGTAATTCTCCTCTCTTTCGTTTAGCAAAATCCAACGCATCATGTTCTTTTTCATCAGGTAGAACTGTTATAAAAATAGTGGCGCGTTTTAGATCTGGAGAAACATCACAAGAAGTGACAGTAATCAAAGAAGTGCCATTGCTCTCATGCTCCAAAAATTGAGCTGACAACTCTTTTAAAAAATTTGCTACTTTTTCATTTCTTTGCATCATTATTTTTAATCCTTACAAACTCCAGTTTGTAAGGATGTTATTATGTTTGGGTAATATTAAATGATTCAATCATATCTCCTTCAGCAATTTCTATTTTTGATTCAATCATCATTCCGAATTCAGATCCTTCTTCGACTTCTTTTACTTTTGTTTTAGCTTTTTCTAAATTTACTATTTTTCCGCGTCCAATTTCAAAATCTCGACGCATAATTTTAACAATTTTATCTAAAACCATTCGTCCTTTTAAAACTTTACCGCCTACTATTTGACGTTCTTTGGTACGGCTAAAAGTTTTTAGAATTTTAGCGCTACCGGTTGTTTCCATGGTTTCAACCTTTGGTCTCCTTTTTTCCATTTCAGCTTCCAGCCATTCAGTCATTTTATAGATAATATCAAAAGAAGAAATAGTAATGCCTCGTTTGTCAGCTAATTCAACCGCGCTTTTATCTATTTTTACATTAAATGCTATAACCAAAATATTTTCGCTTCCGCTGATAGTTTTTATGTCCGATTCTGAAATAGGCCCCACTCCTTTTTGCACAATTTTGAATTCTGCATTTTTACTTCCTGTGGCGTTAAGCTCGTAGGTTATTTTTTTTATTTCTTTTTCTATAGCTTCTATAGAACCAGCAATGTCTGCTTTTACTATAATAGGAATTATTTTTTTAGTATTTTCAGAGTCAGAAGGACGGTCCTTAAGAGAGTTTCCCCAAGGACCATCCTTAATATTTAAAGAATTTATGTATTTTTCCACTTCCTTTTTATTTTCAAAAGATTTAAATTCTGCTCCTATTTTAGGCATTTTACAAAAACCAACCAAGCGTATAGGAGAAGAAAAAATCGCTTCTTCTATGGGCTCTCCCAAAAAGTTTTCCATAATATTAGTAGCGCAAAAACTGTCTTCTACTACCACTGTCATTCCTTTTTTTAGAGTGCCATTTTTAACAATGAGAGTGGCTTGTATTCCGCGTCTAGAATCAAGTTTAGCTTCAATTACAAAACCGGAAGCGTTTTCATTTTTATCACCGGTGAAGTTTTCCATTTCAGCCAAAATATTAATCAATGAAAGTAAATCATCTATGCCCGTGCCAGTTTTTGCCGAAATTTCAACAAATGGAATTTTACCACCATAGTTTTCAAGATAGATTTCATTTTCTGCTAATTCTGTTTTTGTTTTCTCTATATTCGCATTTGTTTTGTCTATTTTATTTATTGCTACGATACAAGGGATCTTATTTTCAACTATTGTTTTCCAAGCTTCAATCGTTTGAGGCTTTACTCCGTCTTCAGCTGAAACAATTAAAATTGCGATATCCGCAATTCGCGCTCCACGTTCACGCATTTTTGAAAATGATTCGTGACCAGGCGTGTCAATGAAAGTTATTTTTCTTCTTTCTCCTTTTTCTGACAAATGTTCTACTTCATAAGCAGTAATTTTTTGAGTTATGCCTCCCACTTCTTTCTCCACGATATTTGTTTTTCTTATGTAGTCGAGAAGGGTAGATTTACCATGGTCAATATGGCCCATAATTACCACTACCGGTGGCCTCGCCCGTAGGTCTATGGCCGAGGGTCTTTCTATGTTTTTTTCATTATTTTTTTCCATAATATCATATTCGCGAAGTCTCTTAAAATTTTTTATCCTGCGCCCTTCCCGGAGTACTGGGCGGGACCCTCGGATGAAAAAATTTTTATAAGCTTTGCTTTTATACTTTTGCTTTTTTCAGCACTTCTTTTTCTTCAATGGTGAGTTCGTATTCCGATTTTCCATTTTTAACAGGCTTAGCAAAAATACTCATTCGTTCGCGAGAATACAAGCTTGAAAATACTACTCCATCGCCATCTTCATTTACCATGCCAACTGCAAAACTTTGATTGCTACCCTGGTCAGGGAAAGGATTAAAGCGTATAGTCTCTAGGCCTCTTATACTTTTTTTTAATTTTTTATTTACTTCGATGAGTTCCTTTTCAATGTTTTCTTTTGCGGATTTTAATTTTGAAGTATTTTCTTCTAAAGTTATTATGCTTTCTTCTAAATCTTTTCCCTTCTTCCCAGAGAAAAATCTTTTTAAACGCTTTTCTGTCCTGATAACCCAAATAGCGCTGATTAAAATAGCGATCCCAATAAAAATAAAAAAAGTAATTTCGAGCTTTATATTCATCCCGTACGAAATCCTATCACTATTTTTTATGATAGAATTGTTATGTTATAATTAATTTCCCGTAATTTCGTACGGGATTCATACGTTTTCAATATATACTATTTTAATGACAAAATCAAACAAAAGTTTAAAGAAAATTTATTTAGATTATGCGGCTTCAATATCTCCAAACCCAAACTCTATTCATGCACTCGGAATACAGGCTAAGACAAAACTTCAAAATGCACGTGTAAAGGTCGCAACTATTTTAAGATCTCGGCCCGAAGAAATAATTTTTACTAGCGGAGGAACAGAAAGTAATAATCTCGCTATTCAAGGAGCTGTTTTAGCTTGGCGAGAAAAAAAATTACCGCATATTATCGCTACTAACATAGAACACCCTTCAGTATTAGAAACTTTCAAAATACTCAAAAAAAGAAGATTAGCAGAAATTTCAATAGTGCCAGTTGAAAAGAATGGGATAGTGGATGTGAAAAAAATAAAAAAAGAGATAAAGAAAAATACGGTACTTGTATCGGTAATGTATGCCAATAATGAAATTGGTACAATACAGCCGATTCGAGAGATTGCCAAAGAAATAAGGTATTATAATAAAAACAACAGGCAAGGCCTGTTTTTTAACAGGCCTTGCCTGTTTCATACGGATGCTGTGCAAGCAGTAAATTATTTGGATTTAAATGTTGAAAAATTAGGGGTAGATTTGCTTTCACTTTCTGGTTCAAAAATAGAAGGGGCGGGAAGGGTTGGAGTGCTTTACAAAAAGAAATCTGTTCTGCTTACAGCCATATTTGGAGGAGGGGACCAAGAATTAGAATTACGTCCTGGTACAGAAAATTTGCCGGAAATTTTAAAATTTTCTAAAGCATTAGAATTAGTTCAAAAAAATAAAGAAAAAGAATCAAAACGTTTAACTAAATTACGAGATTATTTTTTTGAAAAATTACATCATTCTAACATTCTAACGAATATTGGAATGATGATAAATGGAGATAAGGAAAACCGGTTACCAAATAATATAAATATCACTTTTCCAAAAATCCCGAGTGATCTTTTAGTAATAGAACTTTCAGCAAAAGGAATAATGGTATCATCAAAAAGTGCCTGTAAAAGTTCCCGCAGGGAAGGTTCATATGTTACAGATGCAATACGTTCTGCGGAAGACGGGCTTCTGCCAGCTGGCAGAAGCCCGTCTTCCGCAGATGAAATCGGAGGATTGCGTTTTTCTTTAGGTAAAGACACTACTAAAGCTGACATTGATTACACTATTAAAATTTTATCTGAAATTTTGAAAAAACTAAAAAAGTGGTACTATTAAACTATGGAGAAATTTGGTAGGAATATACGTAAACTTGCGGGCGTTGTAGGTCTTTCCGCTTTATCAATGCTTTCGGAAAGTAAAGCTCAAGATGCTAAGCAACAAGCGGATAATATTGATTATGATTTTAAAAATAAAATAGAATGGACGAGAAGTGAATTAGGGTCAAATAAGAGTTCTACAGAAGGACTTGCACGTTTTTTAGCGGAAGAAATATTCTCTAAAAAAGAAGAATATAAAAAAAATACTGAAGAAATTATTTCCTCTTTAAATGAAGCATTAGAATTTCTTTCAAAAAAATCTTTAACCCCAGAAAATTTGGAGCGCAAGAAAGATTTAGGAGAAAAACTAAAGAAGTATCAAAAAGGACTTGAAGATTTAGAAAAGCTAGAAAAACAAAAAGAAGTGCCACGTGCTTTAATAGAGGAAAAAATAAATGACATAAAAAAGATTGTTTCGTATTATGATATTGGGAGACAGTGGGTCCTAGATAATTTAAAAGATCCAGTGTATGCAGAAAGATTTAAAGAAGAAAATGAGAAGAGTTTTCCCGATATGCCAGCCATAAAACTAGAAGAATACATTAAAAAAATGAGTTCTCTGAGAGAAAAGCAAGCGTCTGATAGTAAATTTTTAATATCAAAAGACATCAATAGTAGTTCTAGTGATAAAAATCGTAATCTTGAAGCTTTTTATAATCTTGATAATGATAAAATTTATCTGCCAATAAATAACAATGATTCGCTTCGAGCTATCAATAATGTTATTCACGAGTATTCTCATAAAATAACAAAAGCAAATGAATTTCTTTCAGAAAAAGCGATAGAACTTTTCTTGGAGGCATTTGATAATTCTTCTACTGTGTCACATTTTCGTTTTACTAATTCAGGAGATGCTTCTAGAGTGATTAACTATTTTTCAGATCCCACAGAAATGTATGCTAGAAAAAAAGTATTTGAGTATGATCTTGAAAGACTTGGTGTAAAAAAATATGGGGAAGAATTTACTATAGAACATTATAAAAAAGTACTTGAATTGAAAAATAAAGGTAAACTAAATAAAGGAAGTGATGAATTTCTTTATATTATAAAACCTACAATGATTCGGAAAGTTATGAATGAAATAGCGAATATAAATTCTATTCAAAAAAAGAACGAAAACCTCGTTTAAACAATGAGAGCTTTAGACTCTCATTGGGCTAGCTGTTTTGTGGTATGCTATATAAATGAGAAAAGAACCATTGGTAACAGGAGAGTATTATCATATTTATAATAGAGGAGTGGATAAACGAGATACATTTAATGATCTCAAAGACCTTGAACGTTTTAAAGAAAGCATAAAACAATTTAATCAAATTGAGGGAATAGGTAGTTTAGAGATGCATCATAAATCAGTGAGAGCTTTAGACTCTCACTCTGCTCAGATAAAATCAGAGCCACTTGTGGCTTTTGTTGCTTTTTGCATTAATCCAAATCATTTTCATTTTGTTCTAAAGCAACTTGTTAATGATGGAATAGCAAAATTTATGCAAAAAATACTCGGAGGATATACTTACTACTTTAATCAGAAGAATAAAAGATCGGGGTCACTGTTTCAAGGAACTTTTAAATCTAAATTGATTGATGGTGAAAATTATTTTAGAAAAACATTTGCATATGTAAATAAAAATTATTTTGTTCATAATATACCGAAAAGTAAATTACATTTTATTTTTGCAAGTGACACAGAATATGAAAATGGATTTTTTGATTTTGTTTCTAATATTGAAGGGCAAGAAATGCTGAATATTTTTTCTGGCAAAGATAATTTAGAAAAACATTGCAAAGAAATGATATCTATTATTCAAGCAGAACGAGACGAAGATTCTTTAAAAAATCTTTTTCCAGAAGAACTTAATGGAATATCTCAGTGAGAGTCTAAAGCTCTCACTGGGGCTAATTGAAATTAAATTGACATTTGTGATATAATCAAAATATGGATATTAAAGATTTAAATAAACCGCAACTTATACTACTTGCCATACTGCTTTCCTT
>Ga0265296_1004652_pt1 | contig 11799 bp, 15 predicted proteins | sample MunlanPumphouse1_FD_189073 | JGI IMG/M metagenome (GOLD analysis project Ga0265296, IMG submission 189073) | Groundwater microbial communities from a municipal landfill in Southern Ontario, Canada - Pumphouse #1 | ecosystem: Environmental > Aquatic > Deep subsurface > Groundwater | place...
ACTTCACAGCTAGCCCAGATGAAGATGTAAAAATTATTGCCATCAAGATTGCGGGAGACATTACTAATACTTTTACCGCCGCCGGTCACGGAAATCTTCATCAGAAAATTGGCAGTATTAAACTTTTTGATGGCTCAACCCAGATTGGTAATGTATCCGCTTTTACTAATGGTACTGATTATGCCTACACTGAATTAACTGGCCTTTCTTTAGTTATCGCCAGGGGTACAACTAAAGCTATTGATATTAAATTAGATATTTTGGACAGCAATGATTCTCCTTATTATTTTGGGATAGTGGCTAATACTCATATTTCAGCTGTTGGACTAAGTTCTGGTCAGCCAGCCGCTGTTTCTGGTACTTTCCCTATTGCTAGTCAGGCAATGACTTTTAGCCCTGCAGGGAGTTTGAGTATAGCTCTTGATTCAAATAGTCCGGCTTCTGCTCAAGTGGTAGCTGGTTCTACAGGTGTAGAATTTACCAGAATTAAATTTGCTGCCACTATGGAAGATATATCAATTATTAAAATTAAAGTTACTCTCACGGATGGTAGCGCTACAAATTTTGTTAAAGTTTCTCTTTACGACGGAACAACCTGGAAAGCCGATGCCTTTATTGGAGCAGATGAAGCTAACAAAGCAATTTTTAATTTTCCATCTGGTTCTGAAATTATCATTTCTAAGTCCGTTCCAAAAGTGTTGATTATCAAAGCCGAATTAGCTGATCATACTAAAATTATTTCTGGTAGTGCTTTAGCTTTAGGAATTGCCAGTCCAGCTGATGTTACTAGTCAAGGACGTTCCAGTGGGAATTTTGTCGTTGCCACCGGCGTTGCTACGGTTGGTAATCCAATGTATGTCTATCGAACCAAACCAACTGTCAAATTGGCTTCTTCAGGATCGCCTTCTGGGGGCGGTTCACCGAGCACTAATGAAACCGTATTCAAGTTTGATGTGGCAGCCCCAAATACTGGCTTTGATTTAAATATCAACACCATCAAATTCACGATTAGCTCTAATAGCACCTCTGCTGCCCAAACACTTGATGACGGAGTTTGGTATCTCTACAAGAGCACCGACCTAACCACTACCATAGGTTCAGCCACTCCTTTTATCTCGGGCACCACCATAGCTTATGGCTATCTCGCTATTTATCCGACCAGCGGATTCACTGTCGGCAGCAATAGCGCGACAACCTATGTCTTGAAGGGTTATACTACCGGAATGAACGTTGGCTCTGGTGGTGAAACTTTAACTGTCGGTATTGGGGAGGGCGATTTTTACTGGGATGACGGCTCGGGAATAAACGATAATAAGCATGTTTTGAATTTACCGGTTTGGGGAGGCACTTCTATCTATTAATTTATCTAGCACCAAATCAAAACTGTCCATCGCTGGGAAGTTTTTATTTAAGATATAGTGAGTAGCAGGGTGAGATAAAATTTGATAAGCTAAACTTGCGGAGCTAAGTCGGGGATATAAATATACTCCTGTTGTCTCTGGATAATGGTTCTAACGTTGTTCACGATGCGGAGCAAAAAATAATCGCCAAAAAGGCGGTTTTTTGGTAGAATAAAAAATAGCTAAATAAATGCCAAGACATGTTAAGTTAGCAACTTTTATTGATCGGGTTTTTGAGTTTTTAAAAACCATCCCGAAGGGCAGGGTAGTGACTTACGGAATAGTGGCAAGGCATTGCCATGTGCCGAGCGCCCGGAACGTTGGTTGGATTTTGAAGCAAAATACCGATCCCGATAAAATTCCATGCTATAAAGTCGTTCGTTCTGACGGACGTTTGGCAAAAGGATACAAATTCGGCGGCCCAGAAGAGCAAAAAAAACGCCTAATAGCTGAAGGTATTAAATTTGACAGTCTTTATGATATTATCGCAGGTCACCCTTTTTATTCAGGATTTCATCGAAGACAGGCGAACTTCGGAAGAGGTTGCAAAACTTATAGTAAAGATAACCGAAGAAGGCCAAAAGGCAGATAAATCAAAACGTCCAGGAGGGAATATCAATTGAACCTGACCGCCTTTGCGAATCGCTAAGGCGGTCAGGTTCTAACGTCCCTCCTTCGTCCTGAGATTGCCGAAGGACTACGGACGGGCAAAGCGTTCACCATGCGGAGCAGATGATTCTTGTGAATCCGACTCGTTCCCGTCCAAGGAATCGCCAAAAAGGCGGTTTTTTGGTAGAATAAAACAAGGGTCGACTATTTAAGCGCAATTAATAAATATTTTATTAGTATTTACAATTATGGACTCATCTAATTCTCCAACTACAAAACCGTTATTTAAGGGCACCCAAATTGTGTGGTATGTTCTTTCGTTTCTTGAAGTATTGCTTGCGTTCCGTTTTATGTTCAAATTAATGGGGGCTAATCCCGGAGCTGGATTTACGAGCTTTATCTACGCCATTACGTGGCCATTTACTGCCCCTTTTCTTGCAGTATTTCCGAGAACCGCTATACAGGGCAGTATCTTTGAATGGACAACACTTTTGGCAATGTTTGTCTATTGGCTTATAGCAAAAGGCATTATTCGGCTTCTTGTCATGAGCAAAACGGTCTCGACTTCCGAAGCGGCAGAGAAGCTCGGAAAATAAAAAGAAGCGTTAAGTAAATTTATGGAAGAAGCGGAGGAAAAAATTATTCATATCGTTTTGGAAGAAGGTATAATGTGTGCATTAACGAATAGGGGAAGAATTTTCATTCAGACTCCAGCTCAAGACGCGGAAGGAAATTATGAGTGGAGGGAGGTAAAACTGCCTGATTTTAAAAATGGATAAGTCAAAGAGATTTTTGGGAAAATTTTTTAACAGCATACTCGCCGCTGTATTGCTTTTTGGTTTTGGCTATTACTACAGAGATGGCATCAGCCTTTTTTTGCAGGATGCTTTAAACCGATTCCAGCCTTGCCAACGGCCGATAGAATATTCTATAGCAGGCATTGACCCGCGTTTCGGCATAACAGAGGCGACGCTATTAAGCGATATTGCACAGGCCGAAAAAACATGGGAAGCCCCGATCGGCAGGCAATTATTTGAATATTCTCCCGCGGGAAATTTAAAAATAAGCTTTATCTACGACTACCGGCAGAAAGCTACAGACGAATTGCAGAAATTAGGGATAGTTATCAATGACGATAAATCTACGTATAATACAGTAAAAATTAAATACGATTCGCTTATTATCTTATATAATGAAGAAAAAGCGTATGTCGCGGCTTTAGTTGAAAGTTATAATGCAGATAAAAGATCCTTTGAAAAAGATGTTAGTTATTGGAACAACCGTGGCGGAGCAACGAAAAGAGAGTATGATTCTCTTGAACAAAGAAGAAATGACTTGAATGATCAAGTTGTGCTCATTAATCAAGCGAAAGACTCCCTGAATAAGCTGATTAATACCATCAACTCAACGGAAGTAGTCCTTAATAAATTAATTATCGGACTTAATCTTCAAGTGGATACGTACAACATGATTGGCTCGTCAACAAGCAAGGAGTTCAATGAGGGCGAATATGTAAGCAATAAAAATGGTACGGCAATTAATATTTTTCAGTTCAATAATAAAAATATGCTTATGAGAGTCCTTGTCCACGAATTTGGCCACGCATTGGGCCTAGAACACATTGATAATCCCGATGCCATAATGTATTACCTGAATGAAGGTATGAACGAAAAGTTGACGGCAGATGATATCGCAGCCTTAAAGAAAAAATGCGGGATTAAGTAAGCTGCTCAAAATTTGTATGAAAGTTAAAAGGTGTTATAATTAAACTATGCTTATTACTATTATATTTGTTTTGCTGGCTCTTTGGCTGATAGGATTTCTCGGTTTTCATATTCTTGGTTCGTTCATCCATATCCTATTAGTTATAGCTGTTATTATGTTCTTGTGGAGGGTTATACAAGGCAAAAATCCGCTTAAATAAGGGCAACGCAGACATATTATTATTTCCCATTATCGTGGCATTAATTATAGCTATTTTAGCCGTTATTTTAGCTTTTCAAAATACTGCTATCATACTGGTGACTTTTTTAATTTGGAAGTTCGAAGGTTCGTTAGTCTTGGTTTTGTTGCTGGCATTTATTATGGGGGTCATAGCAAGCTTATTAATATTATTGCCTCGGATAATAAAGAAGGGACTGATAACCTTTAACCAAAAGAAAAAAATCAAAGAATTAGAAATAAAATTAGAAGAAAAAAAGGAAGAAGTTAATTCGGGAGAGATAGTCTAAAAGATCAATTCCCACTGCCTTGCATAAGGGGCGGTTTTTTGATAGGATGAAAATGAAAGGTCGTATATCTTTAATTAACCAATATACAAAAAACTATGCAGAAAATTAAAAATAACCCATTACTTATAGCTTCTTTAGTATTGGTAACTACTCTTTATTTTTCAGTCGCCCTTGCCAAGGCACAAAATGAGAAGCAAGTTAATAGCGCCGAGCATCAGAGCGCAGTGTCAACTTTTGTTCAGACCCTTTTAAATGTGGCTGACAGAGAACAGGGAGGAATAGGCGAACAGGTAAGGGTGGTTGCCCAGGCACAGAATGAAACCAAAGACAAGGTGGCTGATGGAATAGATAAAATCCAGAATAGAAGTAAGGTCAAGACGTTTTTAATCGGGACTGATTATAAAAATATCGGTCAGTTGCGTAGCGAGATGGTGAAAACTGGAAATCAGATTGACTGGTTGAAAAGATTATTAGAAAAAACAACGAGCGAAGAAAGTAAAACAGCTCTTCAGGGACAAATCCAAACATTAGAACAGGAGCAGCAGAAGATTAATGACTTCCTTAAAGCCAACGAGAGTAAATTTAGTCTGTTTGGTTGGTTTGTCAAATTATTCAATAAATAATTAAATAACAAATACTAATTATCCCAAAATCGTCTCTTTATAGGGGCGGTTTTTGTTTTTATAACCCAGAAAAGGTTCCTGACACCTTTTTCATGCACTTTTTAGCTATATTCAGCCGTTTGAAGATGGGAACAAAAGGACCGCCAGGCTTGGGGCAAACGCCGTATTGCTGGCGTATGGTTTGGCGCCTCTTTCTTACCGCAGCGTTGACGAAAACTATTATCGCGAAGCAATGCTGGTGTTTTATGAATTGAATTCAATTGCGCCATTTAAAAAGATATTCATCGGCCAATACGATTTCGCGGCGCAAAATTACGCCGTAAAATAAGTGAATACTGCAACATAAGCGTTAGTAATTATTTATAAATGATACGCCCTGTATATGTTTCTGACGGATTCAGCTATTCTAATTTGACATAAATGAAGCAATATGATATAGTTTATTTACAATAAATCAGTTCTTTTTATTATTTACTTGCGAGTAGTCATAGCCAGAAGCCACTGATTTTTCGGCGGTTGCTGGCTGTGACTACGGGAGTAGCACGAAAGCAGAAGGAGGAGAACAATGAGTAAGCCTATCACGATTGGTCAGTCTCACAACGTTATCTCGATCCTGGCAAATAATGTAAATTGGGATGCCCTTGCAAACAGCGGAGATATTTTGCAGAAAATCATTGACCATCCGCGGGAATCCGGCGAGCAATTCACTTTGTTTCTTAATAATGGCGGCAATATGATTATCGGCTCGCCGATAATTATCTCCATAGACCGCACCGTACCCTTTGACCCGGTAAAGCTATTGGGCCAGGTCTGGACCATCGAAGAGCAGGACGAACGTTCGCTTGCCCTGACCCAGGTAAATCTGGCCAATGTCCGGCTCGAGCACATGCTCAAGAAGGGCGAAGACCGGATTGCGGGCGAGGAGAAGCTCAAACGACTCAAGAAAGCCAACCATATCCGCTTGGATGCCAAAGTCTTCCAGACCCTCTGGGAAAACCAGGCATTGATTCCCGAAGCCTGGAAACAAGAGACCCATGGCAACACGACCTATATCTTCTTTGATGGCACTATTCTGCGCATCCCTGATGGCAATCGCTATGTCCTCTACCTGTACTGGAACGATGGCCGGTGGGGCTGGGACTTCTATTGGCTCGACCGTGACTGGGACTCCTTCGTTCTTTCCGCGGTCCTCGCAAGTATCTAATTGTCCTTTGAACTTCGTCCGCAAATCCCCGAAAACGCATCGCGCTTTTCGGGGATTTTTTATTTTGTGATAAAATAAAAGCGGCAATAGGCGAATATGCGAAGGGGAGAAGATGTTTCTTGTGGAAGGGTCGAAAAGGTGTCAGGTATCTTTAAGTTAAATTATATTATACTTCTTTAATGCCTCGCATACCACGCATAGATAAAGCAGACTTAGTTTATCACGTCACTAATCGCGCGAATGGCCGGCAGCGGATTTTTAGTGAGAATAAAGATTACTTACTCTTTGAACGTATTATCCAAGAAGCGCAGGAACACACTAAGATGCGCATATATAGTTTTTCGGTAATGCCAAACCATTGGCATTTTGTGATTTCACCGAGAAACGATGGCGATCTCGGTATTTTTATGCGCTGGCTCACCCTTACTCATACGTAAAGGCATCACGCTGCAACAAAAACAATAGGCGGAGGTCATATTTTTCAATGTCGTTATAAATCTTTCATGGTTTCAACAGATGAGTATTTCCTTGCGTTGTGCCGATATGTGGAACGCAATGCTTTGCGCGCCGGGCTCGTCCAACGAGCGGAAGATTGGCGATGGTCAAGTCTTTGGATAAGAATCAATGGTGCGGAAAAGGTAAAAAAGTTTCTTGCCCCATGGCCGGTTTCTGAACCTACTAATTATCTTAGTTGGATAAATGAGCAAGAAGAACGGGAAATTCTTGATTCCATTCGTGGCGCTATCCGTCGCGGTAATCCATTTGGTGGAAAGGAATGGACGCAGAAGATTGTAAAACAATTTAGTTTGGGATCTACATTTCGTAGTAGGGGAAGGCCAAGAAAAGGTGGCTGACCCTATTTCTCTATTTCTCTCACATTAAAGGAAATGTTATAATATAAAAATATGAATCGTGCTTTTTCTAAAATTTGGGTTTTAATTATCTTTATCATCCTTGTTGGCGGTGGATTTTTTGCTTGGCAGTATTTCGGTGCGCCGGAAGAAATAACTAATTGGAAGACCTACAAAAATGAAGATGTTGGGTTTGAGGTTAAATACCCCCAAAATCTAAAAGAGGAATGGAAGCTTCCCGAAGAAAGCTTTGCTCTTCACGAGTCCTGGGGAAAACAAATAGGCAAAAGACTTTTATTATTTTTGATGGCTGATTCTGAAAAAATTTATGGTTTTGGATTTTCCGTTTATTCGAATCCTAATAATCTTACCTTAGGAGAATTTAGTCAAAAATTAATGGATTGGATGAAGATGGGTTGCCAACTTAAAATAACAGAAGATGTTTCACTTGGAGATAAACAAACACCGGGAGTAAAATTTATTTTTGATAATTGTAATAGCGCTAGAGCACAGGATGAAATTATAAACCAAGTTTTAATCAAAGAGGACAATAATATTATTGAAATCTCCGGCATTGGAAGCTCATCTGATTCAGAATTTATAGAAAATTTTAGTAAAATAATTTCTACTTTTGAATTCAATAAACCAGAAGAAACGATAGGGAATTATATAAAAATTCTTTCTCCTGATGGAGGCGAAGAGTGGGAAGAAGGAAAAACGCATACTATTAAATGGCAATCAAGTGGCGTAAATAAGGTTAATATAGAATACGGTGATGGAAAGAGTTGGCATATAGAATTAGGATATCCTGCCGAAATCGGAGAATACTCGTGGACACCCAAGGAAGTTATTAGTCAATACGAAGGTTTCACCGGCAAGGACCTTACTGAAATTAATGTCAAAATAGGCATTTGGGACGCAGAAAATGCGAATATTTTTGATAAGAGCGATAATAGTTTTATCCTCATAGAGGAAGGCAAAACTGCGGACCAGAATATTTATAGAAATTAAGAATAAGAAAAATGGGGAAAATGGGGAAAAATGGTGTCAGGAAAAACGTTCGGATTTTGTCCAGAGTACGGAGTTAACAATAATCGCCAATTAGGCGGTTTTTTGATAGAGTGAAAGTATGAGAAAAGATATTATTTCATTAAAAGATTCTGTTGAGTATCAAAACGGTTCGGTAGTAAGCAAGGAAATCCTGAAAAGTGAAGGCGGAACGGTGACAATTTTCGCTTTTGACACAGGGCAGGGACTAAGCGAACATGCCGCTCCATTCAATGCGTTAGCGCAAATTATTGACGGAGAAGCGCAAATTAATATTGAGAAAATATCATATGCGCTTACGGAAGGGCAAATGATTGAACTTCCCGCCAATAAGCCCCATTCCCTGAAAGCATCCAAGAGATTCAAAATGCTTTTAGTGATGATAAAATGAAGGGTCGAAAAGGTGTCAGGAACATTTTGTTATGATAAAAATGAAACAAAAATTATATTGGACTAAATTTGGTAGAATTTATATGCGAAGAGGATTTCATCCTCTTCTTAATCTCCGCTTGCTCTATGAAATATTTATTTCATTTCGAAGTTCGATGGATAAATATAAATTGAGCGAGAGATGAGATTTATCTCATCGAACTTAATAAATTAAAGCTCGATATATGAATTTAGGAATATTAATTATTTTGATTGCCCTATTAGGATATATTAGCAATTGGCTTAATTGGCGTTATCTGAATTATTCGGCAGTTCGTTTACTATTTTATGTTGGAGCCGTTATTCATGAAATGTCTCATATTATATTTTGTCTTTTAACCGGGGCAACTATTACAGGGATTAGTATTTTTTCAAGAGAGCCCCATATTACTCACTCTAAATCGAAGATGCCATTCGTCGGACAATTATTAATATCATTAGCGCCAATAGTCGGTGGCTTAGTATTTCTTTTTTTAATCAATAAATATTATTTGGTTAATTATTTTGAAATACCTCAATTTTCTGATTGGCAGGGTGTTTTAACTGCTCCATTAAGTATTTTATCTCAAATAAATTTGATTAATTGGCAAAGTTGGCTGATGATTTTACTGTTTTTAAACGTTGGCGCTATGATTGGGCCATCCGTACAGGACCTGAAAAACATTTGGCCGATAATGATTGTTCTTCTTTTTGTTAAATGGCCCCCGATAATGAATTTAAGCTTATTGGTTATTATCCTAATTTTAACCAATATAATAATTCAAATTGTTTTAATATCAGTTATTAAAATAGTAAAAATTTTAAAGCAAATTAAGCCCGTGGAGCCCAATTAGAACATTTTCCTTTTCCGGTATTTTCTGTTATACTTAATTCAAAGGATAATTAGCTAATAATACATAATCTATGGCGAAAAGAAGCACGGGACTGGATAAACATAAAAAATCACATTCTCATAAAACCAAAAAGCGATTGGAAATAAAGCGGCTGATGCTTGAAGCAAAAAATAAAGGTCGATCAAAATAATCTAAATAAAAATTATGCAAAAAACTTTTTTAATATTATTAATGTCGGGCGTTTTAGCAGTTGCTTCGCCGGCTTTAGCCAAGGTGCCGGATAATTCTTTTTGGGCGGCGGTTGGCAAGATAGTCCAAAATATCTTACCCGGCGAAAAAGAAGAAATGAATCAGTCCGGCGTTAACGAGGAGCAGTTCGACGAAGATTTTGTTGATCCGAGAGAAGTCCAGCAGGCCCTAAGGGAGATTAAAGATCAAAAAAGAGAATTGAACAGAATGGCCAAGCAAGCCAAAAAGTTGGTAAACGGCGGAGAGATTATCAATGAAATTAATATTCTTTTAGAACAAGCGGTTGGTTTTGAGAATAAAATTAATGGGGAAGTGGATCTTCGGGATAATATTCAGGAATTCAGGGATGCTCAAATTTGGGAAGAGGTTAACAAAATAAGGGCAAAAGTGGAAATACCCAAAGAGATAACCCAATGGAATAAGGAAATCAAGAAACTGGATAAAATGTTGACGCAAAAGAAGTTTCAGAATTTAGGGCTTGATTTGGCCAAAGTCGGCGTTAAATCGGAAGAAATCAAAGCTGTTTTAGCCAGAGTGCAGGAGTTTTATAATAGCGGCGATTACGAAAGCGCTATGGAAGAGTTTAATGATTTGCGGCAGGATTTATACATCGGCGAAATCAGTAATGTCATTCAGCGGACGCAGGAATTAGCGAACCGATTAAAATCTGTCAAAGATGCCGAGGTTAAAACTCAAATTCAGGAGCTTTTCGGCGAAGTGATCAGTAATTTCAACGAAGGGGAGTACCGGGTGGCCAGAGAATTAATGGATGAATCGTGGAATGATATTATGAAAACGATTAACCAGGCCTTGACTGTCGGAAAGAAGAAAGGAGTTTCAAAAGAAAATTTTCTCCAAATAACAAATAAACTTGAAGAGCAGATGAAGAATAAGTCCGAGGAGAAGAAAGTTAAAATGGAGGAAGTCAGGGAGCAGAGAGAAGAAAAAATACAACCAGTGCCAGAAATAACCCAGCCTGTTCAGTAAGAGTTTTAATCAAAAAATCGTCCTGAGATTTATCGAGGGACGGTTTTTTGTTTGACAATGGATTAGGATTATTTTAAACTTAAACTATGGGGAATTTTAATCGAGACAATAGGCCTGGCGGAGGAAGGGGCGGCAGGGGATTTGGCGGGAGAGATTTTGGCGGCGGCGGAAGGCCAATGATGCACAGAGCGACTTGCGGCGATTGCGGCAAGGAATGCGAAGTCCCTTTTAGGCCAACCGGCGAGAGGCCTGTTTTTTGCAATGATTGTTTTAGAAATCATAAAAATGAGGGCCAAAGCAGGTCTGGGGGGAATAATTATGCAAGACCTAATTTTGCTGACCAACGCAATAATGCTGATCAATATAAAGAACAATTTGGAATATTAAACGCTAAGCTCGATAAGATTTTGGGCGCCTTGAATCCGGTCAAAACAAAAGCCGTCTCCAAAAAGGCAAAAGTTAAAAAATAGCAGAGCAGTAAAAATATAAATTATACTCAAAAGACCCTGCTACCCTCCCCAAAGGAGGGTTTTAAATTGAAGCTTGAGTAATTTCTTGCAACCTTTTCCCCAAAAAGCGTTGTATTAAGTAAGAGGACTCAATAAAACAAACGTCATAATATATTAATAATTAATTTAAAGCATAATAAAATGAAAAAATTTATTTTATTTTTGGCGGTTTTGTTCGCTTTTTCGGGGATCAGTTTGGCACAGGCTAAAAATGACGATATTAAGTCGAATGTAGCCAATATTCCCAAAACCGACCTCAGGCAGAGAATTCAGGTTGAAGAGTCGGCATCTGGCAATATGGCCTGGCTCACTGGCGCCAAGATAGTTGAAATATCAAGAATCGGAACCACCACTTCTAATCTGATAAAGGTTAAAATTTTCGGACAGGACTATAAAGTCCAGGTTGCTACGGATACTGCAATAGTGCGCTCTTATTGGGGCAAATCTGCCACAGATTTATCCGAATTTTCAATAGGAGACATTATCAACGTTTACGGAACCTTAGATTCTGCCGATTATTTCTTGATCCGCGCTAAAACTATCCGCAATATTTCAATCCAAAAAATACAGGCGGTTTTTAACGGCAACATTTTAAGTATTAGCTCTTCCACCGCTTCTTCAACGGGCTCTTTTATTATGAGTATCAAAAAAACAGGGACCAGCACCTTAACGGTTTATATTGATTCAAACACTAAAATTTATTCCAGGAAGAACTTGCAGGCATTTTCCGACCTCAAGATAGGAGCAAAAATTATGGTGCGCGGAATCTGGGACCGGGCAATGTCTAAAATTCAGGCGCTTTTAGTCAGGACTAACCCCTCAGAAGT
>Ga0265296_1004653_pt1 | contig 11799 bp, 8 predicted proteins | sample MunlanPumphouse1_FD_189073 | JGI IMG/M metagenome (GOLD analysis project Ga0265296, IMG submission 189073) | Groundwater microbial communities from a municipal landfill in Southern Ontario, Canada - Pumphouse #1 | ecosystem: Environmental > Aquatic > Deep subsurface > Groundwater | place: Canada...
CAAAGTTTTTTCGGACCTTCCTATGATCACATCAGGCTGTATGCCTGCCTCCTGCAGCAGATTGGTGCTCTGCTGGGTCGGCTTGGTCTTCTGCTCACCCACAGACTCAAGCTCAGGCACATAGGTGAGATGAACATACATGATATTATTCGGCCCAACCTCCAGCTTCAGCTGCCTCGCCGCCTCAAAGAAGATCATGTTCTCAATATCCCCTATCGTGCCGCCCAGCTCAACCAACATGACCTCAGCCCTCTCCTCCCTCGCAATCCTATACAACCTCTCCTTGATCTCATTGATCACATGCGGCACTATCTGCACAGTCTGCCCCAGATACTTCCCCTCCCTCTCTCTCTGGATCACAGCATTGAAGACCTTCCCGGAAGTGAGATTCCAGCCGAACTTGCAGTCAATGTTCATGAACCTCTCATAATGCCCGAAATCCATGTCCACCTCTCCGCCATCCTCAAGCACGAAAACCTCTCCGTGCTCGTAGGGATTGATCGTGCCGGGATCCACATTCAGGTAGCCATCGCACTTGATAGGTGTCACCCTGAACTTCTCAGAAAGCAGCCTTCCTATAGAGGCAGTAACAACACCCTTGCCCAGGCCAGAGAGCACGCCCCCAGAGATGATAATCCACTTCGTGCGTCTCTCTCTAAAAAGCATGTAATCCGAATCTTCCCAGTCATTTATATTAATTGTGGGATTGCGTAATAACCTTTTTAGAATATCTTTCCGAAAAATGTCTGGATCAGGCCAGAGAAAAACTTGAACCCGTCAAACCCGGGGATAGGTATCATGTTGAAGATGAACAGGAACTTGTTGATCTCCTTGGCAAAATAAGCCCAGGCATAATGCTTGCTCGCAATCATCTTTTTCTTCAGCAAGAATGATAACCCTAGCCATAAGGTCAGATTCATCACTGGGCCTGCGACAGCTATCAGTGCGAACTGCAGTGCGCTTCCACTTCCGGTTATGCTCACAAATGCCGGCACAATCACTATGAACCCAAAATTCATCAATTTCAGGATCAATCCAAAAATCAGCCAGCTATAGGCAGCCTGGTAAGTCGCCTGCATCCCAAAACCCATCGCCAAGAATTTATGCGCCAGCTCATGCAGAATCAGCGCCGGGCCAACCACCATCGCCGCAAACTTGAGAGACTCCCAGTCAAACCCCTGCTTCGGGTGATAAAGCTCATGCATCTTCTGCTTTTTGGGAAACATATCCTTGAAGATGAAGCCAACAAAGGCAATCGTGATTGCCATATCCAGCAACTCCATCAGCGTGATGAAAGCCATAGAACTCCAGCAATCCTAGCACTATTTAAATCTTTTCAGCTAAGGATTTCCGGTTTCTCCTCCAAAAACTTTATATATAAGTTGTATATACACTGTTAATATGGTGATAGAGCTGGTGACATTCAAGCTTGAGAGGGAATTCCTCGCGAAAGTGGATGAGACCGCAAGACAATCCGGATTCAGCAGCAGGACTGACTTTATCAGGAATGCCCTCAGGGAAAAGGTAGACGAGCTGAAACTTAGGGAAGCCATGGTCAGGTTGAGCAGATTCAGGGGAATCTCCAAGACGCACACAACCGATGAGGAGATTCACAAAGCTGGAGAAAAGGTATTTTGGGAGCTTGCCAAAAAGAAAGGGTTTATCTAGATCAATTCCTCGGGTTTTCTTGGAATAATAGTGTCTGCTGAAAGAAAAGATTGTTGATAAGATGGCTAATGCTTATTTCAGCCCGGATTAACCAATCTTCGGTTTCTATTTCTCTTTTTCGAAGAACTCTTTTATCTCACTGAGATTATTGAACACCTTGTCAGCATCCTTGAGCTCATCGCCCTTGAAAGAGGACTTCAGCCCAAACACCCTGCAGCCAAGTCTCTTGGCAGCCGTGATTCCGTGGGCGGCATCCTCTATGATAACGGCCTCTTCAGCTTTCAGATCCAGCTTCTCAAGCGCCATCTTATAACATTCGGGATCAGGCTTCGAGCTCCTGTAATCCTCGCCTGTAATCACAACCTCGAAAAACTTTGAGAGCTCGTGCATCTCCAGCAGCTCCTCCACGATGAACCTCTGGGAGCCCGTGACCACAACCAGTCTGTAATCCTTTGACTTCAGGAACTCCAGCAGCTCGGCAGCCCCCTCCATTAGCTTGTTGCCCTCAAGCTCATTGTACTGCAGATCCCTCCTCTCCTCGGCAATCTTCTCCACATCCTTCTTGTCCAGCTCAGGAAAATTCTGCCTTACGAACTCAATGGTCTTCTTGCCAAGCATATCAGAATAAGTAGAATCATTTAGCTCCAGCTCATACCTCTTCAGCACTGTCTTCAGATCCTTGAACCGCTTGTGCTCAACATCAAACAGTACTCCGTCAAAGTCAAATATGACTGCCTTTGTCATACTGCCCACAAAAACACAGCTCTTTTATAAATTTATTTGTTAGACCACTGTTAAGTAGTTAAAAAAGGAAAGTTTTATAAACCAAAAAGCACCACCCTCTTACTATGACTTTAGAAGATAAAATTCTCGCGATAGTACTTGCAGGAGGGAAAGGGACGAGAATGTACAACCTCACCAAAGAGAGGGCCAAGCCAGCAGTTCCATTTGCAGGCTATAGGATAATAGATATAATGCTCAGCAACCTTATCGTCCCGAAAAATCCGAACATGAAGCAGATCCACATCCTCACAGAATACAAATCCGACTCCCTGAGCGACCATATAGGAAGACTCCACCAAAAGCTGGGTCTGGATGAGTTTGTGAGGATAATCCCCACCCAGCAGAGAGAGCTCAAGGAGTTCACTCGAGGGAGCGGCGACTCAATCTACAACACCCGGTTCAACAGATCCCAGCTACCATTTGACCCAGACCACTATCTTGTGCTCAGCGGCGACCATATCACAGACATTGATCTCGTGGCGCTCTTGAAATACCACAAAAGAACAGGAGCAGACCTCACGATTACAGTCAAGAGACTCCCTGTTGCCGAAGCAGAAGGTATGGGCATAGTGGTGGTTGATCCTGAGATGAACGTGATTGACTTTGTGGAGAAGCCAGAGATTCCGCCAGAAATACCAGGAGACCCAGGATACTGCCTTGTCAACGAAGCAGAATATGTTTACAGGCCAGAATTGCTTGACGACTCATCTAAGAGATTCTTGCCGCCTGCTAGTGAGAAAAGATACGATCAATCTCTCCACATAGTGACTCCTCTTGTCAAAGAGGGCAAGTTCAAGATAAAAGCATTCATGCATGATGGCTATTGGGCTGATGTGGGGACACTTGACAGCCTTTTTAAAGCCAACATGGACATGATATCCCCCAATCCAAAATTCAATCTTTATCATAAAGAGAGGCACTACAATTCCTATGTTGATAAGTATCAAGGCGTCGGACCAAAAATATCTGACACAGGCGTAGCAAAAAGCGGCACAATACTCAATAATGGCACAATAATCAGCGGGATTGCCGACAGGTGTGTCTTCTCCTACGGGATTGAGACCAAGCCTGGCTCTAACCTCTTCGAGGTTGTGGCCTTTGACGAATGTTTATTCAGTAAGAATTCTTTTGCCAAGCACTCGATTTTTGATAAGGAGACCTATGTTGGTGAAGGAGCAGTTGTTGACCCTTCGAGAATAGACCTTTTTGTTGTTAATGGTAATGTGGTTGGCCAGAACAGGAATGGCTATCGCATAGTGCCTATCGGCACAGACAGCGACAGAGCAAAATGGGATCATATCCTGGTCCAGAAATCACTTGACAACATCGATTTTGAACAGATACTTGATGAGGATGGCTATATCCCCCAGATGGAGATGAGACCGCCAAAGGGTATGAGATACGGCAGATTCATAGAGTTTGTGATAACACCTGAGAGAAAGCTTGCGTTCTCCAAGTACACAAACATCCCCGATGGATTCATTATTTAATCATCCTGTTCCCCTGGAACCTATCCTCATGTGGTTTCTCATCCCAAAATCTAAATATTTAAAAACAAATCCGCTCAAACAGACAAGGAGAGGACAAAATGTACGATTTCAAGAAGGTGGAAGAAGAGGTCTCAGTCTACTGGGAAAAAGAGAGAATCTACCAGAAAGCCAAGGAGAAAAACCACAAAGGCAAGAAATTCTACTTCCTTGACGGCCCACCCTACACCTCAGGCAAGGTCCACCTGGGCACTGCCTGGAACAAATCATTGAAAGACTGTGTTCTCAGATACAGGCGAATGGCAGGCTTCAACGTCTGGGACAGGGCCGGCTATGACATGCACGGCCTTCCCACAGCCCACAAAGTCGAGGAGAAATTCGGCATCAAGAGCAAGGACCAGATCAAAGACTTTGGGGAGGAACGCTACATCCGGGAATGCATCAAGCTCTCCACAGACAACATGCTTCTCATGAACGCAGACTTCAAGAAGCTCGGGGTCTGGATGGACTTCGAGAACGCCTACCAATCAATCAAGCCAGAATTCATCGAAAGGGTCTGGTGGCTCATCAAGAAAGCCCACGAAAACAAGCGATTGTACGAGAGCAAGCTCGCCATGACCTGGTGCAAACACTGCGCCACTGCCCTGGCGAAACACGAGCTCGAATACGAGAATGTGAGAGATAACTCCATCTTCGTCAAATTCCCACTTGTAGGAGCTGATAAAGAATTCTTGATAATCTGGACCACAACTCCCTGGACCATCCCCTTCAACCTTGGAGTGATGGCCAACCCAGAGCTCGAATACGTCAAGGCGAAAGTTGGTGACGAGAGTTGGATACTCGCCAAGGTGCTGGCAAATGCCTTCATCCGCGGGGTTGTGGGCAAAGACTTCAAGATAATAGAGGAGCTGAAGGGAAGCGAGCTTGAGGGTCTCAAATACAGGCACCCCCTCTACGATGATCTCAAAAGCGTCTATGACGAAATAAGCGAAAAATCCGCAAAGGCATTCTCGGTAGTGCTCTCAGAAGAATACGTCGACACCTCGGCTGGCTCGGGCCTGGTCCACATGGCGCCTGGCTGCGGCCCTGAGGACTATGAGATCGGCCACAAGAACCACATCCCTGCCTTCAACAATCTTGATGAATTCGGCAGGTTTCCCAAGACAATGGGCAGATTCGCAGGCCTGGTTGCAAAAGATGATGACAAGAAAATTGTCGAGGTTCTCAAGGAAAAGGGCGCAGTCATAGCAGAGACACCAGTCGAGCACGAATACGCCCACTGCTGGCGCTGCAAGCAGCCTATTATCTACCGCACCACCAAGCAATGGTTCTTCAAGGTGGAGGACATCAAGGAGAACATGAGGGAGCTCAACAAGGAGATCTACTGGGTTCCAGACTACGCAGGTAACAGGCAGTTCGACTCCTGGCTCGCGAATCTCAAGGACAACTGCCTCACCAGGCAGAGATCCTGGGGAACCCCCTTCCCTGTCTGGAGGTGCGAGAACTGCGGCGATTACATAGTCATAGGCTCAGCAGAAGAGCTCAAGAAGCTTGGAGGAAAAATTCCTGAGGACCTCCACATGCCCTGGATCGACACAGTTACATTCCCCTGCAAATGCGGCGGGATAAAGAAAAGGATCCCCGACATAATTGATGTCTGGGTTGATGCAGGCTCCGCATCCTGGAACTGCCTGGACCATCCGCCAAACGAGCAATTATTCAATCAGCTATTCCCCCCTGACTTCATCCTTGAGGGCATCGACCAGGTGAGAGGTTGGTTCAACATGCTCTTTGTGGCTAGCATGGTGGCCATGCAGAAGCCCTGCTTCAAGGCAGTCTATATGCACGGCTTCATCAATGACGCCCTGGGCAGGAAGATGTCAAAATCATTAGGCAATTACATCACGCCCGATGAGGTGCTGCCAAAATACGGCGTTGACTCCCTCAGATATTACATGATAGGCGGCACCAATCCCGGACTGGACCTCAACTACAACTTTGACGACCTTAAGATCAGATTCAAGAATTTGGGTGTGCTCTGGAATCTCCACGAGCTGCTCCTGAGCTCGGCAAAAGCCGCAGGCATCAACCCTGCACATCTCAATCCCAAGAAGTTTGATCTGGAGGAGAGGTTCATCTTATCCAAGCTGAACTCCACAATCGAGAGCGTTACTGAGCTCTATGAGAAATATTATCTCAGCAGCATCCCCCCGAAAGTGGAGGAATTATACCTCACATTATCAAGAGACTACATAAGATTGGTCAGGGACAAGCTCAATCTTGGGGATGCCGCAGAAAAGGAGAAAGTGTTGTACACCCTCTATAAGGTGATCATCGAAACCCTCAAAATATTCGCGCCGATCTGCCCCTTCATCACAGAGGCAATCTACCTCGATTTCAGGAAAGAATTCAGCCTGAAAGAGGAGAGCATCCATCTCTCCGGCTGGCCGGCTGCTGACAAAAAGCTGATAGACACGGCCTTGGAAAAAGACTTCACTATCATTGACACCCTGACCCAGAAAATATTATATGCCAGGGATAAGATGGGGATGGGAGTCAGGTGGCCACTTAAGGAGATTATCATCTCGACCAAAGACAAAGACGTTAGATCGGCAGTTGATAATCTCTCTGATCTCATCAAGCTCCAGACCAACATCAAGAGCATAGTGCTGAAAGAGAGCTTCGAGGCAAAACTCAATGTCAAGGCTGACTACGAGAAGATCAGGAAAGAATTCACAGCACTCTCCCCCCAGGTGATCGCGCACATCGCAATCACCAGCCCCAACTCAATCCTCAAGCACATCGAGAAAGAAGGCGAATACAAATTTATGGTTGACCATGCTTCCCTGTCACTCAAGAAAGAGCACCTGGTTGTCGAGAAAGAGGCGCCAGAAGGCTTTGTCTATGTTGATTTCCCGAATGGAGAGCTCTTCATCAATAAGAGCCTCACACCCGAGCTTGAGGCAGAGGGCTTTGCCAGGGAGCTTGTCAGAAGAGTGCAGGAACAGAGGAAGGCCGCAAAGCTCAACAAGCAGGACAAGATAGAACTATACATAGTTGCGGACCCAGAGATGAAAAAACAGCTCGAGAAGCATGAATCAGACATCAAGGAGAGGGTCGGCGCGCAAAAACAGCAGCTCTCTGAGACTCCCACCCAGAAAACCTACCACTTCGCAGCCGAAGTTGAGATAAAGGGCAGGAAATTCAAGATCTGCTTCGACAAACTCCCAGATTAATGCATATTATTTTATATCAGGATAGACTAATCTATACTGAATTTTTAATCTTTAATTCTTTAAACAAAAACTATTTAAATTAGTTCTTAACTAAAAAATTCCATCATGGACAAGAAGATTTCTAAGGACACTCCCCTGGGCGAGCTCACCCTCAGGAGATACGAGGCACCCTCCAACGAGACCGGAAGAAAGCTGGTGAGAAAGCTCTGCCTGAGCCTCGGCCTGCTCCAGCCAGGCGATTCAAGAGACGTTGTTGTTGATGTCCTCTATGTCCTTCTGAAAGCCAAGAAGCAGAAAAGATTCCTGACATCAGAAGAGATTGTTGAGCGGGTGATAAAAGACAGGAAGGCAGGCAAGCAGCCAATGCTGGGCATTGCAGCCTCAAACATCAGGAGGCAGATCCTGAGACTGAGAGACCTGCTTCTGGTAGAGAAAATCAAGAACGTCTATCGAATAACAGAGTTCACCACAATATCCACTATCTTTGATACAAGAATCAAACCAATCCTGCTGCAGTCAACCCTGGACAGAGTCAGGGAATATGTGCAAGCCATTGACGCCAGCTTTGAGAAAAAGCAGGAATAATCCCAAAATCTTATATACAAACCCAATTCTGCAGTTGATATGGTCAAAGACTACTACGAGCCGGCAGAGGACTCATTCCTAATTCTGGAGCAGGTAAAGAAATACGTGCATGGTCGAGTCCTTGACATGGGAACAGGCTCGGGAATCCTGGCAATAGAGGCCGCAAAGCATTCAACCTCAGTTCTTGCAGCAGACATAAACCCGGCAGCAATCAAAGCAGCCAGGCAAAATGCGCTCCTTCAAAAAATAAAAAATATCAGCTTCAAAAGATCAGATTTATTCTCAAGCGTAAAAGGCAGCTTTGATGTCATCATCTTCAACCCTCCCTACCTGCCGCAGGATAAAGGGTTAGAGGACAGCGCTATCTATGGCGGCAAGCATGGCTATGAAACCATCGAAAGATTCCTGAACAGAGTAAATAATTATTTGGGAGAGGAAGGAATAATCTTGCTCCTGTTCAGCTCCCTCACCCAGAAAAGCATTGTCGACCAGATAATCAGGAACAACCTTCTGGAATCAACTCTGCTCTCAACACAGCACATCTTTTTTGAGGACCTCTATGTCTATCTGATAAAGAAATCAGAAATCCTGAAGAAACTGAATAAAAAAATAAAAAACCTTGAGCTCCTGGCAAAGGGCAAGAGGGGCTATGTCTACACAGCCCTCCTCAAAAACAGGAAAGTCGCGATAAAAATCAGGAACCCGGACTCGACCGCGCCCGCCAGGATAAAGATAGAGACCCAGTTCCTCAGGACACTCAACAAACACAAAATCGGGCCCAGACTGATCTTTTGGGATGATAATTACTTAATCATGGAATTCATTGAGGGCACACCGATCCTGAAATACCTCAGCTCTGCCCCGAAAAAAAGAATCATCAAGATTATCAGGGAAATCTTCTGGGAGCTCTACACACTTGATTCCCTCAAACTCAACAAGGAGGAGATGCACCACCCCCCGAAGCACATCATAATCAGGAACAACAAGCCTGTGCTGATCGATTTCGAGCGTGCGAGGCACAGCCAGAAAACCCATAACGTGACCCAATTCTGCCAGTACCTGACCAGCCCTCACGTGACAGAGCTCCTCGCCAAGAAAAACCTCAGATTTGGCAAGCAAAAGATTATGAGCTTGGCGAGAGAATACAGCAGGGACAACTCAGAAGGCAACCTGAAAAAGATAATAAACTCTATTCTTTAGGAGCGCCGTCCCTTAAATAACTCAGATATATCTCCTTACCCCTCTTTTGCACATCATTCAGATAATCCTCTCCAATCAGTTTTCTATAATTTGGAGTCAGCTCACCGCTATAGTAGGCAAACAACCTGGCAAACTCTGTGCAGTCTTTTTTGCTGCTGCCTACCCCATATCCTTTTGTCTTGGCGTCTGTCCCAGACTTCCTGATCTCCACATACTTGTCAGAGAACTGCAGGTAGGTGCCATCCCCCACAAAATAAACATCCTCAAAATTATCAAAATTTGATTTTGGGAAGGCCTCCTTGAAAATCTGCTTGGCCTGCGCAGCAGTGATCTTTTTCTCCCTTCTCGCAAGTGCTATCCCAACAAAAAAGCGGTCATTCTTGTCTCTCAGCTTCTCCCCCTCTTCCTTCTCCTTCTTCATACTGATTGGATCAGGATTGCTCTCATTATAAAATATATTCTCCACCCTGATATCATACTTACCTTTAATCTTATCCTCCTTGAAAATCTCCTCAAGATACTCAGAAAGTAATATTCCTCTCTTCTCGCTGCTCGCTGCCATTGCGCTGGCTAGGATTATCGCCTCACCTGCGCTCTTCTCCCTCATGGCAATCGCCCTCCTGCCGCTCTTGCTCTCAATCAGCTCATCAGGGCCGGTGATCATGCCCCCGCTTTCCTCGCCCGCGAACAATAGCCGAGGTTGTACCCCTAAATTTATCATGTTGTCGAATATGTCATGGACAACCACAACACCTTCTGGTTTCTCAAGAATCTGCTTCTCCACCTTTTTCATCATCGAGGCGATTTCCTTGAAGCCAACCGGCAGATTTACCACAGGAATCCTGTTGGCAGCCGCCCATTCATCCCAGGCCATCGCCGAGGCGGTTGTCTTTATGATAAACCTCGGATGATTATTGTAGGTCCCGCTCTCTTTGAGCTGCTTCATGTGATAATCCATTATCATCAGATACGATTGGTTGGGTGTGTAAAGTGTAAGTACCTTCTCTTTCCCGATCTCTATGCAATCAATCCCCAACTCCTCAATCTTCTTTATTCTCTCTTTGGGCTCAATCTGGCCAATCGACAATCTGTCTCCGTCAGGATCAGTAATTTCCACCACTGTGCCAATCGGCTTCTCAACCAGCAACTTCTCATATCCTAATGTCTTTGCCACATCAAGAATCGTGACATCGCATGACATGTCAAAATACTCCTCTCTGCCTGTTCTCGGATTCTTGTGATATTTCCCGATTCCATGAAAGAAAGGGTCTTCGTCAATATGCAGCCACTCAAATGAATCTGCAATCCCCAACCCCTCAAAAATCTTCAACTGAGTCCTGTACATGCAGCCACCCACAGTATCAATGATTATCCTTCTCTTCAGATTCCTGATTGCCATAAGATTTAGTTTGGTGGCTACTCCCAGCCTGAGATATTCCAGGTAGGGGTTAATCCCTTCGTTAATACTGCTCATAAACTTATCCTCTATCAGAGGACTATCTGCTGCCTCAATAACTATTGGGTAAGGTTTCTCTTCAGCAGACTTCAGGATTTTCTCGATCTTCCCCACGAACATCGCAGCTTCCTCACTCAGGAATTGACTGCCCTGAGAGTTCAGGTCCTTAGTTGCCGTCTTTGTACTCACCGCATGACTTGATGTTACGTATTCTCCGCCCGCGAGATCATACTTGAAAACCAGAAAAGAGGCCATCCAGATCGGAATTGTTTCCCTTCTCTTCGGAACATGGGTTATAATCTCCTGCCCCGCCTGTATTCTTGAAATCAGCTCCAGATAATCCTTGGAATTATATCTGACCTCGCAACCCGCAATTTTCTCAATCTGCCTTTTGCCAAACTTGTCTTTCAGCACCTGCGCTTTTCCAAGAGTCGCGAGGATTATGCCCATATAATTTATCGGAAACCTCGTGTCCCATGGGAACAGGATATTCTGCGGCCCCCTTATCCCGCCAGTAGAGACCATCGCCTCCCTCTTGTAGTTCTTGAACCAGCCCCACAAGTCGAATTCCACAATATGCTTTTTTGTCAGCAGAAACTCGAACCTCTTCTTGTTGTTGAGGTCAATGAAAGGTTTTTTCTGAATAGCCTCGGGAGTATTCTTCTTAACAAGGTCAAAGAGCTCTTTTTCTAGGCCCCTTATCTCTTTTTCAGAATACATGAAAAAATCACCTCTTCACAGGCAGGCTCACTCAATCCCCTTCCACTTCTTCAGCGCAGCCTGGTAATCCTCCTGCGAATTGATCGAGAGCCACTGGCCGCTGAATGAATAGCCAATAAGGTTCTTCTCGCTCGCCAGCTTCGGGAACACATCCTCTTCCAGCTTGGCAAAGCCCTCAGGCACATAATTCACAGCGTCAGGCTCCATAAGATATAAGCCGGCGCTGATCAGATTGCTGGGCGCGTTCTGCCTCTTCGGCTTCTCCACAAACTCCATGATATGGTTTCCATTAAGGTTGGCCACACCATACTTGCTCGGGTCATCAGTTGTGGTCAATGCTATAGTCACCATTCCCCTGTTCTCCCTGTGGAAAAAATACATGTCCTGCAGGTCAAGATTCTTCAGCTCATCACCATTCGAGACAAAGAAAGTCGAGGTGAGGAACTTGCTCGCCAGCCTCAAAGGCCCGGCTGTCCCCAATGGGAACTCCTCCTCCAGGAAAGTGATGTTCACTCCCAGCTCCTTGCCCTCAAAATACTTCTTGGTGAGGCTATCATCCTTGTTGATTGAGATGATTATATCCTTGACGCCATGTTTCTTGAAAAGCTCTATTGTGTGCTCAATGACCGCCTTCTTGTTGATCATCACCAGATGCTTAGGCACA
>Ga0265296_1004654_pt1 | contig 11797 bp, 12 predicted proteins | sample MunlanPumphouse1_FD_189073 | JGI IMG/M metagenome (GOLD analysis project Ga0265296, IMG submission 189073) | Groundwater microbial communities from a municipal landfill in Southern Ontario, Canada - Pumphouse #1 | ecosystem: Environmental > Aquatic > Deep subsurface > Groundwater | place...
TGTCGTTAAGATCGTAAAGCCAAATTTCAAAATCGTTGGCGTAAAATAATTTGACGGGTGTTAACCAGCGGGCAATCGTTACCTTCTCCAGCGTGTCAACCAAGGGCTTGAGAGGTGAGAGCGGCTCAAGCAAGTAGAGACGTTGGTGGCTTTGATCATAAAGATTAACCAGCTCCTGATCCGGATTAATAAAAAGATAATCGCGCGATTCCGGTAAATCAAGACGGCCGGCCAGCTCGCCGCTGGTTTTATAAATTTCCAAATATGATTTCTTCCCCAGGCTGATCTGTAGAATCAAATAATCTTTTTTAATCAGATAATCATTGATAGTGTACCCGCCGGACCGGCTTGGGGAAAGAAGCGGTTTTTGTTCCTGATTGAGGTTGTCGTAGAGAAATAAGCGATTTTGGTTTTGAAAGTAAATTAAATTGCCTGCCTGACGACTGAATTTTAAATTGTATTTGTCTTGATCAATAATATTATTAAGGTTTGAGATCAGGCCGGAGGAGATTTCTATTAAATTTTTTCCGATAAGCAGATATTTGCCATCAGCCGACCAATCGACCGGCGAATCCGCAGACACGATTGCTAAATTTTTCGTGGAGCTATCTTCTAAATTCGCCAATTGCCATTTGCCGTCAAATAGAGCGCTGTATGCGGCATCGGGCGAATAATATATTTTTTTCATTTTGCCGCTTACCAACGGAATCGGTAAATCTTTTTTGAAAAGCAAAATATTTTCGGCGTAGGTGGAGGCGCCGGGATAAATCGCTAATTTCTTTTGCCAGAGCCAGTAGCCATCAAGTTCTATTTTTACTTCATAATCGCCCGGTGCAAGGCCTTTAATCTTCGCCGGCGTAGTCAGATAATTTTTTTTGCCGGGCAGAACCGAATCCAAAAAAGCGGTATGCGGCCGGCCATTGAGATAAATCATGGCGCCGCGCGGCTCTGAATCCAAAATAAACATGCCGGTTTTTATGAGCCCCTTGTTCTTCAGGCTCAGCTCGTAACCATTCGCATATAAAACCAGGAGCGGCGTGATGATTAAAAAAGCCGAGATAAAAGCTAGATAAAGGATTCGCCGATAAAGAAGTTTCATATTTAGGGTCTATCGCTGAATACGCCTTTGAAGCGAAGTTCCCGAAATTCGAGACAAATTTTTTAAATAAATTTTGAGGTTTATATGAAGTATAAGCTGAAAAATTTTTTATAAAATTTGGCCGAATTTCGGGAATTGTCCGCCTCGGCTTCGCCTTTAGGCGAGACGGGCAGCCAAAGTGGTGTTCGGCGACAGACCCATCAATCAAGCCTCGCGATTTTGGCGCCGAGCGTCTTTAGGCGGCCGTCAATATTTTCATAGCCTCGATCAATCTGGTAGATATTATCAATTTCGGTCTTCCCCTCGGCAATCAGGCCGGCGATAATCATGGCGATGCCGGCGCGCAGGTCCGGGCTGGTCAGTTTGCGGCCGCTTAGCTTGGTTGGCCCGTTTACCACCACGCGGTGCGGATCGCACATGATGATATCCGCTCCCATTTGCGCGAGCATATCGGTGAAGAGCAGGCGGCGGTCGTAAATCGTTTCATGGATGATGGAGGCGCCGGCTGCTTGGGTGGCAAGCACGGTGTAGGGTGATTGCAAATCAGTCGGAAAGCCGGGATATTCATGTGTTTTAATGCTGTAAGCTCGAAATTTATCGGGTGCGAAGATTTTTAAAAAATCACGCCCAGCCTCAAACTTAATACCAATTTTGTTAAAAATACTTAATAAAATTTCAAAATGTTCGGGACGGCAATTGGTAATGGTCAAAGATGATTTGGCGGCAGCTGCCAAGATGGCTAAAGTGCCGGCCTCAATCCGGTCGGGAATAATGGTAAAAACGCCGGCGCTGATTTTTTTGACGCCTCTAATAATCACAGTCGGCGTGCCGGCGCCGGAAATCTGCGCGCCCTGTAGATTAAGATAATCGGCCAAGGCTGAAATTTCAGGTTCGCAGGCGCAGTTTTTTAAGACCGTCGTGCCCTCGGCCAAGACGGCCGTCATCATTAAAGTCTCGGTTCCGGTAACACTTACCGTTGTAAAAAAATATTCCGCACCCTTGAGCTTTTTGGCTTTGATGGAGTAATAGCCGTTTAACTCACCAACTTCGGCGCCCAGCGCTTTGAAGCCCTCTAAAAACAAATCAATCGGCCGGGTGCCGGCGCCGATGACGCAGCCGCCGGGATGCGGAAAATTTACCTCGCCCGCGCGAGCCAAGAGCGGGCCGGTAAAAACGATTGAAGCGCGCAACTTGTTGGCCAAGCTGTTGAGTTCAACTTTTGCGATCTCTTTAATCTGCACCTCTAAAACATCTCCCTCGCGCCTGGTTTGCGCGCCCAAAACCCGAAGCAGATTAATCGCCAGATCAACATCCTCAATCTTCGGCAGATTTTTGATGGTAATTTTTTCGGCCGACAACAGAGCGGCAGGCAGGATTTTTAAAGCCGAGTTTTTGGCTCCTTTTACGGCGATTTCGCCGGAAAGCTTTGAGGAACCCTCAATAATGAATTTAGCCATAAAGACGTCTATTATGAGCCTGCCGCCAAATACTATTTCCACCGTAAAGCAAATTTGAAGACATGCCGATTATTTTATTAATCTTATCTTAATTTCGGCAGTTTTACAAGCTGCAAAAACCTAGTTCAGTTGCTTAGTCTTTCAAAAAATGATAGAATTTAGAAATAATAATTATAAAATTTTTATGTTTTGTAAAAATGAAAAGTGCGGTATCATGAGAGCTCTGATTTGCGGTTTTTTGGTGATTATTTTTCTGGGCCTGTCATTTAGCGCCGGCTTGGTTTTTGCCAATAAGAATAAGATTATTGCTAAGCTGGCTGAAAAAGAAACGAATTTTACCGGACAGCTGATCGGCAAATACAGCAAAGCAAAAAATAATAAATTGTCCGGCGATTTAGATTTCAATTTATTTTGGGATGTTTGGGATTTGCTGCATAAGGATTTTGTCCAGCAAGACAAGCTTAATGAAAAGGAATTATTTTATGGCGCGATTAGCGGCATGGTTGCCGCGGCCGGGGATCCTTATACCGTATTCATGAATCCGCTGCAATCAGACGAGTTCAGCAATGATCTGGCCGGCACCTTTGAAGGCATTGGCGCCGAAATCGGCATCAAGAAAAATGAACTGACAGTAATCGCGCCTCTGCCTGAGTCACCGGCGGAAAAAGCCGGCCTGCGCGCCGGAGATAAAATCCTGGCGATCAATAAAGAGATAACCCAGGGGATGACAGTTGATAAGGCGGTGTCAAAAATCCGCGGCTCAAAGGGTACCGAAGTGATTTTAACCATCAACCGTGACGGTTTTGATAAACCGAAAGAGTTTAAAATTAATCGGGATGTAATCGTGGTCAAGAGTGTCAAGACTGAAATGCGGGCGGACAAAATTTTCGTGGTTACTATTTCAAATTTTAATAATGATACGGAAAGCTTATTCAATAAAGCCGTCAGCCAGGCGGTTGAGACCAATCCGAGAGGGATTATTTTGGATTTAAGAAATGATCCGGGCGGCTATTTGGATACGGCGATTGAGGTCGCGAGCGAGTGGATTGAGGATGGCGTGATAGTAACTGAGAAATTCAGCGATCAAAAAAAGAATGAGTACTTGGCACGCGGCTTGTCTCGTCTAAAAGATTATCCCACCGTGGTTTTGATCAACCAAGGCAGCGCCTCGGCCTCGGAAATTGTGGCGGGCGCCCTGCAGGACACCGGCCAGGCGACGATTGTCGGTATGCAAAGCTTCGGCAAGGGGTCGGTGCAAGTCTTGGAAAACCTGAATGACGGCTCGTCGATAAAAATTACGGTTGCCAAGTGGTTCACGCCCAAAGGCAACAATATTAACGAGCAGGGAATTAAGCCGGATGTTCTAGTGGACTTAACCGAGAAGGATTATGAAGAGGGCAAAGATCCGCAACTGGATAAGGCGGTGGAGATTCTGAATAAAAAATAGGCGCATAACGCATAACAAAACCCCCTAGATATCATCAGGGGGTTTTGTGCAAACAAAGTTTATTTTTTTACCGGTTCAACGTTCACAAACTTCACCCATTTTAGCTGGTTGTCGAAGGTTTTGATTTTACGGGTGGTGAATTTGATTAAGCCTGCTGCGATTGCGAACAGAGTGTCGTCCTTGCCTCGTTTGACATTCTTGCCGGCTCGATATTTGGTGCCGCGCTGTCTTACGATGATTGAACCGGCTCTAGCCGCCTCGCCAGCATACAGCTTGATACCCAAGCGTTGGCTGTTCGATTCGCGGCCCAAGGAGGTGGAGCCGGCCGATTTCTTATGCGCCATAACGGTTATTAATTAGTTAAAAGTTTAAAGTCCTGCCTCGCCGCCTGCCTGCCGGCAGGCGGGGCAGGCAGGGAAAAGTTAAAAGTTTTTTAAATAAAAAAACCGCTTTTCACAAGCTATTTTTGGTATTGATAATCTAACACGGCATTAATTTTATGTCAAATTTTCTCGGTAATTTAAGCAATAAAATATTTAAGTTGACAGATGTTAATCATATGCTACAATATAAATACCTACCAATTTGGTTGGTATTTTATATTAATGGGATGAAATTTTCCACTAAATCAACCTATGGCCTGAAAGCCATCGTTAATCTGGCAAGACACCCCTTAAATGAACGGGTACCGCTTCATGTGATTGCCAAAGAGGAAAATCTTTCTTTGGGTTATTTAGAACGGATTTTTTCCCAGCTTAAGGCTTCAAAATTAGTCAGAGCCGGCAAGGGAGCGAGCGGCGGTTATCAGCTTGCCAGAAAGCCGGATCGCATCAGCGCCTGGGAAATTATCAATTCATTGGATGGCGGGCAGGAGCTTTTTTATTGCCTGGAAAAAAGCGGCAAAGTTTATTGCAGTAAAAACTGTAAGTGCGCCGCTAACCACGCCATTCTTAAAGTGCGGCAAACCTTGGATGATTCATTAAAAAAATTAAAATTAAGCGATTTAGTGAAGGCGCATAACGCATAACGCATAACGCATAACGCATAACGCATAACGCATAACATCTGATGATTAAAAACAAAATTAAAAAAATCAGTTTGAACGGAACTAATAATTAAATAATTTACAGTAACCAATTATCAATTTTCAATAAATTTTCAATGATACAATTTTCAATAAAATTGGCAGAATGGTAATAAGTGCATTGATAATTGATAATTGATAATTCAATGAAAATTGTGAATTGAAAATTGAAAATTTAGAATAAGAAATTTATGTTATATTCCCCAAAAGTCCTGAAGCATTTTAAAAATCCCCATAACCAGGGGGTGATTAAGAATGCCGACGCAATCGGCCAGGAGGGCAACCCGACCTGCGGCGATGTGATGCGCATGTATCTTAAGGTCGGTCAAAAAGCAGTCGGCAAGAGCAAACTCGCCAAAAAAGAACCGTTTATTAAAGATATTAAATTTGAAACCTTGGGTTGCGCCGCCGCGATTGCGGTATCAAGCGCTTTAACAGATTTAGCAAAAGGCAAAACACTGAAAGCGGCGCAAAAAATAAATAAGGATCAAATTGTAAAAAATTTGGGCGGTCTGCCGGTGCAGAAAGTACACTGCTCAATGCTTGGTGTTGATGCCCTCCATCAAGCAATTGATAATTATCTAATTAAAGCTAATAAATAAATTTATGACCGATAAAATCAAATCGTCGATTGAAAAAATTCGTCCGAGCCTGCAAGCCGACGGCGGTGATATGCAATTCGTCAATTTTGATGAAAAAACCGGCGTACTCAAAATTGAATTATTGGGCCACTGTGCTCACTGCCCGATGTCGCAGATTACCTTGAAAGAAGGTATTGAGAGGGAAATTAAAAAAGCTGTCTCACAAGTAAAAAAAGTTATTGCTGTTTAAATTTTTGATAATTTAACTAAGTTTTTTAGAGCTTAGTTGCTTAGGGCTTAGGAGATGCAAATGCAAATGAATTTACCTATGCCTTAAGTTCTAAGTAACTAACCATTATGAAACGTATCTACCTTGATCACAGTGCCTCAACACCCGTTAATCTAGCGGTACTCAAAGCAATGAAACCGTTTTTTTCGCATGTTTACGGCAACCCATCTTCAGTGCATACTTTTGGGCAACTGGCGGCTGCCGGCGTGGAGCGTGCGCGCGACCAGGCGGCTAAATTTCTCAATTCATCGCCTGACGAGGTGATTTTTACCTCCGGCTCTACCGAAGCGAACAATCTGGCGATCAAGGGCATTATTGACGCGTTAAAGCGCCAAAACAGCAATAAAAAAATTCATGTTATCACTTCAGTCATTGAACATGATTCAGTCTTAGAGCCGTTTGCGGAATTAGAACGTTCCGGGGTTGAGGTTACCCATTTGCCGGTTAATGCCAAGGGGGTTGTAAGCCTGCTTGATTTGAAAAAGGCGATTAAGGACAGCACGGCTTTAGTGTCAATTATGTATGTCAATAGCGAGGTCGGCAGTATAGAGCCGATTAAGGAAATCGGCAAGTTGATACGCAAATTGAATGAGCGTAAGCTCAGAGATTGGCAAAAGACTAACGCGAAAGAACGGGGCGAAAAACCGACACCGATTTATTTTCATACTGACGCCACGCAAGCTGTTAATTTCCTGAATTGCGATGTCAAAACAAATTTTTTGGACGCGCTTTCCTTATCCGGTCATAAGATTTATGGGCCGAAGGGAGTTGGTTTGCTTTATTTGAAAAAGGGCACGCCAATCGTCGCTCAACAAACCGGCGGACACCATGAATTAAACAAACGCAGCGGCACCCTGAACGTTCCCGGGATTGTCGGTTTGGGCGCGGCGCTGGCGCAACTAAAGCCTTCAACCATCAAGAAAGCCAACAAAAAAATCGCCGCCGCGCGCGCTCTTTTGGTCAGCGGCTTAATCAGAACCATTCCCGATATAATTCTTAATACCGATATAAACAACGCCACCCCGGCGCACGCGCATTTTTCTTTTTTAGGCGTGGAAGGGGAATCAATTCTGATCGCCTTGGATTTGGCGAGCGTGGCCGTCTCAACCGGTTCGGCCTGCGCCTCCAACAGTCTTAAGACTTCGCACGTTTTGGTTGCCATGGGCATACCGGTGGAAGTGGCGCACAATTCAATTCGTTTTACTTTAGGCAAAAATACTACCACCGCGGAGATAAAAACAGTGATAAAAATATTGCCGCCGCTGATCAAAAAATTAAGAAAAATTTCAACCGAATATCAGGTCAAATAAAAAAATTCTCCGCTAGCGCGGAGAATTTTTTAACATTATATTAGCGAAAAATATTTTTTAAATTCTGATAGGGAGCAGAATTGGTTTTATTTTCAATATTACTGATTACCGTCTCGAATTTTCTGATATTGATGGTGTCAATTGACATCTTTTCCGTTAATAGAATAATGTCCTGTGATCGGGTAATGGTCAGGTAAAAATTGTTATAAAGATAAATGGCGGTATAAAAAGTTAAACCGATAGACAGCAAAAAAATACCGAACATCGAGTATTTGATTATTTTTTTGGCAGGTAGTTTTAATTTTATCTTCACCTTGTTTATGATTATTTCCAATATGAATCAGCGACAATACTCGCGTTAACTTGTCTGTTTGAGTTTGTTTCAACCGAAAACTGCGGGCGTTGAGCGCCGCCACCGCCCGAAAGTTCAATTGATTTGATGTTAATATAGTAATTTAAGGTTTCCAGCCCCTGCAGATATTGTATCAGATCAACAAAATTTCCTTGAGCTTGAATTTGCAGAGGAATTTTTTTATAGAATTTATCGCCGATAGCTGTTTGCGCTTTGCCTAAAAGAATTTTTTGGGCGATCTGATTTTTTTCCGCCGTCTGCTCAAGCGCCGTGATAAACTCTAATTCGCGATTTTGGCTGATGAACACCTGATCAATATTTTCAATCTTACTTTCAATTGACTTAAGGTTAGCCGATAATTTTTTTAAACTTTGGCTGCGCTGATATTTTTGTTCCAGATCAAGACGTTCTTGATAAATGTCATTCTTGATGCGGTTAATTTCCTCAAGGCTCGGCAGAACGATCAGATAAATACCGCCAATCAAGACCAAGAGCAAACCGCAGTTGACCGCCAAAATTTTATATTTAAGGCTGATGGTATTTAAAAAATTCATTAGTTGTTCAGTTTAGCCAGATTCAATCCGGCATTAATTTCAAAGGTAATATCTTTTTTTTCCAAAATATTTTCCAAGGGAAAATCAATTTTATTGAAATAATCAGATGATTCCAGTTTTTCTTTCAGCTTAAGCAGCGCTTCCCTGGTTTTTGCCACACCGCCGGTTTTGATGGACGCGCCGTCTTTGCTTACTTTGATATTTGAAAAACTAATATCCTCGTCGGTTATGTCTGACAACAAAGAAAACGTTTTTGACCAGACCAAAAAATCTTTTTGGATTTGATCAACAGAATTTACTTTGGAATTTATTTCGCGCACCCGCAGATTATAACTTTGGCTGTTCCGGGTGATTAAAGAAGTTTCATTAACGATGCGATTGAAATCGTTTTGCATAATCAGCCGTGAAAATAACAGCATCAGGCCGATAACGCAAAAACAAAGCATCATTATATAGTCGATATTTATCAGCGCCAAATGAATGTGCCGCAAACGCGATTCTTTTTTCGATTCTTGTGGAAGAATATTGATATTGATCATAGTAGCCGGTGTTTAAAATTCATCAATAAAAATTCCGCGTAAAGCCAAACCGATAGCGGAGGTGTAAATTAAGCTGGTATCTTGAGTAATTGATAAGGTTTTTTTATCCGGTGTTGCCAATTCATTATGTCCGATTTGATGAGTTTCGGTCATGGTCGGCAAAAGTTTTTCTTTTGATTCATTCAGGTTAACGAGCGGGTTGCCGGGAGCTACCTCGATTGACAGCGCCTGTGATAAGATCCGGCTGATATTTTCAATATTAGCGCCGCCGCCGCAAAGCAGAATTTTATTGAGCGGACCGCGATTGGGAAAATGATCCTGATAGTATCTGATTACTCCTTTGATTTTGCTGACCAGCTCATTGATCATGTCGCTTAAAATATCGCGCACGATACCTTGCGCCTTGTGTTCGTCCAAGCCGCAGATGATTTTCGCTTTCTCTGCCAGCTTAAAATCAATTTTTAAAATTTTGCCGATCTGCTCGGTTATTTTGTCGCCGGACAACGGGATGCTCATGGTGAAAAGCAAGGTTTTTTCAGAATAGACTGTCATGCTCGTCCTTTGAGCGCCGATATCAATAATACCGTAATTAGTCTTAGAGACAGCTTTGAATTTATAGTGTTCTTCCGCCAACAGACTGCGGCAAATCGGCACTGATTCAACTTCCAGGGCGGAGAGCGGAATGCCGGTTTTGTTGATCAAATCGGCATATTGGTTGACGATTTCTTTTGAACCGGCGCCGACTAAGACCTGTTTTGACGAACTGGTTTCACTGATTACCTGCCAGTCGTAATAAATTTCATCAAAACTGAACGGAATCTGTTTTTCCATTTCCGCCCGGAGCGTGGCTTCAAAATCGTTAGGCGTTTTTTCCACTTCAATCAGTTTAATAAAAGTTTTTGTTTCAGGCAGGCAGGCAACAATTTCAGTCGGTCTGACGCGGCCGTATTTCGGTTTAGCAATCAACTGCTTGATCGCCAGGAGCACTTCCTGCTGATTTTTTATTACCCCGGCTTCAATCAGGCCTTTTGGCAAGTCCAGTCGGCTGATTGCCTGAATTTTTATCTTTTTTCCAAAACGGTTAAGTTGGAATAATTTCAAACTAAAATCTGAAATATCCAGGCCGATCGGATAGGTTGAAGCGGAAACGTAAAACATATAGCTAGCTGGATGGATTTATAAAAGCGGGAAGTTTATTACTAGACCTGTTGCTTAATAAGCTCCTACTGCAATTTCCAGATTCCTGCCCGCAAAGCTTCGCTTGCGATAGCAGGCGGGTCGGTAAATTTTTCCAATCCCGCCTTCCTTATAAAATAATAGTGGCGGGACCTCAAAATCTGAAAATTTCGTTACGAAGCTTATTAAGCAACAGGTCTATTGTAATTATATTATAACACCTTTGACCTTATTTTTCTTCCCAAGAGATAAAGGCATATTCGCCGGTGGTGGGATAGAAAGGCGGCGGGGAGTAGGTGACGTTCGGGTCGTAGATGGATTGAGTGTTGGTGTAGCCGTCAATTACGACGCCGCTGCCATTCACCCAGCTCCAGGTCCATTGGAGATTCGTAATGATGCTGCCGTAAACCTCAATGTTATTTTTTACTACCGCGCCATTGCGATAATAATTGCGGAAAACTCGGCCATTTTGAGCAAGCATTACCGCGTCAATTGTCAGGTTGGTCGGAGCGTAGCGCGGCACTTTTATGTTTTTTTGCGCGATCAGCCCGAGCACGTGGTTGCCGTCTCGCGCCAAATAGCGCAAATTGTCGTTGATAAAGATTGTCCGCCGCTTGTTAATGTTATCGGGCAAGGTGGCCGCCGCTAAAGTCGCCCGGCCGTTAACCGTGCCATCAACCCAGACATCGCCATCTTCCACAAAAATAATGCCGTTGGCGGGGATGGAGCAATTTTGCGCGGCCGCCTGACCGTTGTATTGTTCCGCTATCGTTTCATAACCTTGCGGCCAGCGCCAATCGTTCCAGTCGCTGTTTTTCTGGCTCACACCGGCCGCCAAGCTGGTTACCTGCCTCGCATCAAAGGTACCGTTAGCGTTAAAGGTGAGATGAAATCCGTAATTTGAACCGGTAACCTTGAATAAGCCGCAGGTGGAGCTGGCATTGGACTTCAAAGTATTCAGGTCCATGGTGATGCTCGCGAAATCAACGGTTGGAACCGGAAATTGCCAAAGGCTTGAATTAACCCCGGCGCCAAAAACACCCGGACATTCACAATAATCAGGGCCGCTGACTACTCGCCAGCTGCAGGGCGCATTGCAGGTGGCTTGGGTACCGCAGGCCAAACCGGCCGGGCAGGTGAAGGTCTGCCTGGCAGAAGCGATTACCGAATCGTTAGACCCGTCCATCCGCACGCCGCTGTTGGAATGAAGCTCGCCAACCACCGATTCAGTGTTGCCAAACCAAACATCGGAGTGAGTCAAAAAAGAGAAGTGCGCCAGCGAAGGAATGCCATAGCGCACCTCAACGCTGCGTTTGGCATTCGGATAATCGTCCAACCAACCGGTTGATTTCACCCGCACAATAGTGGATCCGGTCGGCGGCGGCGTGATTTCTAAACTGTATTTGCCGCTGATACCGCTGGACGGAGCGATAAAATTATGGATATATGGTCCATAAGGCGCGCCGCCGCCGCCCGGGTCAGCGCCCGTTCCGTCCATATAGTCGCTTTGCGCGTGTGCCAGATGCCAGCGATAATAATTCACTCCGGCCTCGGCCACATACAAGGCTTGTTGTTTTGCCACCAATTGACTGTAAAGCCGGCTGCGATAGACGCCTACCGTTGATAAACCGCCCGCAAGCACAATCAACAGAGAGGCGATTACCAGGACTAGCACTAAAATAAAACCGGACTGTTTTATTATTAATTTCATTAAATTATAAATTATCTTTTAAATTCCTTATTTGAATATCGGTTTCCACCACATAATCACCCGGCGCGATTGCCGGAGTAACATTAATTTTTAATGATAGGTGGATCATCCGGATAGCGCTGGTAGAAGCGGTCGGATTTGAAATCAGATTATTGTTAGTGTCATAATACGAAAAAACGGGCGCGCTTTGGTTGTTTA
>Ga0265296_1004655_pt1 | contig 11797 bp, 11 predicted proteins | sample MunlanPumphouse1_FD_189073 | JGI IMG/M metagenome (GOLD analysis project Ga0265296, IMG submission 189073) | Groundwater microbial communities from a municipal landfill in Southern Ontario, Canada - Pumphouse #1 | ecosystem: Environmental > Aquatic > Deep subsurface > Groundwater | place...
GCCCCGGCATGCCGGGGCGTCTTTGTTGCAGCTCCCGATCAGTACTGCGCGGTCAGGCTCAGGCCGGAGAAGGTCGTGTAGGCCTTCACCCGCACGTGCCAGGTGCCCGCAGCCGGGGCATTGATGGTGCAGGTTTCATTGTTGCCGCTCAGGTACGGGCGGCAGTTGTACACGGTGTCGGTCGGAGCGCTGCCCGAGCGCACGTACAGGTCCGCATCGCCGCTGCCGCCGGCAATGGTGACCTTCAGCTGCGCGCTGCCCGAGGGCACGTTCACGGTGTAGGCCAGCGATGCGCCGCTGGCGGCGCCGAGGCCGGTGACCGGAACGTTGTTCTGCAGCACCGTGCCGGTGCCCGGGCCGGGGCCGGTCCCGTTGAGCGCTGCGGTGACCGCGGCATCGGCATCGACGATGCCCGCGCCGCACCCGCCGGTGCAGGCACCCGGCAGTGCACGCGCGGTGTTCTTGAGCAGGGTCTCGACCGCGGCCGGCGACAGCGCCGTCGGTGCCACCGACTGCACCAGCGCGACCACGCCCGCCACGTGCGGCGCCGCCATCGAGGTGCCGTTGTAGGAGGCGTAGGAGGCTGCGCCCGGCACCGTGGTGCCGCTGTTGAGGGTGGACAGAATCGCCTGGCCCGGTGCCGAGATGTCGATGCCGGCGCCATAGTTGGAGAAGCTGGCGCGGGCACCGGCCGAGGTGGTGGCGGCCACCGCGATCACGTTGGCGCAGTTGGCCGGCACCGACGAGGACACGTTGGTGTTGCTGTTGCCCGCGGCCACCACGACGGTGGTGCCGCGCGACACCGCGCCATTGATCGCGTTCTGGTAGGTGGTCGAGCAGCTGCCACCGCCCCCCAGCGACATGTTGATCACTTCGGCCGGGTTGGCATTGGCCGGAACGCCGCTGACGGTGCCGCCCGAGGCCCACACGATCGCATCGGCGATGTCGGAGGTGTAACCGCCGCACTTGCCGAGCACGCGCACCGGCACGACCTTGGCATTGAAGGCGGTACCGGCCACGCCGGTGCTGTTGTTGGTCACTGCGGCGATGGTGCCGGCCACATGGGTGCCATGCCAGCTCGAGTTGGATGCCGGGATGCCGGAGCCGCACTCGTTGGCGCCGTACCAGTCGCCTTCATCGTTGGCGTTGTTGTCGCGCCCGCCGCCATCGCGCGCCATCGCGGCGTCGCTGATGAAGTCGTAGCCCGGCAGGATGTTCGCGTTGAGGTCGGGATGGCTGGTGATGCCGGTATCGATCACCGCCACGACCACGCCGGCGCCGGTGGCCTTGTCCCAGGCCGGGCGCACGTTGATGGACGCGTTGCTGGTGCCGAAGCCCCACTGCTCGGACAGACGCGTATCGTTGGGCACCAGGGTGGCCTGCATCAGCTGGTCGACCTCGACATATTCCACGTTCGGGTCGGCCGCAAGGCGGCGCATCAGCAGTTCGGATTCGGCCTGATCGAGCGGACGATCGGTCTTGACCACGGTCGGACCGATGGCGAGCTGACGCAGTTTCTGCAGGCCCAGCGCGCGCCCTTGGGCGGCGGGCACGGCGCTGGCGGCCGCCTTGAGCGAGCTGGCCAGTGCGGTGGGCGTGGCGATCGCGCTGCTGCCGTCCTTGTACTTCACGATGAAGCGCTGGTGGGTCGGCGCCGAGGACAGGCCGCTCAGCTGTACGTCACCTGCCAACGCCGGCGAGGCCAGCAGCAGCGAGGTGAGTACGGACGCGCCCAGTACAACCAATGCACGCTGACGCAAACGGTGTTGCGAATCATGAGACATCGGATTTCCCTTTCAGACTGAAGGATGCCGTCTATGCGGCGAAAATCCGGCGCGATCCGTGGCTACGGATCTATGGCAGTGATCGCGACCGGTTGTTGGATCGGTTTCCCCTAACAAAAACCGCCCGACGACGGACGCTATTGGTTTCGCCGCCACGCAACAACGTGTCAATGCCTTTTCAGTCTTGTGAACATTCCGATCTGAGACTTTTCGGGTCAACGGTTTGTGAATGTGAAGGAACTTTCACGACAGAAACCGCCACATGAACGGCTTTTTCAAGTCCATCCTCTGTCTTGCCCGACAAAAACCGGACATCCCGTTGCGCAACAACGACTTGCGTGGGGCCATCCACACAAAGGCCCGCCTGTTGCCAGGCGGGCCTTGGGAAACGCGCGATCAGGGCGCCAACCGGATCAGGCGTCCAGGCGCACCAGCCAGCCGTGGCGGTCCGGCAGGCGGCCGTACTGGATGTCGGTCAGTTCCTTGCGCAGGGACATCGTCACTTCACCGGCCGGCGCGTTGATGTCGCCCACCGCGAAGCCGTCGCCCTTGAGCTGGCCGATCGGGGTCACCACGGCGGCGGTACCGCAGGCGAACACTTCAGCGATCTCGCCGGAGGCCACGCCCTGCTTCCACTCATCGATGGTGACCTTGCGCTCCTCGACCTTCATGCCGCGGTCGCGGGCCAGCTGCAGGATGCTCTCGCGGGTGATGCCCTCAAGGATGCTGCCGGACAGTTCCGGCGTCACCAGCGTGCCGTCCTTGTAGACCAGGAACACGTTCATGCCGCCCAGCTCTTCCAGGTACTTGCCTTCCACCGGATCCAGGAACAATACCTGCGAGCAGCCCTGGGCCTGCGCCTTCTGCTGCGGCAGCAGCGAGGCGGCGTAGTTGCCGCCGCACTTGGCCGCGCCGGTGCCGCCCTTGGCGGCGCGGGCGTATTCGGTGGACAGCCAGATGGACACCGGCGCCACGCCCTTGGCGAAGTACGGACCCGCCGGGCTGGCGATCACGTAGTAACCGGCCTTGTGTGCGCCGCGCACGCCGAGGAAGGCTTCATCGCCGATCATGAACGGACGGAAGTACAGGCTGGATTCGTCGGCCGACGGCACCCAGCTGGCGTCCACGGCGATCATCTGCCTGAGCGACTCGACGAAGATGTCCACCGGCAGTTCCGGCAGCGCCAGGCGCTGCGCCGAACGCTGCAGGCGCCGGCCGTTGGCATCCGGGCGGAAGGTCCAGATCGAGCCATCGGCGTGGCGGTAGGCCTTGATGCCTTCGAAGATCTCCTGGCCGTAGTGCAGCACCGCGGCGGCCGGGTCCAGCTGCAGCGGGCCATACGGGCGCACGCTGGCATCGTGCCAGCCGGTGTCCTTGTCCCAGCGCACTTCCACCATGTGGTCGGTGAAGTGCAGGCCGAAACCGGGCGCGGCCAGAATGCGATCGCGCTCCTCGCTGCTGCGCGGGTGGGCCGAACGGGTGGTGCTGAAGCTCACGGAAGACTGGGACACCGGATATTTCCTGTTCTGGTTACGGGGAACGCCACCACCACCAAACGCGCGGTGGAGCGGTTACAACATGCCGGTTTCAAGCCGGGCGGCCTCGGACATCATGTGGCGGCCCCACGGCGGATCGAACACCAGCTCGACGTCGGCCTCGGCCACCGTCGGGATCATTTCCAGCTTGCTGCGCACGTCGTCGACCAGGATCTCGCCCATGCCGCAGCCCGGCGCGGTGAGCGTCATCTTGATGTCCACCTCGCGCCGGCCATCGTCCAGGTGCTTGAGATCCACTTCATAGACCAGGCCCAGATCGACGATGTTGAACGGAATCTCGGGGTCGAAACAGGTGCGCAGCTGCTGCCACACCAGTTTTTCCACTTCCTCGTCGGAGGCGTTTTCGGGGAGCTCCAGCGCCGGCGGCGGTTCCTTGCCGATAGCGTCGCCGTCCTTGCCGGCGATGCGGAACAGATTGCCTTCGACAAACACGGTATAGCTGCCACCCAGCGCCTGGGTGATATAGCCATAGCTGCCGGCCGGCAGCGTCACCGTTTCGCCCTGCGGGACCATGACGGCCTCGCAGTCGCGTTCGAAGTGGACAGGTTCACTGCTACGGGAATACATGTGGATGGATATGGGGTCGCGGCCAATTCCCGCAAGGCCGCCATTTTAGCCCAGCCGCCGGCCACGCGCCGGTCACCACGCAAGCCGGTATCCTGTGGGGACTTACAGGAAGATCGAATGTCGCCCACGTCCGTGTCTGCCCGGCCCCGTCACTGGCTCTGGCCCCCGCTGTTGCTGCTTGGTATCGCCACGGCCACGCTGGCCTGGTTGTTCATCGCCCTCCTCAGCGGCCAGCAGGCCGGCTGGATGGCCGTTCTGGGAGCCCTGGACGTGGTGCTGATGCTGCGGCTGGGCACCTTCCGCCCGGGGGCAACCCGGGTCGTGGTGACCGTGCTGGCCACGGCAGTGGTGGCACTGGCGGCCAACTGGTTCATCGCCTCGGCCTACCTCGGCGGCTCGATGGGGCTCAACCCGTGGGAATCTGCGTTGCGCATGGGCCCATTCATGGCCAGCACGCTGATCCAGCTGGCCAACGGGCCGCTCGAAGCGATCTGGCTGGCCGTCGCGCTGGTGGTTGGCGGGTGGCTGGCGCGGTGATGCCGGCCGCTGGGCGGCACCACCGGTCGGGCCCGGTGGCGGTCAATGGCCGCCGTCGAGCGCCTTCAGTTCGCTGACCAGCGCACTGGCGGCACCGGCACCATCGCCGTACAGCATGCGCGCGTTGTCGGCATAGAAGAGCGCGTTTTCGATGCCGGCAAAGCCGGTGCCCTTGCCACGCTTGATCACCACCACGTTGCGCGCGTTGACCACATCCAGGATCGGCATGCCGTAGATCGGGCTCGCCGGGTCGGTGCGCGCGACCGGGTTGACCACGTCATTGGCACCGATCACCAGCACCACATCGGTGTTGGGGAATTCGGGATTGATGTCGTCCATGTCGGCGATCAGGTCGTAGGGCACGCCGGCTTCGGCCAGCAGGACATTCATGTGCCCGGGCATGCGCCCGGCGACGGGATGGATCGCGAACTTCACCTTGATGCCGCGTTCGATCAACCGCTGCGCCAGTTCCCACACCTTGTGCTGGGCCTGGGCCACGGCCATGCCGTAGCCCGGCACGATCACCACGCGTTCGGCGAAGGCGAGCATCGCCGCCACGTCGCTGGCCTCGATCGGTTTCTGCGCGCCACTGATCTCCTGCGCGGTACCGCCGCCGCCAAAGTTGGAAAACAGCACGCCGCTGATCGGGCGGTTCATCGCCTTGGCCATCAGGCGGGTCAGCAGGATGCCGGCCGCGCCGACCATCATGCCGGCGATGATCAGCGCCTCGTTGCCCAGCACATAGCCCTCGAACGCCACCGCCAGGCCGGTAAAGGCGTTGTAGAGCGAGATCACCACGGGCATGTCGGCGCCGCCGATCGGCAGGGTCATCAGAACGCCCAGGGCGAGCGCGACCACGAAGAAGGCGATGATCGCCACCGGGCTCAGGCTGACGCCGGCCCAGATGCCCAGCCCGACCATCGCCACGGCAACCGCCAGGTTGAAGACCTGCTGCCCGGGGAAGGTCACGCGTCGGTCCAGCCGTCCGTCCAGCTTGGCCCAGGCGATGATCGAACCGGACAGTGACACCGCACCGATCGCCGAGCCGATGATCGCCAGCGCCAGCACCGTGGCCGAGGGCTGGCGCGCGGCCAGTTCAGCAATGGCCTGTTCGCTCCAGTGCGTGGTATCGCGATTGGCCAGGAAGGAGAAGCGCAGCAGCTCCACCGCACCGATCGCCGCGGCCGAGCCACCGCCCATGCCGTTGTAGAGGGCCACCATCTGCGGCATGTCGGTGATCGCCACGCGCTTGGCCGACCACCAGGCCACGCCGGTGCCGATCGCCACCGCCGCCAGGATCAACGGCACGTTGTGCAGCTCGGGCAGGAAGAAGGTTGCCACCGTGGCAATCAACATGCCCAGCCCGGCCCAGCGGATGCCGCTGCGCGCGGTCATGGGCGAGGCCATGCGCTGCAGGCCCAGCAGGAACAGCGTGGCGGCGACCAGGTAGCTGACCTGGACCAGCCACTGCAGCAGGTGTGCGGTGCTCACGTTCAAGGCGACTTCTCCCCCGCGTCGCGCTTGGCGCTGGGCTTGAACATGTCGAGCATCCGCTCGGTGACCACATAGCCACCGGCCGCATTGCCGGCGCCGAGCACCACCGCGACGAAGCCGATGATCTTCTCCAGCGGTGTCTGCGCGTGGCCCAGCACCACCATCGCACCGATCAGCACGATGCCGTGGATGAAGTTGGACCCGGACATCAGGGGGGTATGCAGGATCACCGGCACCCGTGAAATGATCACATGGCCGGCGATGGCGGCCAGCATGAAGATGTACAACGCCACGAACCCGTCGCTCATTGCAGTCTGTCTCCCAGGCGGTGATCCCGTCCCGCCCATCATAACCATGCGCTGAACCGTTCTGCAGGCCGGTCAACCGATGGCGCACTGGTGCGTTCTCACGTTGTCCCCCTGCGCGAGCGCTACCCTGTGCTGGTGAGCCCCTCCCTACCGACGCTGCCCATCGAGGCCGATGCGCCGCTGCCGGTATCGCTGGACGCGTTTCTGGCCGGTATCGGCCCGCGCGCGTTCCGCTTCGCCGAAGCCGGCCTGCGCCAGCGCGACGACGCCCTCGATGCCGTGCAGGACAGCATGCTGCGGATGCTGTCCTACCGTGACAAACCCGCCGCCGAGTGGGCGCCGCTGTTCTGGAGCATCCTGCGCCGCCGGGTGGTGGACCTGCAGCGCCGCCGCGGGTTCCGCCTGCGCTTCTGGCGCAGCAGCGATGCGCCTGCGGAGGATCACGACATCGACTGGGCCGACAGCGCGCCCGGCCCGGCCCAGGCGCACGAGCAGCGCGATCAGTACACGCGTCTGGTCGCCGCGCTGCGCCAGCTCCCGGCCCGCCAGCGCGAGGCCTTCACCCTGCGCGTGCTGCAGCAGCTCGACGGCGCCACCACCGCCCGGGCGATGGGCTGCAGCGAAGGCGCGGTCAAAACCCATCTTTCGCGCGCACGCGCAGCCCTGCAGCAGCACCTGGAGATCGAACTGTGAGCCGCCCGCCTCTTCCTTCCAGCACCGACGCGGCCCTGCAGCAGTTGCATGCGCAGGCGGTTGCGCGGCTTTCCCCGGCCACCCTGGCGCGGCTGCATGGCGCGCGCCACGCCGCGCCGCAGCGCACCCGCGCGCATGGCTGGTGGCTGGCCACGGCCTGCTCGGCGGTCGCCGCATTGGGACTGGGCTACAGTTTCACGGTCAGCCCGCCGCGTCCGGCCGCGCTGCCGGTCACCGCGACACTGGATGACGGCATCGACGTACTCGACGAGAATCCCGATCTGTACGTGTGGCTGGCCGGCACCGATCTGGCAATGGAGTGAATCGATGAAACCGCGACTGATGCTGGGACTGGCACTGCTGACGCTGACGGCGACCGGCTGGGCACAGACGTCCCCGTTACCGAACTGGGACCAACTGACCCCGCAGCAGCGCGAGGCGTTGATCGCGCCGGTGCGTGACCGGTGGAACGATGCGCCGCCGCCACAACGCGAGCGGATGCTCCAGCATGGGCAGCGCTGGCAGGAGATGACCCCGGAACAACGCGATCTGGCGCGCCGTGGCCGACACCGCTTCGAGAACATGTCGCCCGAGCAGCGCGAGCAGGCCCGCGCGCTGTTTGCACAGATGCGCACGATGAACCCGGCCCAGCGCGACGAACTGCGCGCCCGCTGGGCGCGCATGACCCCTGACCAGCGCCAGGACTGGCTCAAGGCCAACCCCATCGTCGAGCCGCCCGCCGCGCCCAGAAAGCCCTGAGCGCCGCGCCGCCGGGCCATGCTCAGCCGGCGGCGTCCGCGCCCTGCCAGCGGGTTCTGGCCTGCAGTTCGTCGGTCCAGTCGAAGGCGATCGCACCGTCTTTGAGGAACAGCGCGACGAAGTTGTACAGGTTGCGCGCGTACATCTCGCTGGCGTGCACGGCCCCCTGGCTGGCCAGGTTGAGCGGACCGTCGACGGTGATGCCGTCCAGGTCGATGGTCTGCCCCGGCACGGTCGCTTCGCAGTTGCCGCCGGTCTCGGCGGCCAGGTCCACCACCACGCTGCCCGGCTTCATGCCGCGCACCATCGCGGTGCTGAGGATCCGCGGTGCAGGGCGACCCGGCACGGCCGCCGTGCACACCACGACGTCCACCAGGCGCAGATGGTCGCCGAGCCGGCGCTGCTGTTCGGCCCGCTCGTCCTCGGTCAGCGCGCGGGCATAGCCGCCTTCACCGGCGGCGCTGACTCCCAGGTCAAGGAATTTGCCGCCCAGCGATTCGATCTGCTCGCGGGTTTCCGGGCGCACATCGAACCCTTCGACCTGCGCGCCGAGCCGGCGCGCGGTGGCGATCGCCTGCAGTCCGGCCACACCGGCGCCCACCACCAGCACCCGCGAGGGGCGGATGGTGCCGGCGGCCGTGGTCAGCATCGGGAAGAAGCGCGGCGCGCGCTGGGCCGCGATCAACATGGCCTTGTAGCCCGCCATGCCGGCCTGGGAACTGAGCACGTCCATCGACTGCGCGCGCGTGGTGCGCGGCAGACGCTCCAACGGAAAGGCATGCAGCGCGCGCGATTGGATGGTCGCCGCACGGCCTGCGTCAGCCTGCGGGTAAAGCATGCCCACCAGGGTGGCGCCGGTCTTGAGCTGGGCCCACTGGGCCGGGGATGGCGGCTGCACGCACAGCACGATATCGGCCGTGGACAGGCCGCCGGCGTCGGCCACCTGCGCGCCGGCGTCCAGATACGCCGCATCCGGGAAACCGGCCGCCTGTCCGGCACCGGCCTCGAAACGAACGGTCGCGCCGAGCGCGGCCAGCTTGCGCGCCGTCTCCGGCGTCATTGCCACGCGCCGTTCCCCCGGCGCGCCTTCCTTGACCACCAACACCTCGACAGCCATGCCTGTCCCCGTCGTTCAGCGGATAGTGCCGTGATCGTAACCTGATCGGTGGGCGCCAGGTCGGCCTAGTGGACGGTGGCGTTCTTGGTGTCCAGGCGGTCGATCACGCCCTGCATGGCGCTGTCGAAGGCGCCATCGTCGATATGCGCGCGCAGGCGGCCCAGCCGCACCATCACCGCCAGTTCTTCCGGCGAGGCCACGCAGAAACGCACGCCGCGGCGGTTGACGAACAGCAGACGCGAGGAGATCGGGCTGACCCAGGACAGCTTGCCGGCCTGCACCTTGCCGTCCTTGTCGACGAAGTCCAGCCAACTGCCGATCTCCATGCCGCGGAAGCGGTCGGCATCGGCGTTGTCGAAGTCGCTGACATCCACCTTGCTGCCCAGCTCCACCGCCGGGGCTTCCTGCGCGGGCGGTGCCGGCAGCACCACCTGCGGCAGTTCCGGCAGCGCGCGCTCCAGTTCCGGGCGCGATTCGGCGATGCCCTGCAACGTGTCATGCAACGCGTCGATGGCGCTGGTGGCGGCATCGGCGTGCACGCCCACACTGGCAAACACCTTGCGCAGCGCCGGGTGCCAGGCCTGCAGCCAGGGCTTGCCGACGATCTTGCGGCGCGCTTCGGCCACCTCTTCCAGCAGCCCGTCGGCCAGGGCCAGCGCCTCACCCACCGACGCGCCGTCTTCGCCTTCGCGCAGCACACTCAAGGTGAGGTGGTGCTGCCACGGCTGGCGCAGGAACTCGCCGATGGCCTGCGGCAGGGTGGCATCGGCAATGCGACGGTCCAGTTCGGCGGCCGCCCGGGTGCGCGCCATTTCCAGCTTTTCCTGACCGCGCTGGGTCTCGGCCGCACGCCGCTCGGCGATTTCGATCCGGCGCCGATGCTGGGCCAGGAAATCGCGGAATTCTTCTTCCAGCGTAAGGAAGATGGCGAGGTTCTCGTTGAACTCGGCCACCAGCCGCTCGATGATCTCCTCGACCTTGCCCATCAGCACGCGCTCGGCCTGGCTTTCGCCGGTATTGCCTTCGCACGCTTCGGCCAGCGAGTTGAGCAGCTTGCGCGCCGGGTGGGTCTTCTGCACGAACATGCGGCGGTCGAGCATGGCGACCTTCACGAACGGCACCACCAGCCGACCGATCAGCTCGCGCGAGCGACCTTCCAGGTCGCGCTCGTCCAGCATCACATCAAACAGCATGCCGACCAGGTCGATCGCGTCCTCGTCCTGCGGGTCCAGCCGGGCCTGGCCCGGGTCGACACCGAGGCGCGTGGCACCGGACAGCACTTCGCTCTTCAGGCGCTGGGCCAGCGATTCGCCGTCCTCGCCGATCGCCGCGCGCAGGGTGGCGCTGGGCGTGGCCTGGAGCAGCGACAGCACCGACATCATTTCGCGTTGGCTGAGCGGACGCTGCTGGCCCACCGCCACACTCGCGGCGGAGGTGGCGTCTTCGCGCACATGGCGGGTCTGCTGCAGCAGTTCATGCAGCGCTTCCAGCAACATGCCCTGGTTGCCGCTCAGACCCTCGGCGCCGTCCGCACCGCCGGCATGGCTGCTGGCGCCGTGCGAGGACTGCATGCGGCCACGGCTTTCGGCCCAGCGGTCGGCAAACCGCCTGGCCCAGGCCGGCGCGGTCGCGTCGTCATTGCCGTGCTGCGCCGTGTCCAGCGCGTCGACCAGTTCGTCCAGCTCGTCGCGCGGCGTCGGCGGGCGCGGGGCCGGGCGACGCGGCGCGGCCATCTGCGGCATCACGCCGGCAGCGGCCAGTTGTTCGTCCACTTTTTCGTAGCGCTTGCCGATCGGAGCGTGCAGGTCGCGCTCGCACAGTTTGATCAGCACCAGCCGCACTTCCGGGGCCAGCTCACAGCCGGCGAAGGCCTCGTGGATGGCCACACCGATGTGTTCCGGGCTGATCGGGTTGGTGTCCGCGTTCAGCTCCAGGCCCCCGGCAATCATGCCCAGGCGGCGGTCCAGACGGGCCAGCACCGGCTTCCAGTCGCGCAGCAGCACGGTGGCGAAATTGCGCACGGCCAGCCGCGATTCCAGCACGTGCTCGGGCACCAGGCTCAGGCCGTCCTCGATCTGACCGGCCAGCGTGGCCTCGGCCGACAGGGGCTCGCCCTGCTCCAGCGCCGACCAGGCGCGGGCCAGATGGGTGCGGAAGCCGACCACGATGTCGTCGCGGCGGCGGCGCAGTTCGCGCATGCCGTCCAGGAACAGCAGCTGCGACGCGCCTGCGGTGCCGGCACGGTCGAACAGCACATCGTCAAAGCGCGCCAGTACGGTCGCGAACGACTCGGCCAGCGCGGGCAGCGCCGCGTCGCGCGCAAGCGTCAGCAGCGCGGCGTTGCGACCCGGATGGCCCGTAGCAGTGGGCGTGGCGATCATGCGAAAAGGCTCCCCACCCTCGCAGGCACTCTAAGCAGCGTGAATACAGCCGACGCAGGTACACCCCATGTACCCGCATACGGATCGTAGGCCGGCCGGCCGGTAGCGGACAGTGAAGCAGTCCTCACTTCATACCTCATGACCGGGGCGCCGGCAGGCCTTGTATCGTACGGGGAGCGGTCGCGGGAAGCGAGTACAGCCACGTGAACGACTTCCGTTAATTAGGTGATGTTCATCACGTTTTGTCGCAAATTGCACCGAGAACGCCCAAAGCTGTGTCACAAACTGCCGCGACTATACTGAGAGGCCCGTGAAAGCCGATCGAGATCCCATGCTGCTTCCCGCTGCGCTGCAGGCGCTGGACATGCGCCGTTCCGTCCCCGCCCGACACCTGGGCGAGCCCGGGCCGGACCCGCAGACGCTGGCGCGGATGCTCGCCTCGGCGGTGCGGGTGCCCGATCACGGCAAGCTGGTGCCGTTCCGCTTCCTGCGGGTCGCTGGCGATGCACGTCACACTCTGGGCACCTTCCTGGCCGAACGCAGCCGCGAGCGCGACCCCAACGTGGCCCAGGCCCAGTTGGAGAAGGACCGTCAGCGGTTC
>Ga0265296_1004656_pt1 | contig 11795 bp, 13 predicted proteins | sample MunlanPumphouse1_FD_189073 | JGI IMG/M metagenome (GOLD analysis project Ga0265296, IMG submission 189073) | Groundwater microbial communities from a municipal landfill in Southern Ontario, Canada - Pumphouse #1 | ecosystem: Environmental > Aquatic > Deep subsurface > Groundwater | place...
AATGGAAGACCCATCTCTGCTTTTGCCATATCTGCCCGTCTCAGTTGCTGAACCAGCAACAGTTACGACTGTTTTCATTCCTTTCATTTGTGACATACCTTGCCAGGATCCCTCACCAACATCTCCTTGATCTTACCCCAGAAGGCAGCCTCTTTAGCCAGTGCTTCTTTATTGAGCTTCATCCTGTGTTCACCTCCTTTCTGTGGAAATCTTTTTAAACATAAGCACCTGGAGCATCAGAGTCAAGTTGGCCCCTGAGTAGAGGGAGGCTGATCATTACAGGGGCGCGGCCCAGGAGGCAGTCAGTCCTCTTGGAGGCAGGGAGGAACGGTTTGGGTCAGCTTATCGGGCCAGCTATAGGCGCAGAAATAGTAGGAGGCGTCGCAGAAGCAAACCGTTGCTTCATCAAGCAGCAGATAGACGCAGGTTAAGCAGCAATCCGGCAGCTCATCTCCGCAGGAACGGGGAAGACTATAAAGTCCGGAGCGGAATTCCGGGAGATTAAGATTAGTCATCCTTAATCCTTACTCAAAGGGGAAACCGGTGGCCGGGGCAGGGAAAGGCAAAGAAAAGCGATCCTTTTATTTATTACTGGAAGCAGCAAAGAAATTGCCCGGGCACGGTTTGAGGGCACGGCCCGCCGTGCCTCTAGGGTTCAGAAAGGGCAATCGGCTTTTCGCTCCCAGTAATAATGCCCATCCCGGCAGGCTGAGATTGCTCAATTATCTTATTTAACAAATTCCGGATACAGCTTTTTGGCACAGTCCGGGCAGATACCATGGCTGAAATCCGCTTCGGAATGGTCGCGGATATAGGCTTCAATCTGTTGCCAGTAACCTTGATCGTCGCGTATCTTTTTGCAGGAGGAGCAGATGGGCAGGAAGCCGCTCAGGGTCTTGACTTTCGTCAGGGCCTCTTTGAGCTCGACGATGAGTTTCTCCCGCTCTTCCTCAATCCGGCAGCGCGCGGTGATGTCCCGGACCACACTGACCAGGGTGCGGCTGCCGCCGATCGTGGCGCCCCGGGAACTGACCTCCACCGGGAAGGTGCTGCCATCCCGGCGCCGGTGAACGGTCTGGAAGAGGGCCCCTTTGCCATCCGCCTCTGCCATTTGCTCAGGAGTCAGCTTTTTTGTATGGGGGGCCCGCAGGTCGAAAACCGTCAGGTTCAGCATCTCTGCCCGGCTATACCCGTAAGCCTTGGTGGCCGCGGCGTTGGCCTCCAGGATGCGGCCGTCTGCCAGCCGCATGAAGAGAATTATATCCCGGCTGTAGCTCGCCAGGAGTTCGTAGCGGAGTAAAATGTCTTCAGCCTGCTTGCGCTGGGTGATATCCCTGGCGATGGTGGAGGCGCCGATGATTACCCCCCCCTTGTTTCTGAGGGGGGAGATACTCAAAGAAACGATGATGTCCTCGCCGTTCTTTCTCCGGCGTGCGGTTTCGCAGTGCAAGACATGTTCGCCGCGACGTATCCTCTCCATGAGGTGCGGCACTTCATCAAGCGCCTTGGGAGGGATGATCAAAGATATCAGTTGGCCAACCGCTTCTTGGGCGGTAAAGCCGTACATGATTTCCGCGCCCCTATTCCAACTGGTGATGATACCGCCCAAGGTCTTGGAGATGATGGCGTCATCGGAACTTTCCACTATGGCCGCCAAGAGAGTGCGGGCCTCCTCGGTCCGCTTGCGTTCAATCGCGTAGCGCAAAGAACTGGTCAATAAATGGGGATCCACCCGCCCTTTGATCAGATAATCTTGGGCTCCTTTCTGGAGCGCTTCAATGGCCACCTTTTCATCTTCGAGGCCGGTGAGGACGACAATGGGTATTGATGGGGCCATATCTATGATGCTAGTGAGTATCTCCATGCCCCGGGCATCAGGTAACCCCAGATCCAATAAAATGGCATCCGGTTCTTGATAATAAAGATAATCCAGGGCTCCGGAAAGCAACCCACGGTGATCTATCTTAAATGCATAATATGACCCAGAAATATTATTCAACATCTTTTCTATCAGGAAGACATCATTGGGGTCATCTTCGACCAACAAGACCGTGATCAGTTCCACACTCATCCTCTTATCTCCGAAGGGACAGCGAAGCCCGTGAGTTCGGAAGTCTTCCATACTTATTACCAGGCGGGCGGAGGCACCAAGCCATCAATGCTAAAATATATAAAAATTCCCACCAAGGTCATAGCTTTTAATCGGGATTAGCCGCCACGGTTCTATTCCGGATCAATCTCCCAGGGGAGACCCCGGCGTTTCAGTGAACTGCCCGGCCCTTAGCCCCACCCCCCGGCACCACCGCTCGATCCCTCAGGGAATCAGGACAATTTTGCCGTAGGCGCCGGGTTCCAGCACCGCTTGGTGGGCCAGGGAAGCCTCCGCCAGGGAGAGCTCCCGGCCGATGACCGGGCGGAGGGTGCCGTTTTCCAGGCCCGCGACCAGCGCGGCGTGGGTCCCGGCATACTCCCGGGGGGTGGCCTTAAAGACCAGGGCCCCTAAAACCGCGGCTTCCCGGCTCATGGCGTCCCGGGGGTCGATCTCCACCGGACCCCGGGAGCCGATGACCACCACCCGCCCCCCCGGCGCCAGGACCTGCAGGTCTCGGCCCAGGTTGACGTTGGCCAGCATCTCCAGGATGACCTCCACCCCCTGGCCGCCGGTTAGGGAAAGGACTTCCTCCAGATAACCGGGGGAACGGTGATCCAGGACATGGTGCGCACCTTCCCGGGCCGCCAGGTCCCGGCCCCGGGAGGTGCCCGCGGTGCCGATGACGGTGAGGCCCGCGGCCCGGGCCAACTGCAGCGCGGCCGTGCCCACCCCGCCGCTGGCCCCGTGCACCAATAAGGTCTCTCCCGCCAGCGCCCGGGCCCGGTGGAACAAGGCCCGGTAGGCGATGCCGTAGGGGATGCCCAGGGCCGCGCCCTGGGCATAAGAGGCCCGGGAGGGCAAGGGGTGAACCTGGCACTCCTCGCAGAGGGCCTGTTGGGCATAGGCGCCGGTCAGGGTCCCGGCGACATAGACCCGTTGGCCCACGGTCACCCGGGTGACTCCCGGCCCCAGGGCCTCCACCTCCCCGGCCGCGTCATGGCCGGGGGTGTAAGGCAGGGGAGGCGCACTATAGACGCCCGCCCGGATGTAGGTATCCACCGGGTTGACGCCGGCGGCCTTAACCCGCACCACTACCTGCCCGGATGCGGGCTGCAGGTCCTGGACCTCTTCCAGACGCATGACTTCCGGGCCGCCGAATTCATGGACGCGTATGGCTTGCATAGTCTTCTCCCCTGGGAGACCTCCAAACCATGGTCTCGCGGGAGGAGATCCGGGGACGGCAGGGGCGGGGTTAAACCCGCGCTTACACCCCCCCTCCCAACCGGCGTTTGGAGGTTGATGTCGATTGTTTTTGCAAAAGTAAGCATCCCCATGGTAGTTGTCCATCGGCGATCCGGCCGCTCATGAACCCGGGCCCTAGCCTGCTCCGCTCCTGATTTCCCTTGACCCAGGCCGCCCTGCTAATTTAAATTGCCATTGGGCGCGGGGGCAATGCGGGCGGGGAAACCCCGCGCTCCAGACTCCGGACTCTCCCCCCGCCAATCCTTATTCCCAGACAGTCATGCCTGGGCCGGCAGCCCAGCGGCGGATTAGGAAAGCCCTGGGGCGCGCGTCCCCGCCCGCCGCGGCCATCGCCCAGGCTGGCAGGCCTGGACCACCGATTTCTCATAACTTTTCCAGGCAGTTGTTCATGGGCCATGGGCCCACCCATAAAGCATGAAAAGACTGGTGGGGCGGACCTCCGTGCCCGCTATTTCGGCAGGCGGCCAGAGACTGCCGCCCCACCTAATCACTGCGATTTATTAGCTTTCCAAGCAGTAAATTTGGTGCGTAGGACGCACCCTACAAAATTTTTCGGAACAGGACCTACCTTTTATTCTTAATATATTTGCGTCTTGCTTGGCGTCTTTGCGTGAGGCCTATCTTTTCAAAACAGAACACGGGAGGTCGGTGCAGATGGGGAAGTTTATGAGGAAGCGGGCGAAAAAGGCGGGCCTGCCCCCCGAGTCTCTGGTCTATACCGGGGAGAAGGTGGATGCTAAGGTCAGCATCACCATCATTGATTATGATGAACAGCATTATCAGGAAAGGGAGAAGGCCTCCTTTGACGAATGTCTGCTCTTAAAAAACCAACCGGGGGTGACCTGGATCAAGGTGGAGGGCCTCCACGCGGTGGAAAACCTGGAAAAACTGGGGGAATGCTATGGCCTTCATCCCCTGGTCCTGGAGGACATTCTCAACACGGACCAGCGTCCCAAGATCGAGGATTTCGACGACTACCTCTATATTGTCCTGAGAATGATCCACTATAGTGAAAATAACGAACTTGCCAGCGAGCAGATCAGCCTGATTTTGGGTAGCAATTTTTTGATATCCTTTCAAGAAGGCAACGGCGCGGTTTTCGCCCCCGTCCTGGAGCGCCTGCGGACCTCGAAGGGCCGCATCCGCAAATCCGGGCCCGATTATCTGGCCTACACCTTGATGGATCTAATTGTGGACCATTATTTCGTGGTGCTGGAGAAATTCGGCGAGGCCCTGGAATATCTGGAGGAGGAAGTGGTGAAACAGCCCACCACCGAGACCCTCCAGGACATCCACCGGTATAAATACGATATGATCATGCTGCGGAAATCCGTGTGGCCCCTGCGGGAAGTGATCGCCCGGCTGGACCGGCGGGAATGGGACCTGATCCAGGAGGCCACCGGCATCTATTTCAAAGACGTTTACGACCACACCATTGTGGCCATTGACAATATCGAGACCTACCGGGACATCCTCTCCGGGATGCTGGACATCTATCTCTCCAGCATCAGCAACCGCCTGAACGGCATCATGAAGGTCCTGACCGTGATTGCCACCATCTTCATGCCCCTGACCTTCCTGGCCGGGGTTTGGGGCATGAACTTCAAAAATATGCCGGAATTGCAATGGCCCTGGGGCTACTTCATGGCCTTGGGGTTGATGATAGCGATCGCCTTGTCCATGATGCTCTATTTCCACAAAAAAAAGTGGCTTTGATATTGAACCTGAGCGGTCAGTGCCCATATTAGATTAGAGGCTTTGGGTGGGTATGAGGGATAGGGAGGGGGAAAAGGTTAAAAGGGAAAAAGGGGAAAGGTTTGTTGGAGCCAATTTTTCTCTTCCCCTTTTCCCCTCTTTCCCTTTTCCCCCATGAAACCGGGGTCTCAAATCGCAGTCAAGATCCCTAATTCTTATGGAGGAGACCGCCATGACTCTGCGCGTCGGCAAACCGGCCCCGGACTTTGAGACCAGCGCTTATGAGAAAGGGGAAATCCACAAGATCAAGCTCGCGGATTACCGGGGGCAGTGGGTGATGTTTTATTTTTACCCCGGGGATTTCACCTTTGTTTGACCCACGGAACTGACGGCAGTTGCCGCCAAATATGAAGAGCTCAAGGCCTTGGGCGCGGAGGTGCTGGCAGTCAGCGTGGACAGCCCCTATACCCACAAGGTGTGGTCGGAGGGTGAGTTGTCACAGATCATTCCCGGGGGCCTCCCTTATCCCATGCTTTCTGACCCCGGGGGCCGCATCGGCCAGGAATACCTGGTCTATGATGAGGATAACGGCGTGGATATCCGGGGCCGCTTCCTCATCGACCCTGACGGCGTGCTCCAGGCCATGGAGATCCTGGCCCCGGCAGTGGGCCGCAACGTGGCGGAAATGATCCGCCAGGTCAAGGCCTGCGCCCACGTGCGGGCCACGGGCGAGGCCACTCCCGCGGGCTGGGAGCCGGGGAAGAAGACCTTGAAGCCCAGTACGGAATTGGCCGGTAAGGTTTGCGAGATCTGGTCGCCGGAAATGGCGTTTTAAAGGCAGGGGCGGAGACAGGGGGCAGGGGGCAGTGGCCAGTGAAAGCAAGACCTGGGTGATTCGGTGGGGCGGCCGTGTCCGGCCGCCTCCCGGCATGGCGGGCACGGAGGCCCGCCCCACCGGTCTTTTCATTGTTTATGGGTGTGCCAGCGGCTCATGGGCAACTACCTACTGCTTGCCGCTTACTCCCTTGATATTCCTTAGCTGACAGGTTAGAAATTCAGTTTATGAAGGTCTTTTTTGTCTTTTTCCTGCGCCTCTTTTTCTGCTTCGTGGCCGCCAAGCTTGGCCTCCGGGTCCTGGGTCTGGACAGCCGGACCTACCTCACCATCTTGACGCTCCTGCTCACCGCCAATCTCTACTGGTTCGATTTCCTGGAGTATCGGGGCCGCATCGTTTTCCGCCTGCGGAAACTGCAACGGTCAGCCCCGGAAAAGGCCGCCAAGGGGGAAGAGGCCTCCTCCGAAAACCTGGGGAAGTCTGAAAATTAAATCCTGGCCTGCCCAAGGGCTGAACCTAAGCGGGGAGGCCCTCTCTGCGGGGACGTATCCTGAAAAGTGAATAAGCCGCGGTGATCCGGTGGGGCGGCCGTGTCTGGCCGCCTCCCGGCATGGCAGGCACGGAGGCCCGCCCACCATGCTTTTCATGGTTTATGGGTGGGCCAACGGCTCATGAGCAACTGCTTGGAAAAGTTCAAGGTGCAAAATCAGGAAAATGTTCAGCAGGAATTTTTCATAATTTAGGGTTGGGCCAAAGGCCCATGCGGAACTGTCGGGAAAAGTTTTATCTCGCACCGCTGGAAAGCCTGTGCTGCCGTACGTTTCATGATTTAGGGGTGAGCCGCAGGCTCAGGAGCAACTGCCCTTGCCCCCAGGGGGGAAATCCGCATCTGTATGATTCTCCTGATAATCTGTCTTTTCCCATTTTTTTCTTGACACCTCCTTTCAATATGCTTAATTATCTGGAGATTGTACTTGTGATGAAATTCACTTGATCGGCTCCGAAGCGTACCTTCAGAAACGGGGCCGTCTCCTCTCCATTAGCAATATGAAACTGGCAAGTCTTTTAGAGCAGAAAAAATCTCACATCGTGGCCCATTGGCTCAAGCTGCTTTTTGAGACCTACCCCCCCCAGACCGTGGTCTTTTTAAAAAAGGAAAAGGATAAATTCGATAACCCGTTAGGTTACCGGATTTCCCGGGGCTTGGACGGACTTTATGCCGCCCTGGTCCAGGAGAAGGAAACGGGGGAGATCCTCTCGGCCCTGGACGAAATCATCAGTATCCGGGTGCTCCAGGATAATTCTCCCTCCCGGGCCCTGGCCTTCATTTTTCTGCTGAAAGATGTCCTCCGGGAGGAACTGGCCCCGGAACTGAAGGACCGGGAAGTCGTGGCAGAACTGTTGGATCTGGATTCCCGGATAGACGGGTTGGCCCTGCTGGGATTTGATGTCTATACCCAACGCCGGGAGAAGCTCACCGAAATCAGGATCAACGAGGTGAAGCAGCGGGTCAGCGGGCTGTTGCGCAAATCAGGTTTGAGTGTGGATAGTCTTTAGCAGGAAAAAAGTATAATCATCGGTTAACAGGAAACGAGGTGACAATACATGGATTTTTGTAAGCGTCATTTATTCGTGGCCTTGTTTGCAGTGCTGGGACTGGTCGCACTGGCCTACATCGGCGTCCAGGCCAACCTACAGGTCCTCTTCGGGGTCATCATCCCCTATCTGGCGGTTCTCATCTTTGTGGAGGGGCTGGTTTTCCAGCTCATTAAATGGGCCCGGTCCCCGGTGCCCTTCCGCATCCCCACCACCGCCGGCCAAAACCGCACTCTCCCCTGGATCAAAAGAGACCTGGGAGATAAGCTGGACAACCCTTCCACCACCGGGTTTCTGGTGGGCCGCATGGCCCTGGAAGTTTTGGCCTTCCGCAGCCTCTTCCGGAACCTGCGCACCGAGTTGCAGAAGGACCCGGACAATCCCGAAGGCGCCCGGTTGATCCATTGGTCCTACAAGTGGCTCTGGCTGGGGGCCATCGCTTTCCACTACGCCTTTCTGGTGGTTGTCCTCCGGCACCTGCGCTTTTTCACCGAGCCGGTGCCCCTGCCCTTCCAGCTGATGGAGCACGTGGACGGCTTCTTCCAGTTTTTTACGCCCGCGGTCTACTTGAGCGGGGTGGTCCTGGTGGTGGCCGTGTTCTATCTGTTGGCCCGCCGGCTCACCAACCCCTGCATGCGTTACATCTCTTTAGCCGCGGACTACTTTCCCCTCCTGCTGATCCTGGGCATCGGCATCAGCGGCATCCTCATGCGCTATGTCTATAAGGTGGACATCGTGGCGGTGAAGGAGATGGCCATGGGCCTGGCCACCTTGCAGCCCAAGGTGGTTGCGGGGATCGGCTCCATCTTTTATATCCACCTCTTCCTGGTGAGCGTGCTTTTTGCCTATTTCCCCTTCAGCAAGCTGATGCACGCGCCGGGAGTATTCTTCAGTCCCAGCCGCAACATGGTGAGCAACAACCGCTGGGTTCTGCACGTCAACCCTTGGAACTATCCCGTCAAGTTCCATCATTATGACGAGTACGAAGACAGATTTAGGGAAGCCATGATCGAGGCCGATATCCCGGTCGAAAAGGAGTCATGAGTTTATGGCTAAAGCACCAAAACCCTCAGAATTGTTAGCCGGCCTCAATTACCAGCCGCCTGCCAAGGGGTGGATGGACGTCAAGCCGGATCTACGGCCGGGCACCTATGTCAACGCGGCCAACCCCAAGTGGATGGAGTGGATCAATTACCCCTACCCCCGGGCCTGGAACGTGGCGGACGAAGATTGGAAGCTCCCCGACAACTGGAAAGAGATCATCCTGGAAGGGATGGAAGACCGGCTCAAACGCTTCCGTTCCTTGAAAGTCTTTTTCGATATCTGTGTACGCTGCGGCGCGTGCGCGGATAAATGCCACTTCTTTCTAGGCACGGGCGACCCCAAGAATATGCCGGTCCTCCGGGCCGAATTGTTGCGTTCGGTGTACCGGCGGTACTTCAAGAAGATCGGGCAAGTCCTGGGGGAGATCGCGGGAGCCCGGGACCTCACCGAGGACGTCATCAAAGAGTGGTTCTTATATCTGCACCAGTGCACCATCTGCCGGCGGTGTTCGCTCTTCTGCCCCTACGGCATCGACATGGCGGAGATGACGCTCCTGGGGCGGGAACTGCTGGCCTCCATCGGCGTGAACATCGATTGGGCCATGGCCTCGGTGGCCCAGTGCTACGACAAAGGCAGCCACATCGGCGCCACGCCCCAGGCCTTCAAGGACATGATGGACTTCCTGGCCGAGGAAAACGAGCGCATCACCGGCATCACCACCCAGCCCACCTATAACCGCAAGGGCGCGGAAGTCCTCTTTGTCATGCCCTCCGGCGATTACTTCGCGGACCCCGGCACCTTTACCATGATGGGCTACATGCTGATGTTCGAGCATATCGGCCTGGACTACACCCTGAGCACCTACGCGGCGGAGGGCGGCAACTTCGGCTGGTTCGTCTCCCACGAGATGGGCAAGCGCCTGAACGCCAAGATCTACCACGAAGCCAAGCGCCTGGGGGTGAAGTGGATCCTGGGCGGCGAATGCGGCCATATGTGGCGGGTGTGCAACCAGTACATGCCCACCTGGTGGGGGCCGGTGGACTTCCTGGAGGAGCCGGTATCTCCCATCACCGGCACCCGCTTCGAGAACGCCTCAGTCCACAAGATGGTCCACATCTCCGAATTCACCGCGGACCTCATCCATCACGGCAAACTCAACCTGGACCCCCAGCGCAACGCCCACATCAAGATGACCTTCCATGACTCCTGCAACACCGCCCGGGGCATGGGGATCTTTGAAGAGCCGCGCTACATCATCAACAATGTCTTGCCTGAGGGCAACTTTATCGAGATGCCCCCCAACACCATCCGGGAGAAGACCTTCTGCTGCGGCAGCTCCAGCGCCCTCAATGCCAATGAAAACATGGAGGTGCGCATGCAGGGCGGGTTCCCCCGGGCCAACGCCGTAAAGTTTGTCCAGGAAAAGTACGGGGTGAACCACCTGGGCTGCATCTGCGCCCTGGACCGGGCCACCCTGCCCACCCTGATGGAGTACTGGGTGCCGGGCATGGAAGTCACCGGCATCACCGAGCTGGTGGGCAATGCCCTGGTCTTCGAAGGTGAGATGGAGCGTACCACCGATCTCCGCGATCGCGACCTGGTAGGATTTGGAGAAGCCGCGGAGGAAGATGCGGAGGATGCCGAATAATGGGCGATAAATATAAGAATGAATTCGGGGTTTTCGGCGAGCGCCCCCAGGTGGAGAAGAAGCTCTACAACGCTAAATATATCTTCACCGGACTGGCCGTCTTCCTGGCCCTGCTGATCCTGCCGCTGCTGCCGAACCTGGGCAAGACCGTGCCCGCGCCGCAGCCGCAACTGGATACCCCCGCCATCAAGAAGATCGCGGAAAAAGACCGGAAATGCGTGATGCCCACGGACTGGATGCGGGCCAACCACATGCAGATGCTCGTGGACTGGCGGGACAAAGTGGTCCGCACCAATGAAAAGGGCGCGCCCAACGGTAGAAACTTTGAAAGTCCCGATGGCAGAAAATTCCTTGCCAGCCTCACCAACACCTGCATGGATTGCCACTCCAACAAGGACAAATTTTGCGATCAATGTCACAACTACGTGGCAGTAGCGCCTAATTGTTGGGGTTGCCATTTGCAGGAAGGCAAGACGCTGGCGGAGGCGAAGTGATGGGTATGGACAGAAGAGAATTCATCCGGATAGCTGGACTTTCCACGTTACTGGGGCTCGGCGGCAAAGGGGCCTTCGAACTGCTGCGTCCGGGCCAGGTGGAGGCCTCCATGGCCGCCAAACCGGAAGCCCAGGCAGGCACGAGATGGGCCATGGTGGTGAACATGCAGAAGCTGAACGAAGCAGTCGCCCAAAAGTGCATCGACGCCTGCCACCGGGTCCACAATGTCCCTGATTTTCATAAGCCCAAGGACGCCAAAGACGCCTTGCCTCCGGACGTCCAAAACCGTTATGAAATCAAGTGGCTGTGGACCGAGCATTTCCACAACGCCTTTCCCGGGGAAGAGCACCCCAACATGCAGGAGAAGCTGGCGCATCTGCCCTTCCTGGTGCTTTGCAACCATTGCGACAATCCCCCCTGCGTCCGGGTCTGCCCCACCAAGGCCACCTTCCGGCGGGAAGACGGTATTGTCAATATGGACATGCACCGCTGCATCGGCTGCCGCTTCTGCATGGCGGGCTGCCCCTTCGGGGCCCGGAGCTTCAACTGGAGAGACCCCCGGCCCTACGTCGGCGATACCTTTCCGGGGTATCCCACCCGGGAGATCGGGGTGGTGGAGAAGTGCACCTTCTGCGCCGAGCGGTTGGCCCAGAACCTGCTGCCCGCGTGCGTGGAGGTCTCAGGGGGGGCGCTGTCCTTCGGGGACCTGAATGATGAAAAGTCCCAGGTGCGAGCCACCTTAAAGAAATACTTCACCATTCGCCGCAAAGTTCATCTGGGGACGAACCCGCAAGTCTACTATATAGTGTGAGGTAGGTCATGCTTGAAAGAGCGCTAATCGGTTCCAAGAGATACTACTCGCTGCTGGCCATCCTGGCAGGTATTTTCGCCCTGGGGTTTCTCTTCTACCTCAAGCAACTGAACGTGGGCTTGGGTATTACCGGCATGGGCCGGGATGTGTCCTGGGGTTTTTATATCGCCCAGTTCACCTATCTGGTCGGGGTGGCAGCCTCGGCGGTGATGGTGGTCCTGCCCTATTATCTGCATGATTACAAGGCCTTCGGCCGGGTGACCATCCTGGGGGAATTCCTGGCGGTGGCCGCGGTGACCATGTGCGTCACCTTCGT
>Ga0265296_1004657_pt1 | contig 11790 bp, 8 predicted proteins | sample MunlanPumphouse1_FD_189073 | JGI IMG/M metagenome (GOLD analysis project Ga0265296, IMG submission 189073) | Groundwater microbial communities from a municipal landfill in Southern Ontario, Canada - Pumphouse #1 | ecosystem: Environmental > Aquatic > Deep subsurface > Groundwater | place: Canada...
AGGTAGACCCCCGCCACATAGCCCGTATTCTGTGGGGTTTATCTATTGGAATTGCCCAAACTATGGTTATGAGGATTCATCTCAATGTTTCTGAAAATGAGGTAAAGGGACTTCTTGTATCGGGCTTCAATTTGATAAAGAGAGGTTTATTGCTTAATCAGAGCTGCATTTAACCCGGCTTATTTGTCAAAGACTGATCTGGTTAGAATAGATAAAGGTGTATTGAGGTGTATTGAGAATTTAAAATGGAGGAGGTAACTTATGGCAAGAGAACAAAAGAAAATCGCTAAGGTAGGGAATGCTGAAATCGAAATTACGACAACAGTACGAGATATCAGAGGAGTAGAAGACCTGGTCAAAGAATGCATTGAAACTACATGGTCTGAAAACCTGGTGAATCAGATCAAGGTGTGGTTAACACCGTCTCCTCATGCTACAGATATCGCCGAATGGGACAGAGTTTTGTTAGAAAGATATCCCCCACTCTTTACCAGTATCGAAAAAACCTGTACCGACTGTTATCTGGGACCATGTGACCTGGATAAGTTAAAGGGGATATGTGGTTTAGATTTAGAGGTGTATCATGCAAAACTGGCCCTCCAGGCTTCTTGCAGAGGTCTTGCCATTCATCTTTCCACCACCAGGGACCTTCTTGACCACTGCTTGAAAGAATACGGAGAGGATGCCGAGGTCAAATGGGGTAAGAACGTTGCCTATGGGATGATGCATGTCAACTCACTGGTGGGCTTTTCACCGAAAAACCTGCATGAGGCAGACAACGTCCTGAGTTATATAGGAGATCAGCTTGCAGAACTTCTGGCGTCTGCCAGTGGTGGTGGTGAGGGCAATGCAAAAGACTTGGCAGCAAAGGTGCTTCATGGAGGGACATTACTCCTTGCGGCGATAGAGCTTGATGAGTTTTTGAAGTATGCCTTTTTCGATTTCTTGTGGTCTCCCGATATAGACCTCAAGGATCTTCCAACTTGGCCTGAAGCCAACATCCAAACCGGTATGGGGACAGTAGATACAAAGAAACCGGTTATTGTGTTTTTGGGATTCAATTTTTTGCCTGCATGGAACGTAATAAAACTTCTAAAAGAAAAAGGGATGGAAGACAAGATAGAAATTTGCGGCATAGGATCCGTGGGCCACGATCTCGTCAGATTTTATGACAAGGGAAAAATACTAGCCACTCCTCTAAAAACCAATCGCGTTCTCAGGCTCGGAATAGCGGACGTCCTGGTAATAAGTGAAACCTGTTGCAAGGCAGAAATACTGAAAGAGGCGGCAAAAAGAGATACAAAGGTTATTGCCACGAGTTTTAAACAGAATATGGGGTTGTCAGACAGGTCTCCGGATAAGGTCGATGATATAGTAAAGGATCTCTTAGATGGTCTTGATGCCGTTTTGATTACTAATCCGGAGAAAGCGGCTGAGGTAGCCCTAAAAGTAGTTGAGAAAGTAAAAAAGAAACGGAAGAATTCATATCTCTTATCTGAAGAAGAGATAAAGATTCTTTCTTTGAAATGCGATCAATGTGATGCATGCTTCAGAGCATGCCCCAACAGTTTACACATTAGTAGAGCATTAAAAGCCGCAGAAGGTGGTGACCTTTCTCGGTTGTGCGAACTTTATGGTCAGAGTATTTACTGCGGTAAATGTGAAGAAGCCTGCCCCCAGGATATTCCAATAATAGACCTTATTTTGGGCGCTGCCAAAGATGCTATAAAAGAGGATAAATCAGTCATGAGGGCAGGAAGAGGGACATTCAGTAACGTGGAGGTGAGGGATTGGGCTATTACAGCATTTTCAACCCCTGTTACCATTGGAATAATTGGCTGTGGTAGTACAAAGGGTTTTGAAACAGACGTAGCCCGTATGGCCAATGAATTCATCTCTAATAATTATGCGGTGAGCGTTGCAGGCTGTGTGGCATCTGAGATTGCCCGATATAAGGATGAAAAGACAGGGAAATCTATCTATGAAATGTATCCCGCCCTTCAGAATCCTCGATGTCTCGTAAATACAGGCGGATGCCTGGCTCAATCCCTTCCGTTGAATATCACTTTTTACAAGGTTGGCTATATGGGGTTTAGATGCCCATACAGAGCAACCTATTCTATGCAGTCGGAATTTATAATGCGTTTTGCCAGCGCACTCATCATATGGGGGGCTACCTCAGAACTGATGTACAATCTGGCACTGGGACACGCAAGGGCGGGAACGCCTGTTATTGTTGGGCCTGATGGATTCAAATTCAAGATGTATCTGATGGGCAACAAGTATGATCGAAGCAAATGGTGGGCTCTACACGGCAATACAGGGGAGAAGAGGGAAGTAGACCCTGTGCCTGAGCATATGATAATGCCTGTAGAGACAGTGGATGAAGCCCTTGCTATGGTTCCAAAGTTGGGTTTTATATTCCAGGAGATGGAGGTAGCGAGGCAGAACAAATTTTCTCTCTATCTGGATTATTATCAGAAGAGATTTGGTGTCCTTCCGGATGATTGGCATCTGTATATAAGAAAAGAGATAGAGATACCAACGACGAAGAAGGCTAAATTGTTAAGACTCCTTGAGGAAGAGCATGGATGGGAAATAGATAAGAAGAAGGGTAGAATAATCAAGGCCAGGCATAGAGATGGAAGATTGCTTCCATACGAACAGTTCCTCGAGGAATATGGATTTAAGCCAGGTCAGTATATAACGCTGTTACCAAGGCTGGTTTACAAGCCCAGGAAGGACCGGGTGTAAAAAGTTTGTTTATTAACCTTGTTCTCAAAAAGGAGAATTATCATGAAGAAAAGAGATCATTTAGCACGTATAGGTGTTTTGGTTTTTATTCTGGTCCTTCTGGTTAGGATACCTTCCTATGCTGAAGAGGTAAGGGGGGTAGCGAAGGATACAATAAAGATTGGAATGATAACTGATATGACTGGCCCCGTAGCTGGGCTGCTTGTACCCTATGCGAATGCCCACAGGGATTACTTCCAGTGGGTAAACGAAGAGGGTGGGATCCATGGGAGGAAGATAAGACTTTTGATTGAAGATGACAGGTACAGTATACCGGCGGCAGTTGCTGCTTTTAAAAAACTGGTGTACAGAGATGAGGTACTTTGTATCTCAGGCCCAGGAGGAACAGGGCAGCATACTGCCCTCTTCTCCCAGCTTGAAAAGACTAAAATGCCTTCTTTTGCTGTAGCGATTTCGCCGACTATGTATACTCCTTACAAACGGTATGTCTTTATACCTGCCGGCGACTACTGGGATTTTATTGGTGTGATTTATGATTATATACTGAATAAGATGAAGGTAAAGGCTCCCAAGATAGCCATGGTCAGACCTGATACGGAGGGGGGGAAAGTTGTTGCTGAGGGTGGTAAGAAGTGGGCAGGTTTTTACAATCAAAAGTATTATGAGGAAATTATGGCTGTTGGGGCGACGGATGCAACATCTCAGATACTTAGGCTTAAGAACGAAGGTGTGGATAATATTGTGGTTGCAGCTAATACTACAGATGCAGCATCTCTGGCATTGAGAACTTGCAGGAAATTCAATTATTCCCCCAACGTACACGGCGTTCAGTATGCATGCGGTGATGAGGTAATAGAGAGTGCAGGTGAAGCAGCCAAAAATTACTATGGTATTCACGCATTTAGCATGTGGTACGATAATACTCCAGAGATGAAAAAACTCAGAGAAACTTTTATGAAATATCATCCCGGAAGCAAACCGCCAAACCCTATGTATCAAATGGGCTGGTACTGGGGGATAATCATATCCGAAGGGCTTAGAAGGGCAGGTAGAGATGTTGATGGCGAAAAGTTAGTAGATGCCATTGAGACACTCAAGGACTTTGACACCGGAGGCATCTCTGGGCCTGTTACGTATACGTCAAAATCCCATAAAGCCACTAATTACTGCAAGATTTTTAAAACTGACATGAAGAAAAAGAGGCTTGTTGCGGTTACCGATTGGTTGAAGCCTGCTGAATGAGAAGGCGGTGGTGAATCTTCTTGAAAAAGGGCGATAAGAAAAAGGGGCTAAGGTTTTAAAGGGTGTGTCATGTGCTCATAGACAGAGGGATAATGATTCAGTTAACCCGTTTACAAAAAGGAGGACATCATGGGCAGAAAGAGTATTTTTGTAGATATGGGTATTTTAGTTGTGGTTCTGAGCCTTTTTTCAACCATGTCCTCTTACTCTGAAGAAGTAAGAGGGGTAACGGGGGATACTATAAAAATTGGTGTGATTGTGGACTTATCAGGGCCATTTACCGCTGCAACAGTGCCTATAAAAGAAGCTATAACTACCTATTTTAAATATGTGAACGATGTAGATGGAATCCATAGAAGGAGAGTGAAACTGATTGTTGAGGACGATCGCTATGCTATACCACCAGCCATTGACAGGATGAAGGAGATAACCCTTAAATATTATCCTGGCATTAAACCTCCTAGTCAGTTCTATACCATGGGTTGGAACATGGCCAATATCTTTACCGAAGGTTTAAAGAGGGCTGGAAAAAATTTGACCAGCGAGACTTTTGTAGGTTCCCTTGAAACCCTGAAAGACTTCAATAGCCAGGGTATCTCTGCCCCTGTAACTTACACATTTTCCAGTCATAAGCCCAATGAATACAGTAAGTTTTTCAAGGCTGACGTAGAAAAGGAGAGGTTGGTCTCTCTTACAGGTTGGTTGAAACCTGCCCATTAAAATATGCGCAAGTATTTATGTAGTTAGGTATAAAAAGTGAGTACTAAAAGTTCAATTAAGGAGGGAAGAAATGAAGGTAGCAAAGTTGTCCTCTACTAGTCCTAAGTCAATTGGTATTGTCTTGGTTGTTTTTGCCCTGGTTTTATTAAACTTGAGTTTAGGGTATGCAGAAGAGGTTAGAGGGGTTGCCTCTGATACAGTGAAGATCGGGTTCATAATGGATCAGACAGGCCCCATTGCTGACACCTCGCTTCCCATAACAGCGGGTGTAAGGAACTACTTTCAATGGATAAACGATCAAGGGGGTATTCACGGTCGAAAGATAAAGGTATTGGTGGAAGACGACAGATACAGCATACCCATGGCCCTGGCAGCCTTTAAGAAACTGGTCTATAAAGATAAGGTACTCGCTATTCTGGCATTGGGGGGAACAGGGCAAACCAAGGTCCTCTCTCATCACATGGAAAAGGAGAAGGTGCCTGGGATCACAGTGGGGCTGACAGAGGACATGGTCAAACCATATAAGCGGTATCTCTTCATACCATGTGCCACTTATGAGGATGAGATCAAGGTTATATTTAGATATATATCGGAGGAGCTTAGGCTTAAAGATATCAGGATAGGTTTTATTACTATGAACATCGAATATGGAAAGGTAGGGTGGGAAGCAGCGGTAGAGACAGCGAAATCATATGGACTTGAGATTGTTGATAAGGAAATAATCAATTTTGGGGCTGCAGACGCAGTCTCACAGGTACTTGGTCTGAAAAAGAAAAACGCAAATCTTGTTATCCTCCATCAGGATATTGGAACGGCCCTGGTATTTTTGAAATCTGCAAAGAAACTCGGATATACGGGCACCTTTATTGGGACTTATTATGTAACTGATGATACCGTTGTGAGGATAGCAGGCGAGGCGGCAAGACCTCTAATCGGAGTTCATTCCCTTGCCTCCTGGCATGAGGACACCCCGGGAATGGCTAAAGTAAGGGAGATTACCCTTAAATACGATCCCGGCTTTAAAGAAGCCATGCGTAATAAGTTTTATACCCAGGGGTGGATTACTGCCTTGATAACTGCGGAAGGTATGAAGAAATCTGGTCGTAATCTTACCATTGAGGGTCTTGTCGATGGTATGGAGAGTCTGAAGAACCTGGATACAGGTGGGATTACTGCCCCTATAAGCTATAGTAAGACCAGCCACAAGCCCGGAGATTACTGCAAGATGTATAAGGCTGATGTACCAAATAAGAGGATGGTTTCCACCTCTGGCTGGTTGAGGCCAAAGGAGTGAAAAAAGAAGTTTAAGGCATAAAGGGGGTACTATTATGAGGAAGATAAATGTTTTAGCTACAATTCTTACTTTAACGGTAACTTTGTCCGTCTTTGGGATTGTCCCCGGATACTGTGAAGAGGTGAGAGGTGTAACCAGTGATACCATAAATATAGGGTTAATAGCCGATATGACGGGCCCTGTTACAGCGGTTACCGTCCCTATGGCCAATGGTGTTAAAAACTATTTCAGGTATATCAATGAGCAAGGAGGAATTTACGGAAGAAAGATAAGGGTTTTTCATGAGGATGATCGGTATTCTGTGCCGAATACATTTGCAGCCTTCAAGAAGATTGTGTATAAGGATAAGATACTGGCGGCTATTCTGATTACCCAGACGGCAGGGATTGCAGCCCTCATGCCCCATTATCAGAAAGAAAAATTGCCGATCATCTCGGTAAGTACTGCACAGGTGATGACTACGCCGGTTAAGCGATACGTATTCACCGTAAAAGACACTTATGAAAACGGGGCCAAAGTGGGAGTTGATTACATAATGAAGGACCTGAATGCGAAAAACCCAATAATAGGTATAGTCCGCTTGGACAACGATAGCGGTAAGATGGGTGCAAATGGAGTCAAAGAGGCAGCAAAACACTATGGGGTCAAGTACCATGAAGAGGCTATTCCTGCCGGGGCGATAGATTCAACTTCCCAGGTACTCAACATGAAGAGGGCAGAGGTGGATTATGTTGTTATGCCAGGGAGCGATGGAACAGCGATCACCTTCTTGAGGGACGCAAGGAAATTGGGGTATAAGCCAAAAATATTCGTAGGGACCCTTTTTTCCAATAGTGAGTTCATTGTGAAAACCGTAGGTAAAGGGGCTGAGAACTTCATCTGTGAAAACCCCTTTGTTTCATGGGGTGATAAAAGCCCAGGGATGAAAAAAATGATGGAGATAACAGAGAGGTATGCGCCTGGGAAAGAACAGCCCGTTGACTATACGTTAGGTTGGGTTAAAGGTATGGTCTTTGCGGAGGGGATGAAGAGGGCTGGCAAGAACCTGAATAGTGAAAGCCTTGTTGAGGGGATAGAAGGTATGAAGAACTTTGATACAGGTGGTCTTACAGGCATTATCGCTTACGGTCCTGATGATCACAAGGGGGGGGACTTTACCAGGTTTCTAAAGGCAGATGTCGAGAAGGGAATCCTTGTCCCTATAACCGGATGGAGGAAAGCTAGTTTCTAGATACTGGCCTTCAAGGTAGAAAAAGTTCTTCTTGAGGGGTGTAAGAACTTACCGGCGGATTTTTCTTCGATAATAAGTTCTCTATTGATCTTTTTACATGGAGGTAAGCGAATATGTTTGATAAAGGTAAAATTGAGTCGCTAGCGGAAAAACAAAAGGAATGGGAGGAAAAAAGGGAAAATAAGGCACTGGAAAAACTGGGGGAGAGGCAGGATGTATTTGAGACCCATTCACAGATACCTGTAAAACGCCTTTATACTCCTAAAGATATCGAAGACTTCGATTATGAAAGGGATACTGGATTTCCAGGTGATTATCCCTTCACCAGGGGGATATATCCTGTAGGTTATCGAAGCCGGACGTGGCAGGCGAGGCAGGTATGTGGGTTTGGAACTCCTGAAGAGACCAATGAGAGACTCAAGTATCTTATAGAGATGGGAGAAACCGGTGTGACTGTAGTTTTCGATCTTCCCACAAACAACCATGCCATAGATTCCGATAACCCTCTGGCAGAAGGCCAGGTAGGGATGAACGGGTTGCCTGTGGATACATTGCAGGATATGGAAGACGCCTTCGGGGGGATTGATATAGTCAAGTACCCGGTTACCCTTATTGCCAGGTGTCCCGTTATGTTGTTTATGTTAATTGCCGTAGCAGAAAAGAGGGGGATAGACCTTTCAAAATTGAGAGGTACGAGCCAACTGGATTTTCTGACCTCTTATGTTGCCAATAAGCAGGCAATATTCCCTGCCCCTAAGGAGGCATTCAGATATTTTGTTGATATTATAGAGTATCTCGCCAGGAATATGCCCAACTGGAACCCGATGGCCATAGGTGGTTATGCCCACCGTGATTCTGGGACAGATGCCGTGCAGGAGATGGCATTTATGCTCTCAGGGGCTATCAGTTATACCCAGGCATTTCTGGATAGGGGATTGAGATTAGAGGAATTTGCCCCAAAGTTTACATTCTTTATGGGATGTCATAACAATTTCTTTGAGGAGGTAGCCAAGTTTAGAGCAACGAGGAGACTGTGGGCAAAGATAATGAAGGAACGTTTTGGGGCAAAGGACCCCAGGGCTATGCTTATGAGGCTTCATGTTCAGACAGACGGGAACACCTTAACAGCAGAACAGGCATTGAACAACATTGCTAGGGTAGCTATCCAGAGTCTGGCTTCTCTTCTGGGCGGTGTTAGCTCGTTGCATTCTGATTCTTACGATGAGGCTATATGCATACCTACAGAGGAGTCTGCCAGGATTTCCCTGAGGACTCAACAGATACTCCTTGAAGAAACAGGCGTTGCAGATACAATAGACCCTTTGGCCGGCTCTTACTATGTGGAGTGGTTGACCAACCAGTTAGAGGAGAGGGCTTCAAAATTGATAGAAAAGATTGATGCTATGGGTGGTATGCCAGGAGCTATAGAAAGCGGCTGGCTTCAGCATCAGATGGATGATTCGGTTAACCGGTACTGGGATGCCATAAGGAAAGGGGAAAGAACAGTTGTAGGCTTGAACAAATACAGGATTAAGGAGGAGATAAGGGTTAAGGCATTCAAAGTCGATCCGTCCTATGAGAAGAAACAGTTGGCAAGACTCAGAAAGGTGAAGGCAGAAAGGGACAATGAAAAGGTAAGGTCAAGTCTATCAAAGATTCAAGAATCGGTGAGAAACGGTAATAACGTTGTACCGCCTAGTATTGAAGCTGTTAGGGCTTATGCTACTATTGAAGAGATTATGAATGCCCTCTTTGGGGATAAAGTGAGGGCATATCGGGAGGTTATCAGGGACAGACACAGGCGAATAGCAATATAACTCGAGAGCTTTGAAAAAGTACCCCTTTTCGCTTCAGCATACATTTTTTGACCCACCTAAGCTTGCTCCATTGAAAATTCACAAACTCGCCCTTCGGGCTCAAACATGTGAATTTTCTACATTACGCTCGCCAAGGTGGGGTTCCCCAAAAAATCTATGAATTCGCTCTCAGGGGACTTCTTCAAAGCTCCCAACTTGATTTGGAGGAATGTTGAGTATGGAAAAAAAGAGAAGGATTCTGTTGGCTAAGCCCGGCCTGGATGCCCATGATATGGGCATAAAGCTGATAGCCAGGGCATTGAAGGATGCCGGTGCAGAGATAGTGTACGGGGGGATTTATGTAACACCTGAAGAGATTACAAAGACTGCTGTGGAAGAGGATGTGGATATGTTGGGTTTGAGTTTTCACTCGTCTACGCACCTGGTGGAGACACCAAAAATAATGAAGCTTTTGAGAGAGAAGGGTAGAGATGACTTGACAGTCGTTGTAGGGGGGTGTATACCTCTTGAAGATGTATCTGACTTGAAGAAGATGGGTGTGCGAGAGGTATTTGGATCCGGGAGCTCCCTGGATGATATCGTTGATTTTATGATACAATAAGGTAACTGCTCAGGTGGATAGGCTGTAGGCAGTTAGTCTGTAGGAAAAAAATGACTAATAGCCTACAGTCCACAGCCTAAACAACCTAAATGGTGGAGACCGAGAAGGTTCTGAGCGCCTTGATTCGGTCAACCTGTAGACTATTAGCCTGTAGACTATTAGGCTGTAGGAGCTACAGCCTATAGCCTACAGCCTAACTCCCTAAACAAAGCCTACAGCCTAAACAACCTGAATAAATAAGTTGACCTGGAGGTAAAAAAGTGGGTGATTCAGTAAAGGGTGAAAAAAGAGAGGATACAAAGATAGATGGCTTGATGGAGGCATATTTCGAGAAGCCAAACAAATTAACTACATGGTCAGGGTTCCCTGTTAAAGATATTTATACCCCTGCTGACTTAGATGGAATTGACTACGAAGGAAACATAGCCAATGCAGGAGAGTACCCCTTTACAAGGGGTATCCATCATAACATGTACAGAGGCAGATACTGGACAATGCGAGAAGCTGGTGGATACGCCAGGGCAGCCGATACCAATAAAAGACTTAAGTTCCTGGCAAATGAGGGAGTAAGCGGCTTCAGCATCTTTCGGGATCTCCCAACAGTTTGGGGAATCGATGCAGACCACCCCATGGCTGAAGGTGAGGTTGGAGTGAGCGGGGTAAACCTTACCTCATTGAAGGATATGGAGGAACTGCTAGATGGGATACCCCTTGATAAGGTCAGTGTTGCTCTTCTCTGTGCCTCGTCCCTTGCCCCGGTTATATTTTCCCAGTATATAACAGTGGCAGAAAAAAGAGGGATAGATATTGCAAAGTTGAGAGGAACCATAGCCAATGATCCTTTGCACTCTCGTTACTGTTATGGTAAGCCAGGTAACCCGATAGACCTCAGCGTAAAATTGGCTGTGGATATAATAGAGTTCTGTACGAAACACATGCCCTTTTGGAATACCAATTCCGTGAATGCCTATGATATGAGAGAGACAGGCATCAATGCGCCCGAGGAGATTGCCTTTGGGTTTGAGATTGCTATGGAATATATAAGAAAAGCGATAGAACGCGGTTTAGATGTTGACGATTTTGCACCCAGGATATCCTTTTATTTCTCGGCCGGTATGGATTTTCTTGAAGAGATAGCCAAACTGAGAGCTGCCAGGAGGCTGTGGGCAAAGATTATGAAGGAGAGATTTGGGGCAAAGAAGCCCGGCTCATGGAAGTTTAGATTCGGTGTTCATACTGCCGGATCTTCCCTGGTGCCGCAGCAGCCTTTGAATAATATTATACGGATTACTATTGAAGCTCTGGTTGCTGTACTGGGTGGGGTCCAATCTCTCCATTGCTGTTCTTACGACGAACCCATAGCTCTTCCTTCCGAAGATTCTCAGCGTATAGCTTTGAGAACCCAACAGATTCTGGCTTACGAGACCGGAGTGGCAAATACTGCAGATCCTTTGGGTGGATCGTATTTCATAGAAAACCTCACGAATAAGATTGAGGAAGAGGCTGTAAAAATAATCAAGGAAATAGATGAAATGGGTGGAATGGCAGAGGCTATGAAGAAGGAGTGGGTAGATCAGAAGATAGACCAGGCTGCCCTCCAACTACAGAAGGAGATAGAGAATAAGGAGCGGGTTATAGTAGGTGTAAACGCCTTTATAACCGCTCCTGAGGATAAGACCCCTGGGGGGGTACATAGAATACCACCGGAAACAGAGAGGGAACAGATAGCCAATGTTAAAAGTCTTAAAGATACTCGTGACCGGAAAAAGGTAAAAGAGACGATAAAGCGCTTGAGGGAAAAGGCTCAGATGGGGGAGGGAGAAAATCTTATCCCCTCCATAATTGAAGCATTAAAGGCATACGCCACCGTGGGGGAGATTCAAGGGACTATACGAGCAGCCTATGGATTGACTTATGATCCATTTGATATAGTGAAGTCTCCGTATTAATAATCCCCCTAGAAACTGACCACTGACAACTGACAACTGACACTACGCAGTATTTTAAGGAGGGTTCTTGATGAGTCTTGAGTTTACCGAAGAGCAGAATATGTTGAGGGAGAGTGTTAAAAAGATGGCCAGGGAGAGGATAGCACCACGTGCAGCAGAGATTGATGTCACCGATGAATTCC
>Ga0265296_1004658_pt1 | contig 11789 bp, 14 predicted proteins | sample MunlanPumphouse1_FD_189073 | JGI IMG/M metagenome (GOLD analysis project Ga0265296, IMG submission 189073) | Groundwater microbial communities from a municipal landfill in Southern Ontario, Canada - Pumphouse #1 | ecosystem: Environmental > Aquatic > Deep subsurface > Groundwater | place...
CACCAGGTCCCGGGTCTCCACTTTATGATGGGACACCAGGTCCTTGAGCATTTGCTCCGCCTTGATCGCCAGTTCTTGCTGGAACAAAGGCGCGTCAAAATTGAAGGCCTCTTGCGGGTCGGGGAACGAATGGGGGACCGGCAACGTCGGAATCACATGCGCCACAATTAATTCCGCCGCAAAATGCCGGGCCAGTTCCTCGGCGCGTTTCAGTGCGGTGAAAGCAGGCTCACTGAAATCGGTGGGACACAAAATTCTTTTAAAAGGCAACATTAACGTACCTCTCCCTTCGCTCATTTACCGGTTTTAAATTAACCACCATCAAAAGGAGTTGCAAGCGCTCCCGGCTGATAATAATCTCGCCAGGCCGGTAATCCAATCCAATTAGCGAGTGGGGGCCGATTGGCCGTCTGGAGCCTCTCAAGAGGTGGGTATCGGGGCTTTTTGACCATAGCGTTTTCTAAAGCGCCGTATCCCGGTCAAATCAGGGAAGGACCTGAGATTTGGGATTATGGCAAATGATAGAAGTTAAACTCAACCCAAAACTACATTTAACGCGTTGCAAACCTTAATAAACCTTATTTGGCAAGGTCCTGAAAACTTCCCAAAATATGTATTTCAAAAAATGAGAAAACCCGTGTATTATTGAGCGCTATTTCCTCAGAAAACCGCAATCTTAATACCCGTTGAAAAACTACCGATTAGACTGGATAGCAACTGGTGTTCTGCTATTAATCATTAATGGCTAATCTAATTCAGATTCTATTTTATCAAATGCATCCTCAATCTTATAGAGAAGCTTGTCAGCCTGGGCGAGATTCCAATCGGCAATATTTTCTTCAGTACTCTTATGAAGGTTCAGAAGATTCTCTCTATGCCGGAGAAGCACATCTCGCAAAGGTGTACCATCGAAGGTATAAAGAAGTTTATCCAGTTGGCCCGCTATCTTATAAAGTGAAGGATTCTGTTCCAACAGATTAGAATCTAAAGATTTTAAATAGCGCGCTATTTTAGGGTACGTCTCCTCCAGATCCCTTTGATAATAAGGTAGTACAGTAACACTGAGATGCATATATTTGCTCATGGTTTATTTCCTTATAATATACTAACACAATTAAGAAAATCAGTTTTCATATCTATGTTTTGGCGGGCATGACTTGGCCGGGGTCGGATCCGGTGTTGGACCTAGTTCGGCTAACTCGCCCCTGCCTAACAAAGTTGGTATTTTTGTTAGCCGCCGGCGAAAGTCGATATGCTTGGTGTCAAAGTCATCGCCGCCCGCGGCTAAGGTTGGCAATCAGAGGGCACAGGGGCCCGAAGGCCACTGTGGTCATCGCTATTTCATGGGAGGCGGGGTTGACGGCTCAGGAGCCGTGGGGTTTTTGGCAATCTTCTCCTGGAGCTTCTTGTAATTCTCGTCCACAATGGGAGCGATCGCGCTGGTGGTGCCCAACTTCCGCACCGGTTTTACCGCATTGCACAGGCCACCGACAAAGCAAGTCGTCTCCACTTGGTCAAGGTACTCTGCCGCATGTTCTTTGGCGTCGGTCAGATACGCCAGGGCATCCTTCAATTTGCCGTTCCGTTCCTGCAGCACCGCCAGGTTGTTCAGGGCAAAGGGATTGTAGCGGTCGCGGCTGAGGGCATCTTTGAATTGATATTCCGCGGCCTCATATTTGCCATCCCGCAAGAGATCGTATCCTTTGGCTATGGGGGTGATTACGTCTTGCGCCATTTGGGCCCGGGGGCCGCTGCGGTGTTTAGGTTCACCCACGGTCGGCTGGGGGGCCGGGCCGGTCGTTTGTTGCGCCAGGGCCACGGAGCCGAAAAGGAGCCCGATTGCTAACAAACAGGCGAGAATGGTTATCAAGTTACGGGTATTACGCATAATCTCTCTCCTCAATTTCAGATAATGTCATCGATCATAGAAGCGCCCGGGGCCGCCTTAACGGCAGGTTGAACCATGGCGGAAATAACAATCATCAAAAATAACTGCGTACGCTGCCGAGACCAGTTAATTATAGACAGATAGAACAACCATAACTTACACTTACCTGCCGTTACTTCGTGGTGGGAGGTAAATTGGACTTAGGGGCCCAAGTGGGCATCAAGACGGCGTCAATAACCTGGATTATGCCGTTACTGGCCATGACGTCAGCTTTGATGATGTTGGCCGTGCCGACCATATATTTGTCGCCAACTTTCGTGAGTTTCAGGAGTTGGGGCTGGTCCGTGGGACACAAGGTCTTGCACTCTTTAAGGGCGGGAAGGTCTTTGGCCATATACTTGCCGGGGGTGATGTGGTAGTAAACCAGGTCCTGGACGCGGGCGCTGCTGGCCATAATGGTATCCATGGTTCCTGCGGGTAATTTGGCAAAGGCCTCGTCCGTGGGCGCAAAAAGGGTGAAATTGCCAGGCATCTTCTTTAATTCCTGGACATTGGCTTTATCCACGGCACTTAAGAAAGTCTTAAAATTACCGGCGGCAGCCAGGGTATCGTACATATTTCCGGGGGCCTGGCTCAGAGCCGTCCCTACCGAAAGCACCACCACCAACATCGTCATCAGGGCAATTTTTAATCTCATTGCATCTTTCTCCTTAGTTTATTATTTTCGAGCATTTTCTATCGTTACTTGGTCTCGGAAAACGCAAGCATGTCTCCTATAAGATAACCGTAAAGTTTATGCCCATCATCCACATGGAGTTATAAACATCCACTGTTGTTAATAATGAACCAAACTCTAGAACACCTATGACAATTAGGTAAATCGCCACAATGTAGTTCAGGAGCCTGGGTATCATGAGAATTAATATTCCCGCAATCAGGGCGGCCACCGGCGTCAGGTGAACAGTTGTTAACATTGCCAATATCCTTATTAAATGTAAAATTTATTATTGATTCATAATTATTGCTAATAATGAATCAAGCCTAAAGACGCCCAAGGAGATACAGGATGAGAACCACTATCAGTACCGTCCCCAGAACACCAGTCGGGGCATAGCCCCAACTCTGGCTATGAGGCCACCTAGGAAGGGCGCCAACGAGAAAGAGGATAAGTACGATAATTAAAATAGTGCCTAACATGGTCTTCCTCACTTTGCGGTTAGCCTAAATTAGGCGGCAGCCTTAGTTTGCCGTTGTCCCAACTTGGCGCTTGGGAACTCTTTTGCCAAATTTTAACCCGGCCCCGGATACCCTTACCTTGGTAGCGCTAGGGATAATGCGGCGAGCCCCTGGTTATCGTTATCGGCTTGGGGAACCGGCCCCACCTGGCCCCTTTCCCTGGCCGTCAATTCCTTCCCTTCCCTGGTCCGGGCCTGAAGGCCAGGAAGTTGCACTGCAAATAATCACCAGTGAGATTTTACTCTGACGTCCCTGTTCGCCGCACATCGAGCTTAGGCCCCCTGGCTGAGAAGTGGACCCGGTAAAGATGGACATCTCCATCCTGGATGGTCATATGCTGGAACCGCACATCCGAGGTGCTGCCGCTGCTGCTGTAAGCCTTGAGGAACAAGGTGTAAACCCCGATTTCCTGGCCGATTATCCGCAGGTGATAAAGGCCGCTCATCGGGTTGCGCAGGTGGATCTCCGTGTCCGCAGGACCCGTCCTGTCTCCGGAAGGATCGATGAGCACAAGCTCACCCGGGGGGGAGCCCCCAGTCTCGGATTGGATGCTGATGTCCAAAGTCCCTCTATATACCCGGTATTCAGATTCTCCGTTGTACTGGACTGTCTGCATCGCCCCCGGGGTCTCTCCGCTCTTGGCGGCGGCAACGGCGCCTGGAAAGAAGGCCAGGGCCGAAGCGATGAAAAGGCAGATCGCCAGCCCTACTGATATTTTGGTTCCTCGTTTCATGGCAGTTTCCTCCGGTAGCATGCGGTTAGGCGGTCTTAATTCTCGTCTTTCTCGAGTTTCCGCAGGTGCCGTTCGGTGGCTTTCTGGCGCTTGATGGCATCCTCCTGCCGCTTGCTGGCGTCTTGCTGACGCTTGCCGGTATTTTGCAGTTTTTTCTCTTTATCTTCGCGATCCTGCCATTCCTCTTGGCGCTTTTGCTGTATCTCCTGCTGTTGCTTATCTGCAATCGTTGGCGATTCGCTTTGGGCCAGGACCCGGCTCGCGAGCCAAAGATTGCCGGGGATTATCAATAAACCTGCCAGGAGCATCATTCCCGGTCCCATGATCTTTTTCATTCTCCCCTCCTACCAGTCCCAAATATCTAAGTTTTTTGCCGCGGGGAGCGCGGCCAGGGAACGAAATATCAATCAATTAATCATCGTTATCGGCCTCGTCAACCGGCACCAGCCTGACCCTTTCCCTTGCCGTCAATTCCTCCCTTTCATGGCCTCAAGCCCTGAATGCCATAAAAGTCGACTTTAAAATAATCACCAATCAGAGTATGTCAAGTTATGTATTGTTTTGTAATTTAAATTAGCTAATTTATATTAATATGCATTTATATATATTGAATTACAAACTATTATAATTATATTATAATAATATTTAACGTTATATAGCGGTTTTGTGTTCTATTATAGAGCAATATAAATCTCCGTTATTTGGAATTGTATGGAGGTAGGGAATGGAAGATCAGGTCCTGAGGACAGTGGCAGCGGCGGCGTTATTGAAGCTGACGCCCTTCACGGTCCGGGATTATGCCAGGCGGAGAGTTCTGTTGTCCCGCAAGGTGGGTAAGGGGTGGCGGTTCTATAAGCTTTGCCTGGTGGCCTGGTTAAGGGACTATCCGAAACTCCGCCCAAGTTCTCCCTTTTCCTAAATCAGATTTTGACATCGTCGCCTGACGACCTCCTTGACATCACGTGAAAAGTATCCAACCTGATAGACATTGGAGGAATCTCATGGACCTGACTCGCTGCCCCAAGCTGATGGTATTAACCGTGATCGTGCTTTTCTCCTTAGGCCTGGCTGCCTGTAGCCCCGCGCGGCTTACTCAGGAAAAATTCGACAAAATTCGCACCGGCATGACCCAGGCGGAAGTGACGGTGATCCTGGGGGAACCCACGGAATCGTCCAGTGTGGATGTGGCGGTATTTTCCGGCACCGCTGCCACCTGGAAAAAGGATGGCGTCACCATTACCATCCAATTTGCCAACGGCAAGGTAGTGGCTAAACAATTCTCTAAAGAGAAAAACGTCAGGTAATTAGATTACTCAAAGCGAATAATTGTTCCCAACAGCCACGGCGAATTATTGCGGGTCCAGGAATGGGTTCTGCAGAATGGGACCTATTAACCTGGATTGCGCCAGAATTGATGCAAAACTGCCTAACTCCTTGTTTTATGAGTAATAATAGGCTATCTTGATGATCAAGGATGCACTTGGGGAGAGAGGTCCCCAAAACCATTTATTGGCTGCGATAGCCAAGCCTGCCGCATAATTTGAGGAGGTGCCCTCAAACCCATTTTATTACTCCGGTGGCCAAGGTGGACGCATAATTTCCGTTTAGGACAATGAAATAATAGAGAACAACATGATCTTGACGGGGTAACGGCACTGGAATTGAGGATCGTGTCGGACATCAGCGGTGGAAGCGCCCGGGCAGCGCTGGCGCAACTGAGTGTTGCGTAATTATCTGACTGACTTCGGCCGTTAGGGGGGGCAGCTGACCGCGACACGACGGTCGCAACCCTTGCCACCAGACCTGGAAGGAGGTCAGGGCGGCCTATAGCCGGGCTGCCCGCGGCTGGCATCCGGACCGGGCCCTGGCCGGCGTAGAGGAAACCTGCCGGACTCGTATGCGGCAGATTAATGCGGCCTACTGGCTGCTAGTCCAATTTATCGAAGACTAGCGTTACGACCCGACTGCAAGCGCCGGCCCCGACGACCTCCAAAAGTGGCGGGCCGACCGCTTTGCGAATGGGGTGTGGGAGCCTCCGCCCCCGAAAGATCAAGATCGCGAGGATAATCGATGCGTGCCGGAAGGTTTTGGCTCATCATTATGTTGTTGCTACTGCACCTGGCGCCGGCCGCGCTCGCCGCTGCCCCGGCCACAATCGCCGCCGCGCCGGACATCCGGGAAAACCTGGAATATCAAATAAGCCTGGGCCTGTGGTCGGATGTGGCCCGGGTTCACCTGGTTCTCAAGGAGTTGCAGCCGGGACATTACCTGGCGGAGTTTTCCGGCGCGGCCCAGGGGATGTGGAAGTTGTTGAGCCGGTGGCTGCCCGAACGTTACCAGACCGAGATGCTCTACCGGGATGGGCGGCTGCAACCCCTGGTGTATCGTGAAGAATTCCAGGAGAGAGGACAAAAAATCCTGAAGGAGTACCGTTTCGACTATGACCATAGCCAGCTGACCCTTTGGCGCCAGGTTGACGGCGGCGAGAAAATCAAGGATTGGGAAGCTCCCTTGACCGGCCCGGTCTACGACCTCTTGAGCCTGTTTTATAACGTCCGGTTAGGCACCCTGGGACCGACGCCCGGCGGCGTCACCCTGAAGGTAATGATCCTGCCGAACCCCAAACCCCAGGAGCTGGTCTTTTGCATCGGCGCCGTCACCGACCAGGGGCTCAAGGTGATGGTGAACAGTTGCTCGCCGGGCGTGGTTGAGGCGGATCAGTATTTCATGTTTCTCAGCCCGGAACGGGTCCCCACCCTGGCCTGGACCCGGGTAACCTTCTTTGGCAAGCTCGCGGGGCGCTTGGTGAACCCCGGCGCGGTCAAGAAGGAGGGGTTGTTGACCTTGCCCCCCTCCTCTTCTCCCGTCCCTAAAGCCCGGCGTTGATGACCATGTCTTTTGAGAACTCGATTCCGCTTTGCCGGCGCCCCGCCTTGCCTGGCCCTGGGCCTGCTGATGGGTCTTTGGCTGCTGGGCAATCCGGGATTAAATCTACCAAGGCATAAGGAGCTCTGTGAATTTTAGGGATTAGGGAGTTGTGCAAGTCAAGCTCTGCAAACTGGTCTAGGACCTAAAGGTTTTTTTTAGTTCTTCAGAGTCATGGCGGGCCGCCGGGAATAGGCCCCAATGGCTCGTCGGGGGCGGCTCCACTGCAAAGCCGGCGCTCAGAAGTACGACTGCAGTTCGCCTCTCCGCCGCACGTCCAGGGTCGCGCAGTGGAAGGAGCCGCCGAAGGGGGCATAGTTGGCAAACGAACAGGGGATGGGCTCGAAACCCCAGTCCTTGAGCTTCTTGATGAGAGACTCCTGCAACCGCTCCACGATGACTCGCTTCTCGTCGAGCATCAACACATTGATGCTGAGCCAGCGGCTGCACATCGAGGGGATGCGCCACGGGACGGGGTTCGGTTCGGGGGCGATGAGGATGTCCCACGAGGCGAACATCGGCGGGAGCCGGCTCGGATCAATGTAGTCCGGATTAACCAGCAGCTTCCCCGGTGCGAGGGGCATCAGGCTCGAGTCGATGTGCATGGGCTGGCGACAGCGGGTCTCGATCAGGGTGATGCGGAATCTGTCGCCGAGGTGAGTCTGGAGCCAGTCAATGCCGGACTCGTTCGTGACGTTGCTGCGGATGCCGATCAGGTCCCGGCCGCAGCGGACAAAGTCGGCGGCGTCGAAGACGGGCTCATACTCATTCACGACGAAGGGGATCGGCTCGCCCGGCTCGGGGAGGCGATAGTTGTGGTTGTAGAGCGCATCGACCAGCTCCGGTCGCGGCGCGGTGGTCCATTTCGCCCCTCTCGCCGTGTAATCCTTGAGCAGCGGGCGGTAGGCGTCCACCTCGAAGTAACGAGACCGCCAGGCCATCGGCGTCTCGATGATCTCCTCGCCGACGACGAGAAGCCCGTCTCTCGGGCAGGCCGAGCAGAAGCCCTTCGACTGCCAGTGCGGTGTTTTGTAGGTGACGGAGAAGTCCGTCACCGCCGGCCGGCGCACGGTGACGCCTTCCGCCTCGAGGATGTGAATGAACTCGTCCAGCTCGCGCTGGGCCGGGCGCACGACAAACTTTGGATAGGGCAGCCCGGCGATCAGCTTATAGATCTTCATCAGCCTCTGGGGGATGTTGAAGGTGACCGTGAGGTGCCTGGAGGGGATCCTCGCGCCCTCGAGGCGCCCGACCACGACCTCCTCGAGGGGGTCCCATTCGTTGTAGGAACAAACCGGCGAGAGCGTCACCACTCATTCTCCCACCGGCCAAGCCCTAGGCTTGGCGGCCCGGATCGCCCTAAACCGGGATTCCCGCAATGGACCATATTATCTATTCCTCATTCCTCTCGCGCGGTGCCATGGGCCAGTTGAGGGCACGCCCCTAAGTACGTCCCTGTGACCTACGATATTAGCCGCCATGAGGCGGCAGGCCGGTCTCGTCTGTTCCGAATTGCTGCTTGGCACCCTTTTTCGAGTTTAACCCCCAAAAGCTGACCCTAGGGTTGACGATCTTTTGATAGACATGACTTTGGTAAAAGTCAAGAAGTTCCCGGAGGAGGCGTAATACCAAGTTGCTGTCAAAGAGGTAATATTGAACGTGTCATTCTGAACGGAGCAAAGCGCAGTGAAGAATCTAGATTCTTCGCTTCGCTCAGAATGACAATATTACTTTTTTGACCGCAGCTCGGTATAATGACTAAAATTTAAGCTGACCACCATCAAATCCAGGTTAGATTAAACCTGACCTTGAGGGTGATAATTTAAAGTCCCTGATTGTCTGAGTTTTAGATTAGGATAACCTTATAAAATAGTTATCATTTTTAATGAAGGCAGGGAGATCTAGCAGAAAGGTTGGCTTGTCCCGGTGCAGCTGGGAGGGTCTGCCGCCGTCGGGGACTGCAGGCTTGTTGTCCCTGTCTTAGATGACAATGGTCACCCAGGATAAGTCTATGATTATTTTGGCTATATATATTACGCTAAAGTTGAGACCGCTGAAAATGCCGGCAACCTCCCCGGCGTGTTCAAAAGGAGGGAACAGAGACCACACCCCTGGGAGAGACATTTTATTCCTCATGTTCGCAAAAATGTCTCGCCGCCAAGGGGTGCAGTCTAAATGGACTGATTATTGTTGTGGCGGTGGCAACCTTGCTTAATCCTTAGTCGGAAAAGGTCTTTTCGATTGCTTCGCCGGCCTTTTTAATTCCTCTGCCGGTTGCTTCGCCAGCCTTTTTAATTCCCTTGCCGGTCTCTTCGCCCGCGCGCTTCACTCCCTTTTTAGTGGCCTCCCCGGCGCGCTCGATTCCCTTGCCGGTCGCTTCGCCGGCACGCTTCACTCCCCGTTCAGTGGCTTTCGCTCCTCGCTCAATTCCTTTGCCCGCGGCCTCTCCGGCCCGCTCGATCTTTCCCGGCGGCGCACTATGAGGGGTTTCCGCTGCCTGAGTTTCTGGAGCCGGTTTGTTTGTTGTTGCCTCCTCCGCAAAAGAGACGGAAGAAAAGACCCCCACTAGACAAAGCGCAATCAAGAGCAAGAAACCCTTTTCTCCAATAGACCGGATCATTTCGGTAATAGTCATGGCTGCCCTCTCCCAAAGAAACCTAGGTTATGCGGCGACCTTAGCCACCGCAGAAAAAATAGTTTTGGGGACACTTCTTCCGGATATAACCCCGGAAAGTCTCTTATAAAAAATTTGCTTTATAATAGACATGATAGCATAAGTTTAAGTTAAATGTCAATTTTACCAATAATTTTGCCATACTGGAACTTCCCTAGCCAGATGACACATTGCTGCAAAGCCTATGAGTCCCAGGGGAGCACCGCCCGATAGTGGTAAGCCGGAGGTAAATAAGCCAGATGTTATGAATTTCTTGACCTTTAAAAGATATTGTGCTTGCATATAACAATCAGGAGGTGTTGCCTGCGAAAACGGGGGCGTTCTTGTGGTTAAACTCTGGATGAGAAGTTCAAAAAACTATTTATGGACTGCGGTGGCCAAGGTTGCCGTATAATCTCAGTTTAAATTGGGTTATGCCTTCTCGACTTGGAGCTATCTATGGGCAGACAAGCGGACCATCTTAGGTTGAAGCTCTTATGGCTGGTACTTTTGTTGTTAATTTTGCAGCCACTTGCCTGCGGGGAAAGGAAAGAACCAATCGGGATTATAACAACAACCAATTATTGTCAGGGTACAACCACGGCATCGGACTCGAAAGTAAAACCAGGTGATATTGCTCTCAGCCATGATATTGAAAAGAAACATAAATTAAAATTTGGTGACTTGATCTATCTTGAAGGCGAAACAGAACCTTATGTATTCACGGATAGAATGCCCGGGCAATGGGCGAGACGCGCGGATCTTTACAGCAGGAGTTGCAAAACGGCACAAGAATACGGAGTTCAGAAACGCATGGTATGGTTTGTCAGAAAGAAATAGGGGAAGGATTACTCGTCTGATTTGTGGAACTCCCTCAAGCAGATATCTCGCTTGGAATAAAATTCCTTCAATAGAATCAAAGAACTGATCGCTTAGTATCAGGATATACTGGCCCCATAGGACCAAAGTCTTCTTTTCTCACCCTTTCCAATCTCTCGATCGGCTCCGGCTCAACTTCAGATGAGCCAGTGCCTACTTGAATTGCAGATTGAGACTTCCCAGCCATGGGTCTCGACCAGAAAGCCCAACGAAATCCTGCAAAAAATGCCACCCTCCTTATCCTTGGGGACCGGCGTCCTCGTTGACAATGCCCACGGGACCGGCTAAGATTTTAACAGATGCCGCGAGGAAAATATAATTGAAAGCATTGGTAACCGGGGCGGCGGGATTTATCGGGAGCCATCTGGTGGAAGCTCTCGTGCAACGAGAAGTCCAAGTCAGATGCCTCGTCCGGCCTACGAGTCATTTAAAGTGGGTTAAGGGTCTTCCGGTCGAGATTATCTACGGAGATTGTCAGGAGAAGGATTCTTTGGGGCCGGGTGTGACAGATGTCGACCTGGTGTTTCATCTCGCAGGCGCGACCCGGGCCATCGACGCCAAGACCTATTCCCAGGTGAATGCCCTGGGCACGGAGAATCTCGTCCAGGCCTGCCTCGAACATAATCCCCGACTCCAAAAATTTATCTATCTTTCGAGCCTGGCAGCTGCAGGTCCGGGGCGGAATGGTGGGAGGAAAAAGGAATCCGACCATTGCGAACCGGTCTCGCCCTACGGGAGAAGCAAACGGCAGGGGGAGGAATTGGCCCTGGCCCTGGCTCACGAACTTCCTCTCCTGATCCTCCGGCCTTCTATTGTCTATGGGCCCAGGGATAAAACCTTTTTTACTCTTTTTCAGTGTCTCGCCAAAAGGATCAAGCCCTGTCTCTCCGGCGGCGTTCGACATCTCAGCCTGTGCTCGGTCCAGGATCTGGTCGGGGCGATGCTATTGGCTGCCGAAACCCCTACCAAGAATGGGGAAATATTTTTTCTGACGGATGGGCAAGACTACCGGATGGAGGAAATTAACGACATCCTCGCCCAAGCGATGGAGGTAACCGCGTTTCGCCTCCGCCTGCCCCCACCGTTGCTATGCGGCATTGCCGCGGTGGCAGAATGTTTATCTAAAATCTCCGGGAAGCCTGCCTTCATCAGCCGCGGCAAGGCAAAGGAAATAATCCAGCCGAACTGGCTCTGCGATATCACCAAGGCCAGAACTATCCTAGGTTTCGAGCCCCAAATTTCTCTGGCCCTGGGAGCCAAACTAACCTTCGACTGGTATAGAAAAGAAAATTGGTTATAGACGAGGAGAGACTGAGCGTTAGGCCAGGCTGCTTAATTCTTTTTTTTTGTAATGTTTAGAAAGCCGAGACGGACTTTTAAATTAGTATGCCTAAAATCCGGGGAAAAATTGACTTTTACCCAAGTCATGCTTACTAAACAAGCTGTGGTCGAGAATAGAGTCAGGCTTCGGGAGT